>WLWD01000865.1_pt1 | contig 58438 bp, 47 predicted proteins | sample 6712731 | NCBI WGS metagenome assembly WLWD01 (sample SAMN12718690, study PRJNA576275) | sponge metagenome | isolation source: marine sponge | host: Mycale hentscheli | place: New Zealand: South Island, Marlborough, Capsize Point | collected 2014-11-01 | reverse complement strand
AACAATAATGAAATTTTGATCAATTAGATATACATGTATACAGTATTTTAGTAATCAAGTGAAAATAGTGTTTTTAGGTATTTCCCCGATTTGTTTTGCAGGGAACATCTGCGTCTTGGTGTGCGGTATCTAGCGGAGGCTGATGGACGTGTTAGCATAATGAAGGCGGAGCTCCAGCAACTGCAGCCTCAAGTCCTACAAATGGCAAAGGTCAGAGTGCTAATGCTGAAAGATATGTACATATGCCCTTCTCTGTTTGCTTTTCTTCTCATTTTGTTTTTCTATTTGTTTATTTGTCTTTTTTTTTTAGGAGGTTGAATCTATCATTCATGAATTGGCTGAAGAGCAGAGTGATATAGATGAGCTTACAGCCGCGGTGTTCAGTGAACGGATGGAAATTGCCAAGGAAAAGAACCGAATGACATCTCTTGCTAACGTACGTGAGATGACACCTCTTGTTATAGGAGAATTGCATGTAAAATGCACATACACACCAAAGCAGGTAGAGTAACTTTGCGAGCAAGTTATAAATAAAAGTAAGAACTGAGTATATTAATCATTGGTTGACATTAAGGAAGCCTACCACAAAAATGGAGACCATTTTCGTATACACACATACATACATAGATTATGTCACAATGGTTTCTCTCTGACTATCTACTTATCTAGTCTATTAGTTACTTGTTGTTTCGAAGATAATTTTATTTGGCAATTAGTTTTGTAGTAAAGAACAAACTAAGAAAAACTGGAGAATTTTGTAAAGTCAAGTTAGTTGATGGCATGACTGTTCCTAATGAGAATGTGTGCTATGCATACAATTAATACAACATGGTTGATTTCATTTATTTAATAATGATTTGGCAAAGACACAAATATTACACCTCTGTATGCAGTGGAACATCGATTATCGGAACTAATTTGGGATTAGGGCATTTGTAAAATCAAATTGTTCTTGTTATCAAATTAAATGTAAAACAATGAAACAAAAAAATTGCTGTTATTTATGTATACGAAGGACTCACAAGTGCTATCCATGGAGGAAGCAAAAGTTGTCCACTTTCCCTTGTTCTCCTTGGGGTCAGTGATGTGGACTTACCAGCTTCAAATTCTTTTGAAAGTACATACATTATGTGCAGTGCCAGTAGCTCCTCCCTTCTTCAACTGCTTGAGAATTTCATTAGTCTCGATACCGAAGCGTTTCTCTTCCTTTTAACAATCCTTTTAGTCTATCAGCCATTGCCTCCGCAAATCAAAAGATAGCCGCTTTTGCAACAACAAAAAAAAGGTCGTTATGTAAATGCACCTGCGATCTTTTTTTCATTTTTTCTCATGCAGTTAATTGATGCTTTGGATGATTGACGTTCAGATAATTGACATTAGCTAATAATTGACAATTGTGATGTGGTGTTTAAACAAAATAGCAATTACTGAGACAATCAAAGTGTCTCATCTCAGTGACCACACCTACTTACTATTATTCCAGGAGGCGCAAGCTGACCTGGACCAGGTGCTGCCAGAATTGAGAGCGGCAGAGGAAGGTTTGTACTCCATCAAGAAGGCAGATCTTGTTGAGATCAGGTAAGGGGACATCAGATAGATAGATGCTATATTATGTTTCCCCTCGCATCTAATATACAATAAGGGTATTGTATAGTAATATCATGTTTTATTGTCTTCCTTTTTTGTGTTTTAATTGGGTGAACGTCAGCGTCTGTTTCATAAGTATAGCCAGTAATGTTGTTTTGTTTTGTTTGGGTCATATTCTATTTCCCCTTTCACCTTCTAACTCTGCTTGTTTCAGATCCTACGGTAGCCCTCCTCAGATGGTGACGAACGTGATGAGTGCAGTGTGCGTGCTACTCAGGGAGAACACGGACTGGTCTAGTGTCAAACTCATCATGGCTGATCCCGTTCACTTCCTGAAGAGACTGGCAGACTACGATAAAGACCGGATCCAAGACAAAGTAAAGTACAGTATTTTGGAGATTGTATAATAATGAGATGATACTTAGGTATCAGCTTTTCTGTCATATCTATTCTAAGCTACTTGTGTATATGTATTGTGTGTACATATGTACTTACATGGAGTGTAATTTTAAGTACGTACATACATACATACCTGTACACTGGGATATATGTATTGCTGCAGACATTTTTAACTGCCGGACTCATGCAGTATGTAATGTTGATGTCGTTGCACTATTACCGCTTATAGTGAGACTCGTACGTTATAATTTATACAAACTCTCACATTTGCATTGCTGATGCCTTTAGTGTACACATATTTGCTTGCATGCAGCAAGGTGCACTATATTTACTTATGCATTGTGGTGCTGTGCTCCGAGCTAACATGTGGTGTAGTCTCTTCAAAGTTGTGACACGTGTTTTAGCTGCAAGTACATACATGTATATATACTCTGATGGTACTATAACCTTCACTGTGGGTGGGTGTGGCTACAGGTGATGTTGAAGCTCCGTCAGTATACCAGAGACCCCAACTTTGTGCCGGAGAGAGTCGCTCACTATTCCGTGGCTTGCCAGTCGTTCTGCCAGTGGGTGTTGGCGCTGGAGCGTTACCATAGCGTCCACAAGATGGTCAGACCCAAGAGGATCCTCCACGACCAGTTAGAGGCACAGCTCCAACTGCTGAGGAAGCAACTCACAGACAAGGAGGACCAGTTGACGGAGGTGAGTGAGTGAGTGAGTGAGTGAGTGAGACAGTGTTAGGGAGTGCGTGGTTGGTGAGGAAGCTGCTTCTTCATGCTCTAGCCCTCCACAAAGAACACTTCATTCGCACGAGACTCATTTGGCTCGCTACACACATACACACACACTCTCACACTCACTCACACACACACTCACACACGCATGCATGCACGCACACACGCACATTCCTATTCATGCATGCCCAGTTTTATTATCATCATCAAGTCGTTAATGTCTTAATTCGTTTCAGTAGACGTTACGCCATATTTTTTTTTACTGTAGTTAGTTCTCAATATTTCATAAATTTTCCATCCTCTAATTCTGTACTAATGCCACCTGTTGGTATGTGTTCTCAGAACTCTACCCGCTTGAGAGCCTTAGTTGCACAAGTATTTCAACTCTTTCTCCTTACACTTCAACAGGACATGATTCTAGAACTTCTTGACAGTCCTGCCCACAGCTCCGTGCACCTTATGGTCTATTATAGTTTAGCAACTTCTCTCTACAATGCATTTTTCATGCTCTGAGGGGGCAACATTTTTAAAGAATAAAACTGAAGTTGTAAACTTCATGTGTGTATGTTGCAGCTTGAAAACAAGATGGAAACCCTCTCAGCAGAGTGCAAGCAGAAGAAGGCCAGGAAGTTTGAACTGGAAGAACGGTACAGGGACATTCAAAAGAAGATGAAACGTGCCGGAATACTAATGCAATCTTTAGCCAGTGAACAGGTGAGAGAAAAAACAATATATATACACAATATATATAATATATATAAGTACCTCTTTACAATTAGGAGGGTGGGAGAAATACTGTATGTAGGAATGCCAGAATATATTTTACTTTGTGTGCTATCTTCAATAATCTTCTGGGGATAAGTATCTTAGACTTTTTGTCACTTTCTTCAATTTACTCCATTCAGGAGAGATGGAAGAAGACACTGGTTGGTCTGAGCTCTGCTGAGGAAGTGTTTCTCGGGAGTGTTCTCTTGGGGTCTGCATGTCTGTCTTACCTCGGTCCTTTCCCTCCAGCCGGGCGAGCAGCTCTGTTGAAGGAGTGGCAGCAAGCATGCAGGGAGTCGACCGTTGCCACTGGCAACAAGTTTGAAATGGAAAAATCACTCGGAGATGCAAATCAGGTTGGTATTGTAAACTGCAGGTTTATGCTGTGTTGGTGGTAGTTTTGTTCAGTGGCTATGAACAAATGGTCTTCCAAATTTTTATATTTTACATTGGTACTGTGGACTTGGTACTGTGGACTAGGTACAGTGTGGACTAGGTACAGTGTGGACTAGGTACAGTGTGGACTAGGTACAGTGTGGCTGAGGTAACTGCCCAGCTCACTATGTTCTTATAAGGGGATTTTTAGAATGGGGTGGGGCATATTAATAGATTTTTCTAGCAAAAAAGAACATTACGTAATAGCATTTATTTTTATAGTTTGTTAAGTATTGGACTTGTAGATAGTTTTCAATGCTCTGTTCAACATTCTACAAATTACTGTTACATTAATTTACATGTGAAGTATTCAGAATGTTCACAATAAAAGAGGAGGACTTCAGCATGAAGTTGAAACAATGGCAGTTTAATCGTATGTCTTATTAGCTGTTAAAACAGGGTAAAATACAATATTGCATACCTGGTTTTCCAATTGCTGGCAATACCACATATGAGCACGTTGATTGGTAGAGTCAGGATTTTGTCTGCATTGATGGATGTTTTGTTTCAGATTCAGGACTGGCATGTTCAAGGTTTGCCTAGAGACGCTCATTCTGTGCAAAGTGCTCTCATGCTCCTTCATTCTGACAAAGCTCCATTTCTAATAGACCCTCAGGGACAAGCCCTTGTGTGAGTTAAACAAAAAGCATGAAGGAAAACAAATTTCACATTTTTTTTTTTTTTTACTTATTTTTGTTGGAGTCCTTGTCATGCTCAGCATTTTAGTTGTAGTGCATACACTCATTTGTTTTATCTTTCTTTCTGTGTGTCTGTCCCCTTGTCAAATATGTACATCTTACATAATATGTAGGTAGTAACCTCTCAAGCTTTACATGGTTGAGATTGCTTCATTGAGGGATGACACCAGAGTTACTTTACCAGTTGCACAGCTGATGATAGCTAGTTCCAGTTGCACAGCTGATGATAGCTAGTTCCAGTTGCACAGCTGATGATAGCTAGTTCCAGTTGCACAGCTGATGATAGCTAGTTCCAGTTGCACAGCTGATGATAGCTAGTTCAGCAGTACATGAAATAGTTTGCGTTCGTGGTCTGCAGTATTGATATTTTCTCCTCAATGATTTTATGTGACAGTTAATGCTGAGGATTGTAATACTGTAGGTGTTATTATACTATTGTAATACTGTAGGTGTTATTATACTATTGTAATACTGTAGGTGTTATTATACTATTGTAATACTGTAGGTGTTATTATACTATTGTAATACTGTAGGTGTTATTATACTATTGTAATACTGTAGGTGTTATTATACTATTGTAATACTGTAGGTGTTATTATACTATTGTAATACTGTAGGTGTTATTATACTATTGTAATACTGTAGGTGTTATTATACTATTGTAATTATACTATTGTAATACTGTAGGTGTTATTATACTATTGTAATACTGTAGGTGTTATTATACTATTGTAATACTGTAGGTGTTATTATACTATTGTAATTATACTATTGTAATAGGTGTTATTATACTATTGTAATACTGTAGGTGTTATTATACTATTGTAATACTGTAGGTGTTATTATACTGTATTTTGTGCATCGTCTATTCTTTTCAAACCTTTGAGGGCATGATCTGCTGTTCCTTTACCAGTTGGGATATGATAAGTGTGTGGTTGAGGGTGCACCGTGTATAGTTGAGGGGGGGGGGGGGGGGGGGTGGGGTAGAATAGGCTTTTGATAGCAAGATTAACATGAAAGCTGATCTATGATGATTAAGAAAGCTGATCTATGATGATTAAGAAAGCTGATCTATGATGATTAACTGAGACCTTGCAGCTATCCAAGCTACTGCAAGGTCTTGGTTAATCCTAGATTTCATGATATTCTTCCTCCTCAAGTTTGATGTTAAGGTTAGCAGACAAGTTGTCCACTTCAAAACTGGTGTAGCGGTGCATTATGTTCGGTAATGGTCATCCAGCGCTTAAGTCAGAGGTGTGGTTTATTCAAGAGAGCGTACTATTACACTCTAAATGACAGATCATATGCAGTCTATACAAGAGTGCATTCTAATTGTGGGCGGAGTTTAACCTGGCTACAGTAATATGATAATTTTATTAGACCAGTAGACATACAGTTATTATGAAAATAGCAAATTGTTCTCGTTCTAACAGCCAATATTGCTATTATTATAATTATTTCAGCTGAGAATGACTGAATGAGTTATTATGGAGGTGTATATGTTCATGTGTATGTATCGTTGAATGCACAGATGGCTGCGGACAATGCTTGAAGAGGCGGGGCCACAAGGTGCGATCACTGTGGATTACACCAGTGCTAAGCTCATCCAACATCTTGAGCAAGCCATAGAGATAGGACTGGCAGTCATCTTGCGGGTAAGGATTGGAGACGACAGTGTCATGTAGCAACTCTATCCTGATATGCCCTTACAAATGGGTGAGCATGCTCAGTACTCTGCCGATATTCTTTATCACTGATATTTAGTGAGCATGCTCAGCTCTGCTGATATTCTTTATCACTGATATGTAGTGAGCATGCTCGGTACTCTGCCGATATTCTTTATCACTGATATGTAGTGAGCATGCTCAGTACTGTGTCTACATACATATGTTTATAGTACTACCATAAGTGTACTCTGCCGATATTCGCTGCAGGGTGTTCCAGCCAATCCTAGTTCCATACTGGACAGTATTCTGAGCTGGCATCAGGAAGATGGTATCTATGGCAACCAGAGTGATAGGCCGGTCTTGAAGATAGGCAAGAAGGAATTAGAGTGTTCTTCTACTTTTAGGTAAGTATTTTTTAACATTTACGTGTTAGTCACTATTGGATAAGTTGAAGTGAATGTATTGGTGGCATTTTATGATCTCGTAATAAATTTTGTAGTAATTTTCCTATAGATTTGATTTTAAGACATCATGGGTATTATTATTAACCCTCAGCATGCATGCGTCAGAGGGTTATAGTAGTCGTCCTGTCTGTTTGTCTGTCTGTCTGTCTGTCTGTCACGCTCTGATTTTGGAGATTACTGGCAATTAATCATTGATTTAGGTATAAACTTACTCAGAACGAAGATTTAGGATTTTTCATTGTGCTACTTTTGTGAATTTCCGTTGTTGAGAAAACGTGAAATTTTCAGCTCCACATACATAGGTACCAGCTTTTGTGGGTAACACCCCTTACCATCATGTCATAATCACGTGAGCAAATAATTTTTTACAGCCTGCGGTGTAGTTTGCTTTATGCTCAGGGAAGTTAATACCAATGAGTGTATCTGGCCTGTTTAATTTCTTCTCTTATGAAGACAGCGTTTCCATGTACCATTTTGAAAATGGTACATCGAGCAGTGAAATTCATTGCTCGAGCTATATTGATGCCCGATTAAAATATCTAGTATGGTGTATAGCTACAGAGCAATAACCAAGATAACTTACCACTGCCACTAATTCAAATAGAAAAACAACTCCCCTACATCCTCTAACTTTCATATCATATGTCAGAGACAACCTAATGCAAAGGGGTAAGCAATTAAAGTCCTTCAATAATTCAATTCCTAAGATACAGGTAAAGATCGATAAACCAAAGGATTCTGTTCAGTGGAGTATAGGACTGGGTCGGCTACCAAGCAAACACAAAAACTTGAAGGTCAAAGTACAAAATGACATGCAGTATATGCATCCTAACATTTATTAAACAAACAAATATCCCCGATTCTCAATTGTGTTACCCCCGATAGTGTCTCACTCCCGATAGTGTCTCACTCACTTAGCTCACTCGCCAACAGTAGTAATGAAGCACCAAAGGTGCGAACCCTCAGCGCTACTAAACACTACCTAGCTATACGGTTACTATAAAACGGTTAAGCTTTTCTGTCGATTCACTGATATTTTCTAGCTAGAAACTCTTCCATAGCTATATCAGCAAATTAAGGCCTCACCCATTAAACGCTACGGGGATAGTGCAAATAAGCTCGTACAAAAATTTAATTTGCTTCAACCAAAGTTTCGATGGGCACGCACCTATAACCAGGTCCGCATTTCGTAGGTCTTAACTGCTGGCTACTGATGGACCTCCAGTAGTAAAATCTTAGGCCAGAGAAGGCCCTAACATCGAGAAAACATCGATATTGTGTGGGAGTCGAGCTAACAAATTCTCCGCAAGACAACTTCGAATAGGACAGCTTCAATCTTTTTTTGTACCCAGAAAGCTCTGCCTCAGGAGCGTATAAATAAAAAATCAGAATTTTTTATTGAATTTTGTAATTATTTCAGCCAAGAATGATTGAATCATCATCATTGTTATTATTATTATTATTATTATTATTATTATTAGTACCCCGCCACATGTCAAAAGCCTAAATATTTCTAGCAACAATGGAAAGATACTATGAACTGGCTAATGTCTTATTTAGTAGTGGTAAAGTTTAAAAAAAATAACAACATTGATTCCATAACATTAAATTAAACTATACACTTTCATCAATATATTTATTAATAAATCAATATTTTAATCATTCCATTAATATGTAAAGTGTTTTGCCTGCATTTTGCTTCTAATACTATACAATTTAAATTGTGTCAAGCCAAGGGATGCATACATACATACATACATACATACATACATACATACATACATACATACATACATACAAACTTTGTGCTGACTATTTCCAATAACTCTGCCAGTATTGGGTTACAAGTGTTGATCTGGTGTAAGCTTACTAGCTGAAGCTACAGATGTGTTTATGTGTAGCGTATGTAATCCAACAAGCTGTGATGTCATGCATTGTGCAGCTCTAATGTTTGACAACATCTGCCAGTGTACTTAATGGAGCATTTGTAGTCTAAGTAAACTATCCTTTTTGTTTTCCTGTTTCCCCCCCAACTGTGCTCTGTGTGTTGTCATACTCTATGGCTTTTAGCACATAACAGCTTGCACCGTACATACCAAACTACTGAAGTCATAAACTGAAGCCTTCCTCCTCCTCTGTTATTACAATTACGATAACATGAATATGATTGATTGACGTCAGGTGAAACCCACTGGGGAATGGATCGATGACTCCGTGCTTAATAAATAGAGTAACTTCCTCTCCATGTATGGTGGTCTTGAGCTGGGGTTGTCCATGCCTCCCTCAGCTGCTCCTGTAGTGGTGTGAGGGAGAGAAGTGTATCAGCCAAGTCACATGTCCCAAGAAACTTCATGAGGATGGTCTTAGCTCTCGATTACCACTTCTTTCTTGTAAATGAATTCAAGACTTTATTTTGCAGAATTTTGAGTGGGAATTTGGTTGGCAAATATTGTGTATATGTGAGCATGCTCAGTTTGTTAGAAGTGTGAGTGCATTATAAAGAAGGGTTGGATAAATTGTTTTTGTTGAAGTGAGACATAAGGTCATGAATATAATTACTGTGATGCCATTAAGATTGTTGAGAACTTATTGTATTGTATGTGTGTATGTGTGTTTGTTTTCATTCTGCAGGCTCTATCTGGTATGTGACCAGCCCACTGTGTGTCTAGAGTCCAGTGTGTGTACCAGGACGACTGTCATCAACTTCTCTGCCACCCAACGAGGATACCAGGACCAGTTGCTCTCTCTCTCAACCTTAACGGTAAGGGATCATGCGAGATAAAAGACAATGAATATCTGTGTAGAGATTGAGTCAGAGATAATTTAATCTTTGACTGGATTAAACTGCAATAACTACAATGTGCAAAAACATTGAACTCTGGTCCAGATACATATCTCTAGACAATGTTCCTGTCTGAGGTTCTTGTCTTTGCACTGTGTGATCTTTATTTTTTGTTCGTAGAAAGAGCCTTCATTGGAGCACCAGTACAAGTCCCTGCTGTCAGCCATTAGCACTGATATGAAAGAGATAGAGGCTCTGGAAGATAAACTCCTTGAAAATCTGCACAACTATGGAGGTGGGTGTGCACACAAAGCGATGAAGTTCCATACATGATCCATTTCTTTGTGAGGTCATTCAGTCATTCTCAGCTGAAATAAGTTTCAATTAAACTTATATCGGAGCTGTAAACTGAGAAAAACTGCTATTATAAATACCATATTTCTCAGACACAGCCAGTTAATTTATATTTAAAACTTAAAGTATAAATGTATTGGCTGTGTAAGCACATTGTTAGTTGTTATGTTATTGTTATGGTTTCTAATTGTGTGTTATTGAACATAAGTCATTGCCTGCCTAGTGCGGACTGATTTTAAAAAGTTTGAATAATAATGGTAGTCTGTAGTAATGCCAAGAAAGTATTAGTAGATGTATCACCCATAACAGTAAGTGGAATTGACTTCTTAGTGATAAAGCAGCCTTTAGTGTAGACTGCTATGTATGTGGATGTCAAGCAATAATTCCTGTTTATTCTGTGAATTCCTTTGTATTGATAATTTAGGGAATCTCCTAGAAGATGACGGACTGGTAGCGACTCTTGAGAATGTGATTCGCACATCTGGTGAGGTAAAGGGTAGACTGAGTGAGGCGATGACCACAAGTGGAGAAATATCTGCTTCGAGACTCAAATACGAGGAGGTTAGCAGTAAAAAATAATTGAAGATTTATTTCAATGAGAAATTAATTGTATGGTTTCACTCTCATGATCTGCATCTTCGCTGATGAAGGCTTTTTAGAGCTGAAATGTTTGAATAATTTATCATAACAGTTAATACTATGAGAAGTCATTTAAATTATTTTACGATGAACATTTACACTTTTTTGTTTTTTGGTGTGTTAACTACTTTGAGCAAATCCTAACAAATCCTAACAAGATTTCTGGCAGTTGCTGTAGTGTGTACTGCTTCTGTTGAATATAATAGATATTGTACTGGTATTAGTGGTATGTATATACATGTATGACATTATCACTCAGAAGTAAAATGAAAGAAGGAGAGTGGAGAGAAGAGGGGAGAGCTGGAATCTTTTAATCCCTCTAGCTAATCTGTCTAATTAATATCAACATAAGTGTGTCTACTGCAGATAAATATTTAATGAAAAACACATCAATTGCAGGTTTCATTTCGAGGGTCTCTGTTATTCTTCTCCATTCAATCGCTGCACCATCTTGATACAGTGTACACCTTCTCATCACAATGGTTCCTGGAAGTCTTCACTCAGTGCCTCCAGGCTATTGCCCCGCCTACTAATAGCGAGCCCTCGTCCTTCCAGCTCTATGTTGACGAGCTTGTCGAATACCTGACCATCACCGTAGTCCAGAAAGTGTCCATGGCCATTCTCACCAAACACTTTCTTCCTTTTGTATTCTATCTGTGCTCCATGTTGATTCTTAATAAGGACCCTAACTTGAAGCCAGAGACAATAATTTCTCATCAAGAATGGAAATTTTTGCTACATGATAAAGGAATTCAAGCAAAGAGTTCTTCACAGGTTGAAAAGCCAGATGAAATTTCTACAGAAGCTTGGGAGTGTGCCTCAGCTATGTCTGATCAACTCCCGTCTTTTCAGCAGCTGCTGGAGCACATTTCCAATAATACTTCATTGTGGGTGGAGTTTGCTGAGTCATCAACACCGTGGAAGTTTAATTTCAGAGAAGAATTGGTTCATAAAGCAGAATTGAAGGATAAGCGAGTGTCTGGCAAAGCTTTTAGTATGGCTGCTGTCAACAGGTTTCAAATGCTGCTCTTAGTAAAGGCTTTCTGCCCGGGACTGTTGGCCGGGGGAATGAAATGGTTCATTAGCGAGGAAATGGGCACCATTTATAGCTCTAAGGTTCCCTGTACTCTCCTGAGTGTCTACAAGAGTGCATCCAGCGTGAAGCCAGTCCTCATCATCATCACACCAAGTAAGAATAGGAGACACACAGCATTGCACAACAACATGCAAGCAGTCACATTTATGATATGTGCACAGATTTATGTATATAGACTAGTTGATGTTTTATTAGCAATTATTAGCTTTTTATGGATTATTGTGTTCATTTACTATATATATACTCTGACTTTTTAGAACCTTAGTTCTTTCTTCATTTTGACAAATGAATACATGTATGTGTTTGGTGGGAAATTATAATAACAATGAATTATTTATTTCCTTCTTTAGTTCTAGAGTGATGAAGTTGTGTATTGGTGCAAACTGAAATTCATTGTATCAATTAAAACTCTTATTATAGGGGGGAACTCCTGAAGTTTATATTTTGATGTTGTTACTGCAGATGTGGATCCTCTGGTCCAGTTGACTCAACTGGCTAAGAAGGAACGTGTTCCCTTGGAAACTGTCTCTTTGGGTCAAGGTCAAGGTGCTAAAGCCATGGTGAAGGTGTTATTAGCAGCAGAGAAAGGGAACTGGGTGTTTCTACAGAACTGCCATCTGGCTTCTTCCTGGATGGATGAACTGGATGTGATGTTCAGAGAGTGAGTGTAATTTTGCACCCTTTAGGGTGTGCTGTAATGGCACAATGTGGCGAGCGAGCTGTTTTGTTTAATCATGGCCGGCTAGTTTCAGGATTATTATATAAATATACTAGTGTCTATAATCCCTTGTTTGAGTTACACCAGTTCGCTTTTTTTTTTTCTTTTTTTTTTTTTTTCCTCACTTACTTTTCTTGACCTACCCACACCACCACCATCCTCATTGTTACTTACAACTCTTTACCAACCCGGCTCAGCTTTATTCATAAACACCACTGTTGTCATTGTTACTGATGATGCTTTACCGACCCAGTTTGATGCCTGACCCAGCTCAGCTCATGAATTATTCATGAATATACATATAGACTGTCATCGAGACAAGCTATTATTATTATTATTTATTATTATTATTATTATTATTATTATATTTTTACTATTACATGTATTATCTAAATAGTACGGTGTAATTCATTGGCTGAGCTGCTTCACCACAAACTGAATGGGTAAAGTGTCATCACTTTCAATGGAAAAATATAAGGAAATGACTACTATTTTGTAGCTAACAGCAATGAATCCGCGAGAATGATGGTGAAAATTTCAGAAGGGAAAAGCAACATAATCATCACAAAGCTTAAGTCTGTCATCACAGATAGAAGGACAAAGATACCGAGAACAGGAGAGGGTCACATAAGGAAGAAAACAGGAGGGTTGTGGACCTTACGTTGGAAAAACGTCTACATAATTATGCTATTGGTAGCCCCAGAAATGCTTCAGTATTCCTCTAGACTAGTTTCAAGGAAAAGAAGACAAAGTTGATGATATAGAGAAACTTGATTTTTTTTTTAATCTTTATAACTTTGGTTTTTTGCACTAATAAATAGAATCATTAGAAACTCCAAAAGACAACTAATCACTGTTATTTGAATTATTGTTGGCTGTAACCAGATGTAATGTGAAGTGAATTTGTGTTACCTCTATGGGAAAGGGGTGGTCAACCCTAAACAGACAGCATGTGAGCACTCTGATAGTATGTAAATAGATTCAGACAAGTGGTAGTTATGACAAGTTATGGAGTTCAGTTGTTTATTGAAACTGATAATTTATGATTATTTTGTGTTTTGTAGAATTGTATCTAATCCTCAAACTCATGAAAACTTCCGACTATGGTTGAGTTCTAAATCCACATCCTCTCTTCCCCAATCAATCCTTCGGTCTAGTGAAAAAGTAAGCCACGTATAAAGAATGTTCTCAGATAAGGTTTTAGGATTCTGTTTATGATTCTCTTTGTGAATATATTTATATTATTGTGTTCGTATGTACGGGTATCTTCATCAGTCAGCATTGGCTCTCTAGTAAACCATTTACATTCCTAACATATGAGGGAAATCATCCTGTGAGGGTTACTAGTGTTCTTCCAGTTATTCCTCATTAACTGTTAGCAATACATTAGTAGCATAACATAATTGTATACCATTTACACTGGTCAGCCTTACCGAGTAAGTTCCTCCCATTCCTTACCGTCTGCTAATTGACTGGTCGATAATTTGAGCCATTTGATCTTTACAACAGAACTATCCATTCTCTTGAATTGTTTGCCATCAAATTTATTTAGATCTGTCTGGAGTCTCCATCCTCTGTGAAGGCAGGCATGCAGCTGCTGCTCTCTGGCCAGGGAAAAGATGTGGTAACTCCCAGTGATTTTGACAAGACTTCTGATCCCAACTGGAGGCCATTCCTCTACAGCCTGTGTCTGTTCCACTGTGCAGCCAATGCTAGACGTAGCTATGGTCCTGAAGGATGGAAGACACCGCACGTGTTCAGTAGCAATGATCTTATGGTGAGTTAGCAGTGGTGTTAATCTTATTTGGTGAGTGGGTGGAGCCAGCAATACTTTCCCTCTGAATTGCCATTCAATAATATGAGTTGTGTTTGTGGCATAATTTTAGGTAAATAGCAGAATTTACATATTGTACGTGTTTTGTTTTTTTTTGTTGTTTTTTTTCTTTATTACTTTCATGGCTACAAAAATAATTTGAAGTATGTAATTGATTTACTCTCTCTTCCATGTCAGTCCAACATTTATGCTTTGTATTCGGCAACTTTCAAGTCACTTTTTTTTCCCTATCAAAGCTATTGTACATACTGTAATTATTGAACAGTATCCGTACAGTTGATTTTAATTGTGATATTATTTAACATATATCCTGCCCGATGAATCAAATTCTTTAATGACAGAATACACAAAGGTCAATTGTACGTACAGCGTGTAGTATCATGTTCCTGCACGTCTTTTTTATCTTTTTCTTTTTTTTTTCCTTCCTATCTAGGTATCACTACAGCTGTTGGAGCAGGTTGAGATGAGTGGGTATGAGACTGAGGAGGAAGGAGGAGTGTTGTCGTGGACAGCAGTAGAGCATCTAGTTGGGGATATATGCTATGGAGGCAACATCACAGAGCAACAGGACAAGACTGCCCTCAAGGCTCTGCTCTCTAAGTACTGCCATACTCACTTCCGTTCAGGGCATGGCAAGGTTGGTCTAACATGGAAGTAGTTACAACAGTTTTATTGCAGTATATATCAAATTGTTGTGCATCAAATTCCAGCATTGATAAAGGAAGGTATTTTTTTTATAAACTATAATCCTTGCCGAGTGCAATAGTGAATTTTTATGGTTAATATGATATGGGTTCTTGTATTCTTTATCATTTAGTCAGATACATAGTGGTGGTATTAGAAAATTTAAGTATTTGAAACTTAAAGTATTAAAATGATTAAATAAAATATTGATTGCTTTTTTTTGCTTTCCCTCCTGTCAGGGTCGAGCCCCGGCATCTGGCTTCGAGTATAAAGACATCCTACAGAAAGTGTCTGTTCTCCCAGACACTGATCATCCTGACAGTGTAGGACTGACTCCTGCACTCCTACCTGCAGTCTCAAAGCTGAACTCCAGTGACTGGCTTACTACTCTGAACCTTCTAGATATTACAAGAACCAAGACAAGGTATTCAAAAAGAAGTCACTATTAATCAAGCAGGCATTTAGCTATTACTTTTACAGCTGCTAATTGTTAAGTGGTGATTGCAAAACTGAATATTTCTCCTTTCAGTGTTGTGAAGTCTCTATTGTAGAGAGACAGTTACCTGTAAGAATTATACAGAATTTACAAATAATGACAACTTTTTCTGTAGTATATATTTAAAGATTTTCAGTATTAAATTTTAATCAAGATATTTCTGCTCCATGGAGCCTTCTTCAGTTTTTGTGTGTGTGTGCATTTTTTATTTATTATAATTATTTTTTGTATTATCAACTGAAGAAGGTTCCACGGAGCAGAAACGTCTTCATTAAAAGATTTAACACCTGGTATTGTTAAATATATACTACGGAAATATTCTGTCATTATTCGTAAATTCTATATGAAGTCTCTGTGTTGTGTGGAGATTTATTTCCAATCTGTATTCCAGGTTTCAGAAGCATTCTCTTGATTCCAAGGTGTTGGAAATAGCAGAAGATATATTAGAAAAGCTGCCTCAAGCCATCAAACCCTTGCTCCTACCTATTCACTCCATGAGCAGTGTACCATCCACATCTGATGAAGACACGTTCACAAGCTATCTCAGTATTTTTCCGCTCTGGGTGTTCCTGCATAATGAAGTGCTGGAAATGAATCTGAAGATTTCCACTCTCCGTACGTCTCTTAGTGAACTCGTTAGGGCATTGAAGAGTGGGGCACTGTCAGAGGTCACCAGTCTCCATGGGTCTCTGTCCAGGAACAAGGTGCCCCATCAGTGGACGGTATGTGTAGTTGTGGCAGGAAGTGAGACTGAGCATGCTCACTAAGGCAAGTGGGCTAAGTGAGACTGAGCATGCTCACTAAGGCTAGTGGGCTAAGTGAGACTGAGCATGCTCACTAAGGCTAGTGGGCTAAGTGAGACAGAGCATGCTCACTAAGGCTAGTGGGCTAAGTGAGACTGAGCATGCTCACTAAGGCTAGTATGCTAAGTGAGACTGAGCATGCTCACTAAGACTAGTGGGCTAAGTGAGACTGAGCATGCTCACTAAGGCTAGTAGGCTAAGTGAGACTGAGCATGCTCACTAAGGCTAGTGGGCTAAGTGAGACTGAGCATGCTCACTAAGGCTAGTGGGCTAAGTGAGACTGAGCATGCTCACTAAGGCTAGTAGGCTAAGTGAGACTGAGCATGCTCACTAAGGCTAGTGGGCTAAGTGAGACTGAGCATGCTCACTAAGGCTAGTGGGCTAAGTGAGACTGAGCATGCTCACTAAGGCTAGTGGGCTAAGTGAGACTGAGCATGCTCACTAAGGCTAGTAGGCTAAGTGAGACTGGGCATGCTCACTAAGGCTAGTGGGCTAAGTGAGACTGAGCATGCTCACTAAGGCTAGTGGGCTAAGTGAGACTGAGCATGCTCACTAAGGCTAGTGGGCTAAGAAGTTGGAAGGTTCATTTGAACCCACTTTTCTGTGAATATATCTACAAGTCACTTATTATGACCACTCAGATCATGCTGCCACCAGTGTTATTATGACCACTCAGATCATGCTGCCACCAGTGTTATTATGACCACTCAGATCATGCTGCCACCAGTGTTATTATGACCACTCAGATCATGCTGCCACCAGTGTTATTATGACCACTCAGATCATGCTGCCACCAGTGTTATTATGACCACTCAGATCATGCTGCCACCAGTGTTATTATGACCACTCAGAAACGGAAGATCGGGGAAGCATATCGATAGGTGTGTCCTGCTTTTCTGTCCCCCCGTGGTTATTATTACCACTCAGATCATGCTGCACCAGTGGTTGATGACCACTCGGATCATGCGCCACCAGTGTTATTATGACCACTCGGTCATGCTGCCACCAGTGTTATTATGACCACTCGGATCATGCTGCCACCAGTGTTATTATGACCACTCAGATCATGCTGCCACCAGTGTTATTATGACCACTCAGATCATGCTGCCACCAGTGTTATTATGACCACTCGGATCATGCTGCCACCAGTGTTATTATGACCACTCAGATCATGCTGCCACCAGTGTTCTGTGGCCAATTGTAGAATTTCAATCATACTACACATGATTGTACCAGAATAATTGACCAGTATGTTAGGATATTGAGAGTGCGCATGTGTGATAACAGAATAATGTTTGACATTGAACTTCCTGATAGTAATTAACTCCTTTTTGTTCCTGGGCTAGCTCAGTCAGCATTTGTGCAGAAGCATACCACTAGATTACATTTACATTTGGTCAATATTTTTTGTCTAGTTTGCTAGAGAATGTCCAAGCTACATTCCAGACTGGAGGGTGTGGTTCTCAAGGCAGCATACCTTCATAGAGAAGTGGGTAGCTATGAACAAATATACTACGAACTTCTCTACCTACCCCAAAATGCCAGCCAAACTTTGGCTACCTGCATTGACTCGTGTCAATGGTAAGTATACAATATGCAGAAATGCAGGAATTTGGTATTCATTTATAATTGCCAATTTTTGACATTGTGCTCCACTTATTGTTTGTTCTTTTAGGATTTTTTGAGTCTTTGAAGCAGACACACTCAAGAAATTCTTGTGCGCCTTTAGAAAAATTGACCATCAAAGTTGACTCGATCAATATACCAAAGGTAATGAAATAAAAACATTTAGTGAATTGATCTTTGTAATAGATACAGCAAATAACAACTGAAGCTGCTTTAGTTAATGGTACAAAGATGTAATATTAATGCATAATAATTAGTACTGTAGGTAAATTGTCTGATAATAAATGATGTCAAAATGGCATTATGATGTTAAGGAAACAATACACAAACAAATATGTTGTTGTTGTTTTTGTTGTTGTTTTTAAGAATACAATGAAGTGGAAGTTTCAGTATGTGCCGTAGCTAATGTTAAGGAAACAAATAAGCAAACAGATACGGTAGTTGATTTTTTTTTTTTTTTTTTTTTTTTTTTTGCTAATAAATGCAATTGATGAAAGTTTGCTCGTTATCTTATTATACATTGAGTAAGTGGCCTAGCTTCTATTCCAGGACATTCAGTCACTATCAGTTGCTGTGTGCCTAACCTGCAGGGAGACCATGTGGTGGTGATACATGGACTGAAACTGAACCTGGCTGAATGGCATCCTGACAAAGGCCTCGTCTGTGGCTCTCTCACGCAGCAACACAATGTCATGCCAGACCTGCACTGCTGGGTGGAAGAGAAGCACTCTGATGTGGACATTGCACCAGAAATAACTGGGACACGTACAGAGGAAGGAGAGATTGCCAATGTTATGGATTACTATGACTGTCCATTGTATTCTACAACAGAACAATCTTCTCTCTTGGGCAGTCTCCCTCTGAAGACTGTAGACTCCCTGGGAAGCTGTCAACTTTTAAGAGTGTCTCTGTCTCTAACTTGAATTTCATAAAATAGGCAACAAATCACTTAGCAAGTTGAAGCTATGGCAACAAGTCACTTAGCACATGTTGAAACTATGGCAACAATTCACTTAGCACATGTTGAAACTATATGGCAACAATTCACTTAGCACATGTTAAACTATGGCAACAAGTCACTTAGCACAGGTCGAACTTAACACTCACAGGTACAATGATTCACAAAACACAGGTATTTTATTTTTCATTGAATATGTCTTGTAATAATGCCACGATGTTCAGATTATTTTGAAATATTGACATAGCAAAGTAGTTTTTCTAAATAATTTTGTTAGGGATTCTCTGTTGACATTTCACATAGCTAATTGATATTTTTTTGGTTCTTATATCCACGTTTTATAACTAGAAAAACAAAAACTTTCAAATATTTTTATTAAGCTCAAAATTATCTTAGATTAGCTAGCTACTTCAAATGAATCTGCAAAAATTTCCAGACTTGAGGATATCACTTCTTTTTAAGGAAGAAATAGCCATGTGCTTCATCACATTGCAATATTTTGATTTGCTGTAAATGTAGCCATATTCAGCTGAGTAAATTGGCATGAAATTAAATTAGTTATTAATACAGATACTGTCACGACAAGCCCAAGGCACAAATGTCTGTACAGCAATCTCTATTATTATGCATGACCCTATAGTGCTATATATTTTTCCTGCAAGTTTATAAATAAGCAAAGATATCTGGGATAGCAATATTAACTCACGAGTCATGAATTGCTGGGAGTCATCATTTTACAACCAATTTAATGCAATTAATTGAACACAGAAGTAAAGTCTTAAAATGTTTTAGTTTTTAATGTTGACAAGTTATAATGCTAGCTATGTAAAAAAATTTCCCACAGAAAAATGTCCAGTGTTTGCCATGCCCCTTTCATGTATATATATTTTGATGATTTATAAATTTTGACTAAATCTATTATAAACAGTCTACATGGGTAGCTATATGAACTGGATGTATTAACTAACCCATCAGTTAATTAGATCCAAAGTACATGCCTTTGGGGTCAGATTGCCTTCCCATAGTGTTCCAAAGAGTTAATGCATCATAAATATATGTACAATTCCTTTTTATACATGAACATAATCCCAAAAATAAAAAATAAAAATGCCTTGAACACAATAAAATCAATATGCTGACTACAAATTGGATACAAAAAGATGTTCTTGTTTACAGACTGCAACTAATCCTCCATCTTCATTATACACCCTGTATTAATGCAAGAGTTGATACAGATATAGGTACTGTACATACCTCAAGAATAAGTATTAAATCACTTGAGACATGCTTTTGATGTCCCAAGGTGCATATGATGAAGCAAAGCAGGTGGCTAATGGGCAGATGTTCATGAGTATCAAGAGGTTGTTGTGAAAAATGACATGCACTTTATGGGACAGATACAACACAAAAGGTTAAATGTTATGACATACCTGGTGGAATTCAGAGTACGTCCTCCAGAGCTATGTTCCAGCTCCTGGCAGGACAGATACCAGTCTCCATCCTTCACATCTCCATAAAACCACACGCTGTGATCTAGCGAAGTACTGAATTTATACTTATAATTAGGAAACGCCAGTTCAGCTAGAGTACCAATGGCATAATCTGTGGAAAAGACGAAATTTATTCGGTGGAGATTCTGATGATCTGAACTCTTACAGAGTTCATTATTTGGATTGGATCTCATCCAAAAGGTAGCCCTGTTTTTCATAATTAAAAATGTACAATGAATCTGAACAAATTCCACTATATAGCTATACACATTTTTTCTACACTACGATGTGTGCCCATTGATTACATTATAGGTGGATCTTAGATTAGTAAGTGTTATCAGTAATTCTCTAACCTTGCTAAAAAATAGTTCTAAAAATTAATCATTATTGCTATATTTATCATTCTAGTGTTATCTACTGCTTAACGGCCAAATTATTATAACTGAAGACATAAGATAAATTTTCTACACAAATTAGTAAAACTTACTTTGGCTTAGGAGGCATTGTATGATTTCTCTTCACACAAATACAAACGTCTAATATTCTGTCCACATCTTTCGTTACATTTAATAGTCGATATTTGCCTTCAGACACATTTTCTTGACGACTTTGTAAAGTGTCTGCCTCTACTGGCTTTGGTACCACTGGCATAGTTCTAGTACAATAATCTATCTCATGAGTCTCAGTGCCTGTCTTCTGAAAGGACACCATACAGTGGAACTTAATTCTGGAATTCTGAATCCCATTAACTAATACAGTGCAGAAGCTAGTGCCTATTTTCAAGTGGTCCACTTTGTAAATTACTTCTGGGGAGGATTGCACAGGTCCTATGAAATAGCAGTGATAGGACTGGATAAGAAATGAAGAGGAAAGACGAGACATGGACAGGTGAGCTGCCTTCAAGGCTTGGCCCATTGTTTGCCCGCCAAAAAGAGCTCGAAAAGATTCTTTCAAGCCTAAATCTTTGGCTCTGTACTCATAAGAATTCAGTGCTGCAAAAAAATTTAAAAAAAAAGCAAATAAAAAAGAAATAACAACAATATAATGCTAATAAGATTGCTTTCATTGCTTGCTGTTTGTGACTCTCTTCCCTTAATGTTGTATACACAACTGGGAAAAAGTGTGCTATATGTGTTTTGACTTCCCCATATAGCAATTCAAATGTTTTTGATGGTTATCAGACACAGAAAATGTCGTCTGGGTGTGCCATTTGGTATATAGGTAAACCCAAACATGATAGCACTACCACTTGTAGTGAGAGAAGATTAACATTTTAAAGTAAATCAGCACAATTAGCTACCCAGTGTTTGATACACATTCAAATAATGGCTATGGTTGCTGTATGTGAAAGTCATCATTTGGGTAATGGTAGACTGAACTTGTAATACATGTCAAGGCAGAGAAGACTTGGTGCTTATTTCAAAGTTTTCTTCTCTTTAGGCTTCTGGACAGAATAATGCTGTAATTAGTTGCTGTTTAGATTGTATATAACATTTACTCACATCCCCACCCCCCCCCCCCCCCCCCACCCCTTATTCCCAGATCTGACCCAATTGCTACATATTATTATGAAAACAATTCCTACAACTAGTCTCGCGTAGCCAGACCCTTTACCAACCGTAACCGCTACACGGGGAAGGAAAGGGTCTGGGAACATACAATACAACGACTTGTTCAGCAGCACCCCAAAAAGGGTGCTCAATTATCACATTCCAACGCTTGTGGTAGCCAATGACGTCACAACCACGTCCGGGTGGCAGGTCTCCTATTCATGCTCGTACGTTTATTGTTTGCCAGGAGTGCTTATACATCGCCTACAAAAAACAACTTCACCAGTTTAATGAAGTTGAGCAACGTTTTCACCCTCCCAGATGTGATGTTGATGTCACACAGTATACCGCAAGCTTGCTGGAATGTGATAATTGAGCACCCTTTTTGGGGTGCTGCTGAACAAGTCGTTGTATTGTATGTTCCCAGATCCTTTCCTCCCCCGCGTAGCGGTTACGGTTGGTAAAGGGTCTGGCTACTCGAGACTATCCTACAACAATGGTTTGGTGCGTCTCTTGGAATGTAAATCTGCATATTGACAGTGCAAGGGATTAATAGAGGTGTCCCATAGAAGCTATTGGAACATTTCATTTGCATAAATAGCTAGTACTAGGCTTTCTACAAAGGTTACGTCTTGCTCTAGGTACGTACCTTCCACATCTACAAGTTGCAAGAGAGGAAGACCACGGAGGTCTCCGGCATTAGACACCAACACATCTACCCCGTCCTCCATGCTTCTCTCTAAACCCAGAAACGTTGGTTGTTTACAAACAGAACGGGGAACGATCGCTAAATTCACAAACAACGATTCCTTACCGAAACATCTTAAGGCCTGCATTGCATCCTGGGGAGGGCGTGTATGCACTAACTATGTCTGCCGAAGAATTTAGTTCTGCAGAATTATTTCTGCTGAACAGTAAGTAGCTATTCACTGTGTTGGGACCAGTGTTTTGCGTTGGCTTGCGTCGGATTGCGACCACGCGTGGTGAACCTTGACCACGTTGTTATTACAACCAACTAAACTATGCCTTCAAGGAAAAGGAAGAGGGCTCTTAGTGCAGCCACAGAAATTAGGAAAAAGACTTGTGCTTTGAGGAGAGGTAAATGATGAACAAATACACCATAAAAAATTACAAAAATATATATAAATATTAAAATGCTTGTCTGAATAGAGAGAAACGCAGTGCTAGGTGGTACAGACAGGGTGTCCAGTGATTCCACTGTTGATGGTCTTTCTCATGATGAGCCTCCTTTCAATAGTCTCGCTGTCCCTAACTCTGCTGGGCAGGAATCATCATCTGAAGTTGTTGTGGACCCACCCCCTTCTCCTGAATATCAGCCAGCTCCTGAAGTTTTTTCAAGTTCAGTTCAGGTCTCAAATGATCGAGACCCTGAATCTCCTGCCATGAATGACGTACAGATTTCAACTCCAGTCTCTTCAGTGCCTGTTTCTCCAGTTCCAAGTATTACGGAAGTTTTTCAAACTCCTGCGACTCCTCAGGAACTTGTCCAAGACTCGGTTGAGAAGTTGTCAGCTATAGCTCAACAAAACGGGTTGAGATTTGATGTCGCCACACTCTCTGAATTTGTTAAGAATTCAGCAATTCAATTCCAGACGTCTGGACCTACCCTTCGTGTCCATGACAAAGCCTGGTCATGGAAACAGCACTACTGCCCTGTCTTTCTTGCTGAATGGCCAATTACATGCAGACTACACTAAACTGAGTGGATGGTTGGGGCTTCCATCTTGTGGCAAGTCACAGTGGCAGAGAATAATCGAGCGTCTGGAGCCACATGTCACGCAGTTAGCAGAATGGTCCTGCAAACACATAAGGGAGAAAATAGAACAGAGAGAAGACAGGGGATAAGTGGGTAGCATCTTTTGACGGGTTTTATCTAACTAGAGAGCACTATTCAAACAATTCCTCGGCAACCATACATGATTATTATGGTGGAGGCGTGGCCTGGTTCACACACCGAACCAAGACGGGTGCAGGGCATAATTGGGTGGGAACATCAGGCGGAGCAGAGGCGGACATGCTAGAGGAAGTGCTTACGAATGTGAAGGATGCTGGATTTGTGGTACAAGAACTTGTCACAGACAAAGATTAGACCACAAATGCCATATATTGTAAGCATTTCCCCGAAGGGACAGTGACCTACTGCTCCAACCACTGCACCAAAAATCTCCACAAACAGTTGGAGAAATTAAAAAAGAACAAGTGTGAGGTATGTTGTCCTCTTTAAATTATTTTATGTAAATTAAATTAAATTCTTATAAATTTCAGTGTCGAGCCAGCAAGTTTCGTTGCAAGAGGATGCCTGAGGATTTTTTAAATCACTGCAAGGCATCACTGAGTAACCTAATTTCTTCAGATGTTATTCAAGGTGACCAAGACCCACTAAAATCATTTTCAGAAGCCATCGTGAACTTTTATGCCCACTACTGCCAAGACAGCCACACATCAAAATGGTGTCATAATGAGGTAAATAGAAAAATATACGCATAACCTGCCAATTCATTTATGTCATATCTAACAATATATTCAGTTGAACGAGGATGGCACGGCATACAAGAGCAAGCAGTTTTTCAACTGCAAAGCCCAGGCCGATAGTTTCAAGGCATTGCTGGACAGCATGGCAACCAGTCCACAGGACTACGTATCCGACCACGGCCGACTGACCACCAATGCCGTGGAAGGGTTTCATGGACTAGCTCTTTTGTACAGAGGCAAGAGAACAGATTTGGGCCACAAGCACTACGTGTGCAAAACCAATATGGCCATTTGCCACAAGGTATTTATAATATAATAATAATGTAATAATAAAATTAAAAAAAAAAAAATATCTGACCATAAGCAATATGGTAATGGGTGTGGTTCAAATTAATGAAAACCTGTAAGCTGCCTCGGAAACTAAGCATGACACGCATACATCATTGTCGGGAAACGAACATTTAAAAAGCCTGCCTGTAAATAGGTTATTGTGGGATCGCATTATGCCTGGTTTTCATATGAACAATCACAAATAATATTATTAAATAAATAAATTAAACTAACTTTTTTGTGGTAGAACTTGGGTCCCGTGTGGAGGGCTTTCTGCGTGGCATCCATGGGAATAGACATTCCTGTGGATGCAGCCAGGTCTGTCTTGAAGGAACAGGCAGATTGGGAGAAGAAGCGACAGAAGGCTTCATCTAGGAGAACCTCCACAAAAGGTACAAATCTCGACACATCTTGATCATTAGACATACCATGTAATGAGTGCTCCTCCCACTTGCAGGAACCTGCAGAAGAAGGCAAAAAAGGCCAGTTATGAAAGAGAAAAGGCATACATGGACTCCATCCGTGGCTTAGGAAATGTTACCGGGGACTATGTTGGGGATGGACAGGTGACAGTGTGTCAACTTCCTACGCCACTGAGGTTCCTTTGCTCCCTCATCTGTCAGAATAGTATTTTCATTCTATATCTTAGAAACAGTGAACTTTAGTTGTGCAAAGTGTAAGAATGCTCAGTACATTAGTTGTTGTCATAACTACCATTAACCAACAAAAAAATCTGCCCAATATATTTTATTGAAACTGTGACTCTTCAGAAACAACTAAGCCACAATCAGTGAAGAGGGTGTTTGTACGGTTGAATTGAACCCTTTTTTTTTCTTTTTGAAGTGCAATAAATCAACATCCTAATAATATAGGAAGATTAATATTGGTCAAGGTACTACAAGTAGTAGGAGACTGCTGTTATAACAGCGCGTCATATACTTTAGACATCAGTGGTGTAGGAAGGGGGGGGGAGTCCACCCATGATTTTTTGGCACAACTTAAAAATGTGATTTCTAGCATAAACACCAGCAAACCACAGAACACATAACACATTCCCTTGGAGCCCATCCATACAGAAACATCTTCCTACACCACTGATGTTCATGAGGTTCAGCAGATTTTTTTTGACTGAACAGTGTGTTAGTTTAACTACAGACAATTGATTAACTTTCTCGTTGTAAAAAACTTTCTTTTTTTGAGACTTCAGTGTATGGTCATTCTTCAGTCATACTGAGACAGTACAAGATGATGGGCATATACAGCTGATGCAATGTAGGTGGGTGAAAGTTGATTTGTGTGGATTTCATAGATAATCTTGAATTGAGATGACTGAAATGTCTCAAAGAAATTGAATGACACAGAGAAAGTTGAGTAGATACGTATGAGTCTATACACATATGCTCGGTGTTCGTTGTATTACCATCTGACTGCAGGTGAGCAACTCTAATTAGAGCCATCCTGTACATATGCATGAGGCGATGTAGAACACTCATTTCAAAATCAATACTAACCTTGCTGGCATAGAAAATTATTTTACTGTTGATAGTCTAAACATTATTTTGAGTACAATTACATTTGCAAGGAATTTTTCATGTGACTTAGAGAGTCAGCATGTTTCATGTGACTTAGAGAGTCAGCATGTTTCATGTGACTTTAGAGAGTCAGCATGTTTCATGTGACTTAGAGAGTCAGCATGTTTCATTTTGTTGTTTTTGTCTTTTATTTCCATCAAAACATAATGAACATGCTGAAAATTTTACTTTCTTATCTGTAAAAAAAAACCCTGCATAATAAAGCGCCAAAGATGCGAACATTCAGTGCTTCTATACCCTAGCTTGCCATTACACAGACGGAATAATAATATATTTGTTGTAGAATCAATGTGCCAATGTATTGCTCGTGCTATACAATGTAAATTCTGTCTTCATGAGAGAAGCTGAGCATGTCGAGAGATTCTGAAAGAATAATTCAAACAAAAATGTTGTGGCACATTTAAGGGACTTGAACTGTCCAATACTACATTTTGACGCCGCTTTCAATCTTTGGGAGGCTGCCATCTGTGAGGTCCGCTGTTGTGTGACAGAATGAGTGACTGACAGACAGACTAACTGATTACTATTGTTATTATTATTATTATTATTATTATCATTATTATTATTATTATTATTATGTCATTTTAATACAAACTAACAGGAATTAATCGAGATGAGTTCAAGCCATGAATCTGAATGTAGGACATCTAGGTAGCCTTATCTACTGGTAACTAGAACTGTCCTTGTTGAACTGACAATATTATTATTACAAGTGCTGACCTTCGTAATCTATTTAATAATAAGCTTGTCTGTCAGTGACAATGACGCTGGTGAGGGTGTGTGTATTCATGATGGATTCATTAGTTGAGCTGGTTAGGTATGACATTGTCAGTTATAGGTTGGTAAAACTTCGTCAGCACCGATGGTGGTATTGCATGTGTAAGCAATGACGAGGATGACCACGGTGTTGTGTGCAATGGGTCAAGAAAAGTAAGTGGAAAAAAGTGGACAGATGTAATCAAGCCTAGTGGTAGGGGATAACAGCAATGAATAAAACAACACTTTATGTTACTGCATTCCTAATTTGCAAAAGCTATTACATCAAATGCCACTGGGGTGGCAAGGAATTTATTGCTAGTCAAATTAGCTATAAAAACAATTCTTACCCTTGTTCAAGCTGGGGGTTGAGGTTGTTTTTTGAAGGTTTAAGAGAAGACTAGAAATAGCCATATGAATATGTGTTTGTTGTCATGGAGTTAAACCCTGGACCCTTGGCTTTAGCCAGAGCCAGCGATTTTGCTTTGGCCTTTGAACTAAAATCATTCGACTTAGATAGGGCTCCCAAACCTCATAGAGCGGTGATGTTTGCTGGAGTCTCTTTTTTTAAAGTTAATCACCCATTACCACATGCGCTGTCCAAGCACTACTGCAGTGTCATAGAAGCAAACTCACCTACCCACACTTTTTCTGTGAACATCCTTAATCAATTGATCAACATCAAAATAATACTTGGCTATGTGACTAGCTAGTATGAAGAAAGATTGTTTATATTTGGCAGTAATAGACATTTATGAACCATAGCCCATAGATCTGTGGCAGTATATGACTAGCTAGTCTTCTAGTTCACCATTTGTTCAGGTAAGAATCATAGCTATAATTACTTCTCAGAAAAATATTATCATAAAAAATGAGTTATTACAATCAGTCATTGCTAAGAACAAAAACAAATGAAACAATAAAAATCAACAATATTAGATTGTTGAACAAAGTGTACTCATAGAATGTTGCAGCTGTCGTTGCTCCTCTGTCTTCGTGGTGGACTTATGGCAGGTCTCTGTCGCCTTTGAAGAGAAGTGAGTGGCTTAAAATAATTGTTTTTCATCCAACTTTTTTTGAATGTCATAATTTTATGAACCCTTTTCTGCTGCCCACCAATCATGACTGATTCAGAAACCAGTAGCTTTGTATTGACTGCACTCAATTCATAAAATTCATTTCCACTGTCACTGTCTTCATCAATAAAAAATATGGAGTTAATTAGCTTATCAGGACTGAGTGCGAGACATAGAATAATTAATTTAGCTTCTTCATCGTTAGTTAGGCTGAAATAGTTAGAGTAATTTCGCAGTCGGCGAATCGAGGCATCGTCATCTATTTCAGTACAGCTGCATATGCAATTAAAATACTACATCAGTCTAGCTATAGGATTGTCAGGAATGGTAACAGTGGTACCAGTTTTCTTGATGCCAATCTGCGTTCTGTCAAATACAGCAGCCATGTCAAGATAATATAAGCTTCTAGATTTATTTTATTCTGTACTGACAACTCCTAGTTCTCTCTAGTCAGACTGTTTATATAGTAAATAATTCAGTGGCCTAAAAAGGGGGAGGGTTTTGATTATCATGATTTCCACTAATAGCAGCTGGCTCACAGATGTTCCAATAAACACCAGAGCAAAATAAATATAATCACTGTTCAAATATTTAGGGTTTAGTGTCTGAATGTCAGAGAGAGAGGGAGGCATGAATTTTTGGCCAGTTCACCCTCTGATGTCTGCTGGTAGTCAGCTGTCCACGATGATTAATATTTCAGACAAAGATATTGGAATTCCTATCATTTTTGAAAGTCTGTACACAACTTCCATAGATAGCTTACTTTTTGAGCATGTGCAAAAGTATTATACATTTTCTTCTATTTTGTCATGCCATGAGGAGGGTGAAGGGCTATAAATTATTTGAAGCCATCTCACCAAAATTTATTCCACATCCAGCTATTTAAAACAAAATTACAACATGGTGATAGCAACAAAGTAAAGCTAAAGATTTAACACCCAGATCAAGGTAGCTAGCTAATGGTGTACAATCTACCAGCTATTCCTATAAAGCAATTAAGCTGCCTTTGTTGAATCAGCTTGCCTCGCTTAAATTGTGCATTTGATCAATTCCTATACTCCAACTGATAGTAGCATCTCTCCTTAAACTGTTACTGTATGAATTTAGTCATTGTCACAAACATCTGGTGATATGAATTTGAGGAATGAGGAAAGATTGCCTTGACAATTATAGCTACTTAGTTGATTTAGGAGCTGGTTTTACATCTAATGTGTATTCTATTGCAAATACAAGTTTGTGGTTCTCACTCCTAATTTCTTGCAAATCTTTTTCAAGTAGAGTATCTCACATAGCACAGTAATACTGCAAATTATTACCTCAACTGGCAAAATTCCAACTGCTATCTTGATAGCTGGTCGCCAGGTGAAGGCCGATCTGGCTTATTTCATGTCTCTTACTCCTCTCTGTACCAAGGCATAAACACTAACCGCTAGAATAGTAATTATATTTATTAGTCTCTGATGTTTACTGGAACATCTGTGAGCCAGCTGCTATTAGTGGAAGTCATGATTTATCTGAACCTTCCTCTTTACAGCGTCATATCCTGTGCCAATAACTAGATATATTACCATTGACACAGCCTGTTGTGTACTCTTTCACGGTTTGTACTCAGACATGGCTGCCGTTTTTGATAGAACACAGATTGGCATCAAGAAAATTGGAAGCACTACTACAGTCCCTGACAATCCTATAGCTAGACTGATGTACTACTTTAATTGTGTGTGCAGCTGCACGGATGCAGATGATGATGCCTCGATTCGCCGCCTGCGAAATTACAGAAACTATCTCGACTTAACTAACGATGAAGAAGCCAAACTATTTATCCTGTGTCTGGCACTCAGTCCTGACAAGCTTATTGGCTCCATATTTTTTCCTGACGAAGACATTGACGGTGGTAATAAATTTTACGAGTTGAGTGCAGTCAATACAAAGCTGGTGGTATCGGAATCTGTTATGGTAGGTGGCCAACAGAAAAGAGTTCATAAAATTATGAAATTCAAGAAAATTTGGATTGAAAGAAATTATTTGGAACCACTTCAATCCTTTCAGCAGCGACAAAGACCTGCCATAAGAAGTCCACCACAAAGACAAAGGAGCAATGATTCTGACTGTATTATATTGTGAATGAAACTTACAAATGTATTTTGTTGTAGTTTTATACTCCCCAAGTCTTTCTGTGATCTACTGTCAAGCAAAATAACCAGAATAGTTAAACAACTTTGCTTTCTGCATTGTCTTTACTGTGACCAAACTTTGTCAATTGTTCTTTGTGCATTTTTTTTTTTTACCACTTTAAATTGGTATTAGAAAAACAACTGTAGATATAGATGAGGTTAAGTTCTGCAGTGATTGTTCATTGCCCACAGAAGTATTGTAAAAGTGATCATGCTTGGTTTAGCTGTACTATTGCTGTGTGCTTATACTAATTGTAGTTCTGCAGATTTTACCAGCTAAATTAGTATGGACTATAGTGGGATACTTATGTTATTTTCGTTCAAAGATATTTTAAGAATAATATAGTTCATAGCACTGAGATGAAGTAGGTTTTGATTTACCAGCAGCTTATGGCTAGTTATAAGGGGGGCGTTACGTGATGAAATTCATACTCCCACATGCTTGGAATAACCTGTGGTACTGAATGGATTCATACAACAACAGACAGAACTGAATAATAATGCCTTAGACATTAGGAAGTGTTTGTAGGAACTCATCCTTGCCATCTGTTAGATAATGAAGAATGAATTAATCCTACTGCACATGTAATATTTGAGTATTACTCCACTCTTTCTAAAATTGCAATCATCTAGAAAGGACTCAAGATTTTTCTAAAGCTAGCTACTTTAACAATACAAATATTTGTGCCAAAAGGCAACAATAACCACATGGAACTCAGCTAGCTAGCTACATCAGTACATTTAGTCTGGTGTTGCTGATCCTTACCTTCCATTGTATTGGTGGCCCACTAATTGAAGGGAGCGTATGGGTTGGCAATGCCAGACTAACGTACATGAATCCATAACACAGTGGAGTTGTCAATACACATTCAAGTTGCAGATCACCCATTATCATATGTGATGCCAAAATAAGCATTACCGTGGCTAGCTAGTATGAAGAAAAATTGTGTATCTTTGGCAGTAATAGTCATATGAATACCATCCCATAGGTGTGTGGCAGTATATAAATAAATACTCTTCTATAGATTCTCCATTGTACTTGCAAGAATTACAGCTTTTCTGCTGCCCACCTATCATGACCAATTCAGAAACCAATAGCTTTGTATTGACTGCACTCAATTCATAAAATCAATTCTACTGTCACTGTCTTCATCAGGAATAAATATGGAGCCAATAAGCTTGTCAGGGCTGAGTGCCAAACATAGAATTAATAATTTAGCTTCTTCATTGTTCATGAGGCTGAGATAGTTAGAATAATTTCGCAGGCGGCGAATCGAGGCATCATCATCTATCTCAGTACAGCTGCAGATGCAATTAAAATAGTACTTCAGTCTAGCTATTTCAAATATATTTGCATCAATTACTTTCTTTTGAATATTCCTACACTCTATCCCAGGTCAAAGGTCACAGTGTTTACACTGGTAATAGTATAATATTCATTTGGGACTTGTACCAGCACATCAGTCAATAAATATCATTGTAAGACATAGCTATTATGAATATCTTTTAAAATTTGTTTATTCCAATAGCAGGTAAAGATGATTAGAATCATTTGCTAGCTACATTGGAAATGAGTCTAAGAATTATAATAGTCTTCAAATGATCCTGACCTGTAGTGCTGCAAATTCCATAATAATACTATGTATAGCAGCAATGTTTAGAAAATTTAGTAAGTACAGCAGTAAATATTATTTTTATGTCATAGTGATGCAAATGTCTTAGACAATTACTAGACTAAATGTGCTTCTTTCATCATGACTGGCAGCAGTCAACTCTTAGCTACCTATATTGCTACCAACTTCCTATGATTTCATTACTTACTATTGCTTAATAAAGTACCAGCCTTGAATCACACTGTACATGCAATAATAACTTTTAAAGAATAATATCTAATTCATGTATCCAACTTTTCCATGACCAGACATAAAGTGACCTTATGCATTGGAGTAATAATTATATTCATTAGACTATGATGTTTACCTGAACACCTGGGAGCCACCTGCTGTTAGAAGAAGTCATGATTTTTTTTTATTCTACCTTTTACGCATCATATCCTGTCAGACAGCTATATATTGATTACCACTGATCCATAGCTATAGACTATTGTAGGTATATACTCCTGTGCTCTGACATGGCTGCTCTTATTGATAGAACTCAAATTGGCATCAAGAAGACTGGTACCAAATGTTCTGTCCCTGACAATCCTATTGCAAGACTGATGTACTATTTTAATTGCATATGCAGCTGCACTGAAATAGATGACGATGCCTCGATTCGCCGTCTGCGAAATTATGATAACTATTTCAGCTTAACAAATGAAGAAGAAGCTAAACTATTGATCCTGTGTCTGGCACTCAGTCCTGATAAGCTAATTGGCTCCATCATTTTCCCTGATGAAGATAGTGAACTGGATAATGAATTTTACGAGCTTAGTGCAGTCAATACAAAGCTAGTGGTTTCTGAATCGATCATGATTGGTGGGCAGCAGAAGAGAGTGCATAAAATTATGACATTCAAGAAAAAGTGGATTGAAAATAACTACTTAAATCCATTCCGGTCTCTGCAAAGGCGACAGAGACCCGCCATAGCAAGTCCACGACCACGACAGAGGAACAACAATTCCGGCTGCATTATACTGTGAATGAAACTGAGACATTAACTTTGTTGTGCATTTAAAACTATCCTTCCAAAATCCTACTGTTGTCTATTGTCAAATAAAAATGAATGGTAAATTTTTTTGTCTTATAGCTACATATTATTATCTTTATATATTATGACCAAACACCACTATGCTATATTTTTCTTTTGCATAAAAATTTCCACTTCAACTTGCTATATTAAAACAACAGTGGATTCTAGTCATTGTTACAACTAATAAATCTACCTGACAGCTAGCTACAATTAAATTAAAGTGTTAAGCAGTAGCTATTAACATTAGGTGAAATTTAAGTGCTGTATGCATGAACTTCCCACTGGCAAGAGTTAAGACTGTATTGAGATAGATGAAGTTCTGTAGTGACTGTTTGTTGCTCATAGAAATGTTACATGAGTGGCCAGTCAGCTTTAGCTATACTACAAGTGTGTATTTCGCTTGCTGAGGAATTTACTAGTTCAAATAGTATGGCCAGTGTGTGGGATACACATTTAACTATCTATGTTATTTCATTAAAGGTATTTTAAGAACAAAATTATGCTTAGAGTACTGCTGTGAAGAACTAGCTATCATTATGAGCCAGCAACAATTTGCAAGTTATGGCTAGAGGGATACAGTGCATGATAAAATTCATCCTCCTAAATACTTGGAATAACTCTGGTATTAAACTGAATTCATACAACAATAACAGAGTTAAATGACAATGTCTCATAGCACTGCTGTGGAGTAGGTTGTGATTGTCTCTGTGGTCTATTGTCAAGCAAATTAACAAGAATAATGAAACAACTTTTTTTCTACTTTGTTTTATTGTGACCATACTTTGTCATTCTTCCTTGTGCTTATTTGTTTTTACAAAAAATATTCACTTTCATTAAAATGTCATTAATCTACTATCTAGCTATACAAGCCATCTCAAATGTCATCCAGCAACTATTCACTAAGTGAAATTTAAGTGTTTTTATGCATAAACTGCCCACAGATTGCCCATAGTAAAGTATTGTAAGAATGATGCTTTCTTTAGCTGTTATTGCTGTGTGCTTGCTAATTGTGCCTCTGCAGATTTTACCAGCTAAATTAGTATGGACTATAGTGGGATACTTATGTTATTTTCGTCCAAAGATATCTAAGAATAATATAGTTCATAGCACTGCTGTGGAGTAGGTTGTGATTGTAAATATTACCATGCACCTCATCACAGCCAGCAGCTTATGGCTAATTATAATTACAAGGGAGGAGTTGCATGATGAAATTCATACTCCCACATGCTTGGAATAACCTGTGGTACTGAATGGATTCATACAACGACAGACAGAGCTGAATGACAATGCCTTAGACATTAGGAAGTGTTTGTAGGAACCCATCCTTGCCATCTGTTAGATAAAGAAGAATGAATTAATCCTACTGCACCAGATTTGAGTATAACTCCACTCTTTCTAAATTGCTATCACCTAGATTCATCTAGATAGAACTCAAGATTTTTCTAAAGCTAGCTACTTTAACAATACAAATATATATAGCTGAAATGTGCCAAAACACAACAACAACCACATGGAACTCAGCAAGTTACATCAGTACATTCAATCTTGTGTCGCTGATCATTACCTTCCAATGTAGTCGTGGCAACTAATGCAAGGGAACGCAAGAGTTGGCCACGCCAGACTAACGTACATGAATCCATAACACAGTGGAGTTGTCAATACACATTGAAGTTGCAGATCACCCATTATCATATGTGATGTCAAAACAAGCACTACTGCAGTGTCATTCAGAAGCACTTTCACCTACCCACGGATTTTCAGTGAGCATCATGGCTAACTAGTATGAAGAATAATTGTGTATTTTTGGCTAGTAATAGTCATATGAATAACAGCCCATAGGTGTGTGTGTAATAACTAGTCGTGTAGCTATACAAATAACTGGATTAGTTTATTAAAAAAACTGTAAAGTGACACAACTCACTACAATCTAAAAAGATACAGATATTTATAATGACCATGATCAAAGACTTAATGTGGTGTGAACTAGGAATGACAGTAAAACCAAGGTGTGATATAATGAGTCCATGGTAGATAACAGTTTAATCAGTGAAACCAGAATGTCTTGCATCAGCAAAGGTCAATTACTACAATGTGGCAGTATATAAATAAATACTCTTCTAGATTCTCCATTGTACTTGCAAGAATTACAGCTTTTCTGCTGCCCACCTATCATGACCAATCAGAAACCAATAGCTTTGTATTGACTGCACTCAATTCGTAAAATTAATTCTACTGTCACTGTCTTTATCAGGAATAAAAATATGGAGCTAATAAGCTTGTCAGGGCTGAGTGCCAGACATAGAATTAATAATTTAGCTTCTTCATCGTTCATGAGGCTGAGATAGTTAGAATAATTTCGCAGATGGCAAATCGAGGCATCGTCATCTATCTCAGTACAGCTGCATATGCAATTAAAATAGTACATCAGTCTAGCTATTTCAAAATATATTTGCATCAATTACTTTCTTTTGAATATTCCTATACACTATCCCAGGTCAAAGGTCACAGTGTTTACACTGGTAATAGTATAATATTCATTTGAGACTTGTACCAGCACATCAGTCAATAAATAACATTGTAAGACATAGCTATTATGAATATCTTTAGAATTGGTTTATTCCAATAGCAGGTAAAGATGATTAGAATCATTTGCTAGCTACATTGGAAATGAGTCTAAGAATTATAATAGTCTTCAAATGATCCTGACCTATTGTGCTGCAAATTCCATAAAAATACTATGCTATGTCAGCAATTTTTAGAAAATTTAGTAAGTACAGCAGTAAATATTATTTTTATGTCATAGTGATGCAAATTTAATCAAATGTCTTAAACAATTACTAGACTAAATGTGCTTCTTTCATCATGACTGGCAGCAGTCAACTCTTAGCTGGCTAGCTATATTGCTACCAACTTCCTATGATTTCATTACTTGAGCCTGGAAGTGTGAATCAAACCTAATTCATGTATCCAACTTTTCCATGACCAGACATAAAGTGACCCTATGCATTACAATAATAATTATATTCATTAGACTATGATGTTTACCTGAACACCTGGGAGCCACCTGCTGTTAGAATAAGTCATGATTTTTTTTTATTCTACCTTTTACGCATCATATCCTGTCAGACAGTATATTGATTACCACTGATCCATAGCTATAGACTATTGTAGGTATATACTCCTGTGCTCTGACATGGCTGCTCTTATTGATAGAACTCAAATTGGCATCAAGAAGACTGGTACCAAATGTTCTGTCCCTGACAATCCTATTGCAAGACTGATGTACTATTTTAATTGCATATGCAGCTGCACTGAAATAGATGACGATGCCTCGATTCGCCGTCTGCGAAATTATGATAACTATTTCAGCTTAACAAATGAAGAAGAAGCCAAACTATTGATCCTGTGTCTGGCACTCAGTCCTGATAAGCTAATTGGCTCCATCATTTTCCCTGATGAAGATAGTGAACGGGATAATGAATTTTACGAGCTTAGTGCAGTCAATACAAAGCTAGTGGTTTCTGAATCGATCATGATTGGTGGGCAGCAGAAGAGAGTGCATAAAATTATGACATTCAAGAAAAAGTGGATTGAATATTTCTACTTAAATCCATTCCGGTCTCTGCAAAGGCGACAGAGACCCGCCATAGCAAGTCCACCACCACGACAGAGGAACAACAATTCCGGCTGCATTATACTGTGAATGAAACTGAGACATTAACTTTGTTGTGCATTTAAAACTATCTTTCCAAAATCCTACTGTTGTCTATTGTCAAATAAAAATGAATGGTAATTTTTTTGTCTTATAGCTATACATTATGTATATTATCTTTATATATTATGACCAAACACCACACTATGCTATATTTTTCTTTTGAATAAAAATTTCCACTTCAACTTGCCATACTAAAACAACCGTGGATACTAGTCATTGTTACAACTAATAAATCTACCAGATAGCTACAATTTAATTAAAGTGTTAAGCAGTAGCAATTAGCACTAGGTGAAATTTAAGTGCTGTATGCATGAACTGGCCATTGGCAAGAGTTAAGACTGCAGTGAGGTAGCTAGATGAAGTTATGCAGTGATTGCTTATTGCACACATGCAGAAATGTTACATGAGTGGCTTGCTGAGGAATTTACTAGTTCAAATAGCATGGCCAGTGTGTGGGATACACACTAACTAGCTATCTATGTTATTTCATTAAAGGTATTTTAAGAACAAAATTATGCTTAGAGTACTGCTGTGTTCGAAGAACTAGCTATCATCATGAGCCTGCAACAATTTGCAAGTTGGCTAGAGAGATACAGTGCATGATAAAATTCATCCTCCTAAATACTTGGAATAACTACGGTATTAACTGAATTCACAACAATAGCAGAGCTAAATGACACCGTCTCAGACATTATAGAATCCATAGCTACTTGCCATCTGTTAGAATAATGCTATATAGTCTGGTGGCTTAGTGAAATTACCGTTTTTTGGCGGACAAAAGGATCAAATTTTGCATGAATTTTTCTTTCAACTTCATAAATATTATTAGCCTAGGAGCCCCACCCCAAAATTTTAATTAAGCCCACTAATTAAAAATGGCCGCCAGAGCATTTATTGTTATTTATGCTTTAAATATTCTGTTTTTAGGAGCAATATTATTATGCAAGAATTATTGTATAGCTAGTTAACATGTTAAATTTCAAGTTTAAAACATAGATTGATAATAATTGAATTTTATGGCTGCATTAGCAACTACACAGTGGTGAGCAGCATACATTAACTTTGGCACAATTATATCTACTGTAATCTCCTTTGCAGGCACACTTAAAAAAAACTTCTGGTATGCTAAGCCAGACCAGTTCTCAACACCGTGCAGCAGCAATTTTTGACCAAATTCACTTGGATTTGAAATTACTTGTGGGGTTGAGTGCAAGAAGTCCATATTCCAGCTTGGTATTTACTTACTATGTTAATGTTTAGGCTCTTACAGCTAAACAATTCCTCTCTGGCCCCATCACTGAACTCAAACTGGTCTTATCCTATGGCACAACTGTTAATCTTTCTATCTTTTGAAAGTGATTGGAGCTGCAAGGTAATGCTGCTTGCTTCCAGAAAGTGATATTCATAACTGAGGTCTAATTTCTCCAGGGTTTGCACTATAAGAAACTGAAAAAGGCTGATTCCAGTTCCATAAAATGACTTTACTGCAGTTGTTGAGTTGGGGTTATGGTCAAAATTATCCAGAGCACCAACAGTGAATAATCTATCCGTAAGACAGGCCGGGGCCACAGCTCCTTCTTTTTATTGTTCAGATACTGCTGCAGCTATCATACTTTCAACTTGTAAACGTTGTCATATGAAATACAAATTCACATGTGATAAGTTGTTCAATGAGTTTCTTGCTCCAAGCCATGTGGTGAACATTTAGACCAATGTAAATGGGAAGAGGTAGCTCAAGATCAGAGGAATGCCTTGTTTCATGGTACAAGATTCAGAAGCTTTCTTATGTGCTAAAATGACTTGACCTACAGTAAGTCATGCCTGAGTTTCACATCGCCCTTGGTCTTTCAAATTAGTACCATTGAAAATTAAAGGAATATGATATATGAGGCTTGAAGGACGAGACTCCTGTAGGCAATTAGATGGAAAGGAACCATTGAACTTGAAAGGGCTGATCAATAATATTGTAGCAGCCTTGGCTAAAATGGTAGCATCTTCAGAAAACGTCCCCTTCTGTAAAGCCTCCCTAAGCATATCTTGGACAGCCTTATTGAATGTGATGGTATTCCTGCCATCAAACTGTTCTCGGGCTTCGGGAATTGTTCCAACAGTCGTTCCTTCAACTTGATTTTATTGTACCCCTTAGAGATATCAAAATCATGAAAACGACTGACCTAGAGGGAATACTGACCTAGAGGGAATACTGACCTAGAGGGAATACTGACCTAGAGGGAATACTGACCTAGAGGGAATACTGACCTAGAGGGAATACTGACCTAGAGGGAATACTGACCTAGAGGGAATACTGACATTTGAACATTGAAGTTCCAGAACTAAAGGCTTTCCCAATGTAGCTAACCAACTCCACAAATACTCTGGAAAGGTTTATATTATTTTCCCCAGTTTGGACCTTCTCTTTTCTGATCGACTTCTGTAATGATTTCTCAAACTCATAAGGCACTTAAAGTGATATTTAGCTACCTTTGCTATAATTAAGGTCTCTACCACCAGTATGAACCAGAAGCTTAGAGTCCTGTAACACAGCAAAAGTAGAAACTTGTGGAGATTACTTTCTTCAGACGTTTTTCACAAAAAAAAATGCAGTTGTTAACTTTTACTACACTTGCTGGGTGGTCTCTCTTCGTTGTAGTCATCTACACTCTTGGAGTTATGTTTCTTTGCTTTGTTCTGTTTGGAATTATTTAACTTTAAATGATGAGATTTTGTGCCAAGATGCACTTGACAACAAAATCTAATGCACTTGTACTGCCACTAAAAGAAACACATGCAGGAAGGGCATCAGGTCCCTCAGCTCAGCTATGTTGCCTAAAAATCCTTCTCCACATTTTCGCAACTACTTGTACATTGGTCATCGTCATGTGTCATTAATCCTGCCGACAAATGACACATCGTTTCCAATCTAACTCCATATAATACTCCACGTAGCACAGTTGCATGAACCTAGCCAGACACCAAAGGATGGCTATGTAATGGCTTAGTTTTTACTACTTCACACTATAATTGTGAGTGTTTTCCCTATAAGTGACAAATTTTCACACTTGTTCTTACTTTGATTCACCAAACTCCAAACAGTTGTCCGATATTATTTTTCATTGGCAGCCATCTTGCTTTACGAACTCTTTTCATGAGGGCTCCTAGGCTAAAATTCTTTAGTAGGCCCTAAGGAACAACCATACAAAATTTTATGCTTTTGTCCAATGGAACTGATAAACTTGCATAATGACCCTAAGCCACCTGACTATGTAGCCATCGAGACATCTGGTGTCATTGGGCCAAAATCTAAGATGTTTTTAGATCAACTTGGGAGCAGAATGATAAGGCACACAGGCGATGAGCATGCTACCACCTACCTGCTGCAGCACCTTTCTATTGAAATACAGAGGCAACTCTGCCTCCATCATGGGCAGCATCTGGGGCAGAGTGATTAATTTTTCTTATTGCATTGTATTGCATTTAGTTTTAATAATAATGCTAACAAGTGCCCTGCCTTGACGTAGTGCAAAGGAAGAATACAGTAGCACAAGTTATCTTGCTCAGTTATCATTCTCTACCATTGGTTAAGGTTACATAAGTTACCCTCTTCTGCTCTCTGAAGACCCCTTTCCCTCCGCGCAGCGATCAGTGGGTAAAGGGTCTGGCTACGCCAGACTATTTTAAACCTACCCTACCTTACCTCGCCTATTCACCCGCTTTTTAGTTACGATTATACCTTCTTTTTCGTACTGTCGCCTTCCTTTTCAAACCTACGCCGCCTTCCATCGCTTAGAATTAACCAGTACTTTCTACTGAATGTGATAGCACTTCCTACTAAATGTGATGGCACTTTCTACTCAATGTGATGGCATTTTCTACTGAACGTGAAGACACTTTACCTACCATTAGATGACGATGCTTTACCAAACGTACACACTTTACCTACCATTACATAACTATGCTTTCGAACAGTACAAATCTCATGAACACACACAGTCGTCATCCTCACGAGCGTATTATCTTTTTAGTCCAGTCAATTTATGAAAAAAAAAACCCTAACCCCCAAAAAATTGCTACAAAAGGTATTTTGATGGTTTTTAGTCCTATTCAATATCACGTGCAACATACTAAAAATCTAATAAAATCTGAGTACTGGAAAGGTGTTATTAAGGGTGTATGTGTTCATAAGCTCATTAATATTCATGAGATATACATATATTGCCATAACTTTGGTTTCTTGCATTTATGACAAGATATATTGATAACATTAGATTCTTCAGCATACAAGCTCTCCAATGATATATAAAACTAAAGGTTTTAGGAGTCATAGGTAGAAATTAATAATTTCCTAACTATAACCATTTCAAAATTCCTCTCTCTCCCTATAGTTACGTCTCCCATGTAGCCCACACATGTTCAAATGTGACCACTGGAAGGCTATGTCTACCAATGCACAGTTTAATGCCCTTTAGCTGTCAAATACCATTCAAGAATAATCAAACAACAAGAATAATCAAGCAACAACAAAAACAAAAATCCAATCAATAATTTTTCTTCAGTTAATCATCGTCATCTTCGCTGTCATGTTGGTTATATGGATTACTGCATAGTTCCACTTGGCATTGTCCACAGACTGTATGACACGGTAGGCCATATCGCCTACAGCTACAACGAAGTGTTGTGCAACCTGTTGTACAGTTGCAGTGTATCATTTTTAATAGGTTATCCGGGGCACCATTTGTTTCTGACATTATTGGCACTAATACATTTTCTTCCACTCTCCATCCCCAATTTGCCACATCCATGTTACCTCCCTGTTCAGTCCAGACCATGATCTGGTAGTACACTCTCTGACAGTGAAATTTGGTTGAGGATGCAGTAGGGGGCAACTGCGCTCAAGTGCATAAGCCAAGAACCAGACGATCTGCCTTGATCAGTGATCTGGCAATTTGTCATTTTCTGGTAGTTAAATCCACAACTGACTTGTCTTTGACCTGTTGTAAAGTTTAGCTTTCATTTGGTCAAGTTCTAGCTTTATGATAGTTACTGTACCAGATGTGAGAATGCTCTCCAGAGTCATCTCACCTGCCAACAATGAATAATACATTTCCTCAGATTTATCCACCAGTTCGGCTAACTTGGGATTAAGCTTCACCATATCTGATACTATCATGTAGTTTAGGCATTTGTCTACCAGCAGATGGCCACGGAATGATCTTTGAACAGATTTTCCAGTCATCATATGCACCACAGTATTTTCACCATAAATAACTTCCAAAATTCTTTGAAGTCCTGTACCCTTCATTAGTGTACCTATCGCTCCGAGCAAATTCATGAAAGTGTGGAAACAACCTAGCATCAAGATGATTTCTTTCAGGTTATTGTTTGGTGAATTGATGACAAGTTCAGCAGCTTTCCAATAGAGGGGCTGGTCAAACGTTATTATAGGCACAACATGATGTTTCATTGCAAGATTGGAAAGGAGCTCCAATGTAGAAAGAATGCAAGTTTTATCCCCAGAATACAACCCTTTTCTGTGATTCTTCATCACCATCTTGATTGGTGCATTTGAAGTACGACTGAAGTATCTGAGATGTCTTTTCTCTCATTGTCACTATATCATCAAGACCTTCACCTTCTGCTATATAAATAGATTCTCCGTTTTGTTCCTTCAGCTTCACTTTGAGGTAACAATTGCCATATGGATAAGAATCTTTATCAGTTAAAAACTCATTCATTTTACCTCTGAGGTCTGAAATGGTAAGCTTTTCTCCATCATGATTTTCCAAGAAATGACACATTTTAAAAAATGCTTGATTTTGATCATGATTTCTGGGTCGTCCAAGTTTCCTACGCTTTTTTTTTGGACCATCTCGAAATTGGAGGGGTATATCAAGGCCAGACCTAAAATTCCCACTACAGGAATGGTGATACAGGCAATCTGCAGCATGCAGATCACCACGGTAGTACTCAATGCGACCTTTCACAACAAGATACCAATTGTCAAAACGACTGTCACAGCATCCCAATATTGTGTTTACAAAAGTATCAGTTCTTACACAACTGTAATCTGAACATCCTGGTACTACAGTAATCCCACAAAACAAGCAATCAGTCTTGCTGTTGAAAGGAGCTACAGATGTTCTGGAACTTCTTTTAAGTGGTGGTATGGAGGGTTGCTTTGTTTTACTCGGTTGAGTCTTTATTTCAATTGGGTTCGTGTAATGTTTACGACAGTTCAAGTGCACTTTACTACCAGCCTTAACGACAATGGTGTTACCTCTCTGAAGACTTGCAGTATTAATAAATACCATCTGCACCTTTTTGACGAATTTGACTTACAGCTGCTCCATCTTCCAATTTCTCCTTACACAAGGGACAAATTTCACAGTCAGCACTTCCACTTATTGTGTAATGTCTTGTAGCCTTTTTAAGTTCAAATAGTCAACCATGTGCTTGTACAAAAAAGAAGCAACTGTCTTGTGTGTCAGCTCATGTGACGCTAAAAAAAAGCTAGGTGGTAAAAAAAAGCTAGGTGATAAAAAAAAAAAGGTTGTAAAAAGGTATAAATTAGCTAGGCCAATCAACTAAAATTGACTTCTTTGTCTAGCTATTTTGGAAATGTTAGTATTATTTGCCAAAAAGTTCAAAAGTTTGATATCATTGGAAAGCTTATAAGCTAAGTAATCTAATGCTACCAATTGCCTTCATTAGAAATGAAATAAACAAAAGATATGGCTATCTAAGTATATCTCATGAATATTAATGAGCTTGTAGAGAGCTACACCCTCAAAAACACCATTCCATAGGTTAGATTTTATTAGATTTTTAGTATGTTGTCCGTCATATCAAATAGTACTAAAAACTAACAAAAAACCTTTTGTAGCAATTTATTGGGGGTCAAACCATATATTGACTAGACTATTTGTCCAGAATAAAAAGTGCAGCTTCCGTTCAATTAAATATGGAACGGGGTCGACATAAAAATTACAATAACTGGGGGGTAAAGTACAATAACTGGAGGGTCAAAGTACACAAGTGCTCGAGTCCAAGTGCAGGATGTAGGCGTAGCCTTTGTAGTCGTTTTTATGCAGTTTCAGCTGTAAAAAGGTAGTTGATGTTGTTCCAGACTAGTGTCTTGCGCACTGCAATGGCTGGTCAATTACTCAGATTAGTGAACTCCTTCAGATTGAGTACTTCGCAGGATGTAGGCATAGCCTTTGTAGTCGTTTTTATTTGTGCAGTTTCAGCTGTAAAAGGTAACATCAAATAGCTAGCTATTTAGTAAGGGCAAGGCTAAAGCTAGAGCACATATCTAAATATTGTTGGAAGCAAGAGCTAGTGGTTGGAGTGGCACGTATGGTATCATTCCAAGATATGTATTCACTTAAATAATAGCAATATTTTTTTTTCAGAACAGAAACTTGAACTGGGGGTATAGACCCCTTGAAGTGACGTAATTTTAAATTACGCAATTCAGGTCATCGGCCTTATTTATTGGTGTTGTACGGGTAAAACTCGCTCGATTCGGGCGCGGCTATTGTAAACGAAAATTGTTACGAGGAGGATTATTTCTCCATTAAGTGATTCAGATGTGAAGAAAGGATGCATAAACGAGCTAAGCATCCTGGATGGCTTTGACCCATAGGAGTCAGAGAGATTGGCTGGATGATGTGGACTTATGGCCCTCCCCATAGCGCATGTTCATCTTGCGATGTACCTGCTATATACACCAGGAGAAGATTTGCTAACCTATAAGAGCCTGGACTGTTATAATTTTGTGTCTGACTGGGTTAGAGAATGCAGAATTAAATTATGGTGAACTAATTATGCAAGCTAAAAACTATAGTATTTCTGTAACTAAAGAGCAGGTTCACTTGTTGAATCAACAAGATTGCAATCGAATTCTCGTTTTTGGCTTCGAATGAGAACTGGAAGAGTAACAGCATCCCATTGATGTTCTTTCCTACATTTTCTCTTTGTTCTAAGTGATCTTGCTTCTCTGCATCATAATGTTGATTATCTTTAGCTACATCTTCTCTTTGCTCTACTTTATCCTTCACCTGAGCATCATTCCTCACATTGTCTTCAGCTTCTTGAGCTCTCTTCCTTGAATTCCTCTGAATCATATACTATACCTTTGCATGTTATGGCCACTAGGATGGATACTCTGGTACTCCAGCTTCAATAGCGGAGCACAGTCCAGGGTTATCACATCCTAAAGATTGGCAGGTGTTCCAGTTATACAATGATCTGAGCACACTCATATATTTACAAACTGATCCGTTTGTCTTCTCTCTTGATCCTAGCTAGCCATTGTTATTGCCTTTTTTTTTTTTGCTAAGATTGTAACTTTTCTTCCTTTAAAATATACGATAGTATGTAATCTATTAAAAGACTTCTCTCTGTCTCTAAGCGACTGGTTGCCATATTCAACCATGGCACAAAGTACCATTTCGTTCGAGTTTGCTACTGTTCAATACATATACTTGTACACCAATATGGCTGCCGGGTGATCATTACATTATTGATAACACCCACTGCAAGGGGTCTATTGTGCATTGTGTATTTGCACCATATAACAGTGTCCTAAGTAAGTAGAGTGGGTGTGATTCATTATTATTATTATTATTATTATTATGTTACTATTGATGTTATATTATTTATAGATTTAATTACTTATTATTTTAGTAATTGCATGATCTTTTGCCTTGCCAGCAATTTATTTTGCATTGTTTTCTTATTGCCTGTTTTCCAAAAAAAAAAAAGAAAAAAAAAAGAAGGTATTATTAATAGATGTGTGTATGTCATTTCAAGATAGAGTTTAGAAGTCACTACACAATTTGGAAGCTGGAACCTCTCTTACAAATATTCTCCTACTATGTCGTCTTAATTGTATCCACCTAATCTAGTTCTTGGTGACTCTAAAAGAGTAGCAAACTATCAAGTACCATTTCTAGACTAGTGGTACCATAACTACTATTTTATTGCAGGGTGATTGACAAATACCCATTAATTAACATGAACATTGGTTCATGATTCCTAGAATTAAAACTGAGTGTACTGCTGAGTCCATAGTCCTGTACACTCAATTTAGCTCCAAAAACTTGGCACAATGTAGAAAAGGCCACCATGTACACTGATAAATACATAAGTGATAGCAGTGACATAGCCACAGGGTGGGATGGGAGGGGCTGAGATACTCCATTTACGGAGTAAGTGTGCAAGGACTGTCATACATGAAATAATAATCAGACACATCACTTATTGAAAAATGTTAAGATAAAAAACCCATAAAAAACCTATGATAATTTTTCTTTTCTTGCTATAATGTACTGTACATTACATTTTTGATATGTAATAATCAAGAGTTCGCATTGTCCCCCCCCCCCCCCCCCCCCCCCCCCCCCCCCCCCCCCCCCCCCCATTTTTGTTGAACTGTAAGCCTCAGGAATTACGCTAGACCTAAGTCTTACATGTTATATCATCTGATATTGTTCAATGCCAGGAGAACTAGTGGCAGACCAAACTCCTTGTCCTGGAGAACAAGCCATGTACAGATGTACTGTAAGTGGAGACAACTTAGTGTGGCAGTGGACCCCAGTACGAGGACAGAGAGAAGACTATATTGTTCTCTATCTTTTCCCACTACAACAATCAAGAATAGATACTCGCATGATTGGAGATGTTGCAGTTGTCTTCAATATAACTGAATTTATTATGTCATCAACCATTACTACTGTAGCTACTGTTAACAATCCAGAACTTTTGAATGGAACAGTTATGTCTTGTGGTGGGCAATCTCATACCATTAATGTTCCAGGGAAAAGTAAGTTAGCTACCATAAATTCACTAGTCCAATTTGATAATTTAATGACATATAAGAGCATATAGCCATCTTAAGCTAGAATATTGGTTACTGTTACAGGTCTTATTCCCACTGCATTGAGAGTATTTAGGCCATCAGATAATGAGAGTGAACTTGTGATCCAGCCTGCTGTGGAGAGAAACATTAGTGGAGTCTTCTACCAACTATCTTCATCAAACACTCCCATACTGTGGACAAGTCCTATAACAGTAACTCCACCTGAACTCATCACATTCTTCCACTGCCACTATAACAACACATTCACTATAGGTAAGTTCATTATATTATTTAAGATAAGCTTATCTTAAATAATATAATGAACTTACCTATAGTGTCTAGACATAATACATTGACATGCATGTTCATTGATAATTCTTGTAGACTCGTGTATATTGCAAGATGATTCTGTGGATAGAAATTACACTTTATATTCAAATGGGACATGGGCTATTTCAAGAAGATGCAGTCCATTAGTAATTCTTATTTCCTGTATTGATACAAGTTGGAGTGAAGACATTAGTTGTCCGGAAATAGATACAACTGGCTCAACTATCAGCTCAGGTGAGGAAAAGACACAACATTTTTGTAATAATTAATAATAATGTGGGCTTTCTAGTTACTACTACCATCATTGGTACATTTGGCAGTTCAGCAGTTTCAACAGTATCTAGCAGGACTGATGAAGGAAAATCCACCACTGGTACTGGTACTGGCACGGGTGGTATGAATATTATGATATGGGTAGGCTTGCGATAGGAATCGGTCTTGTCATCATCATCTACAAATTTTGCTGCTGTATAAGGTTTCCTGTCTCAATCAGACACAGGAAATAGATTGTACTGGTAATTAGTATATTGTATAATCATCCGGCATTAACACTTGTGTTTCAGTAAAACTGTGATATAATGGTAAAAACACGTTACTGAAGCTGTAGATGTTAAATTAGCTAATGACAACATTTTACACAATTTTGCACTGTGGAAAGTCATTTGCATTCCTTTTCTATTATACAACTGGACTCAAGAAGAAAGAGCTGAAGAATAGAAAGTAGGGATAAGAAAAGCTGAGATAGTTTAGAAGACTACTATGATTGTAAACTGAAGCTTTGTGAAGCTTTTTGCCTTCTTTTTCGTACTTTCGCCCTTATTTTTTAAACTGACCCCTGCCTTTATTCATCAATTCCACCTGCTTTTTAGTTACAATAATTGCTCGCATTTTTGCATTCTCTTCTGTTTTTTTAAACATATGCCGCCTTACTTGGCCGATTCCACCTGCTTTTTAGTTACAATTAGTCACCTTTTACCTTCTCTTTCGTACTTTCACCTTCCTTATGAAACCTACGCCACCTTCCCTCGTCATTACACCCACTTTTTAGAATTAACCACTTTCTACTGAATGTGACGACACTGTACACATCATGTAATGACAATGATTACTGAACCGTTTGAAGCTCGTGAATTATTCTTGAATACACACACTATCGGTTGTCATCATCGGTCGTCATCGTTACTGACACCACACAAGTGTATTATCATATTATAGATTGAGGGGCCTCAAGATATTCTAATGATCAGAATTACAACTATACTTTCAATTGTATTTGGTACAAAAAATTCATGTTTAATAACTTTTCCCAGACACCCGAGTAAGAAACCACACTGTTATGAATATAGATACAACCATAAAAAATGTGAAATCTTACCAGATTGATTGTTATACATATATGATTTGTGATGTAAATGGTGAATGAATATTGAGCAGGTTGTGAATGATGAAATAAAACATTTAGACGTCCAATCAATGATTTATGAAAATTGTCAAGTAGTTTTAAGAATGTTTTTTTTTTGTCAGAGTAGTTTTTAAGAATGTATTTTCTTGTATGGAATCTTTTTTAGAGAATCCAACTTCACGTGACAGCAATATGTACAGTTTAGAGTTAGTTATTGGAAGTGTTATTGGGAGTTTTGTGCTGGCACTCATTCTGGGACTGATCCTGGGACTACTATTTGGAGTGAAATTCACAAGAACTTATAACGTTAAACAAGTCAACTCATCAATGAACAAAATTGACTTAAATAAAGGTCCTCTGTATGAAGAAGTAGAAATAGAGAAAAATGTTGAACTGACACAAAATATTTCTTATGAAACAGTTAAGAACATGAAGTAATAGTTATATTTCACTTATAGATAGTTAATTTATTTGTTTCGCGAGTGCTTACTTTCTTCACTGTTTTTCCCATTATTGCAGAGTATAATACATTCTGATTTTCCACATGATGAGGTTAAATGCATAACACATAGCTGAAATAATTTGGAAAAATGTGGCACATATATTGAATAATTGTAAAATTATAGGACATAGATTAAGCAGTGATGTTCTTTCAAAATAATGTTAAAGCACTCATTTGTATTATCCACAATGGTAGCCTCAATTTATTATAAGCGATTTTAATGGACAAACATTATCACACTTAAGAATACCAGTAGCTGTTTTTGAATGTATTTTTTACATAAAATTTGTTGTCAAAATGTAAATATTTGCTTATCTAGGTTATGTAAACATGCAATGATGCAGCTGTGTTGGCATGAATATTAATTGCAAGGGTTTAAATTACAACTAGAGGTGTGTGACTGTGGATTACAACTTCCTCATTTGTAGAACCACAAACTCTTCATGTTTACTACACTCATTATTTGAAACCACATATTTATGGTACAGTTGGTTAAGCTTATTCATTATTGTCTTAATTAACCTCAATCTGTTACTGTGCCTCATGAAGTGTTTACCTGTTGACCAGGAGATGCTGTCTGGACACCCCGCTTTGAGTTCATAACTTGCACACCAATACATAATAATCCCAATGAGCATTTATTATTAATAGCTTAGATCCTCTAGCTAGTTTCTTCATATAAAATATCTTTTTACTGATGTTATAAGGTACAACATCAGTTGTGCTTATGTTATGATGGCTTCTATATTTAGTTTTCCATCAAATTTTTTTTGACTACCTATCATGGAAAATAGGCAAATGATACTATTTGACTTCTAATAAGAGCCTAGCTCCTAATTAATCTCCCACTAGCTACTGATACTGCATCTAAAACTAAACTATCATTAGAAGGCCCATTATTTTGCCTATCTAGCCTTTTTAGGTAGTTTGTCCTATATCGGCTTTCATGGTCAAAGTTACGTGCAACATAACCCCAATAAATTAACAGAACGAGGAAGTCATTTGTTTTCTGAATTACACATTACATACAGTGATTGATGCATTCCAGTTTGCATTGATTGCCAAGTTATATAGCTAGTTATGGTGACAGTAAATTTTGTAGCGTTAAATTACTAGCCAATGTGTAGTGTTGTATCGTTAGTCTACCACAGTTACTAACACACATTCATTAGTAACTGCACAGGATTATTTTTAAAATAATATCCATATTGTACATAAGTGTACCATACATTATATATGATTTATGGCATAATTGTTTTAAAAAATTTAAGCAATTATATTTGCATCCATTTTAAAAAGAATAAAAAGGAATAAAGGTATAAAATTTACAAACTATCCATAAGGATCTATTTGAATGAAAAGTCAAAACAAAAGAGAGCATAATAAATTAGCTACCTTGCTTCAATTATGTCATACTCTTGTGTACAGTGAATGTGGCACACATTGTATAGAAAAGTTTAAATAGACAAAACTGTAAATTATCCAGTGTTACATTAATACATGTCACACAATAGCTATAATAATATATATAAATAATTCATGAAAATGAAGATCAAGACGAAGGACCTGATTTATTTCCAACAAAAATTGATGCACCATGAGGGATGCTCTGTTTATTTAGATCAGTTGAATCAGGTGCTATCAATCATTACTTGATTTCATATGCTTCATTTTAAGTTATGCGTTCATTGTTTTGAACATTGGTGTATACTGTTGGCTCTACTTTGTATGGGAAGTTACACCTGGAAGTATGTGTAGGTGTGTGTGTTGTTGATGTGAATGTATCATTTGACTTTATACATTGCTTCAATATCATATTGATTATTACAAAATTACTTTTTGTTAATTAAAATATAGATAGCAATATTAAAATGTCAGAATTTTTTTTTCACTAATTTTAGATTTTATAGTTTGTGTAATAGCTGTCAGTTTTATTCAAACAATTGTATTTTATTATTATTGTTATAACTAAGCATGTTTCAAGTTAAGTGTAGTGTGTTAATCAGAAACATTATTCTTCAATCACATTATTAAGCATTAAGCCAATACATTTCTGAGAAGAAAAAAAACGCAGAATAATTGAATAATTAAAATTACTCTCTTTTAGGTAATAACAACTTTTAACATCTGTATAATCTGTGGCAGGAATCTTCTGTCAACTTAATTAAAACTATCCAAGAACGAGGACACTCAAGTCAGTACTTTTTAAACAATTCCTGGAAAAGCAAAATAAGTTCAAATCCATTCATTGACTTTCTTTAGATATATCGAAACATTTATTTTATTTATGTATATTATTGTGATTAAATCAAGTTTATAATCAAGAATACAAGTGTTTGACTAACATTTACAGAAAGTTACCAATGCTGTTGTCGACTATATGTAAGAAGTTTTCATCTACAAGAGTACACCCGAGAAAGCATGTCTTTGTTAACTATAATTTACATCGTAGTTTATAATTGGAAAATACAATGCCAAGTGTTGGTTCTATGATTCATAAAGATTAGTCATACAAAGTAATTTTAAGATAAATGCATTTGGATGGACACAAACTACACTATACACTATACGAGAGTCTATCAACAAGTATACCTAGCTATCAGTTTTGTAGGAATCCCAGTGAAATTGAAATTTGAAGTTATTGTTTTTGTTATATTTTTTGTTTAATTACCAACAAGTACTCCTCACTCCACACTGCTTATGATATAGCTAGTTGATTTCACATACAATAAACTGTTCATAAGTAACATTAATTTTAACAATAAAATAATACTACCCTAGTTATGGCATAAAAATATATATATTATACGGTAAGAAGCTAATTTATAATTTCACTACATCATATGAAACATTTTGTGCCAGAGGAACATTTTTATCAAGGTCTATATCTTCATAGAAAGGTCCTTTATTCAAGTTCACATTGTTTTTTGAGATGTCCTTATTTTCTTGGAACAATTTGTTCTTTATTACTGTTCTAGTATAATACTGGACTCCACAGATTAGTCCCAGCAGGATGCCCAGAGTGAGTGCCACAACAAAAGTTCCTATCACACTTCCTATAATAATTGGTCCATTACTTCGGAATTCTTGAGGAAATAAAGCCTAAGCACACAACCATATTGTATAACAATTAATTCTATGACAATTAATTCTAGAATATGTCTAACCTAAGTACTTATGATTGTATTGTCACAATAATATTAGTAACATACACTGCACTCTTCCAAACTTGTTGTAGCCAAACTTGTTGTAGCCAGTAATTCTTTTGACTCTAATATACAATATACGCCAACAATTTTTAAATATACATAGCTTTAACTATAATGATGATTAGTTAGATATGGTAACAAAGAATATGCACTTGCTTATTATTTATAATTATATGCACTACGTTTTTGTCGCGAGATATAAACATTACAAAAGCCTTAGGAAAACCACTTTAATAGCTTCAAAACATAATTAAATACTACATGAATCACAATACTATTGAGATGATAGCTACTTAAAAGCGAGAGGAAAAAAATGAATAAATTAAACTGACATATTCCTCAAAGAAATCAGCAATTAAGTAAGCCTTGAATTGATTGAATTAATAAGTCTTTTTAAATGGCCCTCTTGAACAATGAGATCACCTGTGCTAATACTTGGACTATTTCTTGTTGTCACTGGATTAGCTGCAGTTGGACTAGCTGCAGTATACTCCTGACAACTGATATCTTCACTCCAACTCCCATTAGAACATGTCACTTGTACTTGTGGAGGATTACATCTCTGGGAAATAATCCAAGTTCCATTAAAATGGAGAGTGTAGTTTCTGTCTTCAATATTATTGTTGAATATACAATTACCTGTACATAACAATGAATATTCACATTTTGCTATAACCTATATTGAAGTTTAGATGCACATCAAATGTCTCTGTTTATATTGCTAAAGCAAGTTTATAAAGTTTACATTTTAAACAATCCCTTTTTTGTTTCCAGTATAGTTACAACTATTACTCCAGCAGTAGCAAATTACCTATTGTAAAAGTTAGGTTGTTCTGACAATGAAAGAAGTGAACCGTAAGTGGAGGAGTGTTAGAATGGCAGTGGACCCCTGTAGGAAGACAAAGGGAAGAATATACTGTCTCCTCACTTCTCCAACTACAATCAAGAATATCAACTCTATTGATTGGAGATATTGCTGAAGTTATCTTCAATGTTACTGAATTTACATTTTCATTAACATAAACACTGTGCTAAGAATTTTGGTGGTAAAACTAATGTAGTGCTTAATCTAAGCAATACACTCATTAATCTCCAGAAAACTTGACACACTATAGAAGAAATTACCATGTACGCTGGTAAAACTGGTACACCCGTAAAACAAGTAATAGCAGGGACATACCCACAGTAGAGGGTGGGGGAGGGGGTGGCTGTGTCCCCATTTTATACAGTTGTTCCCTCGTATAGACTAATAATGACTGGCATACATGAAAAATGTTCATACACATCACTTATTGCAAAGTTTAAAACAATAGCTACAATACATTTTACATTACAATTATTGTGAGTTTGTATCAACTCACCCCCACCCCCCCCCCCCCACCCACAACTTTTAGTGAGCTGGCTAAATCTCTGGACAGGTACAAAGACTAGAACTAAGGCTTACATGTTGTCTGGTATTATTTGATACCAGGAGAACTTGTGGTAGAGAAAGGTCCTTGTCCTGGTGGAGAAGCCATGTACAGATGTACTGTGAGTGGAATAGAGTTAGAATGGCAGTGGACCCCTGTAGGAAGACAAAGCGAAAACTATGTTGTCTCCTCACTTCTCCCACTACAATCAAGAATCTCAACTATATTGATTGGAGATATTGCTGAAGTTATCTTCAATGTTACTGAATTTAGTTCATCCACCATTAGTGTTGTAACTACAGTTAGTAATCCAGAACTCTTCAATGGAACTGTTATGTCTTGTGGTGGGCAATCTCTTACCATAGAAGTTCCAGGAGGAAGTAAGTTATCTCTAGTAGTGCAACTTAAGTTAACTTTGTAGCTTATCATGAGGTGATTATGTTGTTACAGGTCTTGTGCCTACTGCATTGAATGTTTTCAGAGGATCAAGTAATACTAGTGAACTGATTATTCAGCCAATTATTGATGAAAATGCCAGAAATATTTTCTACCTCATATCAACTTCGAATAATTTTACTACATGGACAAGTCCTATAACACTAACTGCTCCTAACAATTTAGTATTTTATCAGTGCCAGTATAATAGTACATTCAATTTAGGTAAGAGTGAAATGAGTGGATAAATTCTACATTGTTTTTGCTTATTAGTTCAGAATTAATTTCACTTATGTAGTGCATGTATAGTTTGTAAATATTTATTGGTATAAAGGTACATGTATTGTGAATGACAATAATGAAGATACCAACTACACTCTCTATTCCAATGGGACATGGATAATTTCACGAGATTGTAGTCCTTCCAAAGTACCGGTGATCTGTGAGGATGAAGGAGTATGGAGTGAGGATATAGATTGTATAGAACCTACAACTTTACTAACTGATTCAGGTACAGTGAATCAGATGTAGAATATGAATAAGATGAGTTTATGTTTCAATAATAATATAGAAGCACTAAGAAGATTATTATTAATGAAGTTTTAATAGTATTATTTGATTTCATTTCTTATTGAAATGGATGTTGATTAATAAAGAATTGAAGTGCTGCTAAAGACTACTGTTATGCATGAAAATAATTTTCTTTAGTGTAGCATTTAGATACTTTCAAACTTCTATTGTGAAAAAATGGCATTGTCTTAGCCACAGCAGCTTAACTTGGTAAAAGTAGAGATTTGTCACAATTGTACTTATATACAAAGTTAAAGTGCACACTGCATACCTATGAATACACACTAGCAAAGTTAGTAGGAGTAAATATTATCTATTTCTTCATGCAGCTACTGGTAAACGATTCTACTTCCAAGACTAACTACATAATCCAATATAGTATTCTTAGTATGAAGTTTGTATGTGCAATTACACTAGACATTAGAAATACATTTATAGTAATTGAACAAGAAATCTTAGATCTACCTTATTATTATTAGTGGTCCACTACTCATCCATCAGCTTGGGTAAATGAAGACTGTGCACTAAAAATAAACTCTTCTGGTCAAAGATTTACTATAAGTATTTTGTACATCAATTATACAAATGATTCAGTCATTCTCGGCTGAAATAATTATAATCATAGCAAATTATTCTCTTTTTACAGCCAATAATAGTTCATTATAACTAAACCCGACATTTTGACTTCTTGAGGAAGTTCTCTTCAGGGGTATACTGAGGTCGAAAGGAGAGATTGTAAGAGAGGTGTTGAGAAGGTTTCAGCCATTGCTGAACATGCTTGGCAGCAGCATCACCCCATCAAATGGGAAGAGGTAAGAGTTGTAAACAGAGCCTGTAAGAATCGTAAGTTTAAGATCAAGGAAGCTCTACACACACAGATGACACCTGAAAACAACAAGTTTAACAGAGACATAGGTTTAGAGCTTCCAGGATGCTGGCTGTCCATGCTGCCAGCATATCACCCTCCAGGATATAATAAACACTGAAGAGGACTTCGGCAAGAAGTCGTAACGTCGGGTTGGCTGTTAAAAAGAGCAAAATTTGCTATTATTATAATTATATAAATGTATTTCGCTACTTGTATTTTTCAATTATTTGTGTTATGAATATTATTTTTCAGAATTTCAGAATGTGACAGTTACTACAAATGCTGAAATACACCAAGTATGTTTGAGATTAATATTGAGAATATGAACTGAGAATAATCTAGGGAAATGTTAATTATAAACTGTTTTATGGATGCAGTTTCCTCAGCATTGTCCAACTTCATGCTACATCAATGTGTACAGTTTAGAGTTAGTTACTGGAAGTGTTATTGGGAGTTTTGTACTGGCACTCATTCTGGGACTAGTCCAGGGACTACTGTTTGGCGTAAAATTCACAAGAACTTATAATGTTAAACAAGTCAATACGTCAATGAACAATAATGACTTAAATAAAGGTCCTCTGTATGATGAAGTAGAAGTAGACAAAACTGTTGTACTGACTCCAAATATTTCTTATGAAACAGAAACATAAAGCAATAGATTTATTTCTATTATTGAAAGTAGATTAGATATGATTATTTGATACTTATTGAGTGCTTATTCTCTTTACTAAAATTATTAATTTTATCATTATTAAAAAGTAAAAAAAATCGTTACATATAGCTATTGGAAATTATTTGAAAAACAGCACAAATTTGAATAATTGTAAAAAATAACGTTGTTGCATCAAATGATTGATTGAGGTGCTGTCCTTCGAAAATTATGTAAAAATTGCACTCACATGTGTTAGCCCATAATGTTAGCCTCAATTTTATAAAAGTAGGCATAACTAAAGTGTAAACAGTAGTATGGATGTGTGGCTTCCATTAATTGGTATAGTACACATGAAGAGTTTGTGGTTGTCCAGATGGGAGAAGTAGTAAACCAATGCAACACAAGTCCAGTAGTTATTTAAACATTTAGATTGATATTCATTTCTGACATAGCTGCATCTTTGGACTATATTTAATCTAATACTGAACACATAATATTTGCATCTTTGGACTTTACATAATGTAAACTGAACAATAGTTTTTTTTGACAAAAAAAAAAAGACTGCAAAATAAAATACATTCGACTCCTTGACGAGGTCCTCTTCCGTTGACCCCTGAAGTAGTTAGATATGTGGCTTCAAACTATGAGTGTAGTACATTCTACAGGAGAATATTGTCAATAACACTAACAATGACTCCAACACAGCTGTCTCTTAGTTTAGTATGGTTTCTTTTCACTCTCTCACAAATATTGTTTGGTCTTTTTAAAAACAAATACAACATTTTTAACTTAAAAGATTCTACCAATTTCCATACCAAAACCAATGTGAAAAATTTTATGGATTATTTGTCATAATATACCATTCTCTCACACCCTGGTGATCACAACGCATATGTAGCTAACTACCTTATGTGGCAAAAATTGTATGAATGCAATTGATTTACTTACTTCTATCATTTTAGAACAAGGTATTGTTCATTCTCTGAACTCAAAATATAATGAGTTAATAAGTAGCTTACATATAGAAACACTCCGTAGTGTGTCTATAAAGATTAGCAGTGATTGAATCATCTGAAGTAATTTAAGTTTATAGCTGAAGTGACCCTTCTTCTTGTACTTGGATATAAAGCCTGACTAGTTTTAAGTGGTTATTATCGACCTCTAAAACTGTAAAAACAGTAGTACACACAAGCTTGCTATGAAATCTAAATCAGTTTCAGTATGTTTCACATTCAAGCAGCATGTATTTACTATAATATGAGTATTGGTGTAGCTTGTAGCTAGAGTAGTTCAGGGAAAATGTTAATGAACTGAATGGAATCTGGTTCTCTAAATACTGGCTAAAAGAGTCAGACTGAGAGACAACAGACAGACAGACAGATAGATGGCTGAACAGACAGATGAACAAATGGATAGACAGATCGATATATTTCTACATAAAGTATATTATATATGTATATAAATGGATAATTATCATATGGTATTGTGGATTAAATATGTACGTACTGTTTGGATAAGTGAAAAAAAAAAGAACAGCATCAGTTACTTAGGAAAAGTGTTAGGCGAATGTTTCAAAATTTTATGTAGCTAAGCAGTACCAGCTTTAATACACAACACAGTCTCTCATACACATATAACTTCACTTGTATTAACACAAGACAGAGGCGGCTTGGGCTCCAAAAAGTGGTTAGGCTAGGAAGTGGGAGTGGCCAGAACAGGATGTAGTTGTGTCCATCTAGAGAAAAGCGGGTGTATTAAACAACTAGTACTACTTATTGAGAACCAGTACAATAGAAGTAATTAATACTTTTTTTGTGCTTCCAGATTTAAAAGTATGTATTGTCAAAATTAAAACTTAAAATTGATTAAATAAATATTTCCTTGTAGCTAATGCTGCGAGATTTTGATTATTGAATTATTATGCAAAACAGTCTGTTAATTTCTGCAGGAACAGGGGAAGCAAAAATCAGAAGTTGCGTTTTTAACTCTATTACTTCAAGTCATTATTGTATGTTTTAATAATATCGTCATGGTTTAAGCAATCTAGCTCACTCACTATCTAGCTAATTCACAAATGCAGGATCACTTCAAGAGCTTGGACCTCAAAGCACATAACATAAATATTAGAGAACACAGGCCATATTAATGAAACCAAGGGCAGAGCTCATCTAATACTGTAGTGGCTCGAGTGTACGAAAATACATCAACCAAACATTACCGCGAGATGACCGCACGAGCGGTCACCAACAAGTTTCTGCTATAGTCTGACGTCTGGCGCAGCCAAACCCTTTACCTAACCACTAGCACAGCGGTTAGGTAACGCCAGACTATTTCTTGGCTGAGCGCCAAAGTAGTACTACTTTAGGCTACATTCTGCAGATTCCTAATACAAATTTCCTCGGAATATATGGTAAGTATCGCTAATCTAAAATTCTGTTCAAGGATGAGATTATATCGAATAGAGAATGCGTACAATTGAGGGTCAAAGTCTAATGCTGTACGAGTAAACAAAAATTCCATTGTGTTCCCTGTACTAGTTCGTCAATAAGTAAACTCTTTGGGATTAAAAGTTTTCGAGGACATAGGCATGGCCTTT
>WLWD01000283.1_pt1 | contig 58459 bp, 38 predicted proteins | sample 6712731 | NCBI WGS metagenome assembly WLWD01 (sample SAMN12718690, study PRJNA576275) | sponge metagenome | isolation source: marine sponge | host: Mycale hentscheli | place: New Zealand: South Island, Marlborough, Capsize Point | collected 2014-11-01 | reverse complement strand
TGCCCCCCCCCCCCCAGTACTATTACTTATAATATAGTTTAAAATAATTGATTTATCCTGAGTAACTTATAACAGTTTCTCACTTTAAGAAACTCAAGTGTCATTGCATTTACTTTTTTTAAAACAATTTGCTTTGTTTGCTCTTTAGCAGCTTACAGAAGAAAAGTAGTATCAAGTTATAGTTCGATACTTATGAATCACCACCTTACTTTGCATTTGTCATCTGAAACAATAAACCAAAGTCAGCTTTGTAGTCATCACCAATTTTACTATTATATAATGTACTGGTATGTCACATGTATATGCAACATATTTGAAAGCCATTAGCTCAAATGTTACCCCACGGATATGGTCTCTCATTACATTTTTGCTTATGTAATTATGAGAATTAGCAAAAGTAACTTTAGCTAAGGCTGCATTATAAACAAATCAGTTTTAGAATCAGACATTTGAATAAAACAGGAAGAACGGTACAAAACTACAGCTGTTCATGGCAGTGACAATTAATTTAAATAGTCATCAGTTAATAACTTACTAATTCCTTTAATGGTGTCATATTGAATGGTATCCTGTGGTTCAACATTGAATTTGTTATTCCATCGAAGAGCAAACGGTATAATTATAGAAATGGCAATAGCAATGAGTATAATAAATATCAATACACCAATGACGATAGCTGCAATGGCATCTCTGCTTATTGCTCTCTTCTCATCCACCATGGAGGTAGTGTCTTCAGAAGATACCTTTGAAGATTCTGTTTGGATACTGGATAAGTCCTGGTCAGTAAGAGTCACAGGTGATGTGAATAAGTTCTGGCCAGTATATGGCATTGGTGATGATGTTGTGGTTGGTATAGTGGTATCTAAATTCACAAAAATATGTTTCATTACAGCCGTAAATCTCTCGTTCACTTAGGTGAATTCAATATCATGCACTACAATACATGCACAGTAAGAAAAATGATGTCATATACACTTTGGAATATAGCAGCTGTAATTATTATTAAAGTGTACTAATACATAATGTGATTAATTTTGACTACAAGAATAAAAAACTTTCCATACCAATGACAGCATAAAGATGAAGAGCTCCAATAGTTTGTGCCAATGAGTCATAGAGAAGAGACATGTCTGTTACACTATGAGGACTACTCCATAGTGTATAGTCACTTGAAATTCCTACTAATGGAATAGGATTAGTCATTGGAAGTGCTACTCCCACATAGTCTCCCTCCATCACTATGAAATGGCTCTCTGGTTCTAGTTCTACTACTTGACAATGTATTGATGCAATAGTGTATTGAGGTAGTAATGCAACAGTTATTGAACTCTCAGTTACCATAGTAAGACTAGAGGACATACCATCATTTCTCCAGACTGCAAATGTGGCAGAATAATTGTTAGAAGAAGATAGTGAGTCAGTATAATAGCAATAATTCCAAAAAGTCACTAATCCACTGCCTTGGGCAGGAAACTGACTGTTAATTAAAATACCAGATGTTGACATTGGAGTGGATGGGGAGGGATTATGTCCAATTCTGTATTCTGTAGTAGAATCTGTAAACATTAATTATATAATGTCAATTGTTATTTCTACTTTTAGTAACTTCTTTGGTAATAAATAGCTAATAATAATAATGATTGGTAACTTACTTATTATGGCTTCCACAAGCAATACATTGTTAGTTGTTGATGTTAAATGTAGCCACGAACAATGTGTTAATAGTGGAAGCAATAATAAGTGAGTTATTAATCATTATTAAATTATAATTAATGCTGATTTATCTGACAATCAATCAATCTTACTATGGTAACTGAGAGTTCAATAACTGTTGCATTACTACCTCAATACACTATTGCATCAATACATTGTCAAGTAGTAGGACTGATTTCATAATAAAAATATGTACATATAATAATATTATATGTAATATATTAATTGGTGAAATTTATACTGAATCATATTAGCTCTGGACTTTCTATACTTCAGAGTTTAACCACTCTAATGTAATTGAGATGGTGTATATCATGGGGGTCCTTGGGCACCTATAATCTAACTATTCAGTGGAGCAGCTCTTCAGGTAGGCCTTTTATTACTTGCACCTTAAGTCATAAAAAAATCTATCCAAGCAATCATGATTGTTTTACCCTGCTGCGCTAGTGCCTGCGGCTAAATAATCGGCAATTAAACAATTATGTTTACTTTCTGTACTTTCACACACAATTCAATATTTGAGCTGAAATTTCCTTGTCTTGATAAAGTAACCTCTTATTTGTCACTGTAATGTATAATAAACATAAATTTAATTTGCAATACTTGCAGACATGGTAAGACTTTTGGGCCTCGGAAACTTTGAGGCAGGATCCAAGTGTTTAAACTCTTGTTCAGTTCATAGTGAACTACTTGCCAGTATGTTAACCTATGCTTATAGTTTTATGTTGCTTTGCTTACTTAATTATCAGTGTTGCAAGGATCTCTCCTCTCAACCCCCCTCCCCTCCCGCCCACACACACACATTTACACTCACATAATAGTATGCAGATCGATGGTTCTCGTTATTAGCTACTTAACGAGACATTTTAAGTTCAATACATTACCAATTACAGCAGAAAAATTTACTGAATAATCTTCAGTGACTAGGTACTATTTTAGAATCAGAAATAAACAATGTCATGGCATAGGCATTGTTTTACTTCACTGAAATATCACCCATACACTGATGATCGCCATTGAAATGTTATAGTTGAACCGTTTATATTAAAACATTTTTTATTACTAGTGAAAAGTGCTATATATTTGAAAGTTATAGCTAAGTTTATATTCAGTGAACTCACCACTACAAGAGTACAGTACCAGGATGAGCCACAGCTTCTCCATCCTCCTTACCGTCCCTCCGCTCAAGTTGTAGCATTTCACTGTAGCCAGGCTTAGAGTATTATGTCCCCTTCACCTGTGGCACTTAATTGCGCAAACTATATAAGTACACATAACATTATGATTTACTGCTTACTAAAAACAACAAAATGCCGTCACAATAATTCCGGGACTAGTTTCTCCAGTCAAACTCCTAAGAAGACCTACTTAGCTATATATGTTTTAGGTGCATTGTGCTACTCTAATGTGGCTTAAAAGAATGTTAGAAGCAAAGCCTCAGCACAGTTTTGCACATGTTGAAAACTGTTTCTAACAATTTTTAATTAATGAGACAATAAAACTTCTCAAATATTGACTTTAATTATGTTTAGCTTAAAAAGCTTGCAAATATGGGGGGAATTTATTCTTTCTTGGTTGAAGGTAATAAATTAATATTAGCTATTCACAATTGCTTTTGTATTCTCTCTCTTTCGTAGGCTTTTTTTAAATACATAATTAAAAATATTTGGTTGCCACCGGGAATCGAATCAAGGACCTCTTGTTTAATGCACATGTGCTCTGCCACTGAGCTACGACAACCAGCCAGCAAACAAACACCCCAATTCTGTATTTATGCTGTTAAGGGGTACTGCTATGCTACAGTCAAGCTCTCAACAGATCAACGGAAATTCTCTCTTTTTTTTTCCAAAGATTCATTTTATCTGTGGATTTTTTTACTAATTTATCATTTCACAATTTCTTTCTCATCTTTCTTCTACTCATTATAATAAAACAATATGGAATTGTCATAAGTAGAAAATATTTTTGGTGTACTATGGACCTAGAGGTATGCTTGAAGCTTTCTGGCTGTGTCTGCTACTGTGACCATGAGAACACTTGTTGGCTAAAATTAACACTATAGCTATACAGTATTCCCATGGGAACCTGGACTAAAAACGTCGGTTATTTTGTCCGACTATATTAGCCACTTTCTACCGCGTAGTACCGGAGCTCAAGAGTGAGGCAAGATCGCCTGTAGTTAAGCACGCATATTGCATTGCGTGCAACAATTAAGAGCCTGAGATTATTAATTAAGTGAATGCTTCCGCTTCCTAAACGCAGTTCAGAGTTCACCAATTAGATTGCATGCCTGAGGTTGACTTGTATCACCACGAGTGACAATTGGTCAAGTTTAGCACTTTCGTAGGTGTAGCGACACTCAGCAAAATATGGGGTTGTATACAGTCAGCATATTTTAGCTGCGAGTGAGTCCTGGTAGGTCCGGTGAATTGAACTTAGGTGAAAATTAGTTCCACTATGTATATCATTACAGTCAGCAGTTCCGGTAACCCCAAAGATATAACAGTACGCAAAAAGTGCCTATTTTAGTTGTGGTCGGAACAAAAATTACAAGTAGAGATGATAACTTACGCTATTCTAATCGCTGTAGCGTTGTCTTCTTTTAAAGCTGATGCGTTTAATGAAAAAATCCAGAATGGTCCATTAAATATTTTGATTATGACTGTTCCAGCAAGAGGGCATGTCAACCCTTTATTGAAGGTGTCAAAGGCTTTGTCCTCTCGAGGCCATAATGTCACATTCATGGTGGGAACAAACCAGGCCAGCTTTCCAAGCTTACAAAGTTTGATCACAAGCCACCATGCCCGTCCTTATCTCTTCCAAGTGGAGCAATTTTCATTCGTCAATTCTGCTAGCTTGCTCAATAAGTCTGGAATAATTACTGTAATGAGGAATACGATGTTAGAATATTCAGAAACCCTTATTCAGCAATTTAACCAGACTGTGCAGGCTCAAAACTATGATCTCATTATAGGTAATGAATTTGTCATGGCACCTATGATGTGTATCAATTCTCAGTGGAATGTTCCAGTGGTTTTGATTGGATGTACTCTGCCAGTCTTCATAAGTGAGCAGCCTCAATGGCCATGGCCCGGACTGTTGCAAGGACACGTATCGGATAACTTGTCATTTTTTCAACGTCTTGTAAGTTTAGTAGAAGGAGTTGTCCTTAAGCATATACTCAACTACTTTTTGGCATATCCTCAATATTTGGCAATGTCCCCATTTTGCCCTTCAATAACCACAAAGCAGCTTTATGAAGCACCTGGCATTTACTTACCCCATATTGTGCCTACGGTTATTGGATTTGAGTATTCTAGAACACTGACACCATTAACTAACTACGTAGGACCACATATTTCTGAGGATTTGGAGCCTTTATCTGAATATCCTGAGCTTAAAGATTGGATTGGTAAGAAGTCAGAGAGAAGTGTGGTGTATGTCAGTATGGGGTCTATCTATTCTTTAAATAAAGAAGCTGCTAGATCAATATTCAAAGGGGTTATGAAAACTCAATATAACTTACTTTGGTCATTAAAGAAACAAAATCACTGGTTTCTTGATGAATATGACATCGACAAAGAGAGAGTGTTTATTTCTGCTTGGACTCCTCAAGCAAGTGTCTTAGCATCTAAAACCATCCACTGTGCCATACTCCATGGCGGATTCAATGGCTTAAGTGAAGCTTTATGGAACGGTGTTCCAATTATTGGGCTCCCTCAAATGATGGAACAAGCTCAGACTGTGGGACGGTTATTTCACAACAAGCTAGGTCTTCAATTCAATTCAGATACTCTGACCGTAAATGATGTGGAACATGCTATACTGACATTGGAAAAAGACGAATATCGTGCAAATTTAAAAAAGCTGAAAACAATGTTCAAGTTAGCGGGTGGAATGAACAGAACCATGGAATTGTTAGAGTTTTATGGAAGAGAGGGATATTCTCATCTGATACCAGCACATGCCAAGTATAACTGGAGTTGGATAGAATTCTACAATGCTGACGTATGGCTGGTTTGTACAGCTGCATCAATTCTTCTAGTATTTGTAATTTACAAGTGTTTTAAATTAATAGCTAAAATGTTTAGCTGTAGTAAGAAACTGAAGCTGCAATAGAATTAGCTTTCATGAATTCTTTATTCACCTTCAGTTTTTATTCAACATGCTCTCAATAAAGAACTTTTTATATAGCCATGTTGTCTTATGAACATGTAAACTGATGATGATTGCTATTGGCAAATATATTTACTGTACATATATATAATTATTATATATATAATACTTATTATATGAGTCACAGTGTGATATGGCAAAATATTTCATGAGCAGGCTAATTTATTTTCACGAGCAAGAGAGGCCGGTTGCTATAACTACAAGGGTAATGATCTTGCGCAGTACAGCGTGAAATAATAGCGTGAAATATCATGAGTTATTTCACGGGTCAACACCTATAAATATCATTGTGAAGATATCTAGGGTGGAATATATTATATATATATATTATAATTATACATAAATAATATGTAATGCATGTATAATAGACACTCAGATATTTGGTTCTACATTATTTAATGCAGTTTGTTTCTACTTTACACGTTACTTATGTGGTCCATGAAATAGTTAAGTATTCCCTGCGGGAATACTGTCCCCCCCCCCCCCCCAGGACGGTGAATAGTGTCCCCTCCAGTGAATAATGTCCCTCCACTGCTCGAGACAGACTGCTAACGCTAATGGTTTTATTTTTTAATTTTTAATTACCTTTACCAACTAAATACTACGCTTGTTGGAGATGGGGAATTACAATCATAATTATGATTTTTTGTACTCTGGTTAATACCCTGATTCGTTCACCAGGAACCAATTCAATAGTGATATTAAATAATAAAGTGTTAAGTTAGCTTGTGTTATAGTTAAAGTAATTATTTAGTAGCTACTTTAGAGTTATTGGGAAGAATAAAGATTTTTGACACTTTGGTATATATTCTATACCAAAAGCTTTTTTTGTGTTCAAAATAAGCCTCTCCACTTCCGGTGGCCATGTATTGACTCTATTTGCACAACTACAATTAATTATTTTTTCCAACTAACGACTTTAAGTAATGTCTGAATAATTATTGAAACTAACCTGTTCTTTCAAATGGGGCCTAAAAATAACTATAAGTGTTCATTTTTTGATTCAAAACTTCAAAAGCAATGTGTGCATGTTCTCTTTACTAAACAGTACCTGTCTCTTTTGAAACAGGGTAGCTAAAATGAAATATACGTTTTCTGCATCAATACCTGTTCAAAACAAGACAAGTTATATATCTCACTCATCTCAACTTTGGCCCCCCTGAAGATATTCAAAAATCAAATTTTGGCCCCCCTGCTCTTATTAAAGATATTCAAAAGTTAAAAAGAGAATTTCAACACAGAGCCACCAAATTTATTCTTGAATTCTCATTCCCTCATCCTGACTTTCAAAATTGTTGATGTCAATTTTCATGATTAATTCACTCAAACATCAAAGCGATTGTTTTAACATTTCAACGTGAGCATCCAAAACACTAATACTAGATCTTATCTTCTGATATAATTACTTTAAAGCATATTTGAAGTGGTACTTGTCAGAAACAAATCCCAAGTTTATGAATTAAATTGCCTCCTAAAAATTTCACAATTGATCAAGAAAATCACAACTATAATTATTCAAGTATTATGGTCTTACTTCAAATTCTTTATGATCCAGACAACCCATGCTTATGTCACTATGTGTCCAATCATGTTTTAAGACTGCCATTTCACATTCAACTACACTAGAGCTGAAACTTAAAAACCATTTTGTTCATTCATGTAGGTTAGCTACCTGGCCAGTAGAGCTTATACGTCAACACTGATGATTTTTTTTTAGTAATTTTAGTCACTAAAAAACTTGAAACTAAAGACAACAGTATTTTATACCACAGTAAGATGAATAGTTATGACACAAAGTAGGCAGTTCAATACCTGATAATCTGCTCATAATGATGACTTCATAGTGAATTCTGTCCATCTGCATAGGTAGTGGTTAAGTTCTTTCACATGATATATGCTAACTGCTGACAGAAGAACAATAACCAGCTTATGAATTTCTGGAGTTCAGGAGGTGATAATTATTGAAGTGATTGATGACTTGCAAAAAAATTATGCATGAATTTCTTAGTTTTAATTAGCTCACTACAAATTTATAGCCACCACCTTGAACAATTACCAAAATTATAGCCAGAGTAATTATTAAAACAGAGTTATGCAGTTTTGAACAGAAGTAGCTAGCAGCTTGTGATTTTCTGGGGGACACTATTCACCGGTGAAAAATGTCCCTGGGGACAGTTTACAGGGGGGGGGGGGGACAAAATTCACTACTACACCGTTATATGTCATAATTAATTAGTCTTGAGTGGCAACCCCATGTAATCAAGCAAGTGCTGTAGTTTTTGATTGTGAACGTTACAATTCATTTCAATTTTTTATACATTAGTTCTCATCAAACTTTCATTGTTCCTAACTTACACTTCCTGTAAATAACTAAGCTAGCTTTGAATTATCATTCTGTACTCATACAATTGTGGTTGAACTTACTTCCTTAGTTTGGGTGAGTGGGTATACATGCCTCATCCGTTTGTATATTTGCCAGAATGATTTTAGAATGTCTGTGTATTCGACTGTATGATGAAAATAACTCTTGAAATAGTGTGGAGGGTAGTTACAAATATACATGTACAGAAAGACGAACGTATCCACTGGCAAACTTGGTGTGTGGGAAATGGCACATCATTATTATGTTGCCTCTACATTATTATATTTGTTACAATTTGTGTGAATGTCTGTTCTCTCATTTGATTGGTTAGTTTAATAGTTCATTATCCTCTTTGTGGTTGGTCAGTTTTACATTATATTTTCTTGTCTTTGTCATCCCATTGGCAGTATATAAAAGGGCTGACCAGGGACAGTCATAGAGTTCGGATACTCTGACACTCTCTCTTCATTATCTTTATATTTGGATTTATTAAAATGATTTAAACTCGAACTGACAAAGGGAATTAGTTTAGCATTGTTGGGTGGACCTAGCCAAGAAGAAGAGGGCCTGACATACACCATTGATGCAGTATTATCACACACTATGTCAGATGGTGACATCTGCACATGTCTCAAAAACACTTAGGTACAATAGCTAAGAAAACTACTCCCAGCTTGCAATATGTTTAGCTGTCATATTCGAAGTTCAAGTACCATGTTTCTTTGTGGGGTTGAGAATTTCTCGTACAATCTGATCATATGCCATTGTTTGTCTTTTTGGAGAGTTAAGTGAGACTGGCAGTGATTTATAATTGTTTCATTTTTCTCATTAAAAGTACAGTGAATGATGTCCAAAAGTAAAAAAAAAAATACAACACATGACATTTTTCCAGTCATTATTTCTTCAGCATTTGGACTTAAATTTTGTCCTATAGCAGTTACTTGGTTCTGCTTCCTGAAATAGGTTCCTGTATGGTTGAGAACTAGTGTTGTTTTGGTTAACTAAAACTAAAACCAAAATTAATTTTAATTACACCTAAAACATTTTTAAATTTCACATAGGATGATAATAACTAAAACTAAAACTAAAATTCATAGAGCTCTTGAAAAACAACTAAAACTAAAATTATTTTTTAATCAAAATATAGTTAACTATTTGTAGTGACATCTCTGAAAGAAGACGAATGACCAGTGGTAGTCCCAGGAAGCAAAACCCTTTACCCAATTGTTTCTTCTTTTGAGTCTTTTGAACTATTTTTGTAAAAACTATAACTAAAACTAAAATGTAAATGTTCAACCAAAACAACATTATTGAGAACAGAACTCTTCCATTTGCAATGAATCTGAGAAATCTAGCTGTTAATGTGTTTAATAAAGAATGAATTTTTGAGCAAGAAAATGTATACTACACCTATACAGAAATTACTACATTATTATTTTAATTTACATATTAAAATAAATCAATTAATATAGTCATATATCAATTCAGTATGTGTAGCTGAATCCATTGGTACAATTTCATATGCCACATTTTGCTGAGTTTCAGGTTCCGTAGTAACAGTAGTTTCATATGCAACATTTTGTTCAGCTTCAACAGCTTCTGTAGTAACAGTTTTATATGCCACATTTTGTTCAGCTTCAATAGGTTCTGATTCTTTTTTGATAATTGAATGATATGCTGCATTTGAAGAGGTCAGATATACAGCTGTTCGTTGATTTGCTGACAGGTTTTCTAGAGAAAATAACTCAAAAATTTTACTATCTGAACATTTTAGCTCGGTTAGTATCATTAGTAAACAAATTTTAGAATCAAATTTTTAATGATACACAAACTGAAACTTATTATTGATGGAGCTGAAATTATGTAAATTACATAATATATTTAGACTAGAATTTAGTAAGAAGTTTACCCATTTCTTCAGTGATGTGATGTTGAATGCCACCCTGTGATTCAGACTTAGACTTATTCTTCCACCGAATAGCAAACAGCACCACTACAGTAACAGGAGTAGCAGTGAGTATAGTAATTAACAATGCAACAATTACAATAGCTGCAATGACACCTCCACTGGTAGTTCTTCTCTCATCTGCCAATAAAGTAGTGTCATCAGAAGGTGTTTTGGATGTAGATGCCGTTTGGGTACCGGTTAAGTTCTGGTCAGTATCTGGCATTGGTGTTAGTGTAAATTATTATACATGTATTTATAGCTATACTTGCTAAAATATGTATGTACTTTACATAAAGTACTTTTTATTATTAATTTCTTAATTAAGTGTGACAATGACTCAAATACGCTGCTGTACAATTTCCGCTAGAATTGACCAAATTAATTCACCAGATAGAAATAGTTACTATTACAGTATAAATTTCATGTGACGATTGGGGGCATTACCCATGGAAGCCAGTTCTACCTATACTGAGATTACTGCACCATGTTTAACAAAAAAAAGTGGCCCAAAATAAAAAAAGTAGCATGAACCCTTTAATAGTTGTTTTGAATAATGTTCATGCCTAATTCAGCAGTTAATTATCAGTAATCTAAACGTAATATTCCAAAATTCAAGAATTATTGGCTTGGGAATGTCAAGTACACAAAATGAGCTAATATTGATTTCATAACGTTTTTTAATAGTTTGATGAACTGGTAAGTTAGTTAGCAACAAAAATTTATCAGCTAATATATATATAATATATATTCTATGCTAGATATCTTCACAGTGTTATTTTTATGATTTTATTTTATTGATAATGAGCAAACAAGCAGCTGAGTACTTTCATGCCCGCCTGAATTACAAAGTTAGAAAAACAAAACCTAAGAAGATATTTCAAAAGAAGTAGATAGGGTAAAAATGTTTTAGGAACAGATAATTTAATTTTTTCCATGTTTGGCTCTCCACTTACTACAGCACACCAGCATGCATTGCCAACTGCACCATCACACTTCAGCAGCATAGGACATAGGAGTCACCTTCCTCATAGACATAACATTGCCATGTTCAACCTGGAAACTTTTTTTGCAACCCTTCAGACTCAATTGAACTCAGTGCACTGTGTAATTGTTATTAACACTGAATTTCATTAACACAGAACTCCATTACTAATTTGAAAAATCTTCTGTGGCTAGGTAGCTACAATAGTTAATTCCATATTTATTTTGTATTTCGGTAGTCATATATATTTTTATAAATACAGTATACAAACATTTCAACCATTTTTCAATGTTCATTATCAGTGTGTGAATGATAATATTTAGTGACGAAATATTATTATCTACACACTGATGATGAACTATTGAAAAATGGTTGAAACGTGTGTGTATTTTATAAAAATATTCATAACTAGTGAAATACAAAATATATGGAATTAAAGAAACTCCATTAGAACTCCATTACCACAGAGACAGGAGTGAATTCATATCATAGGACAGCATTAACACTTGACTACATTGACAGTGTTACTGACTACTCTACCCTCCTGCAGTATGTTATAACTTTCACACCACAGTATTTAATTTATAAACTTGTGCTATAACTTCCTTAACTAATAAAAAAATAATAACGATACACGACCACATATTTATTAATTAGGTAAAGGAAAGAAATCATTATAGCACATAGATTAAATAATTCGCTTTTGGTACAAAAACTTAATTTGATTTCACCTCTGGTGGCTATATTAAAACAAAGCATGTACTTAAGAGTTTTGTACTTGAATAAATAAAATGATGCTATATAAATACAAATAGAATATTAACATAGAGGTAAATAGCTCTTCTTGTCCATAAGGAACTGATTGATCTGATGGGAAAGGACAACAAATGATGGACGCTGGGATGCCTCTTCATGCCAGCAACACTTCATTGTCATCTCATAACTAAAAGTAAGAAGTAGGAAAAAAAGTAAAAATAAATACATAGTTTAGTCTATGATATTATTTTTAACTATAATGTTCACAATTTCATTCTTAGCTTTTTTTACTCATTAGAGTATTTATCTCTTTTAAAGGCTTTTCTTTATAATACAAATGCAGAATTGGAGTGTTTGGTTGTCAGTTGGGTGTCGTAACTCTTGTGTATTAAGCAAGCAGTCCTGGATTCGATTCCCTGTGACAGCCAAACATTTTTTAATTCCGTATTAAAAAAAAACTGTGAAAGAAATGGAATAGGACTATGTTATATGAACAAGCTATCTACTTGATTGGCTTGTAATTTAATTGTGTAGTATAACAGGAAGGAATATAAGGAATTTTGAATTTAGCTACTGGGTGAGATACTTTACCAAATCATTACTTTCTAACATTCCTTTGTTAAATTCAAGTGTTGGCTAACACCACTCGTTGTAAAACATTTATCATTATCTTAACCATTACTGCTAATTAATTACATGCCATTTAATTTTCTAGTGTCCAACTACGTTTATTAATTGAGTTCATAAATTGCGCAAACTAACAGCTTTTTATTCCAAAGGAAAAAAACTATACAGACCAGAAATATTGTAACCATGAGCAAATCTTGAACAATCCTCACAAGATGATGTAGCTATTGCATCATAACAAATCATATTTCCTTACATTTCTTCATTGCATGCTAAATTGTTAGGTTTATCCATTCTATTGCCGCCCTTGAGATACTCCTGAAGATCTCTGATGCTAGTGTCAGGATAGGGATTGCGTCCTGCACTGAAGATCTCCCAGCAAGTAATGCCATACGACCACTACAGAAATAGGAAAGGCATGCTCAATATGTGGTAAAGATCATCAAGCTAATAAGACTAGTTGTATGCTTCAGAACTAATAGAGTGAGAAAGTCCAAATCAACTTATTGCAAATTATATTTCAGCATATGTTTATTATGCCACAGCATAAAAATAGCAATTAAACAATATATGCATAATTTCTTGAAAAAATGTAAAAGACTTTCTGAGAAATTGAATAGCTAATGATGTAGTAAACTATTCAGTTGTTGAAGTTAAAATACAAATAATTCAATTTATACACTGTAGCAGACATGTCTAAAACAAAAGAACGTAACATACATTTGAGTTACTTTTCTTACTACATCAGATGCTTCAGAAAATTTATATTCTGTGAAGCACTCCATTGCAAGCCATTTCCATGGTAGTTTTTCATGGCTCAAATCTGTCAGTCGAACATATGTTTCATCTTCTCGGAATGATAAAGAAAGTCCAAAGTCCGATATCTTCACTTGATTTTTTAAGTTTAGCCTTAATGTAGGTCAGAAAAATAATAAAACTAACTGTCATTGAGTAAAAATCATTTGTGTTTTTTAACTTTAGCTTTAATAGCAGCACTAACAAACTTATTTTCATATTTGTTAATTATGATCTTTACTTAATGATCTTCACTTATTGATCATTTATCAGAAGTTTGTTAGTGCTACTATTAAAGCTAAAGGCAAGCAACGCAAGAATGTTGTAATTATTGCAGTTATCATAATTTTAATGGTATTTACTGCTATTTACTTCATCTAAATTTTAATATAAAGATAGTATTCTATGATGTTTTTTACTTACACAATGTTAAAAGTACTCACATGCAATTTCTAGCTGCCAAGTCTCTGTGAATGATGCCTTCACCAATTAAGTGAGCCATCCCTTTAGCTATTTGAAGGCAATAATCCAAAAGCTTTGTCATAACACTGACCTATTAAATGGCAGATAATAGAAGTAAATTTAATACATGCATGATACCCCTAGCTTACAATTTGTGCACTGTCACTAGATTCCATTATCAGAAACTCATTCTTATTCTGCCGAAGATGCTTGTCCAAACTTCCATGCCACATATAAGGCATGACTATGCCAATGCTGGTATTGTCTTTACTTGTTGTAATCCCAATCAAATTCAACACATTGTCATGCTTCCTTATTTTCAACATCTTCTGTATTTCTTCAAAGAAGGAGTCCATATCATCACTATAAAAATCTAAACCAGTAATTATAAGACTAAGTTATTTGGTAGTTGGAATGTAATCAAACATGTCATATCTAGCAAGTAATTATTATACTAGCCTGCATCTTTCATAATGCTTGTTTTATGCTTGCATTCAAATATATAATTTTAAAAATTTTGTTCCACTTGAAATAAATCACTTTTTAGCACTCCTAAAATTGTGTTTGAAACAAAATAAAATTTGTAATGCTGAGGACCCTTGAGTTTCGGCTGCAATACAATGATGTATGTGCCCCATTCTGTAAAAATCAACTTTTGTGAATACATAATGCTCATTTTTTGAAAATGTGAATGTGTAGGGGTCAAATGTAATACAAACTGTCCCTATCCACTACAAATGCTATGAGCAAACATTGAAGGACAGCCCAAACATAATAAAAGTAATGACTCTTCTGAGGGATTCAACAAATTGTACAAAACTTAGTATGTAGGGCCGTAATTAGACAGATGTTTACATGTGGCTATCAAATGTATGTATGATCTACGGCCACTTACTTTTCGGAGTCTTTACTGCCACTATTTCATTGCTGTAAGTTGCCTTATAAACAAGACCAAATTCACCTGAAATACAATAATATATGAGTCAGCATGAAACACAAATTGTGAGAGTGAAATGCCATCTCAGTATTGTACAACAAGTGTAATAAATTTTTTTTATTACATTGGATGTGTAAAGAGGTAACTCGGTCACACATCTAGTCATTTGGTATTTTCTGAACTACACCTGTATGCATTGGCACGTTTAATATGCAGCATTTAATAAAGGTAAATATTGAATGCTCACACGATGCCAAAAATACTGACGGAAAATATCTAATGTGTAACAATATAATGTATATGGATGCATACTTGTATTGTAGAATTATTAAATACCATGAGCTATGTTATCGTTGCGAAACTCGATCGCTCTTCTGTTGATCCTGATATCTTCGGGTATTTTGCTAGTAATGTCCAAATGTGGATTTGTGATAGTGGCCATAGGCATAACTGTAATATTGAACATCACAAACTATGGACATATACGACATGAATTAAGCCACCCTTTACCTGAATCATGCATTTCTGAACTACACCTGTATGCATTGGCACGTTTAATATGCAGCATTTACTAAGGGTAAATATTGAATGCTCACACGATGCCAAAAATACTAACAGAAAATATCTAATGTGTAACAATATAATGTATATGGATGCATACTTGTATTGTAGAATTATTAAATACCATGAGCTATGTTATCGTTGCGAAACTCGATCGCTCTTCTGTTGATCCTGATATCTTCGGGTATTTTGCTAGTAATGTCCAAATGTGGATTTGTGATAGTGGCCATAGGCATAACTGTAATATTGAACATCACAAACTATGGACATATACGACATGAATTAAGCCACTCTTTACCTGAATCATGCATGTATGGTTGATGTTTGCTACCTCTCTGGAACCTGCACAGGAGTGCTATTATGACCACTATGACGATAAGTATCAAAACGATTATGCCTGCCAGTAATCCACCCACAGAAGCTGCTGAAACTGAATCACACCAAATGGGTATAATAATTATATTCACTGGTTAATAACTGATGAAATAATAATAAAGCTTGTTTGTTCAGATGTGTATTTTTTAGCTTAAATGCTGCCAAAAATAAGTTTGTTAATTAATCTATAATAGAGGATATGTCAAATGAATGGTAAAATCAAAATTCATCTCATGTTGTATGTCTGTCTTTACATAAAAAAAATAGCAAAATAAAATATTCACGTTACTAAATTGGTCATCATTAGCTTGCTGGTCAAAAAGATGGGCAAACAATAACATATACAATATAATAAAAAATCTACAGCTACATGATATCATGAGTTCAGAAAGTCATCAGCAATATTTAAAATAATTTCACTAAGTTTGAATATCTTAAGCAAACATATTCTACAGCATCAAGCCCGATAGGCTAGCAAGCATGTGGACTTACCTGAGCATTCAACTCCATTTAATTCTTGTAACAGATTGCATACTGGAATGCAGTCATGAGAACCATTAGTATTTCTGCACATCTTTCCATCACAAATTGTTTCATCATCACACTCATTAATATCTGTGTATAAATACCAATAAATTAAATTGAATGTATGTGGAATATTTTACTCTATAATGAATTATTGGTAAGCAACGGAAATGAGTCAATATTTATCAAAAATATACACACTAGAGATCTCATACATACACCAGTAGTAGTATGTCAGTAGTTTATGGCTGTTAGAACAATTATGTGACATGGCAAAACAATCATATGACATGGTCATGACATGTGCTGCATTACCTGAACAAGTTATCCCATCTGTAGCGAGTTTAAATCCTGGCTCGCACAAGCAATTGAAACTACCGACAGAGTTATTACAAGTTTGATTGCAGCCACTAATATTTGTTTCACATTCATCAATATCTACAATAACCAATATTGACAAAATAAAACAAAAATATTATAATATATTTTAGTACTTCAACGTCATGTAATTCCTACAATGAATTTTTTACTCTTACGAAGACAAACACTCACCTTCACAAAATTTGGAAATCCCAGAATGCATTATAAAATTTTTAAATTTCTCTCTAATTTTTCATTAGATTTATCTAGTAAATATTAAAGGATTACCAAATTGTTGACTTTATCCACTCCATCTGTACCTCAAACATATGAATACTTAATAGCTTTGTATAATTTCTCACATCATGTTTTGCATTTATAATTTTCACCTATAACCTATCTTTATGGCATGCTGAAAGAAAAGTCGATTCCACTTTTTGTTGCAATACAAATAATTTTATAGCATGAAATGTTACAGTGGGACAGTTATAACGGTAAAAGAGTAAATACTCCTCCAAATATTTAGGTGTAAAGGTTAGAAGTTCAATTTTTTTTATAGTCTATCAGTTTCATCCCATTTAGATACAAAAATTGTTAATTATAACTTAACCCGACGTTTCGATTTCTTGCCAAAGTCCTCTTCAGGGGTCAACACGAAATTGAAATGTCGGGTGAAATTACAATTATCAATTTTTGCTGTTAGAAAGAGAAAAAAATTGCTATTATTATAATTATTTCAGCTGAGAATGACTGAATCATTGAAACAATATTATTTTTTTGTTGATTGTGAATATTTAATATATTTGTTCTGACTAATATAAACTTCAATGTTCTCTGTAGATATTAATGAGTGCAGCCGTGTTGAATCCAATGCGTGTGATCTTGAAACTACATACTGTAATAACACTATTGGAAGTTACGAGTGCATTTGTCTAAGTGGTTACAGGTCTCAAATGAATAGGACATTGATTTGCACAGGTAGGGTTGTAGCTTAACTTTAATATCTAGTTTCTTGTTCAACTTAAAATTAGTAATTGTTAAATAAATTATTAGAACTAGCAATATGCTTAAGTAGTTGAAATTGGCAAGCAAACTGTTGCTTGATCAGGTGCTAGTTCGTATCCTTGGTTACAAAGACACTGATGATGGCTGCCATTACGAGTGCAATTTACAGTGCAGTTATTAGACACTCCAAAATCACATTCAGTCGGTCCTGAAAAAAAAAATTCAATCAATAGTTTGCTATAGAGAACTGTAGCATTAAGCTCCGTGTTTTATGCAAAACAGTCAAGATGACTGGAAAGTGTGGATTCTACATCTTGTGTACTACTTATGAAGGTACCAATATACCTTATAAACTATTTGAATACTTTTTTTGTCTTTGCCAAGCATTGAACTGTTTCCAAACTAAAGTGCACATACAGTTTTCAATTTGGAAACCCAGCATCTAGCCAAGTGAATTGTCCGGCAGTGTCATGTTATTCAAAACTTTATAATCAAAACTTGAAACCTTACAAAGTATCAAAGTGTACCTACTGTCATGTTATTCTTTTTTTATTGTAATGATTTGTTACAATTGAGTAACAGGAAAAGTCAACTAGCAGGTAATAGCTATTTCTAAGGCTTCCCTAAATGCAAAAAACCACTACAAAGATTGATATAAAATGTAAATGAACAGGTAAGAAAAAATGATTGACATTAAAAGTAAATGAAATATATAGGGAACATGTAAAAAAAACAAAGCTTTTACACATGAATTAGACCGAAACCAACAAGTGAGACACTCTCAGGGGTAACACAATTGAAAATTGGGGATGTTTGTTAATTTATTTATATATATATGTTTGGACGTATGTATGTCATTTTGTACTTTGACCTTCCGTATTTTTGTGTTCGCTCCGTGTTCGACCCCCGTCCCAATCTTCACTAAACAGAATCCTCTGGTTTAGCGATCATTACCCGTATCACCTTAGAAATTGAATTGTTTACCGCTTTGAATTGTTTTGCGGGTGCAGTTAAAACTCAAAAACTTATGGGAGCTCCATTTCTATTAGAGTTAGTGGCGGTGGTAAGTTATTTGTCACAGTTATATAAGCCCTACTCAACAGCATTTACTTGAAAATTCATTATCCACTAGACGAACCACGAAGGTATGTCTTGCGTTGGTATGTTCAATTGTGTGAAAGTATTGTGCGTTACAACTACTATTAAGAATATCACAAAGAAAACTTTAAATAACGTGATTTGATTTTGTTGCTTCATTTTCAATTCAAACAGTTACTGGAGCGGTTACTATGGCATTGAATTCCCTTTACTGCATACGTAATTTAAAAACTCAACTATATTTTAGGAGCTTGAGTGTTAGTTGTTAAAATCAATCATTTAACAATAGTGTAGTTTAAGGTTCACTCGCCATTTGTGCTCAAGCACACCACTAGTATCTCCACTACTATAGTGGTTGAAAACCAACTCTCATGAAGGTATAGTTTCCAGTTAACAAACAGCTGCTATTTATTGCATTACTATGGTTCATTTAGGTGAATGTGAAGCGCTTATATTATGCTGTGATCCCAATTCTGATCTAGTGATTAAATAAACAAACTAAAATCAATTTTATTAAGAAAAAACCTTTTTAGCTGCCTAACTAAGACTAGTAAAATTAATACTAAAATTAAAGTTTGTGCAATTGAATAACTAAAAATAAAAATTCAGTGTGAGTTTTCGAAGAACAAATTCAAAAGTAAAATTCAAGTGTTTTAAGTAGAAAACTAAATATGTAAATAAAATAAAAGCTGGGGATTTGGGGAGCCCCTACAGCCAACTTTACACGGTGTGAGTTACTAGTCCTAGTACTAACTACAGCAGTGAAGATATCCAGAGTAGAGGTAAGAAAGTAATTTTGTATTTGTGTGCTAAAATTGATTGTCTTTTGCTTTTGTAGGTGAGAGCTTGTTGTCAAGAATTCAAGGTAATTCAGATGGTCAAAGTAACTTCAATTTGATACTACAGAAGTTATCAATACTCAAGAATGAGGTAAGTAGTAATTTCATATTTGTTGGCTAAAAAATTACAAATAATAACACTGGTTTATTTTTTATCGTAGCTGTGAGCTTGTTCAAGAGTTACTAGTGATTGAGATTATCAGAATGGCAGATGTTTGATACTACAAAAGTTACCATTAATCAGGTAAGAGAGTGATTTTGTATTTGTTTGCTGAAATAAAAGGTCATAACTGCTATTATAGTGTTTGCATGAACTAAGCTAAAACATAGTAACAAAACTTAATTTTATGTTACCTAACTATCAGGCTCACTCGCCATTTGTGCTCAAGCACACCACTAGTTTATTTATATATATGGACGTATGTATGTCATTTTGTACTTTGACCCTCCATATTTTTGTGTTCAATCCGCGTTCGACCCCGTCCCAAACTTCACTAAACAGAATCCTCCGGTTTAGCGACCATTACCAGTATCACCTTAGAAATTGAATTGTTTACGGCTTTAAATTGTTTTGCGGGTGCAGTTAAAACTCAAAATCTTATGGGAGCTCCATTTCTATTTGAGTTAGTGGCGGTGGTAAGTTAATGTGCTATTTGTCACAGTTATAAGCCCTACTCAACAGTATTTACTTAAAATTGCATTGTCCATTAGACGAACCACGAAGGTAAATCTTGCGTAGGTATGTTCAGTTGTGTGAAAGTATTGTGCGTTACAACTACTATTAAGAATATCACAAAGAAAATTTTAAAAAACGTGATTTGATTTTGTTGCTTCTTTTTCAATTCAAACTGTTGCGGGAGCGGTTACTATGACATTGAAACCCCTTTACCTCATACCTAATTTAAAAACTCGACTTTATTTTAATAGCTTGAATGTTAGTTGTTAAAATCAAATTTAACAATAGTGTAGTTTAAGGCTCGCTCGCCATTTGTGCTCAAGCACACCACTAGTATATTATATATAATATGTGTATATGTATTATACAGCTATTGTATCTTCTTTTGGAGCCACTCAAGTGCAATATTACATCAATGATAATATGTTTATTATATTTATAGCTATATGTCAGAATGACTGTGCTTAAACATAGTACGTGTATCTGAATTTTCATACATTACCAGCAATGCAAGGCATAGTTTAGCTATTTATACAATGTTAGAGAAATGTCAACATTTAAAACAAATTCAACAAAATATCCTGTGCTCATTTTTTATCCTTTTCCCCCCAGAATGATAATTTACCCTATACACGTATAACAACTTCTATTTAGTCCTGTACATAATTTTCATTCTACTCGATATATTCTGGTTGCCAAACAATCCTAGATTTTGACCAATAAACTAATTCTATCTATTGTAAATGACTTCTCGGCTGAAATAATTACAATAATAGTAAATATTCTAAGTTCTAATAGTAAATATTCTAAGTTCTAACAGCCAATATGTTGAATTGTTACTTAACCCAACATTTTGACTGCTTGTCGAAGTCCTCTGTGCTGTTATTATAAAATTAACATTGCCTGGCAAAATACATATAATTAGGAAAATAAACAGTATTACTAAATTTTCAAATCGGCCCTTCCCTTTTCGATTACACTTTGTGTCTATAATTGGCACATGTTATTATGGCCAATTTTTCCCAACTGTGACTTTACCAATATTAGCATAAAGGTGTAGAGAACTAGCAGCCGGGATGAGTGAATCTGAAGAAAGTGTTGTCAAGTTTGTGCTGAATGTAGTAAGTAATAGTGTATTATCACTTGCTCTTCCTACCATTGGTATAGCATTAGTCATTGGAAGTGCCACTCCCACATAGTCTCCCTCCCTCACTCTGAAATGGTCCTCAGGTTAATTTGAATAACATTAATAAAATAATTTCCATACCAATAACAGCATAAACGTGAAGAGATCCAGTAGTTTGTATCAATGAATCCAAGAGAAGAGACATTTCTATGCCACTGTGAGGACTACTCCATAGTGTATAGTCACTTGAATTTCCCACTAATGGAATAGGATTAGACATTGGAAGTGCCACTCCCACATAATCTTCCTCCCTCAATATGAAATGGTCCTCAGGTTCTAACTGGACCACTAGACAGTATATAGATGCAATAGTGTTTTGAGTTTGCAATGTAACTGTTAGAGAACTCTCAGTTACCATAGTAACACTAGAGGACGTGCGGTCATTTCTCCAGACTGCAAATGTGGCAGAATAAGTGTCAGAAAATGATAGTGAGTCAGTATAATAGCAATAATTCCAAGAAGTCACTAATCCACTGCCTTGGGCAGGAAACTGACTGTTAATTAAAATACCAGATGTTTGTATGGGAGTGGATGGGGCAGGATTATGTCCAATTCTGTATTCTGTAGTAGAATCTGTCAGAATAATACAAACAACAACAACAAATCATAACTACAATAATATTTGTGTTCTATAATAGTATGCAACTTACTTATTACTGCTTCCACAAGTAACAGGTTTTTGGTACTACTATGTAAACTGACTAGATTTAATGAGTTTAGATCATCGTCTACGCAGTCATTACTAATTGAGGTAATTTGAAGAGCTTCATTTATGGGGTAGCTAGTGACTCTCAAAGGATCTGTACTGCCCTTTCTTTTCAAGCAAGCAGCAACAATGTCATTAGGCTGGATTTCAAATGTCATATTCACATCTATAGATCTGCATTCTGTTAATGTCAGATTACTTTCTTGGAATACCATGTGGCTACCCTCCACTCTGTCATATGTTTGTGTGCTTCCATTTTGTCTAAATACCATAAACTGTACTTCATTAGATCTTGTACTACTTCTTCTGAAACAGAATCTCCATTGTGTAACATTTCCATGGCATTGTGATGGAGATCTTATGTTAAGAAAGAGACCATCAAAGAAAGAATACCTGTATGAATCTTGGGGAGTTGTTCCAAAAGTTGGACAGGAGCTTGGAGCATTAATGCCTGCAAAAATTACAAAAAATTACAAAAACCTTCAAGTCTTATAAAATAGTTCCTGTAATTACCAAGTTCTGACCCTTCATAAAAAACTAGAATGAATGACATGGTCTATGCAAAAGCTAAGATACAATGTACAAAATTGACTACGAAAGATGTTCTTTGTGCTTACTAATGGTACTAAAGCAAGCCACTAGATATACATTAAATTGATATGCATGCTAGAATGCCTTGAAAACAGAAGTGAACTGAAAGGAGTGGTTAGTATGAAAAGTTCTGCCTTATTCACTGGTTTCAATTTACATCACCACTTTCAAATTTCCTTGATGCAGAACTGCTGACTATAATATAATAGATGACAAAGGTTATTTATCGCCTACTTAAGATAACATTCACTTTTGTTAAAGAGGAACCTGGATCACATCTCTATGGGCATGCTATCAAGGTTGTACATTGGCTTCTAAAGTCTAGATACCAGACCAGGGCCTTATTAGAAAAAATTCCTGGGGTCGAATATTTAATGTTAGTTGTGTATAGCATAGGCAAGCTTTGATAATACATGTATGTACACTATGCATGTAATATTAAATAATTAATAGCAGCTGCCACAAAGCAAGAGCCTGATTTTTTAAAACAAATCCACCACCACAGTTGTATCACTCATTTAATTGTTTTTTTTTTTTCCATTTGTGTCTGTGCGATGCAAGTTTGCGGCAGTCTAAAGTCCCACTTTACAATCCTTTATATCTGGGGAGAAGACTCAATTGAAAGAAAAAAAAGCAGCTTAATTAGCCATGCTACTCATCTTGCATAATTTAACATGGCTGATGCAGATCTTCTTACATTGAGAAGCAACAGGAAGAAGACTCTGCCTGATCAAGCTAAAGTTGTGACAGCTACAAAAGATGCATCTGAGGAGACTGCATCGACTCCCTCAGGTCAGGGGATAATGCCAGCTCAAGCAACAACGTCAGCTCCAGCAGTGCCAATGAAACTTATGTTCCAGATGATATCTCAGATGATGAGCAAGATTTCGGATATGGTGGTAACTATTAAATGGAATGATGCAGAAACAATGATGGAGATGCAGGCTGCATAGGACAGACGTATGAAGGAAATCCAAGCCTCAGTGAGTGAGAGGATAAGCAATCTCGTACAAGGAAGCAACTTAGGCCATCCCGACCATCAGCTGATGTGTTTGGTCCAGAATGGAACTCATTTCCAAACTGTGGGCATGTATTCTGTGTTGCTCTACCTGTGTAAAGATGAATTATGCTGATGAGATAATCAGGATCAGTATTGAACTAATATTTATCCCATGGTTCTACTTAACTGTGAATGTAAGTGTAGCAAGGTCAAGTGAAGTGTTATTATTTCTTTGCATAATATATAATACTTATTACATGAATCAGAGTGTGAATATTTAATGAGCAGGTTAAATTATTTTCAAGTGCCAAAGGCAGCCTGAGAGTGAAACATCTTGCTATATCACTTTGGCAGTGTAAAAAGTGGTTTATTCTATGCTAGATATCTTCACTGCAGTGGTTCATACTAGGGTTGGTAAATCTTGTGAAACTTTGAGTGCTAGTTCATAAGGGGTCTCTAAACCCCCAGCTAATATTTTAAGCAGCTGCTGGATAGGCTTCTCAGGAAGGTAGGCTAGGCCAGTTTCTGTAACTACTTAGTGTAATTATTTAGGGTAATGAGCTTGTCCAATACTTGCAATATAGCATGAAATGGCACCCTTGAAATATCTCAGTCACATACTTAAAAATGTAAAATTAATAATTCATATAAATTAGAGTTTTACCTCGTCAAAATTATATTCAGTGAACCAAAAAAAATGTCACTGCTATCTTTAACATTTGAATTTATTCATTGTTCTTTGCACATTCCTAACTCTTGTTTGTGAATTTAGTATTTGCACTCTTTAGCAATTTTATACAAGCTAGGTCCACTGTCACATCCATTAAATGTCTTGTTTGGTTTAAATGCACCCTTATTGTCCTTGAAAGAAGAATAAATGTTCCGTTATTAATAATGCCAAAAAAAATTATCAAGCCATACAAAACTTTAATGCAAAGAAGGGACAGTTTTATAGTCTGAGTCACCATAGTACAGCATCTTTGGCCAAGTAATGTTGTGTTAAACCATACTTGGCTAAATGTGCTATAGTGCTGCCAATATAATCTGAAAACTGGTTTATATTTCATAGAAATAATACAACTTTTTATTAACTAAGCAATTACAAAAGCAGGGTCAAATCATGTTAGTTGAATATATTCATGCATAATACAAACTACTGAAGCTTCACCTACTTGAGGAAATTAGGTTAGTAAGTAATTCTGTATTGTTAGCTAAAATTAATGGTCAACGGCTTCATACTTTGTAGCTACTTTTGGAAAAATGAACTGAATGATGCCTTCCTAAACATGAACAGAAGTTACAACATTAACTTCAGGCAAGCTAGTACAGGTAGTCATTTGTTATCTTTGGTATACAAATTTTTATGGCAAACTTTATCAGATATGTTTAAATGGGGTTTCAGCTATTTTTAGTTTGAATTAGCTATACTTGTGTACAATAGCTTACTCACCATTTGTGTGCTAAAGCACATCACTAGTTTGCTATGACATCATTATACCAGTAAAAATAGATGCTTTTTGGTTTGTTTTTTCTGAAACTTTTTGTGATCCAGCATATCTGCCTTTGTCAGTATGTTAAGCTATGCTTATAGTTTCTGTAGCTTTGCCAACCCGCCTTTCAGTATATTATAATGATATTGTGCCTTTCTCCTTCCCTTTATTCCCCCTCTCAACACACATTCATATACAATCATGAAGAAAAGAATATCAGTGATGATGGCTGCTACTTATCAAGAAATTGCAGTTTTTTAAACTGTCCTACTACAACTAACTAGCTATGGTTGCACCTTCATTTAACTCACCACTACAAGAGAACAGTATTAGGATCAGCCACAGTCCAATTTCCATTTTGAACGGCCCTCCCAGCTCTAATTTGTAGTATATCAGACTATTTAATAGAACTAGCTACCCTGATAGCTAGCCAGGTGTAGCAAGTTTCAGAGAATTTATTTCAGTAGAATAAAACCATAATATTTCGGCTTGTGGAGCCTTCTAGTGGTTACTGAACTGAATGAGGGTGACTGAACAAGGAACTTGGTATAAACAGATGATACAGAACATGAGATCATGTGTGGTGGGGCACAGCCCCTGGGAATGTTAGTTGGTGTTGGAAAATTTCTGTGACATTATGACTACACCTTCACACCTCCCAAGTATGACTGCCACTAATTCAATTATGACTACACCTTCACACCTCCCAGTCATACTTGGGAGGTGTGAAGGTGTAGTCATAATTAAAGTAGTGGCAGTCGTTCTGGAGGGTGCACTAATTCAATTATGACTACACCTTCACACCTCCCAAGTACAACTCACATGTCACAGAAATTGTCCAACACCAACTAACCTAGGGGTCTTATAACATAGTGAGTGGAATTTATCCCGAAGGAGCAGAGCTGTGTTTAAGTCCTCTGCTGCAGTTTACTCTCAGCCCCTATTGCTGGCATTCTGAAGGCGCTTGCAAAGGGGCTGATAGAAGCATTGACTTGCAAGAGGGTGCTTTGCGTGACAAAAGATGTCATTGAGCACATCTAATTAAAACATACGATACACATTTATATAACCTGCATAACAAAACACTTGATGTGGTTTGAGGTCATGTGAGTGTGATTATGATTATATAAGGTTAGTGGGTAAAGGGTTGATACTCCTGTGTGTGATGATAGTTTATTGGAGTTCTTGAGAAGGCCAGCTTCACTGTTATTCATCTTGAGGCACAGTCTCAGGGTATCTCTTCAGCTGGAGGGTTATAACCTCTGGGCCTCATAGCCTTGACACAAGACACGTGAGGTAGAATGTTTGTTATTTATGGTTGAGATTTTCTTTAGTTATTATCATGCAATGTTTTATATATATATGAGCTAATAGCATATTTTTCACTTTTTAACAGCCAAAATTATAATTAATTATATTGGCTGTTAAAAAGAGAAAAAAATTGATATTGTTATGATTATTTCAGCCGAGAATGACTGAATTATATATGAGCTGTTTTAGTGGCAATAAATCTGAGCAGCAGAATTCTGGATTTATTCATACATAATTAACATAGTAATGCAAAGTAAGGTTCCCCGAGGAATGTGTCTTATGCATGTAGACAACTTATTGTTAAATCATTAATCACTTGAAAATAATATCATTCATATTTGTGGCTATAGCTTTTTGTACTGTAGGTTAATAAAAAAATTCTTGATGTCTGTGACTATGTCAGAACACTGATAAAGAATATATTACATGTAGTGAATCCTTGAAGTGACTACATTATAAGTAAATAATAAAAAAATTAATGCAACTCCATATATACACTTTCATTTTGTGTACATGAATTTGTAATTACAGTTTCATACGCCACATTTGGCTCCACTTCAATATATTGTGATTTTTTTTTGAGATATGTGTGATATGCTACATTTGAAGAGGTTGCCACATCTCCTTGACTTGCTGACAGGATTTCTAAGTACAAACAATATCTTAGTTTAATCATTTTATACTTGCTCTTTGAAATTATTTTCTAGGTATTACTACTTCAAATAAATATTGTCTTACTGTGTAGTTTGTAGAAATAAGGGAATTGTGTCCTCATTTGCTAAGTTACAACAATTAAATTGAATTCATGAGCATTTGCTCATTTCAAGTGTGTTAAGTAGATGTAATTACAAATTAACTTGGAGCAAGGAGCCAGCCTAGCTATATAATAAACAGTTTCACTCTCACAGGGTTAAAAGTGTCCATCCATAGCAAAATCCGTAAACTAGAGTTTACAAAAAAATTTACAAGGCAATAGAAGTTAACAAACTAGTTAACAACACATTATACACTAATTTACGATTTTGCCATGGTTGTAATGGACGCATCTCAGGCAGTGTCTGTTTTCAAAATAAGCTCCAGTGATGTACTTCAGCACAAGTGGTGAGCGAGCCATTTACAACAAGTAATCCACAAATGTAGAATTTGTTAAAAGTTGAGCACAGAAGCTGTATACAATGTAACAATAAGGCTACATTCATTTAGATTGCCTGAAGTTAAGTCTTAGATCCTGTTCACCTAGTTTTAGAAGGCATCATTCGGTCTATTTAGTCCTAAAAGTAACTTCAAGTAACTATGTAGCTATTGACTGTAGTAGTGATAGCTTCATCAATAACCTGTGCTCCTGACAGAAAGCACTCCACTTACTTAAAAATGACCAAGTATTTAAACGACGTATGGTAAGGGGTTTCAATGCCATAGTAATCACACTTGCAGCAACTGTTTGACTTGAAAAACAAAAACAAAGACAAAAAATAACTAAACAAAACCCCCCTGCATTTCTAAGGAATTACTGCACGGTTTGTAAACTTACCCCTAAATGATGACTTGTTTACTACAGCAGTAGCAGAAGACGCTGTGTAAAGGCAGGTAATATGTTTATTTAGTAGTTGTTTACATTGTACTATTCATTAGCTATGCAGTAGCTGAACTCTACACTTTCACATACAATTGTTGACTGAATATACCAACACAAGACTTGACTGTTAAACAATGTATTTTCAAGTAAGAACAATACTGTTAGGTAGGGCTAAAGCTATGACAAACAACGCATTAGCCAAGATAACTTACCACCCCTGCTAATTCAAATAAAAATGAATTTCTGAGTTTGTAAACCGTAACTGTGTCCACACAAAATCAGATATGTCTGACACAATCTAATTTGAATGGGTGAAGAAATGATGATTCTGGTAAAGATTTATAAACAAAGGATTCCATTCAGTGGAGTATGGGGATGGGGTCGACTACCGATCGAACACAAAAACATGATGATGTACATATGTCCAAACGAACAAATAAAGTATCTTTGATTCTTAGTATGTTACCCCCTTATAGTGTCTCGCTCACTTGACTCACTTATTCATTAAGGTTCTGTTAGTAATGACCTATTAAGTAGAGAACATAATATATAATTATATAAATTTACATAATAGAATGTCTTGTAGTAATCACACCGAGTAACTTAGAACAGCTTCTCACCTTTAGAAGCTCAAGTGTCATTGTATTCACCTTTTTAAACCACTAATTATGTGTTTTCTTTATGCAGATAAGTGGTGTTATCTCAAGTGATACTTAGGGTACCATATGTCTTATGTCACTTCCATGTATTTCATGCATTTGTTATTTGAAACAAATTTTATTACTCTATCTTACTTGTAGTCACATGCATGTGCATTATTTGGCTCAAATTAAAGCACCACTGATAGTGTTATTTACTTCATTTACTTGTGTAATTATGACAACTATAGTAAACTTTTAGCTCAGAAGGTATTATAAACAAATCCATGTTACAATCATATGCTTGAATAAAACAGGAAGAATATAAAATAATACAACTATATCTATTCATGGCAGTGACATTTTGTCTTATTAGTCATTAATGAAATAACTTACCAAATCCTTTTGTGGTGTCACGATGATTGGTATCCTGCGGTTCAAACACAGATTTGTTCTTCCATCGAATAGCAAACCGTATATTTATAGAAATGGCAAAAGCAATGAATATGATTACTATCAATACACCAATAATGACAATAGCTGCAATGGCACCTCCACTTATTGCTCTCCTCTCATCCACCATGAAGGTAGTGTCTTCAGAAGATACCTTTGAAGATTCTGTTTGGAAACCGGACAAGTTCTGGCCAGTATCTGGCATTGGTGATGATGTTGATGTTTGTATAGTGGTGTCTAAATTCACAAAAATATAATGTTTAATTACAGCCATAAATAAGTTAAAATGTAATTACTTTTAAGCTTATAGTGTTTCTTTATTAATTACAGGAATTTTTTTACAATATATATTTATAATCAAGCATTTAATTATACTGTATATTGGTGCAGTAAACTTGAATTTAGTTTTTTTTTGACTATTAGAAATGAATGATTAGGTTTTATTTTGTGAGCAAGTCATAATGAATATTAAGAGAGCATATAAAGCACATTCTAACTGAGCCCTTCAATTATCCGAACACCTCAGGACCGAGGGTTGTTCGGATATTTGAAATGTTTCGATATTCTAAATAAGTCATTTTGAATGGGGTCTTAATCTCTTATCTATTTAATCCATAGCAAAATTCCAATGAATATCATTATAATTCCAAAAAATGGTGTTTGGATTAGCGAGAGTTCGGATAAACGGGGTTCGGATAACTTAGGGTCTACTGTATTGGCAATATTGATCTTTTTCACGTACACATAATGACTTTGACCTTATTGATGAATTAAAAAATATAAGATTCATTTGAGTAGTTGGCATGCTGTTGAACAGTTTAGAAAATGCTTATCCTTGATGCCACCAGGATAGTGAAATGTAGTTATAATTGTTAAATATTGCCCACAGTTGTTGGTATCAAATATATTAAAAAGACCAAAGAAACAACTACAAAACAGGCTGAAGCACACACACAAGAGATGATAATTTATTAATTTATGTGTATTAAACCAATATTAGCATAAAGATTAAGCACATTCTTCGAGTATATAAAATCAAGGAATTGTAAGGATGTGTTACATCTGTACTTGGAGGACTCCTAAATAATTTGTAGTCACTTGTACTCCCAACCATTGGTATAAATTCAGTCATTGGAAGTGTCCCTCCATCTCCTTAATATAGTTCTCGGGCTCAAGTTCTACCACTTGACAATATATGGATGCTACCATGAATTGATACTGAAATATTACTTTTATTGAACTCTCAATATTAACCATATAGTAACATTAGAGTACATTCTGTTATTTCTCCAGACTGCTAATAGTGTAATTAAAACACAATGAACACACATGAAATCCCAAATCCAAAACGGCAAAAACATAACAATAACTGACATGGATATCTAAAATATTTTGACCAATCATTCATTGTTAACTATTGTTCACTTAAGTAAATTCAATATCATGCATTACTATACATGCATAGTATAAAAAAGATGCCATACACATTGGAACATAGCAATTGTAATAATTATTATAGTGTACTATGATTAATTTGAACACAAGAATAGAAAAACTTTCCATACCAATGACAGCATAAAGATGAAGAGCTCCAGTAGTTTGTGCCAGTGAGCCCAAGAGAAGAGACATGTCTGTACCACTATGAGGACTACTCCATAGTGTATAGTCACTTGAAACTCCTAGTAATGGAATAGAATTAGTCATTGGAAGTGCCACTCCCACAAAATCCCCCTCCTTCAATATGAAATGGTCCTCTGGTTCTAATTCGACCACTAGACAGTATATTGATGCAATAGTGTTTTGACGCTGTAATGTAACTGTTAGAAAACTGTCAGTTACCATAGTAACACTAGAGGATGTGCTGTCATTCCTCCAGACTGCAAATGTGGCAGAATAATTGTTAGAAGAAGATAGTGAGTCAGTATAATAGCAATAATTCCAAGAAGTCACTAATCCACTGCCTTGGGCAGGAAACTGACTGTTAATTAAAATACCAGATGTTGAAATGGGAGTGGAAGGGGCAGGATTATGCCCAATTCTATATTCTGTAGTAGAATCTGTAAACATTAATTATAATAATGTCAATTTTATTTCTACTTTTAGTAACTTCTTTGGTAATAAAAATTTATTAGCTTATAAATAATGATTGATAACTTACTTATTTTGGCTTCCACAAGCAACACATTGTTAGTTATTGATGTTAAACTGTCAAGATAAAGAGCCTGTAAATCATTATCTCTGCAGTCATCGCTTATTGAAGTTACATGAAGAGCTTCATTTGGTGAGGAGATGGTAACTCTCAAAGGATATGTATTAGCTTGATATCTCATACAAGCACCTATAATATCATTAGGCTGAACGTCAACACCAGGATCCAATGATATTGAAGTACAGGCAACCAATGGTGGTCCACTCCTTCTGTATACTTTGTAGCTATTGGTCACTCTGTTATAAGTTTGTGTACTACCACTTTGTCTGAATAACATAAACTGTACTTCATAAGTTAGTGAAGTTCTACCACTACTGTAACAAAATTTCCACTCAGTTACATTCCCATGACATTGAGAAGGAGATTTTAAATTCAGAAAGAGACCATCAGAAAATGAGTAGAATCCAGATTGGAACTCATTCCCAAACTGTGGACAAGTATTATGTGTTGCTATACCTGTCCAAATATCGATATTGTTGGTAAGATATTCAGAGTCAATACTAAACTTATATTTAACCCATGGTTCTATTGACTTTGCTTGTAATCAAGTCAATAATCATATTTTAAAAACTTACTGGAGTTTCATTTTTATTTGAGTTAGTGACGGTGGTAAGTTAATGTGCTGTCATAGCTAAAAGCCCTATATAACAGTATTTACTTGAATATTTATTGTCTACCAGACTAACCACGAAGGTAAGTCTTGTGTAGGTATGTCCAGTTGTGTGAAGTATTGTACGTTACAACTTCTACTTAGCTAAATAATATCACAAAGAACGCATTTGAATAATGTGACTTGTTATTGTTGTTTATTTTTCAATTCAAACAGTTGTTATGAGTGGTTACTATGGCTTGAATCCTGTACTCTAGATCCAGAATAAAAAAACTCGACTTTATTTTAGTAACTTGAGTGCTTAACAATATAATAGTGTAGTTTTAGTCTCGCTTGTCATTTGTGCTGAAGCACATTATTAGTAGTATTTGGACAATTAAAATGATTGCTATTGCTTTATACTAATTTGCTTGTACACGTGGGTAAAGATGGGAGCTGTAAAGATAAAACCTGACCACTTTAGTATTGGTTATGATGTCTCTGTGTTGTATTTACACATAACCACAAATTAACTTTCTCTTAAATATCCTTTTTATTGTAGACTTGTCACATTCTCGTCACACCCTTGCACTCTGATGTTTTGTCTATTCCTTGTGAATTGAAGTGTAGCAGGATCAAATCATTTCAGCTGAAGTACTCATACATAATACTAGATAAATGCAGGGCAAAGTTTAGTTGGCGAGCAAGCGAAGTGAGTGAGATACCATCAGGTGTAACATAATGTTTGCTTGCAAGTGCCATACTTCACCAAACAGAATCTTTTGGTGAGATCTTTTCCCACATCATCCAAAACTTTTAATTGTTTATTAAGTTGTCTCTGACATAGTATTTAATATTTTTGCAGACACAGTATGGTCTTACAAACACACCAGATTTCATTTTCTATTAGTGGTGGTAGTATGTTATCCTTGTTAATGCACTGTTTGTCGTTGTAGTATACGTTACACAACAGTATTGTTCTTACTTGAAAATACATTGTCCTATAACCAATGAAAATAATTGGCGAGCGAGACACTAATGGGTATTTCAAGGGTAGGACAATTGAAAATCGGGGATATTTTTTTGTTTTATGTGTGTGGACATACGTATGTCATCTTGTATTTTGAACCTCGCGTATTTTTGTGTTAACTCTGTGTTCGATCCCGTCCCAACTTCACTAAACAGAATACTCTGGTTTATGTATCATCCTAGAAATTGAATTGTTTTCCACTTTGAATTCTTTGGTGGGTACAGTTAAAAACGTAAAAACTTACCGGAGTTCCATTTCTATTTGAGGTAGTGTCAGTGGTAAGTCAACTCATTAGCTGTCAACAGTATTTATTTGAAAATTCATTTTTCACTAGACTAACCAGAAGGTAAGTCTTGCGTAGGTATGTTCAGCTACGTGTGAAAGTATTGTGTGTTACAACTACTACTAAGAATATCACAAAGAAAAAGTTTAAATAATGTGACTTGATTTTGTTGCTTTTTTTTTTTCAATGCAAACAGTTGCCAGGTGTGGTTACTATGGCATTGAATGCCTTTACCATATATACGTAATTAAAAAACTGGACTATATCATTTTAGTAGCTTGAGGGTAGGATAGTTAAAATCTATCATTTGATAGTAGTATAGTTTTCGGCTCGCTCGCTATTTGTGCTCAAGCGCACCTCTAGTACATGGTAAATCATATCCAGTGAATTACTGTGTATGAAAATTACAGCCACTACAGCTTTTAAGTTTGTTTCAGTTGTCTTATTTTTGGCTATTGGCAGTCTTAAGTTAGGGTTAAGTCCAAAATTGTGGAATAATTCCTTAGAAATTCTTTTTTTTTTCAGGTTGAGCAGTTGTAGAGAGTGACATTGAAAATCGTTGCCATACGAAATTAAAAATTGTTGCCATACGAAAAAAAAAAGATGGCCAATTTTTAGTAGCTGGAGTGCCTTTGGTCAAGTACTATGTACTACAGGGGAGGGGAGAGGGGGAGGTGAGACAAGTGGTCTAGGCCCCTCCCCTCTCCCAACCAAGTTATTGAAATTTATAAGGACATGAAATGTATCAATGCAGGCAATACAGTTTACAGGACAGCTTGCATGCTAACTTGCTCTTCATTCTTAAATTAATCCAGATCATTTACAATCAATCATAATAATGTTTTAATAAATTTGGCAAGTTTTGACATAAACACGTTTGGACCCCTCCCTGTCACTAGCACTGGATTCACCCCTAGGCCATTTAGATAGACAGAATAGCTTATTTTAGAAACTACAGAAGCTTCAACTATTTGAGGAAATTTATTTTAGTAAGTAATTCTATATTGTTAGCTAAAATTAATGGTCAACAGCTTCATACTTTTAGCTACTTTTGACAAACAACAACATGAACTGATGCCTTCCTAAACATGAACAGGAGCTACAACATTAACTTCAGGCAAAGTAGTACAAGTAGTCATTTGCTATCTTTGGTATACAAATTTTTATGGTAAACTTTATCAGATATGTTTAAATGGGGTTTCAGCTACCTTTAGTTTGAATTAGCTACTTGTGTACAATAGCTTACTCACCATTTGTGCTAAAGCACATCACTAGTTAGCCTTATGCCAGTAAAAATAGATGCTTTTTGGTTTGTTTACTCTGCAGCTTTTTGGGGTGCAGCATATCAGCTTTGCCACTTTTTACGATATTCATACGCGACGGTATTCATTAGCGCGTGACCAGTTATTACAGCCTGGGGAACGGCGTATCCCCTCAGGGGATCTCGTGCAATTAACGAGGGGAAGTGAGAAGGTGAAGGGTGAAAGTACATTATTTAGACCATTGTTTATTGATTTATTTTGAAAAATATGCCATACAATTGCTATTAATTTATTTTGAAAAATATTCCATATAATTGCTGTTATTTTATTTTCAACAATATGCCAAAATATAGAATTTTAATTTTTAATCTGTTTCTTAAAAAATTAGCTATAGCTATACTCAGATTGATAACTAGTTCTTTTCTGCAATTGTTAAGTAACTTGATTAGCATTGCAATAATATGAGTAGCTATCTATTCTTGCAAAGAATTAAAAAAAAGTGAACAAGATATATTATAAAAAGGGTGGAAAGTATACACACGTTTATTTAAGTCCTATATTTTCTTGTCTACAAACTTGGTGCTATAGTTTCTAATAATCCTCTCACTTATGAATTATAAATATATTTAGCAAAAACTATAGGCCTCCAAGTTGGTAATTCTTATCACAGTGTGAACTATGAAGAAAAATCTTAAAATTTGTTTAAGTTGAGGATGAGCGAGACACAATGGTTCATTCCATTCTCCAAAAATGCGAGTCAATTAAACCATAAAAATTAAAATTATGATTGACTGAATAGCTATAAGTGAGATTCAGTCAAAAAAAATTAATGTCACTATTGAAATTAGAGGAACCACCCATTTTCAATGTGGCTCAGATATGTATATAATAATGCATCTGTGCTCTGGCCATGCTCATGCAACTGATCTTATTGAAAACATCCACTATCTTATACACAGTTGCTACAATTTTATTTTATTTCAGCATGGAAATGGAACACAAAAATCAAATTTTATTTTTAGAGGTTACATACAAATTTAAAATATCTGTTTACTGGAAAGACATACTATCAGTTAATTTTGTTATAATTCACATCATTATAATAAAATCTTCCCTGAAAAACTTCAGTTATTGAAGCAAACTGCAGACGAAATTTCGGTATAGAATTTGAACATGCAATCATCTCATATCTTCTCAAAAATTTCAGCATTCTTATATTCCTAAACCTTCCATAACTGATTCACAATTTTTCTTACTAATTTCTTTTCCAGAATCAAGTATATTGCTATTAGATAGTCTCATTGTTTTATGCCATTTTTCAGCTTTATGTGACCAAGTAGACTAGATAAGTTTTCAGATGTGTTATGCTAAATTATGTTTAAACATTTTCTAAGCAACTTAGCATCCTGGTTGTGCTAACCTAAGTCTATTGTAGCCACATTATTTTACCAAAGCACCAATGGCAGGCAGATATTATGTGTAGAATTGTGGGTTTTGACATGCAAGCATGAAACTTGGTTGAGTTATACAACATGACCATAATCATAATCAATCAGTTCTATTGTAAGATTTATTCAGTACTGACTTACTACTGAAATATGTGGCGAGGGTCAACAACGTAGCACCACATGGTTTGCATACGTTATATCCAGAAACGCCGTAAATTGTCCATCCCATCCCACAGTCCCATGGGACAGTGGGACATTCCAAGTCACGAGTTGTCAATTGCTCTGATCTTTTTTAAAGCAGGTAAGCTTTTAACTTAAATAAGTGCAAACTTTGAGAGTGCAATTCACAGATTAAATGTATGTACTTTTATATAATAATTGCATGTGCACTGAAATAATAATATTCAGGACATTCAATGCCATGATTATTTCCACATAATGCATGGCTTGGTTTCAGTAATATTTTTTTGTGTGAATATTGCACAAATATATTTAATTACTTTGGAATGTTGTGGCTGCATGAATTAATCCTTAATTATTAAGCAAGGAAGTCAAGTGTTCAAGGGATAACACAGGTAATTGTGTGATAGAATGAAATAAAACTTTCTCTATGCCTATTTGTGGACTGAATTATAAATTATTTTGTTTATAGCATTTGATTAAATTTTGTATTTTGTCATTATTTAATCTTTAAATATTCAAAGCTGGTTTACTGCAACTGTTAAGTTCACGTGAGGTAGAATATTTATTATTTTACAACCTTGACAGATAAGGTTCATTATTATTGGCCAAAAGTTTTAGGTTTCTGGTGTGCTTGTAAGACCTAATTGCGTCTGCAAAATTTCAAATATGTCAGATGCCAGTTGATAAACAATCAATGTTTTGAATGATACGGAAAAAGATCTCTTCCAAGGATTCTATTTGGTGAAGTATGGGACTTGTAAGCTAACATTATGTTACACCTGATGGTATCTCACTCACTTCACTTGCTCGCCAAAATTAATGGCCATGCTCTTCATTGTTAATAAAACGTATTGTTTCTATGAAATATATACAAGTTTTCAGATTATATTGGCAGCACTATAGCACATTCAGCCAAGTATGGTTTAACACAAACATTACTTGGCCAAAAGATGCTGTACTATGGTGACTCAGACTATAAAACTGTCCCTTCTTTGCAGTAAAGTTTTGTATGGCTTGATAATTTTTTTTGGCATTATTAATAACGGAACATTTATGCTTCTTTCAAGGACAATAAGGGTGCATTTAAACCAAACAAGACATTTAATGAATGTGACAGTAGGCCTAGCTGGTCTAAAATTGCTAAAGAGTCAAAACTAAATTCACAAACAAGAGTTAGGAATGTGCAAAGTACAATGAATAAATTCGAATGTTAAAGATAGTTCAAAATTGTGGAATAATTCTTTAGAAATTCTGTGCTTTTTTCCAGGTCAAACAGTTGTGTAGAGTGACATTGAAAATCTTTGCCATGTGAAATTGTAAATAAGATGGCCGATTTTTAGTAACTGGAGTGCCTGTGGTCAAGAACTACTTACTGATCATTTAGATAGTAAGAATAGAGCTTATTTTAGAAACTACTGAAGCTTCACCTGCTTGAGGAATTTATAGTAAGTAATTGTATATTTGTTAGCTAAATTCAGGGGCGTAGCAGGCCAATTTGAAGTGGTCCGGCCAGGAAGTGGGTGTGACCAGGAAGTGGGTGTGAACTTAATTAAAGGTGTTGACTATTGTTTATTAATTGATTAAAATAATTATTGTATAGTCACTAACAAGGTATAGCTACTTATTATAGGGGGGAAAATATCAAATAATTTTTCCAAAACTAATCAAACACTCCAAAAATTGATTGCCTGTGATCACTGTTAATAAAAGTTTCCAACTGTTTTAGGAATTGTAACTATCATTTCTTCATGAGCTTCTTTGTGACACTTTATTTCTTCATGCCTACGAAATGATTCTGGACCATCCTTCCAATTGGTGAATCCTCTCCTTATGAAAGCTTGGTCTTTTGTACCAGATCTCAGCTTACCAGCTTTATCAGCTTTGATACAAATAAAACAAAATGCAGCATCATCCGTTTCTGAGTAGTGTAGCCAAGACCATCTCACAAACCAGCTTTGCTGAAAACTCCTCTTCACATCCTGTTTCTTTCCAAAGTTTATCTTTGGAAAAGTAAAAGTTGCTGCTGGCTGGTGCGGTTTCTGCTCCGTGGAAGCTGGGGAAGCCATGACAGTGAACTGTTACTACTCTGCGTCCACCGTAGTGGTTGTGAGTGCAACGATTATTACCCGCGCGGTTCAGAAAAAGTCATTACTTTTGTATGCGACGATCCTTACCTGTAACTAGGTTAAGAGAAAAAATGGTCCGGCCAAAGCCGGACCGGCCGGACCGGCTCCTACGCCCTAACGGCTTCATACTTTGTAGTTACTTTTGAAAATGAACTGAATGATGCCTTCCTAAACATGAACAGGAGCTACAACATTAACTTCAGGCAAACTAGTACAAATAGTCATTTGTTATCTTAGGTACACAATTATTTTTCAGCTACGTTTAGTTTGAATTAGCTACTTGTGTACAATAGCTTACTCACCATTTATGTGCTAAAGCACATCACTAGTTAGCTATGACATCATTATACCAGTAAAAATAGATCTTCTTTGTTTGTTTACTCTGCAACTTTTTGGGATCCAGCATATCTGCGTTTTCCAGTATGTTAAGCTATGCTTTGCCAACCCGCCTTTTGGTATATTATAATGATCTTGTGCCTTTCTCCTTCCCTTTATTCCCCCTCTCAACACACATTCATATACAATCATGAAGAAAAGAATATCAGTGATGATGGCTGCTACTTATCAAGAAATTGCAGTTTTTTTTAACTGTCCTACTACAACTAACTAGCTATGGTTGCAGCTTCATTTAACTCACCACTACAAGAGAACAGTATTAGGATCAGCCACAGTCCAATTACCATTTAGAACGGCCCTCCCAGCTCTAATTCGTAGTATATCACACTATTTAATAGAACTAGCTACCCTGATAGCTAGCCAGGTGTAGCAAGTTTCAGAGAATTTATTTCAGTAGAATAAAACCATAATATTTCGGCTTGTGGAGCCTTCTAGTGGTTACTGAACTGAATGAGGGTGACTGAACAAGGAACTTGGTATAAACAGATGATACAGAACATGAGATCATGTGTGGTGGGGCACAGCCCCTGGGAATGTTAGTTGATGTTGGAAAATTTCTGTGACATTATGACTACACCTTCACACATCCCAAGTATGACTGCCACTAATTCAATTATGACTACTCCTTCACACCTCCCAAGTACAACTCACATGTCACAGAAATTGTCCAACACCAACTAACCCAGGGGTCTTATAACATAGTGAATGGAATTTATCCCGAAGGAGCAGAGCTGTGTTTAAGTCCTCTGCTGCAGTTTAATCTCAGCCCCTATCGCTGGCATTCTGAAGGCGCTTGCAAAGGGGCTGATAGAAGCATTGACTTGCAAGAGGGTGCTTTGCGTGACAAAAGATGTCATTGAGCACATCTAATTAAAACATATGATTATACACATTTATATAACCTGCATAACAAAACACTTGATGTGGTTTGAGGTCATGTGAGTATGATTATGATTATATAAGGTTAGTGGGTAAAGGGTTGATACTCCTGTGTGTGATGATAATTTATGTTAAGAGTTCTTGAGAAGGCCAGCTTCACTGTTATTCATCTTGAGGCACAGTCTCAGGGTGTCTCTTCAGCTGGAGGGTTATAACCTCTGGGCCTCATAGCCTCGACACAAGACACGTGAGGTAGAATGTTTGTTATTTATGGTTGAGATTTTCTTTAGTTATTATCATGCAATGTTTGTTATATATATGAGCTAATAGCATATTTTTCACTTTTTAACAGCCAAAATTATAATTAACTATATTGACTGTTAAAAAGAGAAAAAAATTGTTATCGTTATGATTATTTCAGCCGAGAATGACTGAATTATATATGAGCTGTTTTAGTGGCAATAAATCTGAGCAGCAAAATTCTGGATTTATTCATACATAATTGACATAGTAATGCAAAGTAAGGTTCCCCGAGGAATGTGGCTTATGCATGTAGATAACTTATTGTTAAATCATTAATCACTTGAAAATAATATCATTCATATTTGTGGCTATAGCTATTTGTACTGTAGGTTAATAAAACAATTCTTGATGCTGTGACTATGTCAGAACACTGATAAAGAATATATTACATGTAGTGAATCCTTGAAGTGACTACATTATAAGAAAATTAATGCGACTCCATATACATATTTTCATTTTGTGTACATGAATTTGTAATTACAGTTTCATACGCCACATTTGGCTCCACTTCAATATATTGTGATCCTTTTTTGAGATATGTGTGATATGCTACATTTGAAGAGGTTGCCACATCTCCTTGACTTACTGACTGGATTTCTAAGTACAAACAATATCTTAGTTTAATCACTTTATACTTGCTCATTGAAATTATTTTCTAGGTATTACTACTTCAAATAAATATTGTCTTACTGTGTAGTTTGTTGAAATAATGGAATTGTGTCCTCATTTGCTAAGTTACAACAATTACATTGAATTCATGAGCATATGCTCATTTCAAGTGTGTTAAGTAGATGTAATTACAAATTAACTTGGGTATACCTCAGCAAGGAGCCAGCCTAGCTATATAATAAACAGTTTCGCTCTCACAGGGTTAAAAGTGTCCATCTACAACCATAGCAAAATCCGTAAACTAGAGTTTACAAAAAATTTACAAGGCAATCGAAGTAAACAAACTAGTTAACAACACATTATACACTAATTTACGATTTTGCCATGGTTGTCAATGGACACATCTCAGGCAGTGTCTGTTTTCAAAATAAGCTCCAGTGATGAGCTTCACCACAAACGGTGAGCGAGCCAATGTACAAGTAATTCACAAATGTAGAATTTGATAAATGTTGAGTACAGAAGCTGTATACAAAGTAACAATAAGGCTACATTCATTTAGGTTGCCTGAAGTTAAGTCTTAGATCCTGTTCACCTAGTTTTAGAAGGCATCATTCGGTCTATTTAGTCCTAAAAGTAACTTCAAGTAACTGTGTAGCTATTGACTGTAGTTGTGATAGCTTCATCAATGACCTGTGCTCCTGACAAAAAAACACTCCAGCTACTTAAAAATGACCAAGTATTTAAATGACGTATGGTAAGGGGTTTCAATGCCATAGTAATCACACTTGCAGCAACTATTTGACTTGAAAAACCAAAACCAAAACAAAAAATAACAAAAAAAAAACTCTGCATTTCTATGGAATTACCGCATGATTTGTAAACTTACCCCTAAATGACGACTTGTTTACTACAGCAGTAGCCGAAGACGCTGTGTAAAGGCAGGTAATATGTTTATTTAGTAGTTGTTTACATTGTACTATTCCTTGCTATGCAGTAGCTGTAACCTCTACACTTTCACATACAATGGTTGACTGAATATTATACAACACAAGACTTACTTCGTGACTTGACTGCTAGACAATGGATTTTTAAGTAAGAACAATACTGTTAGGTAAGGCTAGAACTTCGTAACTTGAATGTTGGACAATGGATTTTCAAGTAGAACAATACTGTTGGGTAGGGCTAAATCTATGACAAGCAACACATTAGCCAAGATAACTTACCACCCCTGCTAATTCAAAGAGAAATGAACTTCTGAGTTTGTAAACCATAACAACTGTGTCTACACAAAATTAGATATGTCTGACACAACCTAATTTGAATGGGTGAAGAAATGATGATACTGGTAAAGATTGATAAACAAAGGATTCCATTCAGTGGAGTATGGGGACGGGGTGGACTACCGAGCGAACACAAAAACATGATGACGTACATATGTCCAAATGAACAAATAAAGTATCCTTGATTTTTGGTATGTTATCCCCTTATAGTGTCTCGCTCACTTGACTCATTCGCCAATTAAGGTTTTATTAGTAATGACCTAATAAATAGAGAAATAATTATTTCAATTAACATAATAGAATGTTTTGTAGTAATCACACCGAGTAACATAGAACAGCTTCTCACCTTTAGAAGCTCAAGTGTCATTTTATTCACCTTTTTAAACAACAAAATTATGTGTTTGCCTTATGTAGAGGAAAAGTGGTGTTACTTCATAGTGATACTTAGGTACTTATATGTTATATGTCATTCTAAGTTTTTGCATTCATTATTCGAAACAAATTTGATAACTCTGTCTTATGTGTAGTCATATGCATGTGCTTATTTGGCTCGAATTAAAACACCACCGATAGTGTTATTTCTTTGTTTGCTTGTGTAATTATAATACAATTTTAGCTCAGAAGGTAATATAAACAAGTCAATGCTAGAATCAGATGCTTGAATAAAACAGGAAGAATATAAAATAATACAACTATATCTATTCATGGCAGTGACATTTATTTGACTTATTTTATGTGGAAAAAGCCAGCACAAACTACTGCCAGTACCAGTTGTAGACTGGCATGAATGGCCTAATGTTGAATACCCAGACATTTACAATTATTTAATAGAAACTCCAAGTTTGTACACCAAGAAGAGTCTGAAAGCTTATACAAGAGTCTCGATGGCTACAAGTATTATTGTGATGGATGGGTTAGTAAAATTACCGTCCATAGTACTGTTGACAATGACATTTTCCTTGCTACTTACTTAGTGTGTCACGTCAAGTCAAAGTCAGTTGTTGAGCTTGTATTATTTCTTTGTAAATTGTGACTTGGAATTGTTAAACTACTTCTATCATCATTAATTTTATTGAATCAAACCTAAGCTAAGCTCAACTTAGCTAATATAAATGTCCATCTACGTGTATCTTTAGTGTGTACACTATGAAACATAGACACACAGCATGTCACCATGACACAAGATGGTGCTATATGTGGGTGGCTTGGAATGAACATTCAAGTCATGCTACCGCCATGACTTGACATCTTTGCATCCAGTACATTCACGAGATTCAATTATCCTATTAGTGACACTATTAATTTATGAGTTGGTAATGATTGTATTTGCATAGTGTTTCAGTTTTCGTGGTTACTTTAGTTAAGTATGAAGTTGTAGCCTTTAAAAACATTAACTTTTTTCCTACTTCATTTAATAGATGCTCTGCTGCACTGCTGGCGATGGTAGCTTTGCCCTGGACTGCTTAATACAACACACATTATTCACTAATGTTATGGTGCTCACAATACATCAACAATCACACTAGATATGGTGTAAAAAGTCTACTATGCTAGCTAACCATTATGTAACAGCAAGTCATTCAGAGTCATCACTGCTGGCATCTGAAGCATCATCATTCATAATTCTCACATCACTTAGTGTCTCTCTGGAGCAGTCACTACTTCTAAATTTTCTACGTGCTGCACAGCTGTAGTGAACTGCCATTTTTAGAGTCCCTCAGCCTTGAGTAATGCTCTCGCTGCATTCAGGATGCCTTCGGGACCCAAAAGCAATAGTTCCCTCCGAGATAGCGCCTAACTATTATTTATAATAGCAAAAACTTTGCATGAGGGTACACTCCTTCAAGTGTATTTTTGTCCTTGTCCCCCACGCTGTTAAGAAATTATTCGTAAACCTAATATTTGAAGTATTATCAGACACTATTGCTTGCCTCATAGCTGTAAGGAATCTGGCACTGTCATAACTGTCTCTGATGAGCTGTAGTCTGATCTATACTGGTTGCTTTCTTCGGCCTCAGACTCATCAGACATTGCTAGCTAACTAAAACAAACCCAAAGCCATAGGCTTACTAGACAAACTAAGACAGTTGTTTTCCTATCTACATCATCATTAACCCCACCCACAGCAGGAAGTAATTCTGAGTTTGGTTATATCTCCAAGGTGAAAGGTTAGATAGTATTTTTTTCTGGGTTTTTTAATACAACTAACTGTTATAATTTAGCTAATTATAGTCACATAAACTTAAAAAATTAGAATTACATAGCCTCACTTTGTTAGTGGTTTGGTTTCCATCATTTTTTGTGAGAACATTGCATGTTTATACTTCATAACCTTTTGAATGTAGTTGCATGAATTAATCTTTAATTAAACAGGGAAAGTCAAGTACACAAGAGATAACATGTGTAATAAATTGTGTGACAGAGTAAAAGAAAACTTTCTCTTCTATTTGTGGACTGGATTATAAATTATTTTGTTTATAGTATTAAAATTAAGCTTTTGCACTCTCATGGACTAACAAGCCTACATGTTTTCATAGGAATTGAAGTTTGTGATAGAGCAACTGGAAAATGGATCAAAACTTTTTTTGCTGCAATATATTTGCTATGGAATGTACTAAGGTTTAGAAAATTGTTGTTTGCAGATGAATGAACAGATGAAAATTTTTTTTTATTGAGAACAATTTATATTGGGTGATTAATAACGGAACTCAGTGAATAAGAGCAGTAAAAAAATCATCAAGTAAAAACGTATTAACGTTAACGTGTGTGCAATAAAATATGCCCTGTGTAATGTAATGCAATAATGTGTGTATAATACTAATTATTGTCCTTTATTACACATCTTAAGCACAAGAAAGCCATGTTTTTTTTAAATTTAAATACACTATGCCATTTTTACTAAACTCATATCGATTCCTTTAACTGTTCCATGCTGAATGGCATCCTGTGGTTCTGATGCTGATCGCTTCCTCCATCGAATGACAAATAGTATAGCCACAGCTACTGCAATACCAGTGAGTACTATCACTACCAGCACAACAATAACAATGGCTGCTGCAATTCCTCCACTGACTCTTCTATTCTCAATTAGTGATGATGTTGCGTCATAAGAAGAAAAAACAGTCATCTGTGTGGTCACCTGCACACTTGTATCTGAATTGCATACGTATTTGTGTGCGCATATTATAACATGTATTTAAACAAGATTATAAGAAAGCACTAAGCTGACAATCAAACTGGTTCTTTTAGTTTGACTTTGATACATTATGTACTAATACATTGTATTAATAAGAATAAAAATGCAGGTAATGTGATTTGCTACCATCATAAACACACATGAAAACTTACAATTTGATGCAAAAACGTTTAATGACTTAAATAGTCCAATAGCTAAAATCTTGACTGCAATTACAATTCATGCATATTGAAAAAAACATTTCGTTTTACTATTATTTTCCAAAGACACTTGCAAGCAAGAATTTGAATTTATTTTTAGTATAAAAAATATTGACATGAATATTAAAAAAATTTTTTTCAATTTCCAAATGCAATCTTTATTGCTGTTGTTATTATTAGTATACAAATAGATAATAATACATAATAAAATAAAATAAATAATAATAACATCAATTCTAGTTTTAAGATATCTATCCATATATCTCAGATAGTATTTAAATCATCATTCTTACCTTATTTATGGTGTCTTAAGTTTAATTTAAGGGATTTAATATCTTGCGTATTATTCTAGCTTTTCATGCTATAGCAAGAAAGCTATGGAAAAACAAAAGATGAGATACATACTTTGGAATATAATGTTTTTGCCACCAAAGTGTAATCAATGCACACTGTGATTAATTTGAATAACATTAATAAAAATAATTTCCATACCAATAACAGCATAAACATGAAGAGCTCCAGTAGTTTGTACCAATGAATCCAAGAGAAGAGACATGTCTATGCCACTGTGAGGACTACTCCATAGTGTATAGTCACTTGAAACTCCTACTAATGGAATAGGATTAGACATTGGAAGTGCCACTCCCACATAATCTCCCTCCCTCAATATGAAATGGTCCTCAGGTTCTAACTTGACTACTAGACAGTATATTGATGCAATAGTGGTTTCAGGTTGTAATGTAATTGCTATTGAATTCTCAGTTATCACAGTAACACTAGAGGACATAATATTGTCATTCCTCCAGACTGCAAATGTGGCAGAATAAGTGTCAGATAATGATAGTGAGTCAGTATAATAGCAATAATTCCAAGAAGTCACTAATCCACTACCTTGGGCAGGAAACTGACTGTTAATTAAAATACCAGATGTTGGTATGGGAGTGGATGGGGCAGGATTATGTCCAATTCTGTATTCTGTAGTAGAATCTGTCCGAATAATACAAACAACAACAACAACAACAAATCATAAACACAATAATATTTGTGTTCTATAATAGTATGCAACTTACTTATTACTGCTTCCACAAGTAACAGGTGTCTGGTTCTACTATTTAAACTGACTAGATTTAATGAGTTTAGATCATCGTCTACGCAGGCATTACTAATTGAGGTAATTTGAAGAGCTTCATGCATGGAGAAGCTAGTGACTCTCAAAGGATCTGTACTTCCCTGAGTTTTCATGCAAGCAGCAACAATGTCATTAGGCTGGATTTCAAATGCTTGATTTGCATCTATAGATCTGCATTCTCTTGTTGGCAGATTACTTTCTTGGAATACCATGTGGCTACCTTCCACTCTGTCATATGTTGCCGTTCTTCCAATTTGTCTAAATACCATAAACTGTACTTCATTAGATCCTGTGCTACTTCTTTTGAAACAGAATGTCCATTGTGTAACATTTCCATGGCATTGTGATGGAGATCTTATGTTAAGAAAGAGACCATTAAAGCTAGAATACATGTTTGAATCTTGGGGAGTTGTTCCAAATGTTGGACAGGAGCTTGGAGCATTAATGGCTGCAAAAATTACAAAAAATTAAAAAAACCTTCAAGTCTTATAAAAATAGTTCCTGTAATTACCAAGTTCTGACCCTTCATAAAAAACTAGAATGAATGACATGGTCTATACAAAAGCTAAGATACAATGTACAAAATTGAATACGAAAGATGTTCTTTGTGCTTACTAATTTTACTAAAGCAAACCACTAGATATATATTAAATTGATATGCATGCTAGAATGCCTTGAAAACAGAAGTGAACTGAAAGGAGTGGTTAGTATGAAAAGTTCTGCCTTATTCACTGGTTTCAATTTACATCACCACTTTCAAATTTCCTTGATGCAGAACTGCTGACTATATAATAGATGACAAAGGTTATTTATCGCCTACTTAAGATAACATTCACTTTTGTTAAAGAGGAACCAGGATCACATCTCTATGGGCATGCTATCAAGGTTGTACATTGGCTTCTAAAGTCTAGATACCAGACCAGGGCCTTATTAGAAAAAAATTCCTGGGGTCGAATATTTAATGTTAGTTGTGTATAGCATAGGCAAGCTTTGATAATACATGTATGTACACTATGCACGTATTCAATAATTAATAGCAGCTGCCACAAAGCAGAGCCTGATTTTTTAAAACCAATTTGTGTCTGTGGATGCAAGTTTACGGCAGTCTAAATTCCCACTGTACAATCCCTTAAATCTGGGGAGAAGACTCAATTGAAAGAAAAAAAAGCAGCTTAATTAGCCATGCTACTCATCTTGCATAATTTAACATTGCTGATGCAGACCTTCTTACATTGAGAAGCAACAGGAAGAAGACTTTGCCTGATCAAGCTAAAGTTGTGACAGCTACAAAAGATGCATCTAAGGAGACTGCATCGACTCCCTAAGGTCAGGGAATAATGCCAGCTCAAGCAACAACGTCAGTTCCAGCAGTGCCAATGAAACTTATGTTCCAGATGATATCTCAGATGATGAGCAAGATTTCGGATATGGTGGTAACTATTAAATGGAATGATGCAGAAACAATGATGGAGATGCAGGCTGCATAGGACAGACGTATGAAGGAAATCCAAGCCACAGTGAGTGAGAGGATAAGCAATCTCGTACAAGGAAGCAACTTAGGTCATCCCGACCATCAGCTGATGTGTTTGGTCCAGAATGGAACTCATTTCCAAACTGTGGGCATGTATTCTGTGTTGCTCTACCTGTGTAAAGATGAATTATGCTGATGAGATAATCAGGATCAGTATTGAACTAATATTTATCCCATGGTTCTACTTAACTGTGTATGTAAGTGTAGCAAGGTCAAGTGAAGTGTTATTATTTCTTTGCATAATTGGCGAGCGAGACACTTACAAGGGGTAACACAATCGAAAATCGGGGATGTTTGTTTATTTATTTATTTATTTATTTGTATAATATATGTATGGACGTACGTAAGGCATTTTTGTACTTTGACCCTCGCGTTTTTGTGTTAGTTCGGTTGCCGATCCTGTCCCAAATTGCACTAAACAGAATCCTCTGGTTTATCGAGCAGTACCCGTATCACCCTAGAAATTGAATTGTTTACCGTTTTGAATTATTTTGCCGGTGCAGTTCAAACTTGACAACTTAAGGGACTTCCATTTCTATTCGAGTTAGTGGCGGTGGTAAGTCAATGCGCTCTTTGTCATGGTTATAAGCCGTGCGCAACAGTATTTACCTGAAAATACATTGTCCACTAGACTACTGCGAAGGTAAGTCGGTGTAGGTGCATGTCCAGCTGTGTCAAAGCATTGTGTGTTTAGCTAAAGAATATCACAAAGAAAACTTTTAAATAACGTGTATTGTTTTGTTGTTGTTGTTTTTTCCTTCAATTCAAGCAGTTGCAGAGAGTTGTTACTATGGCACTGAAATCCCTTTACCCTGTATGCTAAATTAAAAAACTGGACCCTATTTTCAGTAGCTTCAGTGTTAGAAGTCAATAACAATAGTATAGTCTTTAGGCTCGCTGCCATTTGTGCTCAAGCACACCACTAGTTGGCGAGCGAGCGTAGCGAGCGAGACACTTACAGGGGTAACACAATTGAAAATCGGGGATGTTTGTTTGTTTATATATATGGACGTACGTATGTCATTTTGTACTTTGACCCTCCGTATTTTTGTGTTAGCTCGTTGTTCGACCCCGTCCCAGACTTCACTAAACGGAATCCTCCGGTTTAGTGATCATCACCTGTATCATCCTAAAAATTGAATTGTTTACCGCTCTGAATTCTTAGATAAAACTCAAAAACTTAACGGAGTTCCATTCTATTCGAGTTAGTGGCAGTGGTAAGTGCCCTACTAAAGAGTATTTGCTTGAAAATTCTTTGTCCACTAGAGTAACTACGAAGGTAAGCCTTGTGTAGGTATGTTCAATTGTGTGAAAAAAGTATTGTGGCTTTACTTAGCTAAAGAATATCACAAAGAAAACGTGCAAATAATGCTACTTGTTTTTGTTGCTTTATTCTAACTGTGTTATTCTAACTGTGTTATTCTAACTGTGTTGAAGTTGAAATTAATCTTTTAACAAAAGTGTAGTTTAGGCTCGCTCGCCATTTGTGCTCAAGCACACCACTAGTTTAATTAGATATATGTATGGACGTACGTATGTCATTTTGTACTTTGACCCTTGCATTTTTGTGTTAGTTTGGTTGTCGACCCCGTCCCATATTGCACTAAACAGAATCCTCTCGTTTATCGATCAGTACCCGTATCACCTTAGAAATTGAATTGTTTACCGTTTTGAATTATTTTGCGGTGCAGTTCAAACTTGAAAACTTAAGGGACTTCCATTTCTATTCGAGTTAGTGGCGGTGGTAAGTTAATGCGATCTTTGTCATGGTTATAAGCCGTGCGCAACAGTATTTACTTGAAAATACATTGTCCACTATACTACTGCGAAGATAAGTCTTGCATGTCCAGTTGTGTCAAAGCATTGTGTTTTACAACCACTACTTAGCTAAAGAATATCACAAAGAAAACTTTGAAATAACGTGTATTGTTTTGTTGTTGTTTTTTTCCTTCCAAGCAGTTGCAGAGAGTTACTATGGCACTGAAATCCCTTTACCCTGTATGCTAAAATTTATATACTGGACCTTATTTCCAGTAGCTTCAGTGTTAGAAGTCAAAATCAATAGTATAGTCTTTAGGCTCGCTCGCCATTTGTGCTCAAGCACATCACTAGTTAGGTCTAGAAATTGTTTTTGTTCTTGCGTGGGCATACGTGTGTATCCTTTCTCCTACGCGCTTGCGCGGGCCGGGTAACCTTCTTAGCAACATTTTGTTTTGTTTACCCGCTGTACGAAGTAGCGATGCCCAGTAGACAAAACGTTCCCTTTCTCCTACGCGCTTGCGCGGGCCGAGTAACCTTCTTAGCAACATTTTGTTTTGTTTACCCGCCGTACGAAGTAGCGATGCCCAGTAGACAAAACGTTAGAAACGCTCGGTCAAGAGCTTTGAGGGTGTTAGAAACTCCAGAAGAAAAAAATAGTAAGGAGAGAGATAAGAAATGAAAAGGACTGGGCAAGGAGGAGGAGAGCTAAAACGAAACAGAAACAGGTAGCAAAGTAAAGAATCTTTCTTTTTGAAAAGCCATTAAATGTTCCTAATTTATTTATTAGACTATTCCTGAGGATTACGGTACCAGGAGCCTTCATCATAGAAAAAAGCTTCCACTATTGTTTTCTCACTTTGACAGTATTTTGTAGCCACACCAAGCATGCATGAAATAGCTGCAATTACAGGGAACATCCATTGCTCGCTTCGCTATTTTGCGTTATTTGAGTGTACCACTAGTCGGCGAGCGAGCGTAGCGAGCGAGACACTTACAGGGGTAACACAATAGAAAATCGGGGATGTTTGTTTATTTATTTTTGGCGAGCGAGCGTAGCGAGCGAGACACTTACAGGGGTAACACAATCGAAAATCGGGGATGTTTATTTATTTATTGGCGAGCGAGCGTAGCGAGCGAGACAGTATTAGGGGTGGATAATGCAAAATCGGGTATATGTTATATATATATATGTATGTATGTATGGATGGTACGTATGCTCTTAAAACACGCGCGCGGAGAACTTTACTATGGCATTGAAGACCCTTTTCCAGACTTAATTTCAAAACTTCGCCGTTTTATGGGGGGATACGGAGTGCCGGTTGTTGGTTGTCAGGAGCCGTTGGTAGTCAGAATGCCATATTATTAATGCTATGGAAGCTACTACTTCTCGAGGTAAGCTGAGATAAGTACGCAATTCCATATTTGTTAGCTAAATATGCAAAATTAACTCTGGCCTTTCTTTTTTGTAGCTAAGAGCTAGTTAACAGTGACTGGTAAATTCAAACGGTCAGATTGGCTCAAATTTGGTACTACAAAAGTTACCACTGCTCAAGAAAATGAGGTAAGAAAGTAATTGTGTATTTGTGTGCTAAAATTGATTGTCTTCTGTTTTTGTAGGTGAGAGCTTGTCAAGAATTCAAGATAATTCCGATGGTCAAAGTAACTTCAATTTGATACTACAGAAGTTATCAATACTCAAGAATGATGTAAGTAGTAATTCCATATTTGTTGGCTAAAATTACAAATAATAACACTGGTTTATTTTTTATCGTAGCTGAGAGCTTGTTCAAGAGTTACTGGTGATTGAGATTATCAGAATGGTTGATGTTTGATATGTGGCGGGCAGTTATCGATCCTTTACCAACTCATCAAAGAACTTTCACCTCAGACGATCATTACCACACACATGCTGTATCACCGGTCATACTGGGTTTGTGACTTTGTCGTTTCTCTTTTGTTGTTTGTAAGTAAGAAGTGGTATACCCACGCTTCATTGGTGACCTCGACGCCCGGACATTGAACTCGCTATGTCTGTCGAAATTGAAGACGCTTCAACGGAGGAATCGAGAATGCCTGCTGCTGCCGACATTTCTGCGGTAACGGTCAACCTCAAACTTCCGGCATTTTGGCCTTCTGACCCGGAAATATGGTTCGCGCAAGTGGAAGCCCAGTTCGCCTGCAGACGCGTCACAGCCCAGCGGTCTAAGTTTGACCACGTTATCTCTTCCCTTGCTCCCGAATACGCTGCCGAGGTACGCGACTTAGTACTTAGACCGCCCGGGGAACGCCCCTACGAAGTCCTGAAGGAGCAGCTCATACGTAGAACCGCCGCTTCTGAGCAACGGAGGCTTCAGCAACTTTTCACTTCAGAAGAGTTAGGTGACCGCAAGCCCACACAACTCCTCAGAAGAATGCAACAGCTCATTGGAGATCGCCCAGGTATTGCAGATAGTTCCTTTTTGAGAGAACTGTTCCTACAGTGGTTACCACCCAACGTGAGGATGGTCTTGGCGTCCACTCCAGAAACTTCAAGCCTAGACAAGCTAGCTGAGTTGGCTGACAAAGTTTTGGAGGTAGCCGCACCTGCTGTATCTGCCGTCAAACTCCCTTCAGAAGTATCTACTGAGATAGAACAGCTACGTACTGAAGTCTCTCGCCTGCAGAAACTTGTTCACTCACTAGATCAGCGCTCCCGTTTTTCTCGTTCAACTTCTTCCTCTTCACGTCACGGCTCTTCACCTTCACATCGCTCTCCTACACCGACCCCTCCTGCGTCAGATGCACCCTCACTGTGTTGGTATCATGCCAAATTTGGGGAACAAGCTAGAAGATGCACATCTCCTTGTGACCGTCAGTTAAACGAACAGGCCAGACCCTAGGGGCGACGGGTGTACCTGGCCTTCCATATAGTCGCCTCTTTTACATACACGACAACTCCACTAGTTTCCGTTTCCTAGTTGACACTGGGGCTGAGGTTAGCATTGTGCCTCCGGCCCGCACTGACCGTAATCGACGAGGGAATTTCTGCCTTCAAGCCGTCAATCGAACAGATATTGCGACCTATGGTCAACGCTCTCTCTCACTCGACCTCGGCCTCCGCCGTACCTTCAGATGGGTGTTTGTCATTGCTGACGTGAACCAGCCCATCCTAGGTGCCGACTTCCTACGACACTTTGGTCTTGCAGTGGACGTTCGTAACGGCAAGCTGTTGGACACCACTACAAAGTTGCAGGTCAATGGAATCATGAGTTTATCGCCCCCCGTGGCCCCGGCTATCGTACTACCCGTCCCAACCGGTACGTGTTATTCTCGCCTACTAGCAGAATTTCCGACTGTTACGCAAGCGCCATTCCGTAACCAGCCGGTGAAGCATCATGTTTCACATCACATCACAACCACAGGTCCTCCAGTGTCTGCACGCACTCGTCGACTCTCTCCGGAACGACTTAAAATAGCACGTCAAGAATTTGATCACATGTTGGAACTTGGCATCATTAGACCCTCCTCGAGTAACTGGTCTTCACCGTTACACATGGTGCCGAAGAAGACAGAAGGCGACTGGAGACCATGTGGCGATTATCGAATTCTCAACAATTCAACTGTACCTGATCGATACCCCATCCCACATCTCCAAGATTTCACAGTTTCACTCCAAGGAACCACTATCTTTTCGCATATTGATCTAGTGCGAGCGTATCATCAGATCCCAGTAGCGCCCGAGGATATCCCCAAGACTGCAATCACGACTCCGTTTGGTCTTTTCGAATTCTGCCGTATGCCCTTCGGGTTGAGAAACGCTGCCCAAACCTTTCAACGTTTCATAGATGAAGTCCTTCGTGGGCTGCACTTCTGTTTCGGCTACATCGACGACCTGCTCATCGCTAGTCACTCCCCGGATGAACACCTTCATCATCTTCGCTTGGTTTTGGAACGACTTGAAGCTCATGGCATCGTGATCAATGTTGCTAAGAGTGTGTTTGGTGCATCGTCCCTGCATTTTCTCGGTCACGTTGTAGACTCAACTGGTATTCGTCCACTAGAAGACAAGGTCCAAGCGATTCAGGATTTTCCCCAACCGACCACTACTCGTAAACTTCGGGAATTCTTGGGACTCATTAACTTTTATCGTCGTTTTATTCCACACTGCGCCTCTATTCTCTCTCCACTCACCTCTCTGCTCAAGAACCATGGGCGCCCTTCAGACACCCTTGAATGGACAGACGCTGCTTCAGCTGCATTCACTGAGGCTAAGAATGCCCTGGCCAACGCCACACTGCTGTCACATCCTACGCCTGATGCTCCTACTTGTGTCATGACCGACGCCTCGGATGTGGCAGTGGGTGCTGTGCTGCAGCAGTATCGTGATAGTCAATGGTGCCCTATTGCCTTCTTCTCTAAGTGCCTCAAGCCAGCCGAGACGCGGTACAGTACTTTCGATCGGGAACTTCTCGCAGTATATCTTTCCATCACTCATTTTCGTTATTTCTTAGAAGGCAGGGAATTCTACGTCCTCACAGATCACAAGCCATTGACCTATGCTCTATCTACTCGTCCAGATCGTCATTCACCGCGACAGATGCGTCACCTGGATTTCATCTCTCAGTTCACAACTGATCTTCGTTATGTACAGGGCTCACACAACTTAGCTGCCGACGCCTTATCGAGAATCACTGCTAACGCATTGCACACTGGAGACACAGCCCCGGTAGTGGATTTCAGGCTCTTAGCAGCAGCTCAGGCAGGTGACCCGGACCTGCCAAGAATCCAGGCTGATACGTCCCTTCAACTTCAGCACATTCCGCTAGCTCTGTCTGATGGCGCCACCATATTGTGTGATGTCTCCACTGGAACTCATCGCCCGTACGTTCCTGAGAGTTCTCGCAGAGCAATCTTCAACTGTCTGCATTCTGTCGCTCACCCTGGAATTCGGGAGACCCAGCGTTTGGTGACAAGTAGATTCGTGTGGCCTGGAATCAACATGGATGTGCGGAACTGGGCTCGCTCCTGTGTGAAGTGTCAACGCTCCAAAGTTCATCGCCACAACACTGCTCCACTCGGCACCTTTTCCAAGCCAGATGTTCGCTTTGACAAGATTCACATTGATCTTGTTGGTCCACTTCCTCCTTCGAATGGTTGTGTGTACATACTCACCTGTGTCGATCGCTTCACACGATGGCCAGAAGCCATTCCCATTCCAGACAGTACAGCCGACACAGTAGCCCGTGCATTTGTGCATACGTGGATATCTCGCTTTGGTACTCCTTCTACAGTAACAACTGATCGTGGACGTCAGTTCGAGTCGCACCTGTGGAAGGCTTTCACGAGGCTCCTTGGTACCAAGCACTTACGTACTACGGCCTACCATCCCATGTCTAATGGACTCGTTGAACGGTTACACCACCAGTTAAAAGCTTCTATCAAGTCCTATCCTCATCCTAACCATTGGACAGAGGCACTTCCCCTGACCTTGTTGGGAATTCGCTCTTCTCTCAAGGAGGACATAGGTTGCACTTCTGCTGAACTAGTTTATGGTACTACACTACGTTTGCCTGGAGAATTCTTCGTCTCTGCTACTGATGAGCTCAACACTGACCCTGGCAGTTACGTCATGGAGCTCAAGCGGGCTATGCAATCTTTGCGTATGACGAACTCCCGTGTGCACTCTTCCCCTCAATCCAGCATCAGTGGTGATCTATTCTCGGCACCTTATGTCTTTGTGCGTCATGATGCAGTCAGGAAGCCACTCCAGCCGCCCTACGATGGTCCGTTTAAAGTTTTGCGTCGTACAGACAAGTATTTTCTTCTGGACCTCAACAGCCGCCAGGACACAGTATCAGTCGACCGACTCAAAGTGGCTCACTTAGACCCCTCCACTACTGTCACTTCGTCACCACCAAACTCGAACTCATCCAATTCGGATATCGCCACGCCCTTACCTACACCCCAACCAACCACCCCAAGTGCGACACGTTCTACGAGGTCAGGACGTCATGTGCATTGGCCTTCCCACCTGGCCAGCTACATCCACTAATCGTTCACTTCTTGTTCACTGGAGGGGGAGTACTGTGGCGGGCAGTTATCGATCCTTTACCAACTCATCAAAGAACTTTCACCTCAGACGATCATTACCACACACATGCTGTATCACCGGTCATACTGGGTTTGTGACTTTGTTGTTTCTCTTTTGTTGTTTGTAAGTAAGAAGTGGTATACCCACGCTTCAGATACTACAAAAGTTACCATTAATAAGGTAAGAGAGTGATTTTGTATTTGTTTGCTGAAATCAAATGTCATAACTGCTATTATAGTGTTTGCATGAAGTAAGCTAAAACATAGTAACATTTTATGTTACCTAACTATCAGGCTCGCTCGCCATTTGTGCTCAAGCACACCACTAGTTTAGATATATGTATGGACGTACGTATGTCATTTTGTACTTTGACCCTCCGTATTTTTGTGTTCGCTCCGCGTTCGACCCCATCCCAAACTTCACTAAACAGAATCCTCCGGTTTAGCGACCATTACCCGTATCACCTTAGAAATTGAATTGTTTACCGCTTTGAATTGTTTTGCGGGTGCAAAAACTTACTGGAGCTCCATTTCTATTCGAGTTAGTGGCGGTGGTAAGTTAATACGCTAATTGTCACAATTATAAGCCCTACTCAACAGCATTTATTTTAAAATTCATTGTCCACTAGACCACGAAGGTAAGTCTTGCCTAGTTATGTTCAGTTGTGTGAAAGTATTGTGCTTACAATACTACTAATGTCAAATCACTGAAGGAAGTAATTTTTGTGTTGGTACATCAAGTGAACAAGTGTATGTGAAGGTGCCGTGTGTTACAAGGACTGCTTAGCTGATGAAAAATCTTTACCTTTATTGACAGGTTAGGTTTTAGTCTCTATCTGATTTTTTGCCTACACAGTTACGTCTTGTGTACTTATTAAGGTGTGGCCACTTTTAAAACCATGGAGGGCGCTATGCCCATAACCACAAACTTCTGAGTTTTGAGCTAGCTAGAGAGCCATCACATAACTCTTCATGATAATACAAAGATTACACATTTTAAAGCATAATATTATAATATATGTTTATAAGTGGTTAATAAAATATATTGGTTAAGATAGATAAGTTAAGATAAATAAGTTATTTAAAAACTATAATATATTTGGATTTCTGGTTGTGGTATTGCTGTCTACAAAAAAAGTGCATCATATCATAACAGCTACAGGTTAAACCATAATGACTTACCTATTTCTTTTTCTTCTTCTTCTTTTTTTCTGTATTAAAATGAAGTAAATTATGAGAATTTTAATACTATAATATATCTACTCACTTTATTGTTTAAAGCTTGTTGTATTTGCTGAGCCACTGGTGGTGGCTCAGTCTTCTCTTGGGTCTGTCTTCCATTCTAACACAATTATATCACAACTGATACAATTCTTCTCCTAAATAAATCTACTCACTTGTTCTGCCATCCTTTCTGGTTCCATGACTGATGATAATTATTAGCAGGTGACAAATCTAACCGCTAAGTAGCTACTGATCATGCGCAAACTACACAAAACCGATGGTAGTCCCGCCGAGAACATTTCTCCCGCCTTTTACTCTTTGCACGTACTGCGCAGCTATTTTTCTGAGTTGTATAAAAACCAAATAAACTGAGCACCCGCGTTATTGCTACCTGGATACGAGATTCCTACAGCAATTGCGGTGTGGATTAGGCGAACTAAGGCTAAGTTCTATACTTTGTGTGACTGTTTCATTTATTTTATTCTTATTTTCTATTACTTGTCAAGGTTTTGTGCTTTATAACTAATGGAGCTCGATAATCCCAACCTGAAAAAGGAAAGTGCGAATGAAAAACGGGCTCGCCTTGACAAAAGAAACCAGAGGGCACAAGAACTGAGGAGGGCTGAAACCGAACAAGAAAGGCAAGCCCGCCTTAAAAAAAGAAATGAAAAGGACAGGGCTAAACGCAAAGCAGAAAGTCCTCTAGAAACTGAGCAAAGACAAAAAAATAGAAAAATTGATGAAACAAATGAATCCCAAGAGCACAAAGAAGTTAAATTAGAGCATAAGAGGAGCAAACTAGCACAAGAGTCCCTTGATAGAAGAGCTGCTAGATTAAATGAAATGAGAATTCAGCAAAAACATAGACTAGCAGTTGAGAGCCAAGAGAATCGATCTGCTAGGCTGCAAAATATGAGGATTTTGCAAAAAGAACATTTAGACAACGAAACTGGAGATGACAGAGCTGCTCGGCTGGAACGCCTGAGTGTTCTTCGAGATGAACGCTTAGCCAAGGAAACACAAGGAGAGAAAGCTGCTAGACTAAAGCATCAAAGCACTCTTCAGGAAGAAAAAATAGCAAACGAAACTGTACACAAACGGGCTGCTCGACTGAAACATCAGAACAATTTGCAGGAAAAAAAACTGGCTAAAGAAACATCAGATGAACGGGCTGCTCGACTGAAACATCAGAACAATTGGCAGGAAAAAAAAATGGCTAAAGAAACATCAGATGAACGAGAGAGAGAGAGAGATGAGTACAGATGATTGTCCATATCTATCATATGTCACATCCAAAATTACCAACTTTTAAACAATAGTAAATAACACATATGCAATACATTCTTGGAATAGTGTACAGTATCAACTGACAGATTGTCTATCTGGTTTATACAAAACTTTGAAATGGTTGGTAACTTTGTATGTGTATGTATGGTTATGGTATGCTGATGAGCTCAAAAAAGAGCGAAACAATCATTTCCCCCCCTAGAATTATCATACAGTGTACTCATTTTAAATTGCATTTTCTCTAATTGGAATTATTTCATTGTATTTTCAGCTAGGCCAGCTCGCTCGCCATTTGCGCTATTCGAGCGCACCACTAG
>WLWD01003026.1_pt1 | contig 58498 bp, 57 predicted proteins | sample 6712731 | NCBI WGS metagenome assembly WLWD01 (sample SAMN12718690, study PRJNA576275) | sponge metagenome | isolation source: marine sponge | host: Mycale hentscheli | place: New Zealand: South Island, Marlborough, Capsize Point | collected 2014-11-01 | reverse complement strand
TTGTATATATAATAATACACAAAAGTTTTATTAAACGATTTAGACAGAAATGGACTGTATTGTGTCTAATAACATACTATTTGAGATACACAGATATAAAGGGGTACCCCTTTTGTCTTTCACGTGGCACAAACTTTAATCATCAGTGTCAAATTGGGAGTTTCTTATAAAGGATAGAACACTTCCTGGTGTCGAGTCATCATAAAGTCTGTCAACTGTTGAAAGAGTTCACGATGTGTCGGGCAGTTATGTAGTGGGAAGCCATTTTATTCAGAATTCACTTGGAATAGTGTACAGCTGTAACTGGCCACTAGTCTGTGTAGAGAATGCCAACATGCTCTTGCTAGAAATGTATCTCTTTCTTGTGATGTGAGCATACTAGTAAATGAAAGGGCGTGGCTTAACATACACACTTGCATTGCTATTATTGTTATATAACTAGCAAGTACCTCGCCACACTGTGGCACACTTTTTTTTTTTTTAATAATTTGATGCAGGCTATACTGGACAGCGCCAACTAGCCAACTAGGGCTATTACAAAGGCCTTCCAACAAGAAAGAACACATACAAGTCAAGGAAACATAGACAGATAACAAACAATAAAGTTTAGTTAGGTAAGGTGGAGGTGCTGTTTAATTTAATTGGACGACTGAAGGTACTGCTAGATTTAAGGGAGGCAATGTTATCTGGGACTTTATTCCAATGACTGACCACTTGAAAGAGTGCCTATGGTGTAGAGTCCTGATGTAAGGGCAATACAGGGGCATGAAGTTCTTGTGGGATGCACACCTGCATGGTGCATTCGAGAAGAAAGAGCAGAAGATAATGAGGCTCCATTCAGTATTCTCCATGCCAGTATTCTGTGGCAGCTGAGCTTGTTGCATAGCCGCCTGCTTGCCAGACTCTGTAACTGAAGCGAAGATTTCATTGCTGAGACAGAAGCATTGCGGGACCAGTTGCTGTATATTACCCTGGCAGAGAATGACTGGACTTTTTCGAGCCTCTCAGAGTGAGACATGTGATACGGGTCCCTAACTGGGGAGCAGTAGTCTAGGTGGTGTAGGACAATCGACTTGTATAACTTTGCCAAGCAGGTGGGCCCAGCTTCCTTGAACGTCTTATACAGAAAGCCCAGAAGCTTTTTAGCTTTGGCAGTGACAGAGTCGATGCGAGTCCCCCATGGCATATCACTAGTGATCATAACTCCTAAGAGCTTGAATTTTTTCACGTGCTCCGCTGGTTGACCATGCAGAAGAATCACAGGGTGGGGTGGAGACCTCTTTCTGGACACGACCATGACCTTAACCTTGCTGTGGTTCAGCTTGAACCCTCTATCCATCAGCCAGTAGCATATGAGGTCAAGGTCGTTGGCTACGGTGAGATCGTTGGAGGCACTAGAGATGGGCCTGGAATAGGTCACGTCACTAGTATAGCCTGTTAGATTACTACTGGCTGACAGTGGAAGGCAAAAAATTCCATCAAAAGTTAAGATAAAGAGTAATGGACCTAGGATAGAGCCTTGTGGCACACCAGAGGTGACACTGCAGGGCGGAGATGTAGACCCTAGCAGGGCCACAGATTGGGAACGGTTGGACAGGTAATTAGCAAACCATCTTAGTAGTGGTTCACCACTCCGGCATCCTCAGGGCAGCAATCACTCCAAGATGCGGGATGGAATCAAAGGCCTTTGCCAGATCTAGGAAGACACAGACAGTGCTATGGCCATCTTCCATACTCTGGTGCCAGAGCTGGGTCATAGTGATGAGTGCCTCGAGGGTTGAGCTTCGTGGTCGAAAGCCAAACTGGGACGGTGATATTGCATCATGCTCTAGGAGATGTTTCATGAGTGAGTTATAAACTAGCCACTCCTGCAGCTTCCCCACAATAGATAGAAGGAATCTAGGCCTGGGTCACCCTTCTTGAAAATTGGAGTGATACGAGATGATTTCCACATGGTTGGTACCTTGCCTGTGGTGAATGAGGTGTTAAATATACAGGCTAACCTGCTACTGAGAGGAAATGAGTATACCTTTAGCTAGTCTCGCAGGCCAGACCCTTTACCTAATTGCTCCACTCGGAAGGGTCTGGTTATTCCAACGCACCTGTTTGGTAATAGTGAAATGCAATTAAACCTTGCGGGTTTTCTTACCGTCCTGCCATAAATCTTTGCGAGCTGGTATTGTATGATGGAGGTTCTAGCTGAGGCTATGCCAGTAGTGTGCAAATCAGTCACTTCAATTATTGTGAATGTCCTTTTTTGGAACTCTCCATTTTTAGGACGCTTTTCAGCTTGGAGCTCATAGAAGAACAAGTGCATAGGTGGGACTAGCTAAAAATATTTGTATGCACATTTTATAGATGCCCACATACGTGACGTAGGAAGTACACATTTTATACGTTCCCTCGGAATCCTGGGGAAAGATACCACGGATGCATTAGGGTAACCAGACCTTTCCGAGCGGAGTGATTAGGTAAAGGGTCTGGCCCACGAGACTAGCCTCTAGCATGACAGCAGAGATGCTATCTGGGCCAGATGAGGTTTTGCTCTTGAGGGAGTGGACGACCGTGTGGATGTCAGATGCATTACAGGTGTAGTCGCTTAGTGACTGCTGAGTAGGGTGGGGCAGTTCTTGGTGGATGCTTGTTCGGAGGAGGTTGCTGATGGATGGTAATTGGAGAAGCATGAAGCAAAAAAGATATTTAATAGAGTTACTTTCTCCATAGGAGTGAAAGCCATATGCGTGCCATCTGAAAGTGTGGATGGAACTGTGGGAGTGGAGCCGGATTGGCTGGTAGGTCTTCCAGAAAGCACTCGGAGAGGTAGACATTGGTGCAAGGAAACCCCGTTGGCCCTGCAGACTATAGCCACAGCCTGGTACATAGCCATCTGAAAGCTGACAATGAAGTTGGGGTATATGAAGGCTGTGAACAGAAGTGGCCAGGTTCTGTTGACATCACCACCAGAAAGTATTGCTTCTGGAGGCAAAGAGTCTTCAAGAGCATCGTTCAGTTGCTGGTAGTCTGCTTTTTGATGAAGCCACACCCTTCGTCTGAAGATATAGGTAGCAGGCTTGACGATGGGGACGCAGCAAGATATTGAGCTGTGATCTGAGCCTCCAGACACATGTACATGATTGAGAGACACGGGATTGTTGCAGAATAAGAGATCAATTAAGGAGGATGAGCTTTGGGTGACATGTATGGGTTCATTAATCACCTGATAGAGACCAAAACCACTCATTAAGGCACGCAAAAGGTGGATGATATAAATCCAATAAGTCCACATTAAAGTCACCAACAATGACTACCTTCCCATACCTGGCTGGGTTGAAAGACCCAATGGCCGACTGTAGTAGTGCAAGGTCTCTGTCAGTACCAGGTGGTCGATAAAGGACACTTAGTAGTAATGTTCCCAGTTTGGTGTTGAGCTCCACCGAAAATAGCTCAGAAGAAGGATGCTGATTGACAGAGCGAGTTGGAGTCATGAATGTAAAGGGCCACACCACCACTATGTCTATCCCTGTCACGTCTGAAAAGTCTGTAACAAGGCAGTAATACTTCGCCATCACAGATACTCTAATCTAGCCATGTCTCTGTTAGGGCCAGAACTCCAGGAGGGTCCTGCCCATTGATGAGGAGATGGAGCTCACTCATCTTAGGTAGCAGGTTTCTGCAGTTAGTGTAGTATAGGGATACCTGTTGGCCATTGTTGATATACAGGGGAGCTTGAGAAGGTGTGGGTTCAGAAGGAATAGGGGAGTCAACATTGATGGTGGAGTTGTTAGTAGAACTGTAGCTGGTGAGGCAGGCTGGGCAGAGCCAGAGGGTATTGTCACTGTTGACAGCGTAGTCGTTTTGCAAGCACAATGCTGCCCAAGTTTACAATAATCACAGAAAACCGCAGGGTAGGTATCAGCAACTGGCAGACCGCAGAAACCACAAGGAAAGACAGCGACCGTAAGGCTACCACCCACCTCCATTTTTTGCGCTTGACCAATTACAAAGTAAGAATGAAGTAGCATAAGTTATCTTGCTCAGATATCATTCTCTACCATTAGTTAAGGTTACATAAGTTTCCCTCTACTGCTCTCTTTTTTCTGAACAATCTCAGCTTTTCTTATCCCCCAGCTTTTCTTATCCCCCACCTTTCCTTTCTTCAGCCCTTTCTACCTCTCTTGCTTCCGAATCTCTCTGTCCTATTCTCATGATAGTGGACTTAAGCTTTTATCTTAAACCACGGACACATGTGAGTGTTTAGATTTTTAATTAGACTTTGTGTTTTTGTGCATGTGTAGGTTTGTAAGGATACCCTATCTCGTAGCAAGGATGAGATCCTCATCAGGGACATGCCTCCAACATTTGAGACGGTGTTTAAGTCCTCCAAGGAGCTGCTTGAGGCTGCCGTTGGCCTGAGTGCAGACAACTACAGCAAGCCTCACAAGAAAATGCTCATGGATGGAGCCAGAGGTGAGTGGGCGTGACTCAAGCAATTGGGCGTGTCTGTGGGAGTGGCATGTTAAGTCTCTTAGCAGCCATCTCTAGACACATCATAGCAGGTTACTGCTACAGTTACAACTCTGAGGCGTTTGACCTGGACTCCAGTGATAATCTGAAAAGTGTTTTCAATAATGTGATAACCATGGCGACTAGAGGACATCATTAGATGTATACTAGTAATGTGCTTGAGCACAAAGGGCGAGCAAGACAGTGCACAAACCAAACACTTCAAAAGAATCTATCAGTCTATTTCTAAAAGTATAGCTAAGTACATTGGCTGTGACCATTATTATTATAGTTTAGCTAACAAACACAGAACCACTTTCTTACCTCAATTTCCCCTGAGTACTAGTATTCCTGTAGTCTCTAGTATATATATCTCATTCTGACTATAAAAAGCACTCACAGCTACTAAAAAAAGGCCAATTTTTTTATTACGTCTGGTAAAGGGTTTCAATACCATAGTGACCATTCGCCATAACATTTTGCGACTTGAAAAAACAAGAAATTCTGAAGAATTACTGCACAGTGTAGAGTATAACAAGTGCATCTTGTGGCATTCAGAAAAAACTTAATATGAAGGGGTAAATAATTATCCTTGAATGATACGTGATCGCTAAACCTAAACACGAAGCAAATACATAAAATGCGAGGGTCAAAGTACAAAATGACATACGTACGTCCACACACATATATAAACAAACAAATATCCCCGATTTTTAATTGTGTTACCCCTGAGAGTGTCTCGCTCGCTTGCCAATTACATATGAAATGTTTGCAGGTTTTCTGAAGGTCCTGTCATTCATTTGATGCTAAACTCGTGGAAGCATCCAAAGTTCAGTTTACTTACTTGTACATGCAATATCTTAACCAAATGAATACAGGTGGTATTTTAACCTTTGTGTCACTAGTTATTGCTTTGGTATATCTCAGTCGATTGATGAAGGCAGACCTTATAAGCATATCAACTTCTTTGCACAATTTTTTAGTATATAATAACCCCCCCCCCCCCCCCCCCCCCCCCCCCTCCCCAGTTATTGTTGCTATTTGTGTTTATTTGTTTTTGTTTTTGTTTTCAAAATCTTAGAGTTTTACTGGACACTAAGTGCCAAATATATCAGCATGAGGTGTTAAGTGTTAGCAGTAATCGTGCAGGTTGCCACCATGCTGACTGTCCCAACTGCATGGCGATAATTCCAGTGGCAATTTTGAAGTGCCAGATAGTCCAGTCAGTAGTCCCATATACGTAATACATCATAGGCTCCAACCGCCCCGAACTGTCCGGGACCGTCCCGGATTTGTTAACTTTGTCCCCGGTCCCGGAAGAAACTACTATTTGTCCCTGAAAGTTACTTTAACCGGCAAAAGGTAAAGGGTGTCTCTACGCGAAATGGGAAAAGATCGTCAGTATCACAAATGCAGGAGTAGATTCACGGTTATTGTAGAGGTTGACATGAGTGATTGCGGTCCTCCTAAGCCTAAAAGAGCCAGAAGGCAATGCCATTTTGATTTTAGCTGGCCTCAACAATTCCCTGGTATACGGAGAAGTGATAAAGTAGTGGTTATTTACTACTTTCTAGCTAGCACAACAAACTTTGTATAATAATGACTATAAAATAAATACATAAACAAAAGCAACAGCAATTTACTATTACAATGAACAGTCATTTAGTGTAGGGAATAATGTTGGATATATATTTTGATACATCAAATGTAAATCTCTTCCAAGGTTTGAGGTAGTTGTACACAACTATCGTAAAACTTAGATGAACTAGAATAAAGTTCCATGCAATATCTCTGTCCTCATTGAGTAAGCACTTGATAATGAAAAAATTCATTATTCTTTTCCACAGAAATTTTTTTAAACTTTCAAAAATCCAATATAATTTAAATGCTACACCTATTTATTAGTCTTAATCGTACTTATTGCACATGCTATTAAACGATGTGTACAGGAAACACATATGCAAGATGCAATTTTTGTTCATCTGACTTCAATATATCTCATGGTGGACGAAATGATGTGAGTAACCATGTTAACGGGAAGCATCATAAAGAAATGGCAAAAGCTTGCTCTTCTTCATTACCAGTTGCATCTTTTTTTAAACCTCCTCAACTGCAACAGAATGTTATTGAAGCTGAATCCCTCTGGTCTCAATTTGTTGCTAGGCACAACTTGTCCTTTCAGTCTAGTGATCATGCTACCAAACTGTTTTTCATCGCATGTTTCCAGATTCTGACATAGCCAAGAAGTTTTCTTGTGGCCACACGAAAACAGCTGCTATTGTCAAAAAAGCTTTGGGCCCTCATTATATGGCTAGAATTCATCTTGACATGTCCACTTTTTTCTCAGTTATGATGGATGAGTCAAATGTTTATGTCAGACACGACAAATGTCATGAAAGTTGCAAGATCAGGAGTACAGAAACTGATCAGAAGTCAATGCCCTTATGTTCATGATGTAAGTTGCGTTTGTCATTTAGCCGATCTTAGTATTAAAGTTGGTATGGAATCATTACCTGTTGGTATTGATCAACTTTTTGTTGATGTATTTTATTATTTTTACCACAGCAGCAAAAGACAACAAGAATTTTGTGATCTTTGGTGTTCGTTATTTACAACTGAACCACAGACAATTCTGAAACCTGTCCTACCCGGTGGCTTAGCTTGTTGCGATGTGTGGGTCGCTATCTTGATCAATTTGATGGTCTGAGGTCATATTTCCTTTCCTGTAGTGAAGCAGAAAGCAGAAAAGTAGTCAGTATCCTGCAACGGCTTGATAATCCACTAACTAAACCACTACTTCACTTTCTTTCTTTTATTCTTCCATCAATGGATAGATTTAGTCGTCTTTTCCAAAAGTCCACTCAAAATACTACATGTCAGCTATATGCTGAAATGAGCAGGTTAATTCGCATCTATGCTAGCAATCTTTTAATTCCTGAATCTATTACTGCAGTACATAATGACCTCAGCAAGCTAAATTTTGCTCCAGAAAACCAGTTAGCTGATGAGAATTTGGGCATTGGATCTGACACTTGGGTCTGCCTTTCTAGTCTGGAAGAAAATTTTGATTTAAAGCCATTTTTCAAAGCTATTCGTGATTTTTACATAGCTTCTCTCAAAAAATGATCAATAAATTTCCATTTGGAGATTCAATTTTGAAAGATTTAGGTATTTTAAATCCTAATAACACCTGTACCTACTCCTTTGATACCATTGAGAGCCTTGCTAAGCATTTTCCACAATTGGGCCTGAATAAATCCACATCCATTAATGCTTTGAAGGATGAATTCATGGATTTCAAGCTTTCTCCAGCAGAACACCCTGCTATTGATTCCTATAAATCAGCAATGAAAGACTACAAACCAAAAACTGGACAATTTTGGAATGAGGTTGGAAAGATCAAAACAATTAGAAAAACATACTGTGTATCTAATGCAAGTTAGATGGAACTAAGAAGCTACTATTAATATACTACAACTATGGTCTGCATAATTAGAACATAAGCCTAACAAACTGTGCACAAACTACACCCACTCCAAATATCTCTATTCCATCATCTACCTGTAACTTGTGCAGCAGCTCTGCTATATGGATTGTACTCAAGTTGTGATGTCTGTATTTAAGTAATGGTTGAATTAACATATTTCTCTGGCCTAGTTCCAAACAAATGAGTACAAATACTAATACTTATTGGCTGCCAGTATACATGTCCATTGCTCAAATCTTCACTGACATTCTTAATCAAGACCTTTGGGTGGTCTACCGATCTTCAATTTTATTGGCAGTTTTCTATTTGTGTGTATTTTTACGAGGTATATTTTAGCCTCCTTTTATAAATCTGTGAAACATTTATTGCATAATAACAGTGATTCTGCTGGTATAAGTGTGTGTGTGTGTGTGTGTGTGTGCAGGCATCTTGCAGGGCGTGTCTGGGCTGTTGCTGGTGTTTGACCAGGGAGAAGTGAGGAAGATAGTGAAGATTTGCAAGGGTATTACTGAGTACCTCAAGGTGGCTGAAGTAGTGCAGACCATGGAGGAACTGGTCATGTTCACTCAGAACCTGTCTCCTGGTGAGTCAGTGGGTGTGGTCTCCTGATGTGTCAGTGGAGGGAGGAAGGGGTGGGGCTGGGTGGCTGAAGTGGTGCAGACTCACTCAGAACTTGTCTCTGATGAGTCAGTTGGAGGAAGGGTGGGGCTGGGGATACATGTGAGGGTCAGGAATGCTTAACTCTTTAATAACTAGTTTCATATATATATAATATTATAGTACATAATATATTATGTACATTCAGTATATAATCTGCATTGGTGTTGATCTCAAAGTGTGTTCTTTGATGTTCTTGATGCATCTTATTGTCTTGTCTACATGTCAACACACATATGTACACACAATGTAATTTGCACACGCACACACACACACACACACACGTGCAGGTCTAGCCAGTTGTACTAAGCTTGTGACTGCCAGGATTGAAGACCTCACAAACATCTCTCATGCTGACATTCTGGAGGAGGAGACTGACCAGGTAAAGCCATGGTATATGATAGCACTTTAACAACAGTAGTTGAGTACTTTTGTTATGATAGGACTAAAATTTTCCCTTTATTTTGACTGATCACGATGTGATAAAATTAGAGCTAAAATTTCACTACTTCATACGTAGCCGCCTTTCATGCTGATATTCAGTCATTAATCTGTTTGTGTGAAGGTAAAAAGAGGTCTTCCCCTTCTGTTCTCTTCCATGAAGGCTTTCGTCACTCTCAAAGCTGAGGGGAAGAAGGGAGACTACGAGGCACATGAGAATAGGTAAGGTGTAGCTGAATTAGCCAGGATTGGTGCGGTTTGTTCATTCATTAAAGGGAGTGGATGTAATTGCAGTGTAGATTAACTCCTTTTTAAGTGTAGTTTTGATATAATGTACAAGGAAGCGGAAATTTGCCTCTGGGGGGCCATGGCAAGAAGATTAAAATTGTCCATATTTTGTGTTTCTTCCTGACACCACCCCTTACCTTCTTATCCTTCGCTCCATGTTCATTGCTCTGTATCCCTGTCTGTAGGAACTACATTGTGCAGGCAATGACTAACTCAATGAAAGAGATCATCCGAGTGCTCCAACTCACCACTCCATCTGAGGAAGAAGGAGCTCTATCCTCTTCCACTGGAGCTGCCAGTGCCTCTCTTCCTGGCGGGATATTGCCGGGAACCTTTGCCGCCAAAGTGTATGAAGCGGAGACCCTACTGGCTCAAGCTGGTATGGTGTGTGTATGCGTGTGCATGTGTTGCTGTGGTTATGTATATTTCCAACATTTTGGTGCACACATACATATGTACATGCATACATACATATGTACATGCATACATACACGCACACATACATACATACATACATGCCTGCATGCATACACTCATGCATACTTGCATATATACATAGTACTATTCTATGTACTCAATTTTTCTGCTACAAGTATAACGGGTAATGGTGTGCATGTGCAGCGTAAAGAGTGACGTGCCACTCCTATTTGGTGTGTATAAATTGAGTCATAATTTAAAACCATCCTCAACTGGAGCTAGTTGTACTAGATACACGCCCCTTGCCCCTCTTCTAATAGTCATTTCTTGTATGCATGCCCTCTGGTTAATTATGTTTCATCCAAATTCTTTTGTTCTTTACCTACTTAAGTTACCTACCCTTACCCACTACATTACACTACTCTAAGATTTTCCTTTCTCTTGGAACTAAGAGCTGGCTAATCAAGGAATACTTTGTGCATGTTGATTGCATGCAGTACTAGCAGTTGGGCTTCCTCATTTGGGATACCTCGTAGGAAAAGAACAATAGTTGAATTTTCCTATTGCCTCTCGCGTAATTGCCATACCTCTATACTTGCCCTATCAAACAATGTATACAATGGGTGTGGCTTAATTTAACTAACTATGTGGATGGATGAGAGAGATTCATGATTATACATACGTGGATCTCGTAACTCTAGAAATCTGTTCTGGTCAAGAGGGGAAACTTTTTCATGAAAAATAAAATAAAAGAACATGCATGCACTAAACATACCACCTGGAGAAAACGTTAGCTATGTAATAGTTAGAGCATGCGCGCTTAGGTACTGGTGAATTTAGTGCACTGAAGCCCAAGGGCTGTGTGCACTAAATTCACCAGTACCTAAGCGTGCATGCTCTAACTATTTTAGATCCCGTTTGCACTAAATTCACCAGTACCTGAGCGCGCATGCTCTAACTATTTTAGATCCCGTTTACGCAGGCCCAGTAGCAACTTTGTTTATCAGCATTTTCTCAGAAATGGCTAAAGGCAAAAAATAGTGCACACTTACCAAGTTAGTGCACCTAGTAACAATATAGCAACGGGATCTAATTTACTTTAATTCAAGCACACACACATATTTACATGTAATATAGCAACTTGACTTTGAATTTACTAAAAAATTTGAATCATACTTTTGTTGCTTATAAAAGTTTTTGTTTTTTTAAATCCATGTGATACTGCACGTCTCTACTTGTGTACTTCAGGAAGTGATGCTGCAGTGAACAAGGCGGGGCTAGCTGCAGTGGAGGCTGTCCTGAAGGATTCCAGGCGCATGCCCCAGGCTAAGAAGGCTGCTATTGAGAAGATGTGTGCGGAGATTGACGAGCTGGCCAAGGAACTAGCTGCCCTGCAGGCTAGTGGGAAGGTAAGAGGACGTCTAGAAGTGTACACGAATGGGGGGGGGGGCAGTTGTTTCAAGACATCATTTATAATTACATACTCCTATCTGAGCACTTGCATAAATAGAGGAGTCTGTATCCTAGAATAAGAATGCCATTTATGTTGAACTGGTCTCGCTGTAGTGATGTCCCTGTGTCAAATAGTGCTAATGTGGTGTTTGCCGCAAGTAGACGTGTGGGTGTGTCGTTAACTTATAGTGTGTGTGGGGGGAATGGAATTGCGAGACGGAGGAAGTAGTTCACTGCCACCAGAGTTAGGCTCTCAGGCTAATTACTTAGCAAGGCACTCCAACCTCAGGAATATAATGAACTGTTGTACTCCCCAACAACTAAGTTGAACTGATAGTTTTGTTTTGAAGTTCAAGTATGAGAGCTAACTGACTGAAAAGGTTCGGCCGTAGTTAATATAACCAAACAATGATAAAATAAAAGATGCAGAACATGTTTACAAAGAAGATTACACTAATCAGTTTTTACTGTGGATGGTGACTCTACCTAACAACGGCTACTGTCAGCAAGCTGACAAGACAACAGTTATGTTTTTAGACTAATGTGGGGGCCGTCACACCACAGTATGCACATTAGACGACGGCATTGTGATTTGTGCGTCATTAGCATTTTATGTTTGTTCAGTTACTGTGTGTAGGAAGATTTTTCGGTAAGGGGGAGGCATGTTTTTGTGTGTGGTTAAAAATTGTTCATGTGAGAAATCACTTAGTGAGATACTACCCCACATTATGGGGGTGGGGGGGCTTGAGCCCCTCCCCCCTTCCTACGCCACTGATTATATATCTATTTAAGTAATTGGTAGAACTTATTTTTACTGCTTGGATATGTACTAAAATTGCCGTTACCCTTATTCTACTGTATGTATCACTGTATTGTGAAACTCAACTCTTGCAAATTATATGAACGATAAGTTGTACGTGTATCTGTGATCCAAGGGTGAGAGAGCAAGGGCTAAGGAACTAGCTGCTGAGATCAGCAAAAAGATGAAGGACCTCCAGAGAGAACTGCAGCCGAAGGTCACTCGCAAAGTAGCCGAGGACTTCCGTGATTCGTTAGGACCTCTTAATGCTCTCACTGAGGCCAGCCTTGCCCCCATGAGTAAGTTATTATGAAAATATCAGTAACGAGTACCGAGTGTTCATTTACAGAATGCTGGCCTATTACTGTAGCTCCACCTCTTTTTCTTTATTGATTGACCAAGTGAATGCACCCTTTCGCTTCCCTGTAAATGCAACTCTGTTGTTTTGTTGTTGTTTTATAAATTTTGGTGATAATTGTGGTGAGTTAATATTAACTGTAGTATTATCATCTTCATTATATTAATACAGTGAAACCTCTTTACTAAGGCCACACTTGGAGGTTAAGTATAATATTTAAGTTGCTTTCAGAGGTTATTTTCTATTTTGGTAATAGTGACTTCATGTATATTGTCATTTATTTTTCTTATTCATCCTTTCTTGATTCTCCTTTGTTCAGGTAAGGCCAACAGGCAAGAGGAATATGACACCAAGTCTACTGAATTTGAGACTCACTCTAAGAAAATGGTGGACACTGCTTCAACCCTGGCCAAGTCTGGCGTGGTCACTGACCGTAAGCTAGCAAATGACATCCTCTCCACTGCAAAGAAAGTGAGTCAGCTAGCTACAAACCTCAGCATCATTCAGAACTTCCATCACTAAGAGGGAGGAAGTCCTTTCATTGTGTATAGTTGTTTTTTTTTGTTTTTTTGTTTGTTTGTTTTATTTTAATTTTTTTTTTGTTTTTTTTTTACTGACATGAAATGTGGTAAATGATCATGACAGGTAAAGGCTCTGGCCCCTCAGGTGCAGTATGCTTCTAAGATGTTGTTTGAAAACCCTGGCAATGAGGTGAGTGAGCTATGTTAGTTGATTGTTCAAGCTTGTTAGGATTATAGCAAAACTTCAGCATATACCGTGATTTTTTAACTTATCGTGTGTCACTGTGAATCTTTAGTCATTGCACGTGCCACTAATTTAATGTACAGGCTGCCAAGGAGCATTACACGATGTTGAAGGAGGACTATCAGAAGCAGGTGGAGAAGCTGACGGCGATGGTGGATGGGGGCGTGGACACGTGTGACTTCTTGCAGGTGTCGGGTACGTATTGCATAATAAGTGGATATCAGCTTTCTCTCTTTCATGCCTAGTGCACCCACAACTCCTCTGTAGCTGTTCGGGAAGAAGTGTTTGTTTGCTCTAGGCTAGTGTGTGTGTGTGTGTATTTGCTATCATTGTATGCATGTTTGTGCAATCGTAGAGATGCAGTTGAAGGAAGAGTTAGAAGCCGCCAAGGTTCTGAGTAGAGCCGGAACTAACCCTCAGGTGGGGCACAAGGAGTGAGCAAGCCTTTGTAATAGAATTGAATGCTGATGTGTAGTGTTTACATCAACACTTAATTCTATTAGGAAAGCTTGCCTCAAATTAATTATACTTATTATATTATTCACGCTTCTTTTTTTAATTTTATTTTAATTTTAACAAAAGTACAGTACAGTTGACATCCTCAGAGCAACATGCCATTGTGTGTGTGCTGTGTTTCCATTGTGTTGTGTGTACGTAGAAAGTCTTCGCTCATGTTGCTAATGCTGCTCGTACGGCCAATCGGGTAGTGGTCGTCACAAAGGGAGAGGCGGAAAACACGACAGATGTGGAGTACAAGGGCAAGCTAGACTCTTCCCAGGCTGGCGTTAGTACGGGTGAGTGGGTGGGCGTAGTCATTTTAAACGAATAATACTATGTCTTGTTTTGTGTTCGTGTGCATGCCATACCTATCCTAACAGCTCTGGGTCCCATGGTTGTGGCTGCTAAGGGATCCTTTACCAAACCAGGGGACCAAGTGGCCCACGAGACATTTGTCACCAAGTCAGATCAGGTTGGTGCACATGTGCATAGAATTCAAATATGGCATGGCAACAGGAACATGATGAGACAATAAATTAAAGGAATTTTTCCCCTTAAAAAGAATGTTGAAAGAATAATTAATTTAAAGAATGTTTTATTTTGCTATGTCTTAATCAGATGTGCAGTGGAAAGCTGTTACATATGCATGTACAATAATTTGATTTTAGTCCAATGCGTATGTTGTATAATATGAGAATGTAAATTCTTAACATAGAACAATTCACTGGATGTCTACAAAGCTGATTAAAATCTTTGCTCTAATATATTTTTCTTTTCCCATCCATGCAGCTAGTGACTGCTGTTCACGATGTCTTCAAGGTCATAGACAAGCAATACCACCGACCCCCACCACGCCCTCCCTCACCCGTGCAAGAAAGTAAGTGGTACAGGTGTGTGGAATAGAATTGAGTTACATTACCTTCATCTATGGTGTATAGAACCCCCAGCAGTGCCCCCTCGACCTCCATCTCCAGAAGAAGCAGCTCCTGTAAAAGCAGACGATCCAATTGGAGTGAGTGTTATCTATCCACTTGTAGCTAAGTGTATTTGAAATTGTGTCCTGTATGGTGCCCTTTTCCTCCTTCCTCTTCATGGATGACACCCACTTGTAGCTTACATTACTGTCACTTGCCCTTTGCAGTTAGGATGACCTGAAGAGATCATTACAAAGAGAATTTCTCTCAACTATTCATCATGTTATGTCTTGCATGGACATGAATCATTTTCACTGCAATCCTCACTAAGTATATCTATGGAAATGGTATCAGGCATGTGTGTTTGTGTGTGTGTGTAGTTTGCAGCTCACAAGCTTGATAAGGATGCTAAGCAATGGGAAGACAACGTGATGGTGGATGCTGCCAGGAAGATGGCCAAACTTATGATGCAGATGTCTAAACACACTAGGTATGTAAGACACTCAGTTGGTGGAATGGTATAAGAATAACACGTAGCAGGTATTTTATGGGGTGTAAGTTATTTAATGAGGAGCTGGATCATTCTGTGGCCATGTTGTATACTTTTTCTCAGTTTCGTTACCAAGCAAATCATGATGCTGTATTTTTTTATGTAGGTGATGAAAAAAGATTCAAATTAGTCAAATTACTAAATATGTGTGTTTGTATGATGATCTCACATCTTTCTCTCTTTAACCAGAGGTGAGGGAGTAAAAGTTGGAACCAAGAAACAGATGATTGAAACAGCCAAGGCTATTGCCAAGGAGAGTGAAGTTGTGATCAAGATGGCCAGGAAAGTGGCAGGAGCTTGCACAGACAAGAGGATGAAGAGAGTGAGTTGATTTCACTTATCCTAGAGATATTTGGCATAGAAGTACGTACGAATCTCTCCTAAACAGAAAAGTTCTTTAAAGTGATCACCAGTTAGATCTGTTTGTTCAGTAGTTGTATCTTCTGGTACAATTTTCCAATTCATTTATTTTCTATTATTTTCAGGCCATTCTGCAAGTGGTCGACAAAATCCAAACGATATCTACACAGCTGAAGATTATCGCTGCAGTGAAGGCTACCAGGCAGGGAGGGGATGGTGAGATGATGGGGATGATGATGTTGATAATAATGTAAACCCTTCCCTATCAAATTAATGACGACAACTTAGGCAGCATTAAAAATGTACATATTAATATTTAATTTTTTATTTCTTTTCTGCAAAGATTTTCCAGCAAGAATTGAATTTTAAAGCACATCAAGGCTAAACTATTTTACATTAGTCTGCAAAGAGAAGAGCTAAAAATTCGGACTTATCGTTCAGACAGAGTACATAAATAGCATATTCACTTTCTAGTTGCTGAATCCTGAACTTTTTTTGGGCAGACAGACACTCAACGGTAATCGTTACAGTAGCCATACTTAAAAACTACAACAAATATCAATGCGCTCATTTCACTTTATTTATTACAGGAAGTGCTATGTCAGAGCAACACAAAACAAAAAATAGGAATGTTATATTAGACAATCAATTTTTAAAAGGGGTTAACGATTATGATGTTAATAATGATAACGATGATGACGTTAATAATCATAATGATGGTGGTGGTGAGTGGTGGTGATGATGATGATGATGATGATGGTGGTGGTGATGGTGATGATGATGATGGCAGTGGTGATGATGATGATGATGGCAGTGGTGATGATGATGATGATATGTGTTGTTTTGGTTAACATTTTAGTAAACTAACCAGAACTAAATTTCACATAGGATGATAATGACTAAAACTAAAAGTCTTAGAGCTCTTGAATATAAACTAAAACTACTTTTTTAATCAAAACTAAAAATATAGCTAACTATTTGTAGTAACATCTCTGAAAGAAGACGAATGACCAGTGGTAGTCCCAGGAAGAAAAACCCTTTACCCAATTGTTTCTTCGTAGCACCTGGGTAATAGTTTGGTTAAGGCAAACTGTTGGACAGCAGTCAATGGTTGCTCGACTATCTAGCCCAGCCCCCTCCCTTAGCACGCGCATGTCAAATCATTCAGTCTCTGTGCTGTATTTTGCTGTCCATTCAGTAGAGACTGGCCACAGGGTAATAATAACTATTAAAAAAAATAAAAATAATTGTACTCCTGTTAGAAAAACAAAACAAAACCCAACAACAACAAAACAAACAAACAAAGCTAAAAAACCAGTTAACATTCAATACAAAAACTAAATTGATGTCTGCATTTGAAAAACAAAAATATCTGAAGTTGATGACTTGAATTTAAAAAATTTGAATTCTAATAAATCAAAACTAAAACTAAAATAGAAGTTAGTAAATTTGAAAAACTAAGACTAAAACTAGAATTGAAATTAGTACATTGAAAAACTAAAACTAAAAGTGTAGTCTTTGCTAATGAAAAACTAAAACTAAAATTAATCTTGAAATATTTTTTGTAAAAAGACTATAACTAAAACTAAAATGCAAATGTTCAACCAAAACAACATTAGATATTAATAATGATGACATTGATGATTTAAAAAAATTATGTTGATGTTGCTTATCGATATTTTCAAATTTTGAATAAGTGCCATCAGTTATATTACCTGCATTTACATTCCACAGATGCTGAAGCTGATCAGGAGGTGAATGAGATGTTGACAGACAATGCTGAGAATCTCATGTCCGCCGTTTCTGAGGCTCTCTTTATCATATAGATTTCTTTTCCTTTTCTTTTTTTTAGAATTGTTAACTGAGCTATCCAATTCTAGTAGGTGATCAGAAACAAAATAGATTAGAATTAGTTTATTTTTGCCTCAGTTCTAGTCAAATTGTTTCATTTCAAAAAAATATTTAAGAGCATTAAGAAGTAAATTAATAATTAAAAGTTGTAGCATTATTGGTAATGTAGGTACTGTTTGTTAACACCATTTTACAAACATGAATCTCACCTACTACAATTGTACTGCATACGTTATCACTGACAAAGTTGGTTAGTTAACTTCACAAGACATTGGAGTAAACAGTCTGATTTTATAGAGTATTGAACATGATGCTATCATATGTTGAATAGCTACTGGTTTAGAAAGTACTTCAATTCCTGCAATTATGGGTTACAAGTAAATGTTTTAGTTGTGGCCAGCTACCAGGAACAAGTCAAATTGCTCACAGGAACTGAAAGGCCAAATTTATTCACAACTTCAACAAATTGTTTTGAGATGTACTAAGCAATACATGCTACTAGGCAGAAACACTAATTAAAACACAATTATCTGGCACAGTGGTGCTATGTAGGATCTCAAGACATTTTCTATGCATTAAATGTACTTGATTAATATAAGTTTTTGTGCACCTGCTTTTCTAAATATTATAAAGTTACTGTTTAAAACAATTTGCTATAGCTATATATATATACACAAAAAACAACAACAAACAAAAAACAAACAAACAAAACAGAATCAATGAGTATAGCTATTACTGGAATGGCTGAACTTTGAGACTATCTTAGTACCATGTCTTGCAATAAGCTGGGTGTGGTGAAATTTGAATTATGTTGGCATAGGAGTTGACATTGTTTTTGTGGCAATAAAGGTAACAGAAATGGCCAATCCCTGAGTGATGTTGAAGATCACAAACAATTGCCATGCCCACTTTCCACCAATAAATGCCACAAACCCAAACAGCCATGTCAGGCCAGTCACAAGGAAAGCTGCAAGTCAAACTCTAAAGATGGCCACCGTCTTGCTCACTGATGGCATTATTTCTAGATGCCTGGCAAAGCAACGAGGTCACCGCAAAAGTTATGGTGTTGACAGAAAGATTGAGAATCAGTGGGACGAGGAAGGTGATGGTCAAGAACACTCTTTGATTAATCCAACAGTAAGAAGTTTCTCCTTGCTCGTCTACCCCATGATAGAGAACAAGATCATGGGTACTGTAGTTTAGAATAACTAAAATGACTATAAGTAGTAATGGCAGAATCCTCGCAATGACCAAGTACAGTAAGAAAAACTTGCGATTTGTCTCTTTAGAATTATGGACCAGCTTCCTTGCTTGGTAAAAGCTCTTCATTATCTTGAAGAAGATAGTCATCCAGCTGAACTGGGTAAGGTAACTGTAATGCAGAAGAATAGCACAAGCTGAGCAAATCCCTTCGGTCTGATGGAAATAAATTACAGCACTACCAAATAGAATAGAGGTGCATAGATTCATGAGGATGAGGCCAAGAATTCTGGAAAGAGACCATATGTGAGCAAGAGGAGGAGAGTTCCAATGATAGACAAGGAGCAACCGATGTAAGTGAGCTCTTGTATACCTGACAAAGAAGGAAACAACTTAACAAGGTTTTTAGCTGAAGGTAGCCTTTCTGGACAAATGAGAGTTCTATTTAAATCGTCATAATAATGGACCTCCAGGAGTGTGTTCTGGAAGATGATGCTACCCTTCTCCAATAGTTCACATTCTGATGCATTCAGTGCTACTAGACCAGTGCTACAGTTCAATGTTTTACACACAATAGGAAGACCCAAATCATTGCAATCCAACACTTCCGCTATGGAGCTGCCAGACTTCAGTAAAACACTGCCACTCCCTAACTGCACATAGCTGGCGTTTGATAGAGTAATATTATGGGGGCAACTCGTAAAATTAACACTTGTATAATTACAAGTGCCACCAAACAAAGTATAGCCACTGGGACAGTCTGTAGGCCTACATTCTAGGCCTACTGGAACTTGCCCCTGTGGACAAGATTGGAACTTCAGTACCCATAATTGATGTATGATTATTATATACTGTTCTATTTGTAGTGATGAAGTCAGGAACGAAATAAGTTCGTGTTAAATCTAAATTGAATGACTCAATTTTACACTCTTGCTGGATTCTGTGGTGCTCATCAAATAGTAATACAGAGAGAAATGTCAAGTCATCAGGAATGAGCCGAGAACAACTCACCACTGTGTCCCATGCCAATATTTCAGATACTCCGTTGCAGTGAGAGCAGTATTCATTCCGATACACTGCACTTCTCTCTATAGAGTCACTGCCGTGATCCACCCAATGTCTGGACAGGAGGAGACCATATAGGCCATGAGCCAGACCCCCAGATTTTGGCTATCAGTACCATTTGGGGTGAATAGTAATTTTTGAGAAGGTATATACCCCTAGAGTTGGAAAATGCATGATAGCATCGTAGCCACGGTAGCTTGTGGTTTTTATGCACCCAGATTGTAACCGGACTTCACTATAACCGATAAACACATAGTGCTCATATTACACATTGTACCTGTCAACGAAACACTCTTACTGACAAAATGTTGCCACACCACTTCTACAAGTGTGGTTGCCAAAACCACACTCACAAGATATTGCTGAGTCATCAAGTAGAGCACATGGTTGATTCTTTTAAGAGCCATTTTAGAAGATGAAGTGAAGACCAACTACAGCCAAGCTAACATCTATTAGAGAAGGTAACAATTTTAGCTAGCTTGGTCAAGCAACTAATAGCTAACGGACTACTAGCTTTGATAGTGTGTGAATCATGATTGATTGTGTTTTTAGGCTATTCAGTATTGTCTTTTTGGTAAAGAATGGAAAGAACCACAGCAAAAGAGCAGTGTATCATACACCAGACCATAAGTACAGAAGATGATGACCATTTAGTCAGTCCACAAAAGTACAATTCATGGCTAACATTGTTAGAGGCTGCCAAAGTGAGAAATTATAGACCTGTCTTGAATGTTGCAGAGCAAGTTGGGGAGGGTGAAGTTCCTAAAATCTTCTATCACAGGAAATGCAGAAGCATTTTCACTATGAAAAGAGATTTAGAAACTATTAAAAGGCAAAGAGAGGCAAGTTTTAGTGATAATATGCTTAGCATTGAGGCTGGCTGTACTTCAAAGAGGCCATGTAGGAGGTCAACATCAGAATCCAGGGTATACAAGGCTATCTGCATTTTTTGTAATAAGGATAGGTTCCTTAAGGGGTCTAAGTCACGTGAAAAGCTCACACAAGCTGTTCAACTGAGAGCAGACAAAACACTCCGGGAATGTGCAATCCAAAAGGGAGATGAAAAAATTATAGGTATAACAAGCAGAGATATAGTTGCTGCAGAGCCGCATTACCATCTTTCTTGCTACAAAAAGTACACCAAACTCAAAACCAAGGGCAAAGATAGTGAGAAAGGAGGAGATGAATCGTATCAAGTTATTGAAAGAGAAGCTTTTGTAGACCTTTTCAAGTACATACGCACTAAAATCATTCCCAACAAAGAGATAGTATCAATGGTTCTTTGATGACACCGCTTGAATCCTTTATGCTTTCTAACAATAAATTGTTGAGTTAGTCCACAAAGAAACATATTCGCAGAAAACTGGAAAACGAGCTTGGGAATTCAGTTAAGGTATGTTCAGATGACAAAGGAAAGCTGCTGGTGATTCCTGGCAGTTTGTCATTACAAGAAGTTGTCCTGGAAAATCAAGCTATACACAAGGAACTCACTGTCTGGAAAACGAAGATGAGCACAGTGACCACAATTGCAGATCAGGCTTCCTCACAGATGTGATCTGTCATCAAACAGGACATGCTACCCACTCCTTGGCCACACCACCCATCCGATGCTGCTTCTTTCTACAATGTCCCGCATCTATTGGAACGTTTTCTTGTTGGCCTTCTTACTGGAGATCCTGGAGGTAAGTGTTACTCGGACAGGATCAACACTTTAATTCAGTCTCTTAGCCAGGATATGATCTATGCTGTGACATGCGGTAAGCACAAACCACCCAAACATATGCTACTTCCATATGCTGTCAAAACTCTAACTGGTAACACAGAGCTTATTCGTACACTGAACAAGTTTGGGCATAGCGTATCTTACTCCCAGCTAGAGGAGAACGAGACTGCTCTGTGCCTCCAAAAGTTAGCAACAGGTCTCAACCAGAGAGTGGCTCTTCCAGCTTTTATCAAACCCCATGTCTTCACTAATCTGGCATGGGATAACATAGACAGACTAGAGGAGACTCTCTCTGGAACATCACATCGAGTGAATGGCATAGTTGTACAGGCCAAGGTTTATGGACCTGATCTTCCCCGGTCTGAACTTCCACTAGTAGCAAAGAAACAGCAGAGATCAATCAGTGTTGAGCAATCAAGAATTGGATGTTTATGTAGCTGGTACACGAGTTGGCCCACAGCCTATTCAAACCTGAGAGAGGCACTTTTTAGACAATATAAAAGTAGCTCAAGTGGCCCTCCAGAAAAATTTATTATGGATTCTTACTAGGCAAACAGATCAAGAAGTCCAAGCTATACCCAGCTGGACTGGGTTTAATATCCTAACTCGAAAAAAAAATTCAGATTTCGGAAGATGTTGTTGGGTATCTCCCTACTATAAATGCTCCAGCCACTGAGTTGAATACTGTGTTTGAAATCATGAACCAGTCTGAATTAGTCAGGGAAGAATTGCAACTAGAAACAATTGTAGTAGTTATGGATCAAGCACTCTATGCAAAAGCTGTTGAAATAGCTTGGAAGCATAAGGAAAAGTTTTCCCATCTTATTCTCAGAATGGGAACATTCCACACTATCTGTAATGCTTGCTCTTGGTATCATTGGAAAGCGGTTCAGAGATGCTGGGCTTAAAGATATTTGCATAGAATCTGGGATAGTTGCTGAGGGGTCTGTCAATGGCGTTCTGGATGGCAAACACTACAATCGTGCTGTGAGGGTCCACAAATGCATTTATGAAGCCCTGATGAGACTGGTATGGGCAGAGTTTACAGTTTGGCTGGACCTAAATCACAAAGAGCAAACTGCTTCGATTACATCTTTGTTGTGCAAAGTAAGTGATATGGCATGCACGGTAAGTCAGCAAGAATTTGAAGAGTTGCTACAAAATCCACTTCTAGTTCAGGTGATGACTTTGTGGAATAATTTTCTAGAGCATCTCCGCCACAATAATGGAGAGCTATCAGCCTACTGGATGTCGTATATTGACATGGTAGAAGATGTTGTACTTGGCCTTTTACGCGCTTCTCGTGAGGGAAACTGGAGTTTGCACCTAAATGCCATTAGAGTCATGATTCCATGGTGCTTTGCTTACGACAAAGTCAATTATGCAAGATATCTTTCAGCATACTTTGCTCAGATGACAAATCTCCCGGAATTCAGTTCTTTAGTATATGAAGCCTTCAAGGCAGGCCAATTTTCTGAGCAAATGCATCAAAATTAAATGAGTCTACAACCTTACAAATGTTAAATAGACGAACTTTCTATTTTCACCTCTCTACATGAGAACTACATTAGCCATAATTATAGCTAATAAGTAGCATGCCATTATTATATACCTTAATCTTCTTCATTTCTTTCCAACCGCTTCGCTATCTCCAGAATTAGGGGTACGTTTTCTTTCCTAAATTCAAACCCTCGTGAGTCTTTCTTCTTCATTGAATGTACTGGTCTTCTCATCCATTGTTCCAAGAGCACAGCGTTCCATGAGCACAGCGTTTTCCATGAGCACAGCGTTTTCCATGAGCACAGCGTTCCATAGTACCTTAGTCCCATCCGCGGGATAGAGGAGGCCACGTGAGTTACCAGTATCCATGGTGATTTTAATTGAAGAGTGCGCTCTAATAAGTCTGAGGATGACTTTTTGTCTACTCAGCACTAACTGGGTTCGGGCTAATGTACATAGACACTACCTACCACAGAGTCTAAATTTAACCGTGTGCTTTCACATGTGTCAGAGCCTCTTCTCTCATATACTGATGCAAGCTTAGGACAGCTATTTAATTCTTTGCATTTCAAAAAAAAAAATCCTCAAAACCACTTATTATGCTGGCATATTATGCTCGATGCTTTAGCACACCTATTATGCCCAAAATTATGCAGGCATAACCGCCTGGTGATAATGTGTGCGGCCAATTTACTGGCAAATGCGGAAACGAACTATAATTATCTTGAGGGCGTGTCTCAATTAATACGAGGACTCGCCCGTTCTGTGGGCACACCCACTTCCTGTATAAAAAACAATAAACTGTGTGCATAATGCTGCGCAGCTACTGTGCGGAAACGTAGCCTGGGGAGATAATAACCGAGGAGGTGGAACCTGGTTTTTCTGAACGGATTATTATTACGAAGAAGTTGGATAAGATTTTTCAAGATGCCACTTTTCTCAGTATTCAAGTTCCACACCAAGCTCATCCAGTCTATTCTGGACCCAGTGGCAGCTCAAGTAAGTGGTGATATCTAGCTATTGGTTAGTTCTGGCCTTCCTGGCACTATGATGAATTTAGCTAGTGGTGGGGACTTGAAAGGCGGATTTGCTACCTGGATATTAGCTAGGTTGTCTATATAATATACACCAGGTCATGGAAAAAAATAAAAATCTATGCAACCTGCAGTAAGTAAACTGAAACCAATTCATAGCTGTATCTGAGTCTTGTTTTCAATTCTTTACAGCTAGCTACAATGGAGGGAGAAGAGACTACTAACTGAGCAGCTATAAATATTTTTTTCATCAAGTTGTTTATCAGTTCCTTTGGAAGTCCATTGTATGAATGTAGCTCTGGGTATCCATTGAATTTCAAAGTCACCATTTTATTCTAATATGGTCCCCTCCTGGTGTGTTTTTCTTGTATGGGCGGTACGATGTGTCGTGTTCATGGCAACAGTGTGGTAACGGTTGGTTGGTTGCCATCTTTCCTAGTCATATCCTGCAAGTAGTCAGTCCTGTTTTCTCCATATAAGGGCATGTTGTATCGATTAGATGGAATGCATACTTTGGTAGGGTTCCAAGTGATCTCTAATGGTACTACTATGGAAGGTTTATATGGCTTCTTGGATTACACCTCCGAGTACAACTACAGCTATGGTGGGGACTGGTTTTCTGTTCAATTCTCCTTCCTTTCTTTCTTTTCCCCCCTGTCATTGTTGTGTTTTGTTAATTTTATATAACAATAAGTGTTAGTTCCAATACGATGATGTTGAGATAGGATAAAAGAGAAACTCAGTCGTAGCTCCTTATTCAACACACGTGTTTTCGTTTAGAACCATGATCCACTTGTCATTAAGTGTTTTTATAGCTTCAGTCTTTCTCAATATGGTATCTCTCAGTATTAATAGACAATATTCAATTTTAAACAATTGAGCTGACTTTTGAACTTCATTACAAAGCTCTCTAGCAGGTTTACTGGCCGCTTACAATACTATAGTAAAGTGTTTCAATAGCAAGTCTGGCTTCATGGTCTACTGATTCTCACTGTATTGTCTGAGTGACTAGAAGCTTCTGCACCAAGTCATAACACCTTTTGAACATGACCTTTGAAATAGCGTGTGATGTTATTAATGTTCCGCCACTTGATTTTCATGGTGGGTTTGATCACTTCAATGAACCTTTTTATGTACGAACTTAAATTAATGTTCTATTGTACATCTTGGATTGATGCTATTTCAAAAGTAATGTAAGTGGGATGAAAGAAAGGTCATAAGCACTGCTATTAGTGTATCACTTCCAGGCATGACCTGTCCTATTCAGGCCGGCAACACAACACAACCAGTCAACTTACATTTCTATAGAAGTGATAGAGAGTGCAGAGACAGGAGAACTAGTACTGATCAATGCGCGAGGTTGCCGGTGTTGGGTAATGGACGACTTTGCGACTCGATAGATGCGAGTCATTTTAAAATAAAGACTCCTCCGTGCATACCAGTATAATTTCCTTCGCCGCCATTTTAGGAATTAGTTGAGATATTTATTATTCCCATCATCTGCTTTCTTTAGTGGCATTAATAATGCATGAACTGGGGTCAAAGGTGCTCAGTCAGAATGTAATTAATAATCCACTGTAGTTTCATTTGTTTGTTTCATTTTCTAATTGACAACAACCATTTTTGTATTGTTAGTGTTCTCATGTTTTCAAAATGCTTCCTAATCTTGCTTTGCTACCATTAAATAACTGTCTTTCTTGAGATACGGATGCATCATATCAATAAAACTCAATTTTAAGACGATGCTTTCAAAGCATCTTGTGTAGAATTTAACGTGTTGTGATGATGATGATGATGATGATGATAATGGCAGTGACGATATCATTAAGGAAGTAGCTAATGAGGGATGATTTACAAACATAACATAATGACCCCTGAGGAGGAGGATGTTTGTTTGCCTTTATTATGCTTGCTTCAGAATTCACCAGGGGCCATAGCAAACCTGTAAGGCTGTTATGAATGCAGCTGTGTTTAGCATAACTCTTGATTGAAGCATAACTAATGAAAAGATACTGAAGAGGTACTTTATGAATACTGACTAGTAAGACTAAATTATGCAAGTTATGAGTGTTGCTAATTTGTTTGGTAACTATGGTTAAATGCAGTTATGTTTTTCCCTCTGTAATGTTGACCCTTTACAATACAATAAAAATTTTTTTGTAATGTGAAATTAAAGTAGTGTTTATTGTTGTGCTGGTAAAGGGTTGTTAGTTAGTTATTCAATATGGATAGGTAGGTTATGCACAAACTACAGGAGGAAATGGCTAGAAAACTACAGGAGGAAATGGCTAGAATAACTCATGTGTCAGATATAATAGTTAGGTGCTGCCTCAGAGGGAACTACTGTTTTGGGAATCCTGAATGTTCTAGGCTGTAGTGTCCCAAGCGCAGTGAGGGTGCTACTTCGGGGCCTGAAGGACCCTAAAAATGGTAGTTCACGACGGCTGCACAGTGCCTAATTTAGAATGTAGCAACTGCTCCTAACAACAGGACACTAAGCGCAATCGGAGGGACACTTACAGTGTCCCTCTTTGAAGGACCTAAGCAGTTTTTCCTCTGTCACCATACAAAAACTACAGTAGCTATGTTCTAAATTCATGTTAGACCAGCACATTGAAGCTAAGACTTAAGTTTGTATTGGTTGGACCAGGTCTGGCTAACTGCTCTAGTGCTCATGAAGTTTCATACATCCCATCTTTAGTGGCAACGACCGCTGTTCACACCTCTCCCGTGTTGTGTGTGTGCGTGTGTGTGTGCAGGTGTCGAACCTGGTGATAGCTCATGAAGAGGCAGCAGAAGGAGGGATTGCTAGTGACCTCACCACGCCAGTTGCTGGCGTGGACGCAGCCGTTCAAAACCTAGTTGTGGTAAGTAGTAGTACGTAATACATGTTGCAGACATTTTATTTAATGCCACACAGCATTTCAACCCACTCTGGCTTGGTGTATACTCATTTGCTATATAAAGTGATAGATAAGAGATATTATTTGTAGCCTGCATAAGTGATCCAGTTAGTTGCTCCATGTTGGCTACAATTGAAACTGTTGCTCTGAGCAAAGAAAATTTTTTAGTTGTAGTACATTAATGATCACAGAAGAGTGATATTTATGGGTAATTGAAGAGTTGTTATTTTTTAGGATTTTTACAAAGCCTTACTGGCTTCTACATTCATGATCGAATGTGTAATGTGACCGGTTTGGGAAAATTGGTGTAAACGTGGCAAACACTTTTTTTTTTTCAGCCTTATGGGTCGATTTTTTCAAAAAATTTTTTTTAAATTTTATGACAGAAGTGGATTAACAATGGTTAGCTCTAGCTTATGGCGCAGTTGTAAGATCTGGCGAGCTCTGGAACACATGCTACGAGGCGAGAAACACTAACCGGTTGGAGTCCTGTACGGAGCAATGCTAAGAAATCTTTTGGCGGGCTTTTCTCTAACAGCGGGAAAAAACTATAGCTAATTAATTCACTTACTATTCTACATAATCTGTGTACTCACGCAATTCTTGCCATCACAGTCTCTCGAAGAGGCTTATGTTAAGCCTATTTGACTTCTTTCAATCCGCCTGCAACCGGTTTAGTCTTTAGTGTCCCGGAGACATGCGGTAATGGTATACGGATACAAGGCACACCCCCTGGCAATAGCAACTCCTTTACGCGGTGTGTTTTTTTCTTTCGAAATCAGCAATAATAAGTTTAACAAAAAAAATACTGAAGTGTTGTAGGGCGAAGATGGCTTGTGCTACAGCTTCCAAATTTGGAGGACGGCATCCCAAGGTCCCTGTGCAACCTATTGGTAGGGGAAAAAATATAGAAAACTTTAGATGCCGCGTTTAGGCCGATTCCCCAAAACCGGTCACATATACTATCTTACGGGTAATGATCGCTAAACCGGAGGATTCTGTTTAGTGAAGTTTGGGATGGGGTCGAACACGGAGCGAACACAAAAATACGCAAGGGTCAAAGTACAAAATGACATACGTACATCCAAACATATATAAATACACAAACATCCCCGATTTTTAATTGTGTTAACCCTGAGAGTGTCTCGCTCGCCAATAATACGGGTATTTGTCCTGGTTTACCAAATGGCTCATTGCCAAGTTGTTGCTCAGCGAGCAATATAAAGCTGAAGAAAGAGACAGTAACATTCATTGAATAGAATGACAACTTCCTCCATGTGGAAGTGGTGTTTGCACGAGTGTCTAAGCCCTTGTAGTATATTAAAAAGACAAGCTTCTCATATGTACATATACTAGTGTGTGTGTGTGTGTGTGGTGTGTGTGTGTGTGTGTGTGTGTGTGGTGTGTGTGTGTGTGCTTTTATATGTGTTGTATATTGTATATATTGTACCATCAATCAGATTGCTCAATTCGCGGTGAATATATCTCATACCCACCTCCTAGGAGGTGAATAAGTGAACTGTCCAATCAAAATTAGTTTTTACGTGTTTCCTACAGCCTAGAGCCATGGTACAACTTGGTTGCACCACTCCACTCGGTCCATAAGGGATTTAACACTATCCTTGGGCATTTGGTCCTAGTTGTGTAAATCCCATATCAACCTCCTTGTCATGGTGTAACCTATACATATGTGTCCGTGTGTGTGTGTGTGCATTGTGTTATTTTATTTCAGATAATTTCATGAAAAATCTGTTTTGTCTCGTGCATTAGCTTTGATCAAAACAAGCTATAGGATGGTTCTGAGTGATTAACAAAAACCACTCTTTATTCTCTCTCTTTCTGAGAAACGTTGTATATACAAAAGTTTTATTAAAAGATTTAGACAGAAATGGACTGTATTGTGTCTAATAACATACTATTTGAGATACGTAGATATAAAGGGGTACCCCTTTTGTCTTTCACGTGGCACAAACTTTAATCATCAGTGTCAAATTGGGAGTTTCTTATAAAGGATAGAACACTTCCTGGTGTTGAGTCATCATAAAGTCTGCTAACTGTCGGAAGCTATTAGTTAACGATGTGTCAGGAATGATGTGCAGTTATGTAGTGGGAAGCCATTTTATTCAGAATTCACTTGGAATAGTGTACAGCTGTAACTGGCCACTTGTGTAAAGAATGTCATCATGCTCTTGTTAGAAATGTATCTCTTTCTTGTGAGCATGCTAGTGAATGCAAGGGTGTGGCTTAACATACACGCTTGCATTGCTATTATTATTAAATGATTATTTATTATTGTTGTTATTATTATTATTATTATTATTATTATTATTTTGGGATGTTCAGTTCACTAAAAAGTTTAGAAGTTTGCTCATTTTAGTGCCATCAATAGCTAAATCAATTTCTTTGGTGATTACTTGTAAAATTTACGATACTAAATCAATAGAATTAAGGTAACCTAATATCACACACACCACACAAATGAACTTATATTCACCTACTGAAGTTTTGACTGCTCATGATATTCGTGAGTATGATATTCGTGAGTATGATGATGCTTTACCAAGTGTATCCTCTTTTTTTTGTTTTTGTTTGTTGTTGTTTTAACTAGATTACTTTCATATTTATAATACATAGATAACCTGCAGGTACAACATCTAAGCCATTGTTGTTGTTTTTATTGAAGCAATGTACGTTTTGTATATCATAAACCACGGATACATGTGAGTGTTAAAATTTTCAATTAGACTTTGCGTATTTGTGCATGTGTAGGTTGGTAAGGATACCCTATCTCGTAGCAAGGATGAGCTCCTCATCAGGGACATGCCTCCAACATTTGAGACGGTGTCTAAGTCCTCCAAGGAGCTGCTTGAGGCTGCTGTTGGCCTGAGTGCAGACAACTACAGCAAGCCTCACAAGAAAATGCTCATGGATGGAGCCAGAGGTGAGTGGGCGTGACTCAAGCAATTGGGCGTGTCTGTGGGAGTGGCATGTTAAGTCTCTTAGCAGCCATGTCTAGGTACATTGGCTGTGACCATCATTATTATAGTTTAGCTAACAAACACAGAACCACTTTGGATTTCCCCCGAGTACTAGTATTTCTAGTCTCTAGTATATATATATATATATATCATTCAATTACCAGTATCTTTTGATAAAAAGCACTCACAGCTACTAAAAAAGGCCTGTTTTTTAATTATGTCTGGTAAAGGGTTTCAATACTATAGTGACCATTCGCCATAACATTTTGCGACTTGAAAAAACAAGAAATTTTAAAGAATTACTGCACAGTGTAGAGTATAACAAGTGCATCTTGTGGCATTCAGATATGAAGGGGTAAATAATTATCCTTGAATGATACGTGATCGCTAAACCTAAAGATTCTGTTTAGAGTGGAGGTATGGGAAAGGGTAGACCACGAAGCAAATACATAAAATGTGAAGGTCAAAGTACAAAATGACATACGTATGTCCACACACATATATAAACAAACAAATATCCCCGATTTTTAATTGTGTTACCCCTGAGAGAGTCTCGCTCGCTTGCCAATTACATATGAAATATTTGCAGGTTTTCTGAAGGTCCTGTCATTCATTTGATGCTAAACTCGTGGAAGCATCCAAAGTTCAGTTTACTTACTTGTACATGCAATATCTTCCAAATGAATACAGGTGGTATTTTAACCTTTGTGTCACTAGTTATTGCTTTGGTATATCTCAGTCGATCGATGAAGGCAGACCTTATAAGCATATCAACTTCTTTGCACAATTTTTTAGTATGTAATATCCCCCCCCCCTCCCGTGTTATTGTTGCTGTTTGTGTTTATTTGTTTTTGTTTTTGTTTTCAAAATCTTAGAGTTAATTGTGACAATAACTGGACACTAAGTGCCAACTATATCCGCATGAGGTGTTAAATGTTAGCAGTAATCGTGCAGGTTGCCGCCATGCTGACTGTCCCACAAACAGCTGCATGGCGATAATTCCAGTGGTAATTTTGAAGTGCCAGACTTTCCCATGAGTCTAGCCTTGCGCCTATTTAGTAATAGAAAGCAGAGAAAGGAATGGTTAGAATAGTTCATAAGTCAGTGGCCCGTGCTAGTCTAGCAGTAGTGGCTGACGTGTCTGTGATGGTATGGAAGAGAAGGAATCAAGGTATCAGTTCAGGTGTGTGTGTGAGTGTTATGATATCTGTGTGCTTGCTGGAAGAACGGAGGGGCTGTGTGCTTGCTGGAAGAAGGTACTTAGGAATTTAGTTTAGAAGAGATTGCTTCAATTAATCAGGTTAGCTCTGTTGTAATCCAATTTGAAAACTTATAGATTATTGTGAGAATCATTAAAAAAAATCAAGCAACAATTAGAAAGACATACTGTGTTAATATACTACAATTATGGCCCGCATAATTAGAACATAAGCCTAACAAACTGTGCACAAACTACACCCACTCCAAATATCTCTATTCCATCATCTACCTGTAACTTGTGCAGCAGCTCTGCTATATGGATTGTACTCAAGTTGTGATGTCTGTATTTAAGTAATGGTTGAATTAACATATTTCTCTGGCCTAGTTCCAAACAAATGAGTACAAATACTAATACTTATTGGCTGCCAGTATACATGTCCATGGCTCAAATCTTCACTGGCATTCTTAATCAAGACCTTTGGGTGGTCTACCGATCTTCAATTTTATTGGCAGTTTTCTATTTGTGTGTATTTTTACGAGGTATATTTTAGCCTCCTTTTATAAATCTGTGAAACATTTATTGCACTAATAATAGTGATTCTGCTGGTGTGTGTGTGTGTGTGTGTGTGTGTGTGTGTGCAGGCATCTTGAAGGGCGTGTCTGGGCTGTTGCTAGTGTTTGACCAGGGAGAAGTGAGGAAGATAGTGAAGAGTTGCGAGGGTATTATTGAGTACCTCAAGGTGGCTGAAGTAGTGCAGACCATGGAGGAACTGGTCATGTTCACTCAGAACCTGTCTCCTGGTGAGTCAGTGGGTGTGGTCTCCTGATGTGTCAGTGGAGGGAGGAAGGGGTGGGGCTGGGTGGCTGAAGTGGTGCAGACTCACTCAGAACTTGTCTCTGATGAGTCAGTTGGAGGAAGGGTGGGGCTGGGGGTACATGTGAGGATCAGGAATGCTTAACTCTTTAATAACTAGTTTCATATATATATATATATATATATATATATATATTATAGTACATAATATATTATGTACATTCAGTATATAATCTGCATTGGTGTTGATCTCAAAGTGTGTTCTTTGATGTTCTTGATGTATCTTATTGCCTTGTCTACATGTCAACACACATATGTACACGCAATGCAATTTGCACATGCACACACACACACACACACACACACGTGCAGGTCTAGCCAGTTGTACTAAGCTTGTGACTGCCAGGACTGAAGACCTTACAAACATCTCTCATGCTGACATTCTGGAGGAGGAGACTGACCAGGTAAAGCCATGGTATATGATAGCACTTTAACAACAGTAGTTGAGTACTTTTGTTGTGATAGGACTAAAATTTTCCCTTTATTTTGACTGATCACGATGTGATAAAATTAGAGCTAAAAATTCACTACTTCATACGTAGCCGCCTTTCATGCTGATATTCAGTCATTAATCTGTTTGTGTGAAGGTAAAAAGAGGTCTTCCCCTTCTGCTCTCTTCCATGAAGGCTTTCGTCACTCTCAAAGCTGAGGGGAAGAAGGGAGACTACGAGGCACAGGAGAATAGGTAAGGTGTGGCTGAATTAGCCAGGATTGGTGCGGTTTGTTCATTCATTAAAGTGAGTGGATGTAATTGTAGTGTAGATTAACTCCTTTTTTAAGTGTATTGATATAATGTACAAGGAAGCGGAAATTTGCCTCTGCCGTGATAAGGGGGCCATGGCAAGAGGATTAAATTTGTCCATATTCTGTGTTTCTTCCTGACACCACCCCTTACCTTCTTATCCTTCGCTCCATGTTCATTGCTCTGTATCTCTGTCTGTAGGAACTACATTGTGCAGGCAATGACTAACTCAATGAAAGAGATCATCCGAGTGCTCCAGCTCACCACTCCATCTGAGGAAGAAGGAGCTCTAGCCTCCTCCACTGGAGCTGCCAGTGCCTCTCTTCCTGGCGGGATATTGCCGGGAACCTTTGCTGCCAAAGTGTATGAAGCGGAGACCCTACTGGCTCAAGCTGGTATGATGTGTGTATGCGTGTGCGTGTGTTGCTGTGGTTATGTATATTTCCAACATTTTGGTGCACACATACATATGTACATGCATACATACACACACATGCACACACACATACATACATACATACATACATGCCTGCATGCATACACTCATGCATACTTGCATATATACATAGTACTATTCTATGTACTCAATTTTGCTGCTACAAGTGTAACGGGTATTGGTGTGCATGTGCAGTGTAAGAGTGACGTGCCACGCCTACTAGGTGTGTATAATGTGAGTCATAATTTAAAACCATCCTCAACTGGAGCTAGTTGTACTAGATACACGCCCCTTGCCTCTCTTCTAATAGTCATTTCTTGTATGCATGCCCTCTGGTTAATTGTGACAGTCTATGGGAAAAGGGGGCACTTCACTTAAAAATTGAAATTGAGATATAGGCTCCAAAAGTAAGTCATAGGAAAAATTCTTTCTTTCTCCTATTTTTGTTTTTTGCAGAATTAGTCTTAGTGACCCTTACTCTAAGTCTATGCCAAATTTTAAATGCCGAAACAACTTAAAAGACCCCAAGCGTGCCGTGGAAAGACAAGCTACTTTTTATTCTTTCTCGTTCTCGAAGTACAATAAACGGGGAATGGGCGGAGTTTCAAACAAGCAGCTAAAAAAACTGCATAGCTTTGAGAATAGTGCATGCAATCTACAGCTTACCTCTGGTTGAAAGTTTACCACTACATGGAGTAGAGAAGCCAAGGATTCCGACAAGACAGGCTGTGAGACGCTCTGAAAGCTAAAAAGAACTCTACGCAAACTTCGTTAGTCGCCGTTAAAAAGCGGCTGTACGATTTAATTGCGTATGTGGAGTACGCCGTTAAGTATACGGAAACATTAATTATACCGGAAGTGGAAATTCAATTTATGTTTTCTCGATTTCTAGTTCAATTGCTTTGCTGAATACAGTCCAGTTCAACTGCCAGTTTCTCTGCACGGGGAAGGTTTTACCCTCCAGTATTTTAGCACTAAGTTGAGATAAATTGTAGCTTTTTATTAGCATAAAAAACTCAATTTTTTTGGTTTGAGTGAAGTGCCCCCTTTTCCCATAGACTGTCACAATTATGTTTCATCCAAATTCTTTTGTTCTTTACCTACTTAAGTTACCTACCCTTACCCACTACACTACACTACTCTAAGATTTTCCTTTCTCTTGGAACTAAGAGCTGGCTAATCAAGGAATACTTTGTGCATGTTGATTGCATGCAGTACTAGCAGTTGGGATACCTCGTAGGAAAAAAACAATAGTTGAATTTTCCTATTGCCTCTCGCGTAATTGCCATACCTCTATACTTGCCCTATCAAACAATGTATACAATGGGTGTGGCTTAATTTAACTAACTATGTGGATGGATGAGAGAGATTCATGATTATACATACGTGGATCTCATAACTCTAGAAATCTGTTCTGGTCAAGAGGGGAAACTTTTTCATGAAAAATAAAATAAAAGAACATGCGTGCACTAAACATACCACCTGGATAAAAAGTTAGCTATTTTACTTTAATGCAAGCACACACACACATATTTACATGTAATATAGCAACTTGACTTTGCATTAAAAAAAATTACTAAAAAATTTGAATTTCATACTTTTGTTGCTTATAAAAAAAATTTTTTTTTTTTAAATCCATGTGATACTGCACGTCTCTACTTGTGCAATTCAGGAAGTGATGCTGCAGTGAACAAGGCGGGGCTAGCTGCAGTGGAGGCTGTCCTGAAGGATGCCAGGCGCATGGCCAGGAACATGCCCCAGGCTAAGAAGGCTGCTATTGAGAAGATGTGTGCGGAGATTGACGAGCTGGCCAAGGAACTAGCTGCCCTGCAGGCTAGTGGGAAGGTAAGAGGACTTCTAGAAGTGCACATGGATGGGGGGGAGGGCTTGTTTCAAGGCATCATTTATAATTACATACTCTTATCTGAGCACGTGCATTCATTCTTCCCCGCCCCCTTAGGAGGCGTGTCTGGATGGGTATCCACAACTTAAATAGAAGAGTCTGTATCCTAGAATAAGAATGCCATTTATGTTGAACTGGTCTTGCTGTAGTGGTGTCCCTGTACCAAACAGTGTTGTGTTTGCCGCAAGTAGACGTGTGGGTGTGTCGTTACTTATAGTGTGCATATTAGACGACGGCATTGTGATTTGTGCGTCATTAGCATTTTATGTTCAGTTACTGTGTGTAGGAAGATTTTTCGGTAAGGGGGAGGCATGTTTTTTTTTTGTGGTTAAAAATTGTTCATGTGAGAAATCACTTCATGAGATACTACCCCAAATTATGGGGGTGGGGGTTTGAGCCCCTTCCTACGCCACTGATTATATATCTATTTAAGTAATTGGTAGAACTAACTTATTTTTACTGCTTGGATATGTACTAAAATTGCCGTTACCCTTTTTCTACTGTATGTATCACTGTATTGTGAAACTCAACTCTTGCAAAATATATGCATTTGAACGATAAGTTGTACGTGTATCTGTGATCCAAGGGTGAGAGTGCAAGGGCTAAGGAACTAGCTGCTGAGATCAGCAAGAAGATGAAGGACCTCCAGAGAGAACTGCAGCTGGAGGTCACTCGCAAAGTAGCCGAGGACTTCCGTGATCCGTTAGGACCTCTTAATGCTCTCACTGAGGCCAGCCTCGCCCCCATGAGTAAGTTATTATGAAAATACCAGTAACGAGTACCAAGTGTTCATTTACAGAATGCTGGCCTATTACTGTAGCTCCACCTCTTTTTCTTTATTGATTGACCAAGTGAATGCACCCTTTCGCTTCCCTGTAAATGCAACTCTGTTGTTTTGTTGTTGTTTTATAAATTTTGGTGATAATTGTGGTGAGTTAATATTAACTGTAGTATTATCATCTTCATTATATTAATACAGTGAAACCTCTTTACTAAGGCCACACTTGGAGGTTAAGTATAATATTTAAGTTGCTTTCAGAGGTTATTTTCTATTTTGGTAATAGTGACTTCATGTATATTGTCATTTATTTTTCTTATTCATCCTTTCTTGATTCTCCTTTGTTCAGGTAAGGCCAACAGGCAAGAGGAATATGACACCAAGTCTACTGAATTTGAGACTCACTCTAAGAAAATGGTGGACACTGCCTCAACCCTGGCCAAGTCTGGCGTGGTCACTGACCGTAAGCTAGCAAACGACATCCTCTCCACTGCAAAGAAAGTGAGTAAGCTAGCTACAAACCTCAGCATCATTCAGAACTTCCACCACTAAGAGGGAGGAAGTCCTTTCATTGTGTATAGTTGTTTTTTTTGTTTTTTTGTTTGTTTGTTTTATTTTAATTTTATTTTGTTTTTTTTTACTGACATGAAATGTGGTAAATGGTCATGACAGGTAAAGGCTCTGGCCCCTCAGGTGCAGTATGCTTCTAAGATGTTGTTTGAAAACCCTGGCAATGAGGTGAGTGAGCTATGTTAGTTGATTGTTCAAGCTTGTTAGGATTATAGCAAAACTTCAGCATATACCGTGATTTTTTAACTTATCGTGTATCACTGTGCATCTTTAGTCATTGCACGTGCCACTAATTTAATGTACAGGCTGCCAAGGAGCATTACACGATGTTGAAGGAGGACTATCAGAAGCAGGTGGAGAAGCTGACGGCGATGGTGGATGGGGGCGTGGACACGTGTGACTTCTTGCAGGTGTCGGGTACGTATTGCATAATAAGTGGATATCAGCTTTCTCTCTTTCATGCCGAGTGCACCCACAACTCCTCTGTAGCTGTTCGGGAAGAAGTGTTTGTTTGCTCTAGGCTAGTGTGTGTGTGTGTGTGTTTATTTGCTATCATTGTATGCATGTTTGTGCAATCGTAGAGATGCAGTTGAAGGAAGAGTTAGAAGCCGCCAAGGTTCTGAGTAGAGCCGGAACTAACCCTCAGGTAGGGGTGTGATGAGGATGGGGGAGGGGCACAAGGAGTGAGCAAGCCTTTGTAATAGAATTGAATGCTGATGTGTAGTGTTTACATCAACACTTAATTCTATTAGGAAAGCTTGCCTCAAATTAATAATACTTATTATATAGTATTCTCTCTTCTTTTTTTTTTAAATTTAAATTTTAACAAAAGTACAGTACAGTTGACATCCTCAGAGCAACATGCCATTGTGTGTGCGCTGTGTTTCCATTGTGTGTGTGCTGTGTTTCCATTGTGTGTGTCCTGTGTTTCCATTGTGTGTGTGTTTGTGTGTGTACGTAGAAAGCCTTCGCTCATGTTGGTAATGCTGCTCGCACGGCCAATCGGGTTGTGGCCGTCACAAAGGGAGAGGCGGAGAACACGACAGATGTGGAGTACAAGGGCAAGCTAGACTCCTCCCAGGCTGGCGTTAGTACGGGTGAGTGGGTGGGTGTGGTCATTTTTAACGAATACTACTATGTCTTATTTTGTGTTTGTGTGCATGCCACACCTATTCTAATAGCTCTGGGTCCCATGGTTATGGCTGCTAAGGGATCCTTTACCAAACCAGGGGACCAAGTGACCCACGAGACATTTGTCACCAAGTCAGATCAGGTTGGTGCACATGTGCATAGAATATGGCATGGCAACAGGAACATGATGAGATAATAAATGAAAGGAATTTTTCCCCTTAAAAAGAATGTTGAAAGATTAATAAGTTATAATTAATTTAAAAAAATGTTTTATTTTGCTATGTCTTAATTAGATGTGCAGTGGAAAGCTGTTACATATGCATGTACAATAATTTGATTTTAGTCCAATACGTATGTTGTATAATATGAGAATGTAAATTCTTAACATAGAACAATTCAATTCACTGGATGTCTACAAAGCTGATTAAAATCTTTGCTCTAATATATTTTTCTTTTCCCATCCATGCAGCTAGTGACTGCTGTTCACGATATCTTCGAGGTCGTAGACAAGCAATACCACCCACCCCCACCTCCGCCACGCCCTCCCTCACCCGTGCAAGAAAGTAAGTGGTACAGGTGTGTGGAATAGAATTGAGTTACATTACCTTCATCTATGGTGTATAGAACCCCCAGCAGTGCCCCCTCGACCTCCATCTCCAGAAGAAGCAGCTCCTGTAAAAGCAGACGATCCAATTGGAGTGAGTGTTATCTTCTAGATTGTTTGAGTGTGGAATTAGTTGTTGTTTTCTGGCATTATAATGGCAGTAGAAAGCCACCTGTCACTGTTCATTCAGTTGCTCATTCTGTCATTCTTTGTAGGAAATGAATAAAATTATACTCTGAAGCCTTTCTACAAAGACCACACTTGGGGCATGATTTTTTTTTTACCTTATAGAGGGATTGGCTGCTTTCAGAAGTTATTTAGTATTGTGGTAGATTATTTTGTACAATTTATTTTGGTTGTTGTTGAGAGTCAGGTTGCATTAGAGAGGTTGGACTATATTCTTACTCTAAGTGTATTTGAAATTGTGACCTGTATGGTGCCCTTTTCCTCCTTCCTCTTCATGGATGACACCCACTTGTAGCTTATATTACTGTCACTTGCCCTTTGCAGTTAGGATGGCCTGAAGAGATCATTACAAAACGAATTTTTCTCAACTATTCACCATGTTATGTCTTGCATGGACATGAATCATTTTCACTGCAATCCTCACTAAGCATGTCTATGGAAATGGTGTCAGGCATGTGTGTGTGTGTGTGTGTGTGTGTAGTTTGCAGCTCACAAGCTGGATAAGGATGCCAAGCAATGGGAAGACAACGTGATGGTGGATGCTGCCAGGAGGATGGCCAAACTTATGATGCAGATGTCTAAATACACTAGGTATGTAAGACACTCTTCAAAATATACACGATTGGTATGTGAAGAGGTGCATAAACACTCTAGTGCACTCTAGTGTGTGGAAGGGTGTATTAACACACCAGTTGGTGGAATGGTATAATAATAATATGTAGCAAATATTTTATGGGCTGTAAGTTATTTAAGGAGGAGCTGGATCATTCTGTGGTCATGTTATATACCTTTTCTCAGTTACGTTACCAATCAATCCACAATGCTGTATATAAATATATTTTTTATGTAGATGATGATAAAAGATTCAAATTAGCCAAATTCCTAAATATGCGTGTTTGTGCGATTATCTCACTTCTTTCTCTCTTTACCCAGAGGTGAGGGCGGAGAAGTTGGAACCAAGAAACAGATGATTGAAACAGCCAAGGCTATTGCCAAGGAGAGTGAAGCTGTGATCAAGATGGCCAGGAAAGTGGCAGAAGCTTGCACAGACAAGAGGATGAAGAGAGTGAGTTGATTTCACTTATCCTAGAGATACTTGGCATAGAAGTACGTACGAATCTCTCCTAAACAGAAAAGTTCATTAAAGTGATCACCAGTTACATGTACATCTGTTTGTTCAGTAGTTGCATCTTCTGGTACAATTTTCCAACCAGGGTTTTTTTTAGGGGGGGGCAGGGGGGGGCATTCGCCCCCCCTAGAGGATTTTGTGCCCCCCCTAGAGGATTTTGTGCCCCCCCTTGAGCATTTGAAATGAAATTTCATTATTCTAAATAGACCTGTGTGACTATGTACTGCATTTTTTAAAATTATTATATCCATTAGTCTAATTATTAGGCAACAAACAATTTTATTTAAGCAAAATATAAGTATATTTATACAGCAATACGTTTATACAGCAATACATTTATACAGCAATACGTCTAGTCTTTCTGTTCCAAATATCGATTACACTTTCTACAATGTCATCTGGAAGTTCTTCAGGCATTTCTATTGCTATTCTCATCAGGTGAGCTAGATTTTGTTCTCCAAGACGACTCCTTAGCCTTGTTTTGATCATCTTCATTTGGGAGCAGCTTCGTTCCACAGATGCTGTCCCAACAGGAATCGAAAGGCACACCTTGGCAAGGTCACTGAGATGGGGAAACATCTGTACAAGCATGCTGTTGGTAGCTAATTCCATCAGCAATTTCGTATTGTCTTCCTTAGGCCGAGTAGTGATGTATCTCCGAGGTAGATTGCCATCACAGTAGACTTCTTTGATAGAGCTTTGTTGAGCCCCAGTGCTTCTGGCTCATGTGTTTGCTCATAGAAGGTCTCAAGAGCAATCACAATGGAAGCATAGCTCTTTTTCACTGCCTTGACACATTGTTCATGAGCTAACCAACGGGTGTCGGACGGTTTGGTGACCTTCAGTTCAGGTAGGTCAAGCACACGCTGTACACTCTTCAGGTGTTCTGCTCTTTTGGGAGAGTAGTGAAAAAATTTCCATAGAGTGAGCAATGTCTTGTAAACATGCTCAATTCCAGGAGTGTGGTTTGCAGCTTGAACACAAGCAAGTTGGAGTAAGTGGCAATGGCAGTGAACATAGAGAGCTCGAGGAGAATTCTTCTTGAGTCTCTGAATGTCACCCACTCTGTGCGAATGTCAGAGGAAACTAAAGCTGGCACGGTAAATTCCTCTCCCTCTACTGACTTGGCTGCAAGTTCCTCCTTGACTTCGTGCTGCCCCAAGTTGCTAAACTAAGCAGATGTCTTCAAGCAGAAAAGCTCGACTTGACCGCTATTTCTGGTTTGGTTGATTCTACTCTGCAAACTCTTCATGAATCTTTGTTACCTGCTGCACATTGGGTGCTGGAGCTACTAGATGCCCAAGATGAGCTTCAAGCTATCGCAATAATTGACTCTGAATCTATCACTTCCTTTCAAGATAAAGTGGCTAAACCCTTCGTCACTGACTTGAAAGAAAATATTTCGAGGAGATTTTCTTCCCAAGATATTGTAGCATCATTTAGTATCTTTGACTCTTCAAAGCTACCACAAAAAGACTCTCCTGATCTGTCGTCATATGGGGATGAATTCCTTGGTGTTCTTGAGGACCACTACGGCACCAGTTCTGACTCCAGAAAACGTTGCTGCTCCATCAAACCCCATTCCGACAAGCTTAGTAGGCTGAATACCCTTCTGCTTGAACCAGTCAGTCAAAGTGGTATAGATAGATGCAGCATCAGTTTTTTTCAATGGAATGGTGTCAAAAAATGTTCAACGGGTTCTCCATTTTCCTCCCAACGAAAACAAAGAGAAAGCTCTTCGATTGTTGATATATCTGTGGATTCGTCAGCCATCACACTATAGAAAGGAGCCTTGCGAAGGCGTTTGAGCTGAGATTCTTCTACCCACAATCCCAGTGCCTCCAGAAAATCGGAAACAGAATCTGTAGAGGTGTAGGTAGCATTTCTTGCAGATTTTTCAGTAAATTGTTTTAAATCATCACCACAAGACACAATCAAATTAACCAGAGCAGCAAAATTGGTGGTGTGAGGAATGTGATTTCGTGCAAGGAAGTGAGTACATCGCAAAAGTGCCTTAATTCCCTTCCTGTTTCTGATCCTCTGCTCTTCTGTGACACTCCGCAGTTGCTCTAAAATGGATACTTCCTTCTTAGTAGCCAGCAATTCAGCTTCGGAACGGCATGTGAGTATCACTCTTTGCATGGGCACGCATCTTCTCAACCGCTTTTTTCCAATTTTTAAATGGCTTTGTAATCCATGCTCCACCTGTCTTTTGAGAAGGATGATGATCGTACTTTCGACAAGTTTTGCAGAATGCTCCGCGGTAATTTTCATCATATTCTAACCAAAGAAACTGCTTTTCCCACTTTTTGTTGTACTTCCGCTGGCCTGATTTTGTTCTATACTTCGACTTAGCTCTATAGTTAGCCGTGCTGGAAAGACTTCTTTTAGTTGGAGGTGGCTCTAGGCTTTGGCTATCAGAAGACAATGGCTCCTCATCTTCACTGCTACTACTAGTAGATGCTGGTGTAGAAGACTGCTTTGAAGTGCTTGCACTAAAGTAATGCCGAATATCCATCTTCTCAAGACTTCTTGAACTAACTAACTAAGCTACTCAAGCACAGACTTATATAGGCTGACAGGGTTGTGCCAGCATTTGCAAGCACAACTGTTGTGGTTGTGCTTGCAAGTGCTGGCCTGGCAACTGTCTCCAGTTTGTGTACAGCTATTGCAGGTGCAAACAATCATAAAAAGGTGTCAATATGACATGTCAATTACATTACTTTTCACCCTTTTTTTGCAAGGTCACTGCTATTCAAGCTGGATCATGCAGGCACACACACACTTAAGCAGGCACACACACATTAATAATTAATACAGGCACACACACAATTAATGCATGCACTCTGACACATGCATGCCCCCCCTTGCTAACAAAAATCTCTATTTTGCCCCCCCTTAGCGAATTTTTCTAAAAAAATCCCTGAATTCATTTATTACTTCTATTATTTCAGGCCATTCTGCAAGTGGTTGACAAACTCCCAACAATATCTACGCAGCTGAAGATTATCGCTGCAGTGAAGGCTACCAGGCAGGGAGGAGATGGTGAGATTAAAAAGATTAAAAACATGATGATGATGATGATGATGAGGATGATGATGTCAATGATGATGATGATGATGATGATGATGTTTAATGATGATGATGATGATGTTTAATGATGATGATGTAAACCCTTTTCCTGTCAAATTTATGACAGCCACTTAGGTAACATGAAAAAATGTACATATGAGTATTTAATTTTTTATTTCTTTCTGCAAAGACTTTCCAGCAAGAATTGAAATTTTTAAAGCACGTCAAGACTAAACTGTTTACTATTATACAAAAAATGATATTAGCCGCAAAGAGAAGAGCTAAAAATTCAGACTTACCATTTCTAACGGTACTAGCTGAAGCTCAATTTCCAATGATCTCAGAGTTGCTACTGGGTTCAGACAGAATACATAGCATAGTCACTTTCTAGTTGCTGAATTCTGAACTTTAGAGCACATACTATAAAACACATTTTCTAACAGGCGGGCACTCAGTGATAATCATTCCAATAGTCATACTTATAATTAAAAAAAAAACAACAACAGCAAATATCGAAGCGCTCATTTCAATTTACAGTAAGTACTATGTCAGAGCAAGGTATAAACAAAAAATAGGAACGTTGTATTAGATCTTTTTTTATTTTTTTATTGGAGAATCGAGAACGTTGCAACGCTGAAAATTCTTGGCTGTAACAGTCAAAGGGTTAATGATGATGATATCGATGATGATGATATTAAATGATGATGTTATGATAATGTTTGTGATGATAATGATGATGTAAAAATTATGTTGATATTGCTTATTGATATTTTCAAAATACCTGCATTGACATTCCACAGACGCAGAAGCTGATCAGGAGGCGAGTGAGATGTTGACAGACAATGCCGAGAATCTCATGTCCGCCGTTTCTGAGGTTCTCTTTGCTACAGAGGCAGCCTCCATTAGAGTGCCTCCAGCAGAGAGGGAGAAGCTAGGCCTCGCCTGGGTCAAGAAGAACTGAAGAATGAATCACAGACTCCATCTATCATGTCATAACTCTTATGTAGATGTCTTTCCCTTTTTTTTTTTTTTTTTTTAGAATTGCTAACTGAGCTATCCAATTCTAGTAGGTGATCAGCAACAAAATAGGTTTGGAAATAGTTTATTTTTGCCTCTGTTTTTGTCAAATTATTTCATTTTTTAAACAAAAATTTAAGAGCTTTTGAGGAGTAAATTGATAATTAAAAGTCATAGCATTTGCTAATGTAGGTGTGGTTTGGCTAATGCCGTTTTACAAACATGAAGAATTTCATCCACTCTACAAACTGCACTGATATCACTGACAAGTTAGTTGGTTAGTTAACGTCACGGACATTGGAGTAAACAGTCTGATTTTATTGAATACGGTACATGTGTTGAATAGCTATTGGTTTAGGAAGTACTTCAATTCCTGCAATTATGGGCTACAAGTAAGTGTATGGGCTACAAGTAAATGTTTCTGTTGTTGGCCAGCAACCAGGAACAAATCAAATTGCTCACAGGAACTGAAAGGCCAAATTTATTTATTCACTAATTACTTCAACAAATTGTTTTGAGATGTACTAATTAAGCAATAGCTGCTCCCATAAACACTAATTAAAACACAATTATCTGGCACAGTGGTGCTATGTAGGATCTCAAGACATTTTCTATGCATTAAATGAACTTGATTGATATAAGTTTTTGTGCACCTGCTTTTCTAAAATATAAAGTTACTGTTTAAAAATGATTACTATAGCTATATATATATACACAAAAACAACAACAGAAACAAACAAAATCTAACAAACAAATAATTCAAACTAAACAAACAGGATCAGTGAGTATAGACTGGAATGGCTGAACTTTGAGAACATTTTAGTGCAATTGAAAGTCCTTTAAAAATACTATGTCTTGCAATGAACTGAGAGTTGTGAAATTTCGAATTTTGTTGGCATAGGAGTTGAAAATTTTTTTCGTAGCAATAAAAGTAACAGAAATGGCCAATCCCTGAGTGCTGTTGAAGATCACAAACAAGTGCCACGCCCACTTTCCACCAATAAATGCCACAAACCCAAACAGCCATGTCAGGCCAGTCACAAGGAAAGCCGCAAACCAAACTCTAAAGATGGCCACCGTCTTTGATCTTTGCTCACTGATGGCATTATTTCTAGATGCCTGGCAAAGCAACAACGAGGTCACCGCAAAGGTTATGGTGTTGACAGAAAGACTGAGAACCAGTGGGACGAGGAAGGTGATGATCAAGAACACTCTTTGATTAATCCAACAGTAAGAAGTTTCTCCTTGCTCGTCTACCCCATAGAGAACAAGATCATGGGTACTGTAGTTTAGAATAACTAAAATGACTATAAGTAGTAATGGAAGAATCCACGCAATGACCAAGTACAGTAAGAAAAACTTGCGATTTGTCTCTTTAGAATTATGGACCAGCTTCCTTGCTTGGTAAAAGCTCTTCGTTATCTCAAATGAGAAGATGGTCATCCAGCTGAACTGGGTAAGGTAACTGTAATGCAGAAAAATAGCACATGCTGAGCAAATCCCTTCGGTCTGATGGAAATGAATTACAGCACTACCAATGACAAAGATTAGGCTAGTTGTCAGAATAGAGGTGCATAGATTCATGAGGATGAGGCCAGGAAAGGTTCGGAATTCTGGAAAGAGACCATATGTGAGCAAGAGGAGGAGAGTTCCAATGATAGACAAGGAGCAACCGATGTAAGTGAGCTCTTGCATACCTGACAAAGAAGGAAATAACTTAACAAGGTTTTTAGCTGAAGGTAGCCTTTCTGGACAAATGAGAGTTCTATTTAAATCGTCATAATAATGGACTTCCAGGAGTGTGTTCTGGAAGATGATGCTACCATTCTCCAATAGTTCATATTCTGATGCATTCAGTGCTACTAGACCAGTGCTACAGTTCAATGTTTTACACACAATAGGAAGACCCAAATCATTATACTCCAACACTTCCACTATGGAGCTGTCAGACTTCAGTAAAACACTACCATTCCCTAATGGCACATAGCTAGAGTTCGATAGAGTGATATTACTTGAACAGTTGGTACTGCCATAGCTACAAGTGCCACCTGTCAATGTATAGCCACTGGGACAGTCTGTAGGCCTACATTCTAGACCCACTGGAACTTGTCCTTCAGGACAAGACACCATTACATCTGTGTCCAACTCTTCCACTAAAATATGGTTGTAGTTGAGACTTCTGAGTGTAATTGTAAAAGGTATTCCACTCAATACAGATGAAGGCAAGCACTCTCCATTCCTTAAATTGCATCGAGCGCATGCTCTGTTCTTATAGACGTCAGGAAAACCATAATTCATTACCGGTTCTATACTGTCTGAGCGGCACAGCTGGACTAGTCTGTCATACTGGCTCTCTGTCATATTGAACTGAGCAGAAAATGGAAGGCAATTTTGAGTTTTAGCCAAGCAAGGCCTGAGTAATGTTTTGCCAACTTTAGCAGGCTCAAATCTCCTCGGCTGACAATAATTCAATTGCTTCAATATATCAACAGAGCCATTGTACTCAAAGATATCTGGACTGAAACACTCCAATGTAACTCCCCAGGACACTAATTCAGATACTCCATTGCACCGAGCACAGTATTCATTCCTATAGACCAGTCCAGTTGTGATGTCTGTCACAGGAGGCATCAGAAACTGTGACTCAGACATCCTGCATTTTTGTTGGAATCTGAAGTCTTTTCCACTTTTGGGACAAGATGTAACCATAAAATATCCATTGGTTCCATTCAAATTGAAATTTCCTAAACTAAAGTGACTGGAAGTACACTTTAGGTCAACTCCCGGTGATAAATACTTGAAGACATCAGGCAGAGATGCCGTTTCATTTCTAGTTGTGTTGGAGTAGCTTGTGCAGCAGTCTTTGTAAGCACTGCAGTCAGCATCACACCCACAAGGAGGGCGCAAGGAGGAGGAGCAATACTCACATCTATAAGAGCAAGCAGAGCAAGTGAGGCAGCCAAATAAGAAGAAGGCCCTAATAATCATTATTGTAAGGCCCACACAAGAGACTACTGCTGAATTCCAATTGTAGATGTACTCAAGTTGGTAATATCAAGTAATCCTCAATACAATAGTCTGAATCACATGGCAAAATGTCTGCATAATATATTAGAGTGTCAGGATACAAAAATTACCACAAGTACAGTTATAGGATGTATAAATGACCACGGGCAGTAATAATCCACAAATTAAAGAAAAATACAATAGGGACTTCCTCTTCCCTTTCCTTTATTGCTTGGTTGGCTATAAATGTTACCAGATCCTGCCAAATGAAGGGACAACTGGTGAAAACTAGTGATCACTGTTTGCCAGTCCTTGTTTTACTGAAGTTTACTGTAAATTTAGTGCATAGTTTACCATGTGGTAAACTCTAATTCTGGAACAAACTACAAACCACATGTACAACTTCCTATGTTTACTCATGTTTTACCAATACAGTGTAACTACATAGTTTCCTCTCAAGCACGCTACAGATTTTCCAGCAGTACACTTCAGTAAAAGGATTAGGTAGAAAAGTTCAAAAAACTCGTTATATTGTCAAATATGTCACCAGCAACCAAATCTCAACAGCAGCAAAATGTGACCCATAGCAATTACATGACCTTTTATTTCAATACCATGTTTCCGAACTGGTCCAGCTTATCACTTCCTTCTCGATGAATGCAGCTTGCAAGCTTACCAATGAACATGTGAAAAAAACGTGTAATTGAAAATTACAGCATCAGTTTTATAGTTTAGAATTGTCATAATAATCTGAACTCACAAAACAGATTTAATTCTATTTCTGTGGTCTTCTTTGGAGAAATTGCAAGCGCATAGCTAATGGCTACTGTATAGGACTAAAATATCAAATGGACATTAAATGGAAAAATCTAATATTTTAAATGGAGTTTTTGACAATAAGAACTGTCCAAAGCATGCACATAATTCCATTTGAGTATAGATGGTACAACAAATGCAAGTGTAATACTCGGCCCACTAACAACCTCTCCAGTATTGGTCTTATAGCTTGAAGCCGTGCAAAGAAACATACAGTTCAGAACATATTATACAAATACCTACAGCTGGAATATGGAATACAGTGGAACCTCTCTACAAAGGGACTCTGAAGAACAACTTGACTCTTAACAACAGCCAGCGTAAATGGAACACAGTGATCTACTACAATAAAAAATAAACTCTGAAAGCAGCCAAACTCTCTACAAGGGTCAAAAGACTTGACCCCAAGCATGACCTTTGTAGAGAGGTTCCACTGTAATAGAGAAATAAGAAGATGATTTGTGGAAGAAAATGCATCCTTCCATCTTCTACTTCTGCACTGCATGTTTCAATACAAAGGCAGACATTTTCTACTCCATTGATCATGTAGCAGACATTTTCACACCAACAAATAACTACTTGGATATTCGCTCGTGAAAGTGGCAGTGAGTGTTGATTACGTCAAGTCACTTCTATTTCACGACACTTAAAAAATATATTTCATTCCTTCTTCTTAAAATCCCTTTAACTGTACTCCCTAGCATTTTTGAGTCTCTTCAGTTTCAAATATTTAGCTGTCACTAACTAACTCCATTGGTGTAAGGAAGGATATTGTTGAGCAAAAATGTTACTAGTTGGACTACCAGAGTAAGGGAAATTTATTTTTGTGGTGGCCCATGAAACAAACACACACATACTATTCCTTTATGTCACAATAGTATTACAGACTTCAATTAAAGCACACACAATATACCTCTCCTAGCATAATTATAATGCATGGGCTATATCATTCATTATATCTCAGACTTTGTGTGGTTCAGTTGTTATCCTATCAAACAAGCGTTTGATTGATTATTTCCATCCACTTTCAAAAGCATGATTAACTTTGCCAAAGTGCATAATACAGTCACATAATCAGTTTCTGATAAAGCAACATCTACAGAATACTAATCACAATATAATAGCTGAACTACAATTAAAAAAAAGAAGAAAGATTTTACAATAGTTCCACTTTAACAAACTCCAGAATACGAAAAGCCATTACACAGTTAAAGCTGCTGTGCTGCTTCCACTGATTATTCTCCGTGATTTAAATTTGTCTATGTACAAATGAAACACTTTCTTGGTAAATATAAAAGCTACTGAGATGGAAAATCCTTGAGTGCTGTTGAAGATGACAAACAGGTACCACACCCACCTTCCTCCTACAAGAGCCACGAAGCCAAATATCCAAGTCAGGCCGGTTATAAAGAAGGCTGCTATCCACACTCTCATGATTCCACTGTTGTTAGATTTACCAATGTTGGATTGTCTGCGACATTCAAGACAAAGAAATACAGAAGTTATTACGAAAGAGATCACATTAACAGAGAGACAGAGTACCAGTGGAACAAGGAAGACCACAATAAAAGACCCTCGCTGATTGATCCAGCAGTAGGACATCTGTCCTTGTACGTTGACCCCATACAGTATCAGATTATTAGTCGCGTAATTGAGGATGACAGAGACTGACACTATTACTAGAGGAATACCCCAGGCCATGAACAAGTAGAGGAAAAACAGTTTGCGCTTGTTATTTTCTGAAACTGGAACTAGTCTTCTTGACTGGTAAAAGGTTTTCATAATTTCGTATGAAAAGACACTCATCCAACTAAACTGGACAAGATAGCAATAATGGAGGACTATGGCGATCACAGAACAAATTTCTGTTATAGGATGGAAGTGAATTATAGGACCTGCAGAAATGAATATTAGACTCGTAGCCAGATTGGCTACACACAAATTCATGAGGATGAGGCTGGGATAGGTTCTAAGGTCTGAGAAAAGAGAATATGTCAATAACACCAGCAATGCTCCAATGACAGAGAGGGAACAACCAGCGTATGTTAACTCTTGTATTCCTGGTAGAGATGGTAGGAAAGATGGCGGCTGTGTGGAATTAACTGATGATGATGATGATATTAAGTTGGGACAAATGAGGACTCTGTTAATAGCGTCATAATAATGGACCTCCAGGAGTGTGTTCTGGAAGATGATGCTACCATTCTCCAATAGTTCATATTCTGATGCATTCAGTGCTACTAGACCAGTGCTACAGTTCAATGCTTTACACACAATAGGAAGACCCAAATCATTATAATCCAATACTTCCACTATGGAGCTATCAGACTTCAGTAAAACACTGCCATTCCCTAACTGCACATAGCTAGAATTTGATAGAGTGATATTACGGGGGCAACTCATAAAATTGGCACTCGTATAATTACAAGCGCCACCAAACAAAGTATAGCCACTGGGACAGTCTGTAGGTCTACATTCTAGACCCACTGGAACTTGCCCCTGTGGACAAGACACTGGAACTTCGGTACCCATAATAGATATATGATTGTTATCTACTGTTCTAATTGGAGTGGTGAAGTCAAGAGAAAAAGAATTGTTTTAAATCTAATTGCAACTGACATTCATATCTCTCCATGCTGCATTCTGCACATGCGCTGTTATGATACAAAGTAAAGTTAACAAGACTAACAACTGGGTTAAGGCCACCTGACTGGCATTCTTTTAATAATCTCTCATACTGGCTCCTTGAAAGACCAAGAAGAGGAGAAAAGGGCAGGCAGTCTTGCTTACATTTTCGAGGTGGTATTATATTGTGGAGACTGTCATTGAGCACAGGATATTTGAATGACTCAGTTTTACACTCCTGCTGGATTCTGTGGTGCTCATCAAATAAAAATACAGAGAGAAATGTCAAGTTATCAGGAATGAGCTGAGAACAACTCACAACTGTGTCCCATGCCAATATTTCAGACACTCCGTTGCAGTGAGAGCAGTATTCATTCCGGTACACCAGTCCTGTCCTGGTATCAACGACAGGGAGAAGGTACTCCACATCAGAGCTACTGCACTTCTCTCTTATAGAGTCGCTGCCCCGATCCACCCAATGGTCAGGACAGGAGGAGACCATATAATAACCTTCACCACCATTCATTTGGTTGATGTGGTTTGAAGTACATTTAAGCTCTGCTCCAGGTGATAATTGTAGAATCAGAGAAAGTGAGGAATTGAAGGCATGCCTTTGGTTGTCGTGGCCACTATCACTACAGCAGTCATGGTACACGTAACAATCTTCATCACAGTGACAGGGGATCATAGAATCCAGCGTCCAGGAAGTGCAGTAGTTGCAACTTTTAATTGAGCCAGCGGTAGTAAAAGTCATGTAGAATAGTGAGCAGCTCACAAGCAAAGCAAACATTTCTTTTAGCTACTCGATTAAATCTAGACCATTAACAACACTGAAGTTTTCTCATCCAGCCTCTCTATTTCAGAACCCTAACTTGTTATATAGTCATCATGTAGTACACCAGTACTTTAAATAAAAAGGGGAAAAAAGTTAAGGTTTCAATAAGGCAGTTCCAAACCAATACATTCTATTCAACTTGTAGTTTTGAATGCAGTGTTGTTTGCAATCACGTTGGCTTCTAATATGTATCGAATGAATCAAACCGGAAAAGCACCATAAATACCAAAATTATTTGCAAAATAATTCTTTAATGATTTTAATTCGAAATTCATAGTGGTAATGATATAATAAATTATTATTCATATGTTTTGGCTCTGCAGAGCCTTCCCCAGTGATTGATGATGGTTATGAAAGTGAAAAATGGCACTTATACAAGAAGTTACAATATTAATAATGATTCAGTCATTCTCGGTTGAGATAATTATTAATATTAATATTTTACGAAGCTGGTAGATCTTAATGAAACGTTAAGGTAATCTTAGAAATGATGAGACAACTGGGATGGGAAAAAGCTGGAAGGCGGGTGATTTAAGTCTGCAGAACAATTTTTTATAGGCAACACACCACAAATTCATAATATTATTAAAATATGATTAGGAAAACGGTACACACTATGAATTAGTATTGGATAAAACTGAGGCTTTTATCTAGATTTTGTTTTAAATTTTACCTAAAGTTGTCCCTAATTTCCACATAATCTCTTCTTCGTGTGTAGCTACGTATCAAGTTTTTTCACTACATTCACGAGTTTTCCCACATTTGTACGTTCAATCCACTCCATGCATACACTGAGAAGTCATGATTTGCAAACAAACACCGGATTCTGAACTATGGATTGAAAGCAATGTATTCATTAGAAACTGTCCATAAAGAGTGATCTATAATCAAACATAAAACGTCAGGTATGACAAAAGATCGGAGGAAGTGAGTAGGGAAAGTACGACTTTTGTTGTCATAGTCACTATCACTGCAGCTGACATTGTATATGTATATATCAATTTTCATTACAACTACATAGAGTTATGAAGTTAATTGAAGTAGAAGTGAAATAATTACAACTGTCAACAAAGCCAGTGGTATAAGCAAAGCAGAATAATAGGTAACCAACAAGTAGCTAAAGCTTACATTTTATTTCAATTCATAATTATTAATCAAAATGTTCCTCTTATGAAACACAAACTTAGAGCTCTTTTGAAGTAATTAAAATTTCTTATTAGTAGTTACATGATCAAACCCTTACACATTTATAACACTGAGACTCTATTTTTGTCCAATGCTGTTTGCTGGTGCAAAATCTCAATCCAGGACACATGAAAATACTCCACCTTACTACCAAGTTCCTATTTTGAATGCTTGAACACCTGGAGATTATTTTCATTGAAAGTAATGAGAAGTTCATCATATTAAGCAATCTAGTGCAGTCAGCTTAGTAGCTATAATACTTGATATTTCATTGGACTTATGGAAGAAATTGAAGAATTATTGCACACTTTTCAACAGAAAACTAACACATTTTAGTTTGATTTGTAATGGGAAAAAAGATTAAAAAAAAAAAAAGGAAGAAAAAAAAGAAGAAGCATAACTATATACCTGATTGCAGTTGTTTATTTTGTGCTGGACTATCTGTAACACTATACCAACCAACCAACAAACAACTCCCCCCCCCCCCCCCCCCCCAACCAACCCCCCCCCCCCCCCCCCCCCCCCCCCAATGTCTGTAGCAAACTGTAGCTTGATATGACTTCATATGACTTGAGGACCACTGTATTTATCAAAGAACTCCCTTGGGGCTGCTAATGCTAGTATTATTAGTCCAGTATAGCTCAAGTCCAGTGAAGAGATTCTTCTATCATTATTTTGTCTTACTAAGCTAAATTTAACAATAGGGACCACCAGCACTAATGGTGAGCGAGCTAACCTAACAATACGAAAGACTTATTAGCCACACATTAACAGTGTCACGTATCCATAATTTCATTATTCTAACGAGTAGTGAGCTACAAAAAGAGAGAGCTAACCGTGAGCTTTCTTGAAAAATAAGTATTGTGTTTATCTATACAATGAGGTTAAAGTGTATTTGATGTATGTTTATTAAAGTACTTGAAACTATAAAAATTCAACCAGCTATGGATCAGATAAGACTATACCAGTCCAAATATTATGATGAACTTTAAGTGCCTCTAGACATATCCCATTGGTAAGTTTGTTCTTGTTCCATTGAATACACCTTTTAAAGATAATTTGATAGAAAACACAAGTGAACCTGGAACGATAAGCTGAATGGATCACATGCTTGAAAAATACCAATAGAAACCTTTAAAGGCGATCTTTCATCTTTTTATTACATTTCCAGGTAATGCTAAATTTTTACTGTCAAAAAATGAAGAGTATTTAATAAACTGATTAAGTGTATTGTGAAGCTATTAGTCGATAGTCTAATTTTTAAGAAATGTTCGCTCTTCTAGTGTGCTTCTCCTTGCTCGCAGTTTGCACCACTGGCTCGATGAACAGCTGCAATTACTGCACTTCAATGAACTTCACCACTGACTGTCGCTGCGACGAAGATTGCTATGTGTACACTGACTGCTGCAGTGATAGTGGCCATGACAACCAAACCCAACCCTTGAATTCCTCACTGAATCTAATCCTACAATTACCTGCTGGAGTAGAACTTAAATGTATTTCAAACCGAATCCACCAAGACGGCATTGCAGTCGGCTACTTCATGGTCTCCTCCTGTCCCAACCATTGGGTGGATCAGAGTAGTGAATCCGTAAGAGAGAAGTGCAGTAGCTCTGATGTGGAATTCCTTCTCCCTGTCATCGACACCAACACAGGACTGGTGTATCGGAATGAACACTGCTCTCGGTGCAATGGAGTATCTCAAATATTGGCATGGGATGTTATTTTGATCTGCACTGATGAATTTCGGGACAGTTTCACAAGAGAGAACATATCAAAACTCCTGCTTACAAATGTAACTATTCTACAAAATGAATGCAAAATAGACTTCTTCATGTATCCCTTACTTGCAACCTTCACTCTACAGGACAAAATAAAGCCTCGAACTTGTACAATAACCGAGCAAAAATGTCCTCCCTATTCACCTCAGTGTGCTGTGCCAAGAAGCCAGTATGAGGAACTAGTAGAGGAGTGTCAGTCAGGTGACTTCGACCCAGTAGTGGGAATAATTAATAATGATACATTGTATCGTAATAGCGCATGTGCCGAGTGCAACATGCAAACCTACCAATGCATAGACCTCACTACTGCCGAACCTCGCAACTTGGTTTTCATCACCACTCTTAATAACTTGGAAAGAAGGCATGTGCCGCTTCTTCCTGGAATTATTTCTTTATCTTGTCCAGAAGGTGAGGTTGTGGTTGGCTTGAACTGTAGGCCTACAGACTGTCCCAGTGGCTATACTTTGTTTGGTGGCGCTTGTAATTATACAAGTGTTAATTTTACGAGTTGCCCCCATAATATCACTCTATCAAACTCCAGCTATGTGCAATTAGGGAATGGCAGTGTTTTATTGAAGTCTGACAGCTCCATAGTGGAAGTGTTAGAGTATAATGATTTGGGTCTTCCTATTGTGTGTAAAACATTGAACTGTAGCACTGGTCTAGTAGCACTGAATGCATCAGAATATGAACTATTGGAGAATGGTAGCATCATCTTCCAGAACACACTCCTGGAGGTCCACTACTATGACGCTATTAACAGAGTCCTCATTTGTCCCAACTTAATATCATCATCATCATCAGTTAATTCCACACAGCCGCCATCTTTCCTACCATCTCTACCAGGAATACAAGAGTTAACATACGCTGGTTGTTCCCTCTCTGTCATTGGAGCATTGTTGGTGTTACTGACGTATTCTCTCTTCTCAGAATTAAGAACCTATCCCGGCCTCATCCTCATGAACTTATGCGGAGCCATTCTCAGCACTAGCCTTATATTTATTTTAGCACGGCCTATACTAAGTTTATATTTTGCTAAAGAAGTTTGCTCTACGCTGGCTATACTTCTCCATTATAATTACCTCTCCCAATTTACTTGGATGAGTATTTTTTCCTTTGAAATCATGAGAACTTTCTACTTGTCAAGAAAACTAGCCCCTGTTTCAAAAGAATCTAAGCGTAAACTGTTTTTCCTTTATTTGTTCATGGCCTGGGTTATTCCTCTAGTAATAGTGTCAGTCTCCCTCATCCTCAATTACAGTACTAATAATCTAATACTGTATGGGGTCAACGTACAAGGACAGATTTCCTACTGCTGGATCAACCAGCGAGAGTCTTTCATTGTGGTCTTCCTTGTTCCACTGGTACTCTGTCTCTCTGCTAATGTGGTCATTTTCGTAATAACATCTGTATTTCTTTGTCTTGAATGTCGAAGACAATCCAACATTGGTAAATCTAACAACAGTGGAATCATGAGAGTGTGGATAGCAGCCTTCTTTATAACCGGCCTGACTTGGATATTCGGCTTCGTGGCTCTTGTAGGAGGAAGGTGGGTGTGGTACCTGTTTATCATCTTCAACAGCACTCAAGGACTAGTGATCTCTGTCGTTTTTATATTCACCAACAAAGTCTTCCAGCTGTACCGAGACAAGTTTAGACTACGCAAAAAGACTGAGGGAAGTACGGTTGGTACGAGCATGTAATGGAAGAGCTTCATTGAACAAATTCAAGTTGTCTGCTTGTGTTGGTATCTGTCTTAGTAAGGAACTTTTACAGCAACTTACAACATTACTATTAAGTCACATACACACACACACACACACACATGTAGAGTCATGTGTAGCCCCAAGGATAAGGTATGTTTGTTCAAAGAACGTGTAGTGTAGTTTTTGCTAAGTCATAAAACAATTTCAATAATCATAACATTTTCATTTGTATAATAAAAAAATAAAATAAAAAATAAAAAGTATAGATTTCTATAAAGATGACAGATTATTGTGTGCTGTAATGGACTGAACTTAACATACGAACATATTTGTCATTATGCTGTGTAAACATTATTTCATCATAATTGTGTCAGTATGTATATGCTCACGTGATTATTATTGATTCTCATGTACGTATGATTGAGTATGAAGTAAAACTAAGTCTACTCTATACATAGTCTGCTGATACTTCCCTCTAAACTCCTTAAAACAATGCACATTCAGTCTATGAACAGAACCTTACAGCAGGAGCCAGGAGCCAGGAGTAAGCCAGGAGCCAGGAGTAAGCCAGCTACTGGACTGGACTGTATTAAAACCTGGCTGTAACACCTATAAATGTGACTAGCTCTAACAAAAATGAACTTCATAATTTTGGCACCCCAAAGGTCGGTACTACAGATGAAGAATGGATCTTCAAGCTGAGATGGTTATCTACTGAACTACTCTTAACCCCTCACACACCACACACATTGAGGTTAATAAATCTTCACACATGAAATAATCATTGTTGCTAAATATTCCAATTGAGTATTTACATAAAGTGCACAGCATTGAATGCACCAGAGGGCGAATTATGAAGTATACGCAGGTGGAAAAGATAGAAGGGAATGTGTGTGCGTGTGCAGTAGAAATACTGTAGTAGAGCTATAGTATGGTACATAAAATTTCTTTTAATTTTCCCCCCATCCTTTTGTTTAGTTATATGGCACAGATAAATTACACAAAACTTGTAATGATCATAGACTCTATTCTATAATGTATCACTTCATTTGGGAATTTTAGTTGGTATTTAGTAGCATATGGACCATTATTACACTATAGATGGTTGATGTAGCGAAGTCACGACACACGCAACACACACACACACACAACACAATTTCCTCTGACATCTTTCAATACTGAAGTAAACCCATTGAAGATTAAGATGATTTTCAACAAATCAATAAATAAAAAAATCATAACAGCAACACAAAGGATAGAAATTGAATGATGATACCCTGTGATGTCTCGTGTGTTAACTTCTTACTTAGTTTTCACATGACAGAGTTCCACTGGACAGCCCCACCCCTGCAGCCGAGTCAGCCATACTTGCTGTTTGTGAGACAGCTTATCTCCGGGACCCTTCACCTCCACCAGCTAGGTACATTCCAAAATGAAGATAGGTTCAACAAACACTGAGATAAAATCTTACTCGCATAGAACTTAAGAAACACATGTCTGAGAATAAGTTGGCTCGAAAATTAAAGCATTCATGTGTGCAAATTTAACAACCAGACTCTGTAATTCATTTTATAAACCATCATAGTTTCCTCAATGCTTCAGAGTTAATGCCCTAATGACAATTACACAAATATACTTCACTAAACTGATGGCTAGCTAAGCTTAGTTATTGCTACTATACCAGACGATTTCTGCAGCTGAACAATAAGTTTGTAGACACCAACAAAGAACAGGTATGTATATAATATTAAAGCCTACAAACCTTATATTTTCTGGAGATTGGATTCCATAGGATCAGGTCTGGTAAACCACTGCATACAGACCTGTAGCTCTTACAGTAGAGTTCACACAAATTCCCCAAGACCTCCTGACCAAGACACAAAGCTATGTCCTGTGAAAGAATAGTTGAAACGAGAATGATAGAACTAGTGGTGTGCTTTAGCACACGAATAGCGAGCGAGCTTAAAATAATCACGAATTAAACACACTTATAAGATTTAACAATGAGCAATAAATAAATAAAATTAAATTAAAAAAATAATAAATAAAATAAAATAAAAGAAGATTAGATTAGACTTGAATATACTGACAAAACAACAACAACAACAAACAGTTTAATCTATAGTTCCTTTCTTGAAGGTTAAAGCTTAGCTTTTGACAGTCAAGTTGAAAATGTATTCACCTATTAAGTAGTATCTTAGTGTTTATGGTACACTAGTCAAAGTGTAGCTATTCACATGGTAATGGCACGCTGAACAGAAGTAAGACCACGCCCCTAGAGCTGTATTGTAACAGTTACAAGCCACAATGATGCATTGCACACGTCCGATCGTTGGAAAATTGAAAACCTGTCTCAATTCCAGAAGTGAAAGTCTTTGCTCAGTGGTCATTCATTTCAATTACTCCATCACACTCACATGACACTAACATGGCACATGAACATCTGCACACACCCACACAAACATCACATTGGCTTGAATTAATACACCTTCTAGTGTCTTAGTGGGTTACTTAGCTTGCGCGGCATTAACTGAGGGTAGTCAAGTAACATTGTCAAATATCCCATGAGATGTAGGACACACCCTGATGAGTGGGTGGGTCCAGTTTTATGTGCTACAGTCGAATGGCCGCAGGAATTACCCTATCCCGGCATATATATTGTACTTCCATACTTATTGAATGTTTTGATGAAACTCATTATGTATCCTAAAATACAAGAAGAAAAATGGCAAAATGGAATGCTATTAGGGAAGGATCCAAGGAGGGGGTGGGGGGAGGGCGAGAAGCAAGGCTTTTTTTTTACTTCCTTCTAAACCCAATTACTGAAAAATGATGATGTATGTATGTATGTATGTATGTACAAGGGTGTACCAAATACAGGAAATTTAGTTCATAGGACAACTGCATACTTACTATCTTAGGCTCTTCTTTCATAAAGAAATGTCCAAATCACTTATAAGTTTAGCCTAAATAAATCTTCCCTCCCTCCCCCCCCCACTCCAATAATAGCGCTGGATCTGTACCTGGCTATACAAAAACGATTTATGTGAATCTACATAATTATAATAATACGTTTGTCTTCAGTAACGATGACGATGGTGTGTTTTCATGAATAATTCATGAGCTGAGGAGTAGTGGTGATGCAGAAGTGTCGTCATA
>WLWD01003603.1_pt1 | contig 58559 bp, 41 predicted proteins | sample 6712731 | NCBI WGS metagenome assembly WLWD01 (sample SAMN12718690, study PRJNA576275) | sponge metagenome | isolation source: marine sponge | host: Mycale hentscheli | place: New Zealand: South Island, Marlborough, Capsize Point | collected 2014-11-01 | reverse complement strand
GAAAAAAATCTCAACTTTCTTCTCAAAAATATTTTGACATAGAATTTAGAATAAAACATGTACAGCTGGCACACTGACCATGGATCAATGGACAACAACAAAATGTGTGATTGAGATAGTGTTTAGTGTAAGCAAAGTATCACTACTAGTCACATCCTGCTGACCTGTAGAAATAGGATACAAGCATTTAGGACATGTTGTAAGGTATAGGTCTACATGGGATTTACACTACTGAGGGACAAAGGCCCAAGGGTAATACAAATCTTGTACAGACCGAACCAAGTGGTGCAAAACGAGTAGACCCTTATTCTCTGTATTGGACTGCGACTGTTCTGGCCAATTGAAATAATCTTGTGGCACTTTTCCAGTTCACATAGAAGGTGTTAGCTTTTGTTATATACTAATTAGATATTTGTGGCATGTTAGTTCTGTTATGGTTTTGTTATGTGTGATGCCATTTCCTGTTGTATCTATATATATTTGTCATTTGTGCACATTAATAGTTGAATGAGTTTTTATTACAATTATAACAATATCAACCTGCCTGCCATCAGCGTGTGAATATTACAGTGGCGACGAGGATGGCTGTCCATGGTCAGCTCTACCCGTTCGATAGTGCTGTGGAGGACTGGAAGACCTTCATGGAAAGAGCCGACCTTTACTTCGCTGCAAACGGAATAGCCGACGAAGGCAAGAAACGAGGCGTACTACTTTCATGCTGTGGGCCAACAACCTACACGCTTATCAAGAATATTGTGGCACCTAAGAAGCCAGCAGAGATACCGTACAAGGACCTCGAGGCGGCCATTGGCAGTCATTACAACCCTAAACCGAGGCAGGCGGTTCAGCGGTGTTTGTTCAATTCTCGAATACGAAAGGAAGGAGAATCTATCGCTTCATACGTCATCGAACTAAAGAAGTTTGCGGAACACTGCAGATTTGGGGATGCGGACAAGTTAGCGGAGAACCTACGAGACAGGCTCATCTGCGGGATCAACGACAAGCGTTGGCAAAAACGATTACTAGCGGAGGAAAGCACAGACTACAAAAAGATTTACGAAACAGCGTTGATTCTGGAAGCAGCGGAGCGAAGCGTGAAAGAGCTACAAAGTACCGCCGGCAGCAAGACGGAGCATCAACCATCTCAAAGAATCCACAAGATGAATGGAGGTGGATCCAAGAGGCCACAAGCCAGAGCAGAGGCGAGGCCAGTGGTGTGCTATCGATGCAAGGGTAGCAACCACAGGTGCAAGATTGCAGACATCGATTCTCCACTTGCAACAACTGTGGCGTGTCGAAGTAAACCACGTTCTCAGCTTCGGGGAGTAAAGAAATTCCCAAGCAAGACTCATCATATGGAAGCTACAACTCAGCAACCGAGTGAAGGAGACTCAGAGCAGGAATACCCATTGTACAATTTATCTGCAGGAATGGCACAACCGATGAAGGTGAAGTATCGTTAAATGGAGTTGAGACAGAGATGGAACTTGACACCGGAGCTTCGTTCACACTGATCAGCGAAGCTACGTACCACAGGTTATGGTCAGCTCAGCAAACCCCGCCACTCAAGGAGACGAACGTCAAACTTACTACGTATACCGGGGAAACGGTACCTATCGTTGGTGGCATAGAAGCGAATGTGTCACACAATGGACAAGAGAAGCGCCTGACGCTACAGGTCGTGCAGGGAAATGGACCGAGTTTGCTAGGACGAGATTGGCTAGGAGAACTGCGCATTGATTGGCCCCGTCTACACAAGATGACGACGGAACCGTGGAAGCCCATCGCCGATAGTTATGCTGAAGTGTTCAAGGACGAAGCTGGACACATCAAGGGACATAAAGCTAAGCTACACTTGAAACCAGGAGTGCAGCCAAGATTTTTTCGCCCTCGTAACGTACCCTACTCGCAAAAGGAGAAAGTCGAAAAGGAACTTACACGTCTGGAGGAAGCGGGCATCATCAAAAAGATCACCTGTTCAGACTGGGCAGCACCGATCGTCCCAGTAGTCATGAAAGACGGCTCCATTCGGGTGTGCGGAGACTACAAGTTAACCGCTAATGTTGCTACTGTGACGGACTCCTACCCACTACTGAAGATAGAGGACATTTTTACCTCTTTGGCAGGAGGAAAGACGTTCACAAAGCTGGACCTTGCCCATGCTTACAACCAGCTAGAGCTGGATGAAGAATCGAAGAAGTTTACTGTCATCAACACGTCAAAGGGCCTTTACCAGTACAACTTCATGCCGTTCGGAGTGTCATCAGCACCAGCGATTTTCAAGAGGACGATGGAAAACATTCTCCAGGGCATTCCAAGAGTGTCTGTGTACCTGGATGACATACTGGTGACCGGAAAGACCGAAACAGAGCACTTCAAAAACCTGGATCAAGTATTATCGCGACTACAAGAAGTCGGAGCACGACTAAAGAAGCAAAAATGTTACTTCATGCTACCGTTAGTGGAGCATTTGGGTCACGTTATCTCGGAGAAGGGGATACAGCCGACTGACAAGAAAGTTCAAGCTATTCATGCCGCTCCAATTCCAACTAATCAGACACAATTAAAGTCATTTCTGGGTCTTATTAATTATTATTGTAAATTTTTGCCTAATTTGTCAAATACTCTTGCTCCATTATACAGGTTGCTCCAAACCAGGGTTCCATGGTGCTGGAAGGAGGAGCAACAGAAGGCATTTGACACGGCTTAGAAGCAACTTACGACGGATCAGAACCTAGTCCACTACGACCCTAGCAAGCCGATCCTTCTCGCCTGCGACGCATCTCCGTATGGCCTAGGAGCGGTTTTGTCCCACCAAATGGAAGGGGGAGAAGAGCGACCGATTGCGTTTGCATCCCGTTCATTGGCACCAGCTGAGAAGAAGTACTCACAGTTGGAGAAGGAAGCCTTGGCCATAATATTTGGAGTCAAACGTTTTCATCATTACATCTATGGCAGAAACTTTACCATACTATCTGACCACAAACCACTGGAGGACCTACTCAACGAGTTGAAGGCTATTCCAGCGATGGCGTCTGCCAGGATTCAACAGTGGGCACTGACGTTAGCAGCGTATGACTACCACATCCAATATTCAAGAGCGGAGAGAGCAATGCCAATGCCGATTTATTCAGTCGCCTACCTCTACCGGATTCGCCGACGACAGTTCCAGTACCTGGAGAGACCGTTCTACTCATGGAGGCTCTGGATGAATCAGTGGTCATGGCAGCGAATATCAAGACATGGACATCGACAGATCCAGTACTGGGACAAGTCAAGGATATGGTTTTGCAAGGCAAGAAATTACCTGACAATGATGTATTTAAACCCTATGGTTCTAGATTTCAGGAACTTAGTGTGCATGATGGGTGCATACTGTGGGGAAGCCGAGTGGTGGTACCGCCGAAGAGACGGCAGAAGATGATCGAGGAGCGAAAACCACCCGGGAATTTGTCGAATGAAGAGTCTGGCACGTTCCTACGTTTGGTGGCCAAACAGGAGTTGGAAAAGAAAGTTAAAACTTGTCAGGTATGTCAGCAAAATAGACCATCTGACAAATCAGTGCCTATTCACCCTTGGGAATTTCCTAAAAGGCCTTGGGTTAGATTGCATCTGGATTATGCTGGACCAGTTAATGGTAATATATGTTTTTGGTGTTAATTGATGCATATTCCAAGTGGTTAGAAGTCAAGATTGCGTCATCTGCCTCATCAAGCATTACAATCAAGCATCTGCGGTCAATATTTTCCACTCATGGGCTACCGGAAGTATTGGTGACCGATAACGGAACTTGTTTTACGAGTCAGGAATTTAAAGACTTTACCACAAGGAATGGAATTCGTCACGTCCGCACGGCACCGTACCATCCAGCATACAATGGACAAGCAGAACGAGCTGTCAGAATTGTCAAAGAAGCCATCAAGAATGTACCGAAAAATTCGCTGGAAACGCAATTGTCACGGGTTCTTTTTCATTACAGACTTACCCCAGTCTACTACTGGACTACCGCCAGCAGAACTTTTACTCGGACGACGCCCACGTTCACAATTCAACTTAGCCAAGCCTGATTTGAATAAGCGAGTGGAAGCCAAGCAACTAACTTTACCTGTTCAGAAGGGGAAGGAGAAAGAAGCAAGTTTGAGTATTGGCAGTTTGGTACTCATCAAAAACTTTTGCCCTGGACTACTACGATGACTTCCAGGAAGCATCACTCGAGCTATATTATAGTGGCCCAAAGTATTTCATCATTACTCTCACCGATGGTCGAATTGTGCGACGTCATGTGAATCATATTCGTCACAGGGATCCTGAGAACAACACAGAGATCATAGACGAACAGCAAGATGACTGGACAAGTCTGGTGCCGACTAGAGCACCAGCCATGGCTAGAAATGAAGCAGCATCAGCATCTGGACCTGAGCAACCAATGGCTGTCGCACCACCAAACTTACCTCCAACTCTACGTCGATCTTCACGTCAGATTCGACCACCAAACTACTACAGTAAAGAGTTCGCATGTTAAAGAGGAAGGAGTGTTATATACTGATTAGATATTTGTGGCATGTTAGTTCTGTTATTTTGTTATGTGTGATGCCATTTCCTGTTGTATCTATATATATTTGTCATTTGTGCACATTAATAGTTGAATGAGTTTTTATTACAATTATAACAATATCAACCTGCCTGCCATCATCGTGCGAATATTACAGCTTTCAAATATCAATAGCCATTCCTCGCCCAGTTCTCAATTGTAAGTTCAAAGTGCAAGTCCAATCAAACTGACAAAAAAATAATAACTTGACCATACTGACACTCCATCAATCAAAACGTCTGCTTGTAGATGGTTTCATTAGGAATAAATATGTCCATGCAATGCGGGAGTACAATGTCGATGTAGTCTCACTGAACTAAGGTTTGGTTGGTAATTTTGAAAGTTTGCTCTTATGCATTAGATGGAATACCTCCAGCAAAAACAACCACATCCAACTGATAAATCTGATTGGCAAGTTTGAACGAACTATGATACAAGTGTGTGTGTGTATATATATTTGTTTGTTTGTTAGTGTGTACAAGATCAAAGCTATAAGTGTGGGTTGTGGGAAAAAGTCATGTTTCGATTATTCCCGAGGTAAATCTGAGGATAATGGGAAATGAGTGAGTTACAGAGCCAGACTTTTCTATTATGTAATCAATTTATACCACGCATGTGTTGTTCTCAGAAACATTGCTTTCACCCAGAGGTTCAAAAAGGGTGGGCTGTGCCACTATCTAATCCATATTTTTTTACCAATTATGTCAATTACGAATGACGTAACACAAATGTATGTATGTATGTATGTATATATGTATGTGTGTATGTATGCATGTATGTATGCATGTATGTATGTTATGTATGTACACTAACACATTCCACATCATGTGAGTGTTCAGGATATTGAACATTTCTATATGAATGCTTTGAGCATGCATTAAAAACATGTTACATACTTTAGGGTCCTGAAGGCCTTTCATCAGTGCCTGACTAATTTTGCACAAGTGAACTATCCTTGTTTTGTAGTATGAACTTCAGAGTCACCATTCCCACAACCTTCTAGTAAAACATATTGCAATGTTCCTAGCGAGAGCTCATCCACTACATAATCACATCACCCACCACCACCATAAGTAGCATGGCCAGCAAATGCAACAAGCAAGCTACTCTCAGGTCTTACTCATTAAGTTACACGTGTATGTGCCTGCATGTGTGCATATGTGCCAAATGTGTGTATGTATGTGTGCACACACACGTGGGCCATGTGTGTATGTAAGAATAATATGCATGCTGCTTAGACATGTGCGCATTATCTTTGAGCATGACTGTGTGCATGTGCATACTGCGTGCATGCGCACATGTGTGTGTACACATGGGCATGTGTGAGTGTGTATGTGCATCATGTATGCGTACGAGTGTATGTATATGAATGTATGTGTGTGCACCGTGTGTGTGTATGTGCATGTGTGTAATGATATATTGCCTCACTTCCTGTGAATATAGGCACAGGTTTTGGTAAAGACTAAAACAATTCTCTAAAAAGTTTCGTAAAATAACAGGTGTCACAGTTTGTAACCTGGCATAAAAACAATAATTTAAACAATTATTCTTTCACCACCGTTATTATTTTGCGACTCTCCAAATTAAATCAACAACCTACTGCTATGTATAAAGCACTAAAATTCTTTTTGTAGAACAGAATATATGTACAGTAAACCCTCACTTTTCCGAACACCTTGGACTGAGGGTTGTTCAGATAAGCTAAATGTTGGGATATGCAAAATGTTCGGATACGAAAAATTAGTCATTTGAATAGGAAACCAATCTATTCTGTATTTTTAATGCACAGCAAAATTCCAATGAATATAATTATAGTTCACAACAATGGTGTTCAGATAAACATAAATTCGGATAAAAGGGGTTCGGATAAGTGAGGATCTACTCTATATATTCAGCTTGAGCCAAGCTGCATGCTGTTTAGTATCAATGTTGGCAGTCAAAATTTTCAACCATTCCCTGTATGCTTGAGGTAGCATTGATGAGCGTAATTAGATCATTAAATGTGTCAAAATTAAACTCATTACCAAGAAATGGAAATATAAGTTATATTTTTTTCCTTCATTTTATCACATTGGTTGGGAAGTATCTAGCAGTGAAAGAGCTAATGTCCCAATTAGCTTCAATGAAATGATTTTACTCCTCAGTCTGTTGAGCGTGTGCATGCTAGAAACTTATATTATATAACAATGACATCGATAGGTATTGGTACATGTACCTGTATACATGGACATTGATAGGTACTGGTACATGTACCTATGGACATTGATAGGTACTGGTACATGTACCTGTATACATGGACATTGATAGGTATTGGTACATGTACCTGTATACATGGACATTGATAGGTATTGGTACATGTACCTGTATACATGGACATTGATAGGTATTGGTACATGTACCTGTATACATGGACATTGATAGGTATTGGTACATGTACCTGTATACATGGACATTGATAGGTATTGGTACATGTACCTGTATACATGGACATTGATAGGTATTGGTACATGTACCTGTATACATGGACATTGATAGGTATTGGTACATGTACCTGTATACATGGACATTGGTAGGTATTGATACATGTACCTGTATACATGGACATTGATAGGTATTGGTACATGTACCTGTATACATGGACATTGATAGGTATTGGTACATGTACCTGTATACATGGACATTGATAGGTATTGGTACATGTACCTGTATACATGGATATTGATAGGTATTGGTACATGTACTTGTATACATGGACATTGAAAATATAAAGCACAGTGAAGCAACCTAGCTAAGCAAAGGCAGTTTGGCGTACAAACGACCAACTATAACCTAGTGTTGGCTTACATAAGGTAAAGTACATGTTACTGGTTCAGGACAGCTTACTTTGGTAAATGAAAAATATTCTCATCATATACCTTAGCGCGCACACACACACACACACACAACACCTATAGCACACTGCAACAGCTTAAAAAATGCTTCCTAACTATTATGAATTGTGTATGTGTGGTGTGTGTGTGTGTGTGTGGTGGCTATGTGTGGTATGTGTGTATTTGTATGTGTGCAAGTATCCAAGTGGTGTATGTCAGTGGGTGTGTAAATATGTCAGGTATGTGTGTAGGGAAGTCAGGGTGGCGGCGAGGGGGCATGTTTCTTCGCAAACTTTCGACTCTCACCACACTGAGCTGTTGGAGTGCACACCCAGTTCAATGGTGAAGTTCTATTACATGCACATCAAATATAATTATTTGGTATGCATTGTGGCAACCAAACGATACTTACCTTCTGTATTGCATACTTCAATTAACTAAAGCATAAGCAAACAACCCACTTCTTGGCCAGACAACTCATCATACTGCATAGCATCCTCTAGCAGTATATATATATATATATATATATATATAGTTGGCTACACTTTTAGCACACTTACTTTGACACACTATTTATTAAAAATAAGAAAGAAGAAGCTGGAATGATGCTTACTAACATTTTATGGCAGTAAATACCAGCCCCCGTGAATCTAATTATCTGTTTAGAATGTTTCTCCATCCCTCCCATCAAACTTCAGAAACAGCTGTACTGATCATTACAAAAAATCTGCCCACATCACTCATTAATAATACACTCAACTTCTCTTATCTGTTCTTCTAAGTTATGGACACCTCTGTAAGTTAGTAAGTTATGGATACCTCTGCCTACCGGACACACACACAACCATTATTATTGTGTATTGACAACATGCAATATTTGTGGTAAAGGGACATCAGTCTACTATTGATCCCAATCAGAAAGGTTTGTTTCTAAGTTACAGACATTTCATAGTTACGGACACCTCTTGGTCCAAGACTGTCTGGATAATGTGTAGTACTCATGCTCTCTATTCCCAGTAAGTGAAGATACTGGCAGAGGACTAAGAAATTGTCACACACACATTGTTGGCATGACATACCGTATTCACTGTAATTATAGCGCCACTTGGACTGGAAGTATTCTCCACACTTAGATGCAGAGACTTTCATCTTCTCTTGTGTTCAGGCAGTTGATTCCTGACAGAACAGTACAAATAGATTTGTAGAGTAAACCCTTATAATTCAATTAGAAATAATGCTAATAAAATAAAGCCCAGTACAAACAGCAAAAGTTATCTAATTAAGTGCCACATTAATTGGAAGTGTAATATTTAGTTATTTATGGCACTTTAATTAATATAATCGCTACAACACATACAGAAAGCAGTTGCAAAACAACAACAGCAAATAATACCTGATAAAGCAGTGAAAACCAAAAGAAAACATACAAAAACAACAACAACATGGGAAACACCAACCACCAGTGTATAATACTCTGTTCCCAAGAGCACATTTTTTCTTTGTATTAATAAAGAAAAAAAAGAAAAAAAAGAAAGAAAAAAAAGAAAAAAGAAAGGAATTAAAATCTGCTCTGCTCTTCATAAATTCAGCAATAATTGCTACATTACCAGTTGGTACAGTAGAGTCAGTTATCCGAAAGGGTACTGTAGTAGCACGTGCACACATGAAAATTTGCTCAACTACACCCTCATTATAAGACTGGAGGGACCCTTCCTCTACTATGGCTCCAATGATGCCCCTGATCTCCACCATTTTAACCACACTCCCTTACCATTAAATCTCAATATATACTTTCCATTTTTGAGTTTCCAGCAGCAACTCTCAATAGCCACATAACTCAAGTGTTATAGTATTATCTACCACCTAAATATTGTGTTTCCTTGCTTCTTTATTGTCACTCACCCGAAATTTCAGCAGTTTCGGTGTTTAAGACACAGAGACGACACCGCATGCATCCACCTGGCCAAATCTTTCACCGCCAACAATATAAAATGAGCGCAGAATTATTGAGCACCTCACCGTCATCGGTAAGGGTGTTCGAAATTTATATCACTCATGGTATATGCATAGGTGCCCAAAGCTGGTGTCGACTCTATACCAAACCAATGAACTTCAGGTAAAGGGTTTTATTACACCTTAACCATGTCTCGCATAGCCAGACCCTTTTCCTAACAGCTATAAAGGGTCTGGCTTTTCGGTTATATAGCCTAATTCTTCCCAGCAACTTTCCATTTTAGTATATTTTCCTGCTGATGTTAATGACATTTTTTTTATGATTCATGACATTTTTTTATGATTCTTGTAGTCCACTGGCTGTGCCAGTACAACTTCATAATCACAGTCCTCCACAAAGTCTTTCAATACTTACTGATTAATTCATTATTATACTTTCAACTTAAGTAATTATTTAATCAAAAAGTGTATAGAACAAATAAACCCATTTCACATCCATAATTATTTAGTCTTCAGTAGGATGGTTCCTTCAGTGAGAAATTCAGTTACAGGTCATATGTCTCAGTAGGAAATTAAGCTGGCTATGTCAGATTTCCTGGACTACCAGAAAACTGTATGACAGGTCACATGTCTTTCAGTGGGAATTCAGATGGCTATGTCAGATTTCCTGGACTACCAGAAAACTGTATGACAGGTCACATGTCTTTCAGTGGAAATTCAGCTGGCTATGTCAGATTTCCTGGACTACCAGAAAACTGTATGACAGGTCATATGTCTTTCAGAGGGAATTCAGATGGCTGTATCAGATTTCCTTATGTGTAATAAATTCTTAAGGAAACATGATATTTATAGTAGTGAAAATACAGAGCGATATTTCAATTACAAATCTTGTACTTTTGAAAGTACAGGAAATTCAAGGTTTGGTCCTGTGCTGTCCGTTTGTCTGTCTGTCTGTCTGTCACGCTCTGATTTTGGAGATAACTGATAATTAACAGTTGATTTATGTATGAACTTACTCAGAACGAAGACTTAGGACTTTTCATTGTGCTACTTTTTTTAATTTCGGGCTGATTGTTGAGAAAACGCGAAGCTTTCAGCTCTGTGTAGGTACCAGCTTTTGTGGGTAATGTCCCCTAGCATCACATCATAATCATGTGAGCAAATAATTTCTTGCAGCCTGTGAGCAAATAATTTCTTGCAGCCTGCGGTGTAGTTTGCTTTATGCTCAGGGAAGTTATGTAGTTGAAAGAGTGAAGTACCACGTTGAAAATGTATACCGGTGAGTATTTCTGGTCTGTTTAGCTTCTTCCCTTATGAAGACAGCGTTTCCATGTACCATTTTCATTGCTCTAGTGCTGAGGGTTTGTATCTTTGGTGCTTCATTTAGTTAGCAACCATATTTCACAAACTAGAAACAGTTATATTTCACTATTCTGTTAACGGCCAGACAGTCTATTGATTACGAGCAATTAAGGCACATATCCTTTACTGCAATAGCAGGCCTAAATGGTGTTATTCAGTTTGATATTTGACACTACTGCAAAACTGCAGAAAAATACTGTTTTTATTCAGGAACTCACACAAATTAACCTTGAATCTCATCACAATAATCTGTGGTTACAAATTTGATTAGTAGATAATACATTTTACTGTTATATTTAAATAATTAATACTACATCTCCAACCCAGTAACTTGTACGGATTAGCCACAATATTAATTTACCTGTTGGCTCTTTGACATTGTCACAAGCGACAAAGCTTTTTTACATCATCCACCATCCCCACCCAATAATAACGTTCGGAGAGCTTTCCTAATGTTTTGTCTCTCCCAAAGTGCCCTCCACCAAGCTTACTGGAATGCACAGCTTCCAAAACCTGTTGTTTCTGGCTCACAGTAACAACCTAGAATACATTGTACTACAGTTTTAGATGACTATTAATGAATGACAATCTCACCTGCAGATCACATTGAATTTTGTCTCTGTAATACAAGAGTCCTTTCTTGATAAAATAGAATTTACTCTTTCTCCTAAGGGAATCTCTTTGAGTTTTTGACAAGCTGCTAGGTAGCTCAGATTTTGTGAGAAAGTGGCACAAAAGTTTGTACTGACTCTCCTCCATAGCTAACAAGTGATCACAAGCTCATAATAACCACGTGGCGCTCTGCCGCAGTATTTCCTAAGCGCAGCAATATTTCCTAGTAAATTTTGCTGCTCTTGTTTTCAGGCTGCGGTATTTCCCAGGAAATTCTGCTGCCGCAGCAATATTTCCTAGCAGCACAATTTCCTGTGACACCTGTCCGGTCAGTAAATGAGATCCTACCGACCGAAAACCGCCAGGATCAATCAGTGCCAGAAACATTTTTTGGGAGGGGGGGTAGCCGAAGTTTGCATGTAATTACTGATTTCTTGTGTCTATTTCGGAAGTGAAAGATTGCAATGGGTGGAATTTAACTGGGAGCTTTGTTGAAGTACTGGATTGAGACCCTACTATCGCATTGTTATTGTTATTAGCTGTGTATATATAGAGCTACTCAATAGTGTTGCTGAACTAATTTTAAGCTAAAATGTCACCTTACTCTTGTAGTATACTATGGTTTCTAGTCTGTCAAGGGACTCTCTATTTATCTCCAGTATGTGTAGCTAATCTACACCAAGTGAATAGTACCAGAACACTCTGCTATTCAGATGTAGCTGAGTTTGTATGTTCTCAACATCAAGTCATTCTTTCTTGGAGAGTATCAAGTGCAACATCAACAACTCCATTGCTGTCATTTACAACTCAGTCATCAGTACAGATAAGAGAGGCTTCACTAGAATTTACTCCAGTGATAGCTAGAGTCATATTTAGTAACTCAACTTTTATTAAAAGTAGTTTGACAGTTTCAGCTTCTTTATCTGTTACAATTGAGTGTAATTTACAGGCCATTACTTACCAACTTCTAAATAGTAAGTGCACATATCAGGTTTCTCTATTCTTGTAAATATAATATTGATAGCTTCTTAGGCTGCTCTCATTGTAAAAACAATTCTTACACTAATTTCTTTGCTACTAAATAATTATTTAGCAGAAGGCCACATTATTACTTATTTTGAATTAATGAAATGTTGCTTATTATTTTGGAGTGCAATTTGCTAAGCAGTTATTTAAAAATAATTCACATATTTGTACTCTCTATTGTCATTTCAGAGTCCATTGTGATGCCATCAGAAATTATTTTAACTCCTACTACAAGTGATTATTCAAGTTATACCATTACCTGGACACTATCCTACTACCCCAATTTAAGATACATGATAATAGTTTATCCTCCTGAATCCTACACACAGGAAGATCTCATCATCCACACCTCTGATAACATTACAGTACACAACATCACTATAGCACTCAATGACTGCCCACACAGGATATATTCTACTTTTATACCGAGTAAGATTTATTAATCTGTAATAATATGTTATCAGTAAAAGAAGATTAAGCACAAATCATGCAAGTGCACTCAATTTTCAACATCTAATCTAATTTATCTTTCCTACTAGTGATGTGCTTGAGCACAAATGGCGAGCGAGCCTAAAGACTATACTATTTTATATGAACGATTTTGACTTCTAATACTGAAGCTACTGAAAATAAGGTCCAGTTTTTAAATTTAGCATACAGGGTAAAGGGATTTCAGTGCCATAGTAACAACTCTCTGCAACTGCTTGGAAGGAAAAAACAACAAAACAATACACGTTATTTAAAAGTTTTCTTTGTGATATTGTTTAGCTAAGTAGTGGTTGTAACACACAATGCTTTGACACAACTGGACATGCACCTACACAGACTTACCTTCGCGGTAGTCTAGTGGACAATGTATTTTCAAGTAAATACTGTTGCGCACGGATTATAACCATGACAAAGAGCGCATTGACTTACCACCGCCACTAACTCGAATAGAAATGAAAGTTTTCAAGTTTGAACTGCACCCGCAAAATAATTCAAAACGGTTCAAAACGGGTACTGATCGATAAAACAGAGGATTCTGTTTAGTGCAATTTGGGACGGGGTCGACCACACAACTAACACAAAAACGCGAGGGTCAAAGTACAAAATGACATACGTACGTCCAAACATATATACAAACAAATAAACAAACATCCCCGATTTTCAATTGTGTTACCCCTGTAAGTGTCTCGCTCGCTACGCTCGCCAATAATGTTGCTAGTATAAAAAATTAGGTTGTGTAATGTGATTATCACTACTAACTAGTGGTGTGCTTGAGCACAAATGGCGAGCGAGCTTTAAACTACACTGTTGTTACTCAAACTACTAAAATAAAGTTGAGTTGCTAAATTACTAATATACGGTAAAGGGGATTCAATGCCATAGTAACCACTCCCCTCAACTGTTTGAATTGAAAAAGAAGTAACAAAATCAAGTCACGTTATTTAAAATTTTCTTTGTGATATTCTTAATAGTAGTTGTAACGCACAATACTTTCACATAACTGAACATACCTACGCAAGACTTACCTTCGTGGTTCGTCTAGTGGACAATGAATTGTCAAGTAAATGCTGTTGAGTAGTGCTACAACTGTGACAAATAGTGTATTAACTTACCACCGCCACTAACTCGAATAGAAATGGAGCTCCCAGCACCCGCAAAACAATTCAAAGCGGTAAACAATTCAATTTCTAAGGTGATACGGGTAATGGTCGCTAAACCAGAGGATTCTGTTTAGTGAAGTTTGGGACGGGGTCGAACGCCGAGCGAACACAAAAATACGGAGGGTCAAAGTACAAAATGACATACATACGTCCAAACATATATATAAATAAATAAATAAACAAACATCCCCGATTTTTTCATTTTTACCCCTGTAAGTGTCTCGCTCGCTACGCTCGCTCGCCAATTAAGTTATTATAGTGTAAAACACTTTATTATGATGCCAATATTAACAGTATACTCTGCAATTAACAAATGTTATAAGTGTTTTTTATTTGCTGTTTTTCAGGTTGTAATCTCATACAATTTTCTGGGGTAACAGAGTATAGGATTGCATTGACAAGTAAGATGTTTGCTCGTGTAACAGGATACAATGTCTCAATACCATGTATTAATAATACATGGGAGGAAAACTTTGCACAATTAACAACCCTTGGAAAATCAACAACCCTTGCAAGTGGTAAGCAATCACAAAAATTATTTTTATTATAGAAATCCATCACAGGACGTGTCCATGTAATTAAAATTAATGTAATTTATGTACTTATAGATATGCTTATAGGTGAAACAGAAAATGAAGATACTACATTTCCATTTAGAATCACAATGAGTGTGATTGGAACAATAATTTGTATAGTATTGGTCATTGTACCAGCAATTACAATATTATTTGTAAAGTGTAAAATTATCAAGAAAAGTAGGTTTTTTTGGTATTAGTAAAAAACTAATTTCACTAGATGTTTTTATTATGTCAGGAAGGTATGAAGACCAGCAATTAAAGTGAGGCATTTGCTTAGTCAATTTGATCCAGATGTTTGAATCTCATTATATATATTTTTTGTGTTGTAGAAACTACTCAGTGCATCCCAATGATCAGGTATATATGCTGTCAACTTATTTATCGCTACTGCTAAAGTGTAATTTTTGTTTTAGGAAATCTATAGTCAATTAAATACTGGAATGTCCAATAATTCAAATCCAAATTGCAAAAATGAGGTATTACATTGTGTTTATTTTCTACCAATTCTTTCATATAAATTCATATTGAGATACTATAGTTATATATTTTGGGTAAACACGGCTGGTTATTGAGGATATTATAATATAGCATTTATGGTACTTCAATTTTGAAGCTTGTATTGTTTTTATTAACAAAGGTGAAAAAATGTTACAATATAATGTTGGTTACCAGATAAAATGGAAGAAAATGAGCTGACATCCATCATGATTTGTTATCTAGTGATGCATTTGGCTTTTTTTTATTATATAGAACAACTCTGGTATGTACTCTACCTTTCAACGACGAAAACTACAAAAAAATCAGTTTATGGCTAATACTTCCGCCTATGATAGAATTGAACTGCCTTCTCAGTCTCAGCCTATTAAGGTGAGTAAAAAGCATGGATTTAATTTTATAAGCTAAGTATACAGACTCACACTTCAAAAGTTGAAATTGAATTGATAATCATAGTACATGATAATAATAAAAATATTATGCTATACTATAATGTCTTAGTATTTTATTAAATTCCATAATATTGTAAAGTCAGTTTTGTTAACATCCAATGCAAACTCTTACCTGAACTATTTATATGTATTGAATTTAGACTGATTTTTGATTTGTTATGCATTATTTGGTAAAATAATGATACATCCATATTATAGCCTAAATATGCTGCTATTTCAATTCCTGGCCATGAGGACAATAATTTAAATATCAACTTAACAAAAGTGAAATATTCTAAGATAGAAGTTCAGCTGCACCCTGCAGGTATGATAATTTTAAACTAAAGTTACACGTAAAAGAAATTTTTTTGGAAATGTTATATTAACTGCAGTAGTGAACTAATTTCTTACCTAAATTTAGATCTACTTCTGAATTTGAATACTATTCTGATTCAACTCAGTTCATTGGCACATGAATTCAAATCAATTGGAAGATTTGCTGGATTAAATATAGACTTGTTGGATGAAATAGAATCCTGTGTTTCAGTTCCGTATGATGGACTTGTTGAAGTTTGTGATGCATGGCTCAGGAAATGTCAAGAAGATACGAATGCGCTAACTTGGAGAAATGTAGCAGAAATTCTTTCATTATTGGGTCATAACCAACTGTCACACGATATAATGCAGGTGTATATTACTGGTAAGAGGTCAATATATATTTATATACATTTGGCTTATTGTGTAGAAACACAGATAGATATCTTGAATATGTGTTAAAATTCAGATTTCTAGCACTCTTAGATTCATAAGGACAAGTAGATGTGCAGAAAAACACACTGATGGCAGATAGATAATATATGAATAGCTATGCTAATATTTATTTTCAAGCAAAAATATTGGTGAATGGGAAGAACAGCCAGGCAGTATACTATGTTGAAGTAGTTACACATAAGTGGTGTATAATTGAGTGACTATTACTAACATAATACCAAAAGTATAATGTTAAAAAAAAATGCAGTAATTTACTGGATAGCATCTACTTTTCAAACCTTGAGTGGATGATTCATGCTCTAAAATCAGACCCATTGCGTTAAACAGCTTACTATGAGGCATTAGATAGTGTTGTCATCAAACATATTTCTATAAATACAGGGATTAATCCAAATAGGGATCTGCAGAATATGCTTTCAATGTTGACATAATGGTATGGATTACGTACTGTAAAGTTTTCAGTTTGGTGAAAAGGAACTGGAATAGTTTTGATTGGTTGGGAAAGGGATCATTTTTTCCAATAATTGATTATGCCATTTAATTTTTGTGTCATTGAAGGAAAATTGCCGTCACCTGTGGACATGAATGATGTAATTGTTCATACTGAATTAGTACCTCCTCCTATACCTCCTCACGCTGATTATTCAAATGATGCTTTAATGACAGAGGTTCTTAAAGAAAATAACAAGCCTCTACTTCCACCCAAACTGCCACCCAAATTATAACCTATTTTGTTACTTTCCAAGTTAAATAAATAGTAGAAGGATTATTTTGAGATTTATATTTGCAGTCAAACTTATTACTTTAGCATACATATTATCATAAAATTTTATAGTGTAGACTGTGATTACATTGTCATTACTTTAATGCAAAATTTGTAAGCAAGCAATTATTAGTGATCACCACAGAATTAACTATTCACACATGCACACATATATATTCATGTATATATATTATATATATAATTTTGCATTTGTAGAAAAGTATGATATAATTAATTTTTTGGCACTGAACTTGTCGACTCAAAAATGTAAGAAAATACATTATCGAATAATTGGGTAATTGTGATATTTGCGAGTGGTGATCATATAGCTAGATAATAATTGTTTACTACTGATCAAGACAGTTCATAATTCAAAAGGACAAGATACATATGTTACAGGATAGTTGCTACTTAATTCTTAGTGTTTTCATACTGTGAAACAATATCATTGTTTAGCTCAAACAAGCATGTTAAAAGTTGGTAACCAATTGTGTAGTACCTAACAAATATGGAAAATAAATAGATGCATTAAATACCCATAAGTTGGGTCAAATGCTGTTGGAAGTTGCAAATTTTATACAGAATCTCCAATTGTCTGGATAAATTGTTTTGTGTTCTATTGCAGTGCAACATAATACAGCATGTTAATAGTATTTGAATTGTTGGAATATTTGGTGCATTTTATGTGATAGTTAATGATTGTGCCACAGATTTAGTTGTAAATGGTATGAGTTTCATGGCACATTCCGAGGACAAGGAGCATTCGTGTTCCTAATATCCAAGGCTAGCAAGCAACAAGCATTAACTCTTTTATTACCCACCTACCAACACATTAAAAAAATCACTAGCTTTTTTATAAAGTTGGAATAGTAAGTCATAATTGTCTGACTCTATGGGAGAAAATGTAAAGAATTGCATTTAAAATATTTCAGTAAGATTAAGATAGCTGAGTTTAAACTTATGCAGATTGTCTCAGTAGCTGCTCCTTATTGTCTCAGTAGCTGCTCATTATTGTCTCAGTAGTTAAGTGCCCAATTGTCTCTTCTGCAGGTATTGCTTAGTGTAACTATCTCTGTTTATCAAAGACTTTACCAACCATACATGTTTATCAACCTTAACCTTTAGTGGTAATCTTGGGAATGTGCGGTTTCTATATAGGAGAACCTATGGGATTTAGAAAGTGTGATACCAAATAAGCGTGACACTTCATGAGTATGGGAAAATAAGTTAATAAAATTTGAGATAGCAATGAAGAAGTTAAATACAGAAATGACAGACCAAAATTGAAGAACAATTCACTTGTCTTAACTGTGGCAAGGAAGGCCATAAACTTTCTAATAGTCAAAATAACATTTGTGTATCTATGACAAACTCTTTAAGAAACTTAATGCTGCTGCTATATTAAACCTTTTAAACTACATTAAACCTTTTAAACTTAATGCATAAAATCCCCAACTAAAAATAGGATGGTATTTGCAAGTTAAAGTATACTATCTTTGAACCATTTGATAACAGAAGAGGAGGATAATTGTTATTTCATTTGACTAGTAATTAGTGTTTTGTTGACTCGTACTTTTGTATTGTATATTTGCAACCATCTCTACAAACTATCCATTTTGGGAGGCACAAGCCAGAGAAACACTCTCATAACTAATGAATTTGTGGTAAACAACACTAGAGTTTGGGAGTGTTCATAGCTAAAACGATAGATATGTTGCTACATGTACATGCATTGTTGGCAATAGAAATTGCTTCAGAACTTTTATTAGTTCCCTAAGTACCTTCTTGAGTTGTCCAATGTTGTCAGCTGGACAAATTTCGTCCAAGAACCCCAAAAACACAAATCTGCACAAACACATTTCTTAATAAATACAATTACCCTAGCCCTTATGACAGTGTCTACACTGTTTCTACATTACCAGCAAGACCATTGCTACTTTACTTGGTAACAGTGTGGCTTTAAGAAATACTCTGGAGCTAACCTCTGGATTAAAGAAATTAGTGAGAAATTGAAAGAAAAGGATGGAATTGAAAATAAGAGTAGCATGCAAGTACAGTAATAACATTATCTAATGAAAGTTTGTCACTGTAAACAAACATAAATATATGCAATAAGAATAACGTTGAATACAGGAAGATTTAATACTATAACTCCAAACTATTTTCTTAACTTCTTTATGGTTATACTAAGTATTACAGTGGAAGGTTAATGTTAATATTTACTAAGGGACACAATCATTGCAATCAAATGAAATTGTGTACACATCTATAACTCATTTCTATACTCGGTCACTACTATCTTACGCATTATACATATAATTGTTGTAAGAACCTGTTATTATTTCTTTACTTAAAGTATTTGTGGTATATTCACTGTGTGGACAGCTATTCTGTTCTATAGTGATGTTGTGCACAAACTATAGGGTTGTAATTAGGTGTTGGGAGCATTTGTTTTAAATCATTTTTTTAAACAACAATAATACTACAGGAATAAATATATTAACCTACTGACACATGGGAATAAAAATGTCTTATATTATTATATACCAACACAATTGATTATCTTTCATTATATCTAAAGCACTTATGATAATTTTTTACATATCCTGCTTTCAATATAAGCATTTTTTAGTAGAATCAATGCTTTAAAACTAAAATAATTGAATGTTGTTGAGACCTACTATGCTTAAGCAACAAAGTATTATTAGTGTGAAGAACATTATGAAAAATAACTCATTCAATTATTGACAATAGATTAAATTCATCTGTAAAAAGGATGTACACCCATATTACTTATACCAACTTAGAAAGGTATTTACAACCATATTTACAACCATATTTTAAGTGATGGAGTTTGTTGTTACTGTTTAATATTACAGGAGAAACTATTGGTAGTGTATAATTGAAACATTTTATATCCAATTTCCTCCATAAAAAATTCAAGGTTTTGGGACTAAAACCTGTGGCTTTTAACATGTAAATTCTAAAATAAGCTAAATGTTAGTTAGACAGAGACTAGAAATGTGCAGCTAATTTCTTACTCTATGTGATAATTTGATGGACTAGCTAAGTGGGAAATGAATAATAATTTAGTTTCATAAAATAATCCTAATGTTTAGTTATGAATTTATTCACATTCATTAAAGCACACACTAAAGAAAATTACTTCATGTACAGCAACATCAAAAATAAGTTACATGTTGGTATTGAAACAGATGTATTGCATACTGAAAATTATAAATTCATTTATTGAGTACATAAACATTCTATGATAGGTTATTGTAAACACAAAAAAACTAGGGTTTGATGATAACTCTGATAAGATCTGTTTACCAAATACAGTAAAGTAGATTAGATGTTTTGCCTTGCAGATAAAGATCTCCAACATTTCAATTGACGTTGTCAACACAAGAAGTCCTTGTGTACAGTGCTTCCAGCTTAAAGAGTGGATTTTTTTAACATTTTGGTTAAGGGTGCTGCTGGGACATAGCAACGCGCGCGCACCCGCACGCACCACAAACAACCACAAAATCCGCCGTGCTCGCAATAGTAAAAACGACCGCTAACTTAGCTTGCGCGGGTAATCCAAAGCTTTCCGCCCACCAATTGATAAGACTAACCGAGGCCCCGCCCCCGCTATAAGTTGTCAAGAGCGCAGCTGTTTGATTAGTCTAGCGTAGCCAGACCCTTTACCAACCTTTAACCGCTACGCGGGGAAGGAAAGGGTCTGGGAACATACAATACAACGACTTGTTCAGCAGCACCCCAAAAAGGGTGCTCCAATTGTCACATTCTAACGCTTATGGTAACCAATGACGTCACGACCACGTCCGGGTAGCACGTACGTTTATTGCTTGCCAGGAGTGCTTATAAATCGCAACTTCACCAGTTCAATGAAGTTGAGCAACGTTTTCACCCTCCCAGATGTGATGTTGACGTCACACAGTATACCGCAAGCTTGCTGGAATGTGATAATTGAGCACCCTTTTTGGGGTGCTGCTGAACAAGTCGTTGTATTGTATGTTCCCAGACCCTTTCCTTCCCCGCGTAGCGGTTACGGTTGGTAAAGGGTCTGGCTACGCGAGACTACTGTTTGATATTGTATTTCTTGGCTTACTTTATCAGTATTGTTTCTCCCTAGAGCAGACACTGGCTCCCAGATTGTCTCCAAGCTTTGACAGGTAAATAATACCTCACTAATGACTCCATTATTTTAATTTTTTATTCTTGTGCAAAACTTCATCACTCATGATTTTTTTATTTTACAGTAGTATCTAAGTACAGAAAACTGAGACTGTAGAGTTTTCCAGCAACAAAAATGGTTCACTAATCTATTAAAGGTACATACACACACTGAATATGCATCTAACTAGCTTGATAAAAGGCTTCCCTTACCTGACCATGCCGAGAAAAACACTATTAACAAGACTACAATAATCTCCTCACACTCGTTTCAGTAGGGCTTATCATCGAGAAGGAGAGGCGGCCAGAAAACTGGTTTGATAACCGGTTTGCTAACCGGTAGGCGCCCGAAAGTTAGAGAGCACCTGGAACTCACTTTCCCGCGGGAATCAATTGAATCTGTTGTGGGTGTGGTATGAATGCAATTAAGTCTCTGCCAAAAGATTGCGTGGACTAATTTTTAGTCCTGGAGTCTATTTTGTGTTACTTCTCAGAAACTGTGCGTAGAAATTTCGTACACAGGCTGACTATGACCTTAGCTACAAAATGTTCGTTGCAATTTTTTTTGAAAGAAAAAATTTCGGGCGCGCTGCCGCGAGGATCAAATGAGCACAATCAACTAGACAAAACAAAGCAGAAAGTACAACGAAGGTTTTGAAGGCAATCAACAAATGTAGCAGTTGACGAAGAATGGGCTCGTCAGCGACGGCACCCGTGGAGGAGTTGTGGATGATATACTTGAGGCTGAGGAGCTCGTAACTTGAACGAAACAGGCTCCCAAGACCCGTTCTTTTTATTTAGTTAGTCCATTAGCAGTACTCTTTAGGATCCACCCTTAGTTGGAGCTCCACAAACACCAAGAAAAAAGTTAGTAATCCCTAGCAACCAAAATCCAATTATTGTGAATATTTGTGTGGGCGTTGTCCCAGCACCCTTAAGGTTGCTAATTCTGCTATAATATCTCAAGTATGTGTAATAATATAAAGCTAAAAATTATTATTATACATTAATACAGACAAAACAATTTTGTGGGTTTATGGTTATTGTTGTGGTTATAGGTGATGAAACTGAGAGCATCAAGACAGTGAATTTGGACTGAAGTTTCATATGAGCCTGATTTTGTGGGCACACGAAATTTGAATCTCGAAATATTTTAAAATTTAAGAAAAAAAGTGTTTAAGGGTGCAGTACCACCGGAACCTGCGGTAATTAAGCGATTCAGCAGAATACCACAAAACCCGCCCGTAACTCGATCCAATTTACTCTCCGCGAACTGACTATTGTACGCGACTCGCGCACAATTTGAACACGTACCAATTAACTGTACCAGACAATTTACCTCAAAGAGCTTTCACCTCAAAGGACTACCAGTACTGTAGGGCAGAAGCAGCAGTGCAGATAATTAATATTAGTTCACTTTCTAAAAAATATTACTAAACAATATTATAAATCATAACTCCATAGTAGCAGGGCCATAATCAAATACAATATGAAATGAACAAAATCAAAGGTTCTGAAGTATGCAATACTATCAAGGGGATCCAAGGAGCTGTGCATTCTCATTGACCTCTCTACTGGAGTGCCATGTCCTCTCTTCTAAATAACCAGGATGTATGTAGTATTCTTCCCTTCAGGAGGCATGACTTCTTAGGAGAGCCGAAGGTCTACTATTCTCTCCTCTGGAGAACAAGGAAGCCATGTCTTCTGCTCTGCACTTTTGTTGTGAACCTGCCAGTTGTACCCTAGAACCAAGGAGTTGTGCCTTCTCATAATCGAGCTCATCTATTTCTATGAAGAGCATGCCAGCACCTTTCCTCCTGTTGAGGTAGATCAGACAAAGTACTATGATCTAAAATTTGATTCTGGTCTTATTTTAAATAAATCAATAAAATAATAATTGATAATAAACAGCCTAATTGATAAATATATATTATTGTAGAAAGAAAATAACATTAGTCAATAAAAGTAATAATTCACATTTTCTTTTAACAAATAGCACCAAAAATTCCTGAGAAGTTGAAGTTAACACACTGAAACTGCTTCTAACTTCTACCGGCTACACCAACCTTCTATCAAGCTCTCCAAAGACACCAAAGCAGATGCTTCCTTCAAGTCGCAGCTGCGAGCCGTGATATATCTATTCTAAACGAGTGACTCCAGGCCCCATTAATACGCCGCCGCTTCTTCATTGTCTAGGACCCTCCAGTACATTCCAGAAGTCTTGTACTCTTCCCCGCAGGGCTCACTCGCACAGTAACTCTTCTTTTGTTTTTGATTACCGGTGTCACGGAAATATGGGGACCCCCCCAAAAACCGGGACCCCCGTCCCCATATTTACGGGAAATATGGGGATCCCTTTGTAAATATAGGGACCCCTCGTGCCGCGCGGGTCCTTCCTTCTTTTCTCTGTGGCTAAATTTTGAAATGGCTCAAGAAGGAAGATTTTTGTATAAAGACATATACAACTACATTGAGGAAGGTATATATCCAGAGAATTATCAAAAACAAGACAAGCTTGCTCTACGAAAGAGAGCAAAGTATTTCCAAATTGTTGAAGGGTCTTTGCATTATGTTGGTGGTAAAGGTTAGAATGATGTACTTTATGCTAAGCTATAAATCATTAAAATTTGATTTTTAAGGTGGCTCTCTTAGACTAGTTGTTGATGATGTGGATAAGCGCAAGAGAATTCTAGCTTCAGTTCATGACAGCAGCCATCTGGGGGTTCATAGAACTAATCATATGGTGTCGGCTAAATATTATTGGCCAGGTTTGTTTCAAGATGTTGCTGAATATGTAAGTTTTAGAGCAAGTTATTTTCTTATTCACACCTAACTTTCATTAACAGGTTCAATCATGTATAAAATGCCAACAACACAACAAGAAGTTGGTGAAACAAGCAGGTTGCCTGCACCCAATTCCAGTGAAGTCAAAATTGTGGTGTCAAGTAGGAATGGATTTAATAGGGCCATTGCCCATAACTTCTCGAGGCAACAAATATATAGCAACATTAACTGATTATTTTTCAAAGTGGCCAGAAGCAGCTGCTCTACCTAATAAATCTGCAGAACAGGTTGCTTACTTTGTATACAGTGTGAGTCACAATATTAAATTTTTCACTATATAATTTATGAAGTATAATGAAGCGAGTGGGGAATCGGAGGCCGAAAATGACCCACTCTCTGGGCACCTTGCCTAAGACTTGCTCTTTAAGTTACTCTTTAAGTTAAAATGTTATGTGATTATAAGTTATCCCTCTTCAATATACCTGGTTCCTATCCCTATTTCAGGTTCTTCCTCCCTGATATTAATTATTGTACTTGTTTTTGATTTACCTCTTTGTTCCTTACCTTTTTAATAGAATCATAACGGGGCAATTCCTTCAACTATACACAGTCTATCAACACCTTATTCTGCTCATAGAACAGGTGGTTCCCTCAACTATACACAGTCTATCAACACCTATCAATTTTAATTTTCACACTTTGGACTCTTTCATCTATATTTCCTGTACTGTAATGTGTGTATATATGTGACCGGTTTTGGGAAAATCGACCTAAACGCGGCATCTAAAGTTTTCTAATTTATTCTACCAGTAGGCTGCACGGGGCCTTGGGATGCCGTCCTCCTAATTTAGAAGCTGTAGCACAAGCCGTCTTCGCCCTACGCACTACAACACTTCAGTATTTTTGCTAAACTTATTATTGCTGATTTCGAAAAAAACGCAGTAAAGGCGTTGCTAAGGTCAGGGGGCGTGGCTTGTGTCCGTATACTATTACTGCGTGTCTCCGGGACACTATGGAATAAACCGGTTACTGGCGGATTTAAAGAAGTCTAAAAGGCTTAATGCAGGGCTCCTTAAGAAACTATGATGGCGAGAATTGCGTGAGTACGTGAATTATGTAGAATATAGTAAGTGAATTAGTTAGCTACAGTTTTTTTCCCGCCGTTAGTTATGGAAAGCCCGCCATAAGTTAGTAGCAATCCCCCTCTCCGTAACACGGAGTCCAACCGGCTAGTGTTTCTAGCCTCCTAGTGAGTTTCCTAGAGCAACGCCAGACTTACAACGCGTCATCAGCTAGAGCTCACTGGTTCCGATCCATTTCTGCCATAATTTTTTTTTTGAAAAAAATCGACCCATAAGGCTTTACCGGGGGATACTGAAAAAAATTGTTTGCCGCGTTTAGGTCGATTTTCCCAAAACCGGTCACATATTCACTACCTCCTCTGCTGTCATTCACATCACTTGCACTGGAAGTCCCACAAGGCCAAGAATTTATGCTATTGAAATTGATATATCTCTGATAAAGTCTATACACATGCAGGTCTTCTGCCTTGCATAGCTTGGCAATCTTTAAACAAGAAAATTTCAAAGATTATATGGCCATTACTGAAACAGACTTTGATAAGTTGTTTTTGTGTTTTATATTGGACTATTTATTTGAAAGGAAATGAATCAAGGAAAGTCAGAAGTGCTACATTAATGCAGCTTGCATGAGAGACACCGCCCGAGATAACATGCTATATATCTAATTGCATCAAGAGTGAATGTGAAACGTTTATTAAGCATTGTGTAGTCAAGGCAAATTGTAAATTCTATTATTTATGATCTTAACTAATTATTTTGGTACATAATAGTGCATTTGTAGATTTGGCTGTCCTGAAGTCGTAATCACTGATCAGGGAAGGGAATTTGTTAATGAGCTCTCATCTGCTCTCTATAATATGACAAATACTAATCATCGTGTTACAAGTGCATACCACCCACAAGTAAGTTATAATAGTTTATGAAAATTACATTAGTGTGCTTGAATGTTGTAGACCAATGGACTCACTGAAAGATTCAACCAAACACTTACAAGATCTTTGGCTAAACTCATTAATGAAGACCAAAATGATTGGGATCTGAAAATAAACACAGTTCTGATGGGATATCGAGCATCTTTTCAAAGTTCTACTGGATATTCACCGTATTATTTATTATTTCAAAAAGAAATGAGGCTTCCAATTGATTCTGAGATTTCCCCTCCCATTCATACATCAGGAAAAAATTGTGATGAATTGGTCAATGAGTTACTAGTATATCGTGAATCTGTTTTTAAAAAAGCAACAGAAAAAATCAAAGATTCCCAAATTCAACAGAAGGAGACATATGACAGGAAGCATGTTACTGAAGAGCTTTCAGTAGGTACTAGTGTTTTACTTGAAAATTCGGCCCAAAAGGGAAGAAAAGGTGGAAAATTACAAGAATTATTTCGTGGCAACTATACTATATCAGAAAATTTAGGAAAAGGATTATACAGATTAAAAAATGATGATGGAAAAATTCTTAAAAATAAGATCAATATTAAGAGACTGAAAGTCTGCCGAAAGCGTGGGGAAATCGATTGTTCTAGAAATGAAACAGACACAAAGAAAGCTAAGGTAATTGTACAACTATACCTCGAAAATTGTAATTTTTACAACCTTGTTTACTGCATTTGCGCTGATATGTAGTGCTAATACATTTTTTAATTTACATACTATAGTTCGATAATATCCAACAACTCTCTCAGCATGAACAGGATGATGTAGAAAATGATGCTTGTCAGGATGGAAGTTCAATAAATTCTATACAGGACACAGAGCTAACTAAGCAGAGTCAGTTAGAAAAAGCTGTTACTGAAATAAAGAATTATGACTCAGATCACTTTATCTCCAAAATATCCTCCTTGAATCTTTCATTGGATGAATTTGTGAATGGAAAGGTTAGCAAAGAAAAATGTCATGGCAAATTCAGTTTTCCTCATAGTATTTAAAATGTAATAGGTGAATGGCTGCATAAGCTTGATGGAGTTTTCTAAACTTGGATGTGGTAAAAGAAGTGAGTGAGAACCATTTAATTTAAAAGTAATTAATTGAACTTTCTGATATAATAATATAGAGAAGATGCAGAATCTGACGAATAATATCAGTTGTATATCTAGTGCACAATTTAGTGACATCTTAGAGTTTTTGTACTCTAAATACATTCATAAGGATCATACACTTGAGGTATGCATAATATTATTATGATGAAAATTTTACAATCGTTTACATATTGAATAATTTAATTTCAGCTAGTCTCCTATGTTCTGGATGTTATGCTACCTAACGTTTTGCTTCTTGTTATCTGTAGCTCATTTGATCTCACTCAAGAACAGGTAACTACAAGATAACATACGACATGAACTAAAGAAAATAGAGTGAGACCTGTAGCCAGACCATTTGAAATGAGGTGCATGGCCAAGTGTCCAACTTAGCTTTGTAAATTATAAATAGTTTTTTTTTATGTCCTTGGATATTGATTATGAGTAATAATGCAGCCATTCATCTCAGATTGGGGTGAGATCTTGGATGGTCATAAAAATTGGTAAAAATAGATGAGTATTGTTTTAAAGCATGTGACCTTAGTCAATACATAGTAAACTTATTCAGCAAATAAACCTAGTTGACAAAATAGCTTGAACAATTCAAGCTTTATAATCCACTTGTTTGTTGTAACAAATATTTTTAAGTGCAATGTTAGGCTTTAGTTATATTATTCCACCTAATCATCATTTATATTTGTATTTCATGTTTATTGTTTGTATTGTATGTATGTATATATATGTGTATATGTAAATACATATGCTTGCATACATGCAAATGTTTACGTATGTATGTATGTATGTATGTATGTATGTATTTATGTATGTATGTATGTATGTATTATATATGTGTATATGTAAATACATATGCATGCATACATGCATGTATATATATATATATATATATACCTATTATTGGGAATAAAAAAAAATGTCACATCATCTGATCTAAACATTAAAACTCATGCCCGCAGCACTGATGCCAATATTTCTGACTGAATTTTGATAATTTATAATATTTTAAAGTGTACTATATATATATGGATGATGTGTGTATAGACGTATACATGAATATTTCTCTTGCAATATCTATGATTCATAACTATATGATAAATAGATTCTTTGAATTGGATTAGCTATGTATGAAAATCTCAAGAAAAAGCATCAAACTGGTACGGTAATTTCATAATAAAAAATGTAAAATAACATTCCCTTATTTGCTGCAGCCCTAACCATTAACTTAACATCTACTTCTCCAGAAAAGTATGGCGAACAACAACTATATTGGAGAAAAGAATATGGCTTATTCACATCTGATCTCCAAGCTCTACTGAGAGGTGATTGGTTGTCGGATGCTTTAATCAATTGTGCTCAAGTGTTGCTCCAGCAATCCTACCCAACAGTTTGTGGATTACAAATGACAACTCTTGGACTCACAGATTCTTTTAAGTCGGAAAGGGGGAAATTTGTGCAAATCTAGGCAAAGCCATTGGATTACTATCTCAAATATTGGATGCCAAGAGAACCATGTCAATGTTTTTGACAGTATGCCTTACTCTGCAACTGACACCAAAACTGTAAATGAAATATGTGCAATTCTGTGTTCACCTGCAAGACAGATTATTCTCAACTTTCCCAATATTCAGAAGCAGAAAGGTGGCAATGACTGTGGCTTATTTTCGATTGCTTATGCAACTACTTTGTGCACAGGTTTATCTCCATCAAAAGTGAACTATGACCAGTCAAAGCTACGCAAGCACCTTTACGACTGCATCCAGAACAATAACCTATCACTTTTTCCCAGCTCTCGTTCACAACGAAAAGCAAAGCAGACTTCACCAGAAATTATTCCTATATACTGTACGTGCAGAAAACCAGAAAGTGGGAAGATGGCTCAGTGCGACAATTGCCTGGAATGGTATCACGACAGTTGTATCAAAATTCCCGATCGCGTTGAAGAAATTAACTGGATCTGTTCTTTCTGTTCATAAACATACAAATACTACGAAAGCAACAACGAATAATGCATCATATCACTGCCGTTTTCTATAATTACGTTGATTTGTCAGTTTGTGCTGAATAAAGTAAAACACATTACTATCTATTAATACCTTTTTCACATTATGCAGAAACAATATAACTTTGTTCTTAATTTATACATAGGTCGCTGAATGTGGAGTCTCAGAGAGCCCTAGTCCCCCTTACCAAACAGGCTGTGTGGGCACAGCACCAAAATTTTGGACTAATATAGCTAATCCTTTGAGTGTTTAAATCAAATAACATTTTGTCATCTAATAGTTTGTTACAAATGATAGACCCCCTTCTAACTTTACTACTGTCTATCTATATACAGTATGCACAGGGTAAATTGCGCTGATAGGTTTAGCAAAGAGTGACAATGAAAAGCAAAGCAAACTTTATTAGAGATTGTTTCAACCAACTAAATCCATACATTAAAATGTTTTACAGATTAGTTAGATATGAAAAAACAACATCAATCAACATTATATTTCTAGCTCTAATTATGTTTTATTTATTAAAGTGAATTAGATTTATGTTAGTACAATAACTGACAAAATACACACTTTCTATTAAAGATCAAGCAGCCTATTAATGAATGAATATTGACACAGGATTTCATTAAGGGTCATCAAATGATGATGTTTAGGGTTGTGGGCCTATAGTACACGAAAACACGACGTCATTATACAGCGCTTGCGTATTTGTGTCATAAAGGCACGAGGGCGCCAGTTTACCGCTAATTGTTGCACCGATATGGCTGATTTAGCTACGGTTGTATCTCAGGCCCTAGGTATCAAGTTTTACGGCGTTACTGCCTATCACGGCCAGCGTTTTAGCTTCCGTCTGGAGCTGCACAACCCCTAGACTCCTACTGTATCGCCCTGATGTTGTCAGAATACCGAATGCTGGGAGCCTTGGGAGTATTAAACTCCTTCAGCTTTTCTTCAGCTCTTGAAAAAGATGACCTCTTGGATAGGCTTGGCTCCAAGTTAGTAATACCAGCCAACAATTCTGACTGATTTCAACTTCGCGTACTGCTGCTAGTAGAACAATGAGAATCCATACAGCTGCTTGCAGTTAGGGAAAGTCCCGTCTTACCGCTCAGGGAAATTAGAGTGAATGAGAAAAGTGCTGTTCTCCATTTTCCATTCTCTAAACAGGCAGTTTTACTATTGCAAACATTATTGATGAAGAAAAGGCATGTGTATGTTAAATGACTGTAGTGAGGGTCTATACATTAGTTTCAAAAAATCCACTCTTTAAGTTGGAAGCACTGTACGAGTTGTGCAGCAGACACTTCCATTACATCACTTTTTCTTACGTCATTCCCACGCATGCGTGAGCTATTTCCTTCCCCCACCCACCAACAAAGAAGGAAAAGGGTCGGGGATCGAAGGGTTATAATTTTACTGCTGATTTTTCTTCTGCTTTGGTGGTAATTTTTACTTCAGTGCTATTGCTTTTAGTATTATAATCACTAAACAAGAAGAAGAACAATCCATACAGCCGCTTGCAGTTAGGGAAAGTCCCGCCTTACCGCTCAGGGAAATAACCGTTCGACCTTAGCTCGTTAACTAGTTACGTTAAATGACGAACTACCGCAAAATCTTGACGTCAAAAAAATGGCGTAAAATGTATAAGAGTGAATGAGAAAAGTGCTGTCCTCTGTTTCTAAACAGACAGTTTTACTATTGTAAACATTATTGGGATGATGAAGAAAAGGTATGTGTATGTTAAATGACTGTAGTGAGGGATTATACAGTAGTTAAAAAAAATCCACTCTTTAAGTTGGAAGCACTGTATATAACGGAGCCCTCGTTCCTGAAGCATCAAAATGTCGGTGATTGCTGCGCCTGCGCAAAATACTCTGCGGTTGTGTTGGGTCAGTGCGTCCTGCAAACTGTGGGAGCCAAAAAGTAATAGATGACCACTACCACACTGCTCTAAAACAACCAAAGTGTATGATTATACCCACCTCAGGAACGTAAACCCCTCCTACTTCAACATCCAGACTTCAAAATTCATAGCACATTCCTCAATACCTTGCCTGCAAATTGAAATATTGGATTTTTCTCATTTTTAAAAAATGAATAATAACTTATATTGATATTATGAATTATTTTAGCATACTAGCAAGTAATCCCGCCACACATTGGTGTTTGAGGAATTGCAAAGTAAGATGCAGTAGCATAAGTTATTTTGCTCAGTTACCATTATTTTCTATTTGTTAGTGTTACATACGTTTTCCTCTTCTGGTCTCTTTTCTGAATTATCTCAGCTATTCTTATCTCCTACCTTACCTTTCTTCAGCTTTTCCTTCTTCAGCCATAGAGTCCCGTTTCCCTTGTCTACTCTCTGCTTGGATTCACTGTCCTCTTTCACGATTGTGGACTAAGGCTTTTCAAAACTTATGCCTTATTTTTCGCACTTTCGCCTTCCTAATTTAAAACTTGAGCCGCCTTGACAAGTACCGCATTTTAGCTACAATTAAGCTCTGCCATTTTGCCTTCTCTTTCGAACTTTCCCTTCCTTTTTAAAACCTACGCGCCTTTCCTTGCCGATTCCACCAGTTAAATCACCTGTTGCCTCCTCTTTCTTACTTTGTTTTTGAGAGGTACGCCACCATCCTAAAAACTTTAAAAACTTCTGAGCCAGCGGGAAAGTGCAGTTCCAAAACTCAATAGAAAAGTCTATGGGAATAAATAAAACCACACATTTCCCGCGCTACACGCTGCGGGATTTAGTCACGCGCTCAAACCGGACCAACCTTGTGCACAGTAACTCAGAGACAATTGTAAACAAAAAGCAGTCGTAGCTTGGTGACTTCGTTTCTACCTTTCTGCTTGACATTCTGGTTCATTTTAGGCTCAGGACTTTGTTGCTATTCAAGGCTACTTAACAAGAGCAAGCTACAATGTGAGATACGTTGTTGCTTGTCCACTCAGATTTTCTTACCTGTTTAAATAGGACCTATTTATTTAGAACTCAGCCAATTTACTGTTAGCTGACTAAGATAATAAGATATAGACTAAGATAATATGTCACCAAGCTACGACTGCTTTTTGTTTACAATTGTCTCTGAGTTACTGTGTACATGGTTGATCCGGTTTGAGCGCGTGACTAAATCCGGCAGTGTGTTTTTAAAGGGAATTCTCTGGACCGCTTCGGCGCGAGCTTTCGAATGGTACAAACACTGGAAGCGTAGCTACTTTCGTTCAAATGTTATTAACGGTTTTTACTGCGCCAGCTCAACTTGGACATACTATAGTGTGGGTGTAAATCGTTTAATATTTTAAGGCTCATGAATTGTTCAGATAAGTATGCAGAGCTCGTTCTGTACTGCCATGAAGAATAAATGTTGTTTATGCAAAACTATGGTCTCTTAAAGAGGCTAGTCCAAATCACTGCTTACCACCCTTAATAATGGCGTAATCTAAAGGAAGAGCTTTGGCAAAGCTGTTGGAGAGAATTACATAGAAATATATCACTGGCAAAAGTTTGAGCAGTCTTACGCTACAGGATAAGCGTCACGTATTGTTGGTGGTCTCCACGAGAACTGAACAAACTGCTCAAGTTCAGCCAACCAGACCCTTTTCCAAAGTTACTAACACACACACATATTATTATATAGATTGCCCTAGGAAGCTCATCATAACTTTATAAACTAGCTTCAATTAGCAGATATTTAGCTACATAAAATGATACAGCTCAGTTGTATTTTCAAAATTCAGAGGTTACAGATAAATTAAGCATCAATAACTAGTGGTGTGCTTGAGAACAAATGGCAAGCGAGCCTTAAATTACACAATTGTTAAACGATTGATTTTAACAACTAAAACTCAAGCTACTAAAATGAAGCACCAGGAGGTGCGAACCCTCAGGGTATGTCCACCGGACATCAGCAGTAGAAGCGAACGTCTGTTAAAAATTATTTCAAACCTTTAGCATTTACACACAGACGGTTACTACTTACGGCGATACAAAGAAAGAAGCAAACAACAGAGCGAAGGGAACGCCTCTAGGTTAAAATAGATCAGCTCCGCGGTATATAACTCGACTCTAGAGCCCCTTTACACGCGTGAAGCGCGACAATTGCAACTGCAGTAGTACTACAAGCCAACCGGCCACTCTCTAGCTGCAATTTTCAGCTCACGTGCTTATAACGTGCGGTAAAGGGGCGTTACTTGTAGCGCACTAGCACAACGATTGTACGAACGGCTAAAATCGACTAGCTTTTTCTTGAAAACTAAGTCGAAACAAACAATTCTAGCACATTAAAGGGACTTACTTTGCAAATTTCTCTATCTCTACATTGTTTCAGAGCCTGGAAGTCCGTCGTCTTCGAGATCCGTTGTTGAATGAATGAATGAACGAATGAACTAGAGCACTGAAGTAGTGCAAACCCTCAGCGCTAGTTAGCTAGTATGATAAAGAAAATAATAACAAAGGAAAAGTGTAGAAACAAAAAAAAGAAAGAGAAGTGGCATGAAGAGAGGCAGGAAAGAGAAAAAGACAATGAAGAGGGACAAAAGAAAGAGGAATGAATGAAAAAAGGTAGGAAGAAAAGAAGAAAGAAAGAAAAACAGTACAGGAAAAATGAAAGAAAAAAGTAGGAAAGAAATAAAAACAGTAGGAAGAGGAAAATAAGGCAAGAATACAAAAGAAAAAAGAAAAAAAAACCGGATGAAAAAAAAAATGAAAAAAAAAGTGTCTACAAGGTTTGAACCAGACACTTTTAGGTTAGGTATTTGCTCACTCAACAACTACCAACTCAACACGTCACGCTGAATGCATGTAATTGTTAGCTATTTAAATGTGATTTGCAACCTGCAAGCTGGCTCACGTGACAAGCAAGTTTTTAAGGGGCGGTTCCCATTACCGTAACGTACGATTGTAGGACTGAAATTAGACTCGCTTTTTCTTGAAAAATAAGTCAAAACTAACAATTCTGGCACATTAAAGGGACTTACTCTGTGAAGTGCTATAGTTTGATGTCGCTTTCAAAGCCTGGGTAGCCGTACTCTTCGAGATCCCCTGTTGACTGACGGAATGACTGACAGGATGACTACTGTAACCCTCTGGGCGCATGCGGGCCGAGGGTTAATGAAACACAGACAGGATGACTACTGTAACCCTCCGGGCGCATGCGCGCTGAGGGTTAATAAAGTCTAGTTGTTAAATTACGTTACACGGTAAAGGGGATTCAATGCCAGGGTAACCGCTCCCGCAACTGTTTGAATTGAAAAAGAAGCAACAAAATCAAGTCTCGTTATTTAAAATTTTCTTTGTGGTATTCTTAATAGTAGTTGTAACACACTATACTTTCACACAACTGAATACACCTAGCAAGACTTACTTTCGTGGTTCGTCTAGTGGACAATGAATTTTATGCTTCCTATAGATATAATTCTTGTACACATCATGTGAGCTCCACAATTAAACTGGACCTGTGTGTGTGTTCACTTTTAGTTTTATACACATCATGTGTGTCTTCACTTTAATTGATGTACATCATGTGTGAAGTTTAAAGTCTGTTAAGGGTTATGAGACTGTGGGGCCCGAATAGGCCAACCCAGCATTTACAAACTCACACACTAATTATATTCATAGTCATGCCACATTGTAGTAGTAATTGATACTTCTGGGATTACCAGCTGAGCTGGGCTCATTGTTACTTTCTTTGTGTAAAGGTGGCCCCCTCAACCCCTCATCTACCTACTCATATAGTCACTGAGCACTGTAGATTCTTTGTCCATTTGACCAACTGAGTCTGTTTGTGTTACTGCATGTCTTTAAATATAACTTTAACCATTATTAATTGACCAACTGTGGGATACTAGCAAGGCCTGTCAGTGGAACTGGTGGCAGTCAACCTTATCGAACTATCAGAGGATACTAGGCACCACAGAGACAAAGGCACAATTGTACAACTGCAGCACATGCCGCCACAGACCTGCCATATATATAGACAACCTGTCTGAACATGCTCAGATATAGTCATGTGATATAGCACAGTGGTGACATGAGAATGGAATGTTTGGTGAATGTACAGTGAATGCAGAGGTGTGGAATAGCTATGGAAACACAACATTAAGAATAGGGAATACATTATTAAGAAGAGTTTGTCACATAAACAGAGATGTGTCCTGTGGGTGAGGTCTGTGGGTGTTCCACCACAGCATAATTTACCAACCCTTAGTGAATTTGTACACTTAATAATGAAAAAAGAATGAAACTAATTTGTGAGATAAAAATGAAAGTACAAAAATATTTTAGCTAGTGATGAAAGTATATTTATATAATTGTCAAATTCAACCATGAAAAAAACAATTGAATAAGCAACAATCACTATATTATTATGCCCAGAATTAATAAATTCTGGCTTTGTTCTGCTTTGGTATATTATGAACTTTGTCTGCCATATAGTATAAAGACAGAAGTAGTAAAAATTCTGACTCAGCATATCAATAAGTAGATGTGCTTTCAAAAGAAGATCGCAATTGTTGTTGGAGCACAAAGGAAAAACAATGACGAACAAAAAGTGACAAAAAGTGATCGCTATTATAATGAAGCACCAAAGGTGCGAACCCTCAGTGCTATTAAACACTACCTAGCTATTACAATATTATAATCTCTTTCCAAAACATCAAGCAATCTGTTAGCTACTTTAATGAGGCATCAAAATACACTGCCTGAAAAGTGTCCATTGACAACCACAACAAAATTGTAAATTAGTTCATAATGTGTTGATAACTAGTTTGTTAACCTCTACAGCCTTGTACATTTTTTGTTAACTCTAATTATCAAGAAAGTTTACAGATATTATTGTTATGGTTGTAAATGGACTCTTATGAAAATGGTATATGGAACCACTGTCTTCATAAGAGAAGCTAAACTAGCCAGAAACATTCACAGATATACTTTTTCAACGCGAAACTTCACTTCTTTCAACTCCGTTAACTTCCGGGCATAAAGTGAACTACACCGCTGGCTGCACGAAATTATTTGCTCACGTGATTATGACGTGACTACGCGGAGCTGAAAGCTTCACGTTTTCTCAATGATTAGTCGAAATTAAAAAAGTAGCGCAATAAAAGGTCTTAATCTTGTGCTGACTGAGTTCACTTAATCTACGGTTAATTTTCAGCAATCTCCAAAATCAGAGCGTGACAGACAGGGAAATGACAACTATAACCTCCTTGCCCATGCTCCTGAGTGTTAATTACATTTCCAGTTACAGGTAATAAATACAGTAGCTAAAAATGAGGGCTCATTCTGAAATAGGAGGGCTCATAGGACACCAGTCAAGGGTCCCCCCTAAACCAGGCCTGTTATCATGTGTGTATGTTCCTTTTAGATTTATTCACATCATGTGTGTGTTCACGATGTCTGGGCTCTACCTCAAGCTACACCCAGAGTGGTAGTACTCCAGTTGAGACCTGTCAGAGCAGCCACCCTAGGCAGCCAATCTGACCGGCTCATCAACCAGGAACATTGTCTCCAGGAATAGAACAACAACATTATCTGTATCTTTTGAACCTGAACAATACACGCATATTTTGAACATAATCACCTCCATAATATATCGTCATGTTGCCTGCATGCGGGCACGTGAGCCTTAGTTCTGTACCACCCACCACTAATATAACTTGTATTCTTCCACCTCGTGTTCAGTTATCAGTAATGTTCTAAAAATACGAGAACCTGAAGAGCTGATGACTAACTCTGGTCCTTCGAGAATATAGTTCTAGTACGTACCACCTTCCAGTGTTGGCCTTACAACCCGACATTGAGTTGGTCCTTCGAGCCGGATACTCTAGACAGAGGATCCGTGCCAGCGCCGAGAAGGAAAACCACCTACCATCCGACGAGGTCATCATCACCGAGACCGCCTTCTGCAATCACCTATCAACTCGATCAACCGTGAGCCTTCCCTCACAATCAACCTAATCGAACTTATCAACTTGACGACCACATACCTGGTCAACCTAATCGAACTTATCACCTTGTCGACCCCGTGCCTGTCGCTGTACTTATCGAGTAGGACTATTCATTAGCTTGCTATCTGTTGTTGGCTACGTGTATAGTTGGGAAACATCATTTATCGTCGTTGGGAATACTTCCTATCGTTGTACTCATCGAGTAGGACTATTCATTAGCTAGCTATCTGTTGTTGGCTACGTGTATAGTTGGGAAACATCATCTATCGTCGTTGGGAATACTTCCTATCGTTGTACTTATCGAGTAGGACTATTCATTAGCTAGCTATCTGTTGTTGGCTACGTGTATAGTTGGGAAACATCATCTATCGTCGTTGGGAATACTTCCTATCGTTGTACTTATCGAGTAGGACTATTCATTAGCTATCTGTTGTTGGCTACGTGTATAGTTGGGAAACATTATCTATCGTCGTTGGGATTACTTCCTCCACCTACCTGCCAATCATGTCTCGAATCACAGTGGAAATATCCGAGTTACAATCGATGACGGATGTGGAAGCTGTCAAACGTAAGAGAACCGCCCGTAAGACTCAACTTACTAAGCTAGCTGGACAGCTGGATACTATCACATCCACCCCCTTGGACACACTCAGTGCCAAAATGGTACAGAAGTGTGTCGGTAGTCTAGAACGTTCTATAAGGTTGTACAAGACCCTTCAGCTACAAATTGAGAAGCTCATGGTTGCAGATCCTGCACTTGAAGAGGAAGAGGCTCATAGTATAGCTGCCGAGGAGGAATATGAAATTCTGGAAGAGAGATCTGTCGCTTTGTTGGATAAGGTCGTTCACAACGAGATTTTTCCATTCTCATGGAAGAACTAAGTCCTTTGCTAGAAGCTGAGGACCCAGATCAACAAATTTACCAGGAATCCTTTGCTAACCTCAAGAAGCAAATTGTGGACTTCAAGAGGAAGGCTGGTGAATACCGTTTGGATCCTCACATCGCCAAACTAGTGGATAACCTTAACAAGGCTACCGCCAACTATCAGAAGAAGGCAGCTGAAGCCGGAAAACATTCAACCGCCAGTAGCAGAACATCAACACCAGCACCAGTAGATCTAACCACTACAGACAGAGCAGATGCACCGTCGACCAGAACCATCACGGTGGCCTCTAGGCTAAGGCTTGATCTGCCTAAGTTCGATGGAGAGCCCACCGAATGGCTCAACTTCAAGGCCCTATTTACTGCGGCCATTGAAAGAGACGGAACTGGTATCTCCGACCAGGAGAAGTGTACTCACTTGCTGAACTGCATGACTACAGCCAGTGCCAAAACCACCATCAAACAGTATGCTACCATCACTGACGGATACGCTCTAGCACTCCAAGCCCTTGAAGATGTTTATGGTGGGGCATGGAGAATCTACCCACAACATGTCGCAGCTATCCTGAAACCTGAGACTTACTCCTACAATTGTGACAGCCTTAGGAGGATGAGAGAGATGATTGATTCTCACACTAAGGGACTTGAGCAATGTGGAGGAAACACGTTGGAACAATTCTTAGCCACCCTTGTGATATCTCGTTTCGACAAGAACATGTTGTATGAGTGGACTCACCACTGGGAGGATCTGAAGAGTCTTCCAACTATCACCGAAGTCAGGGACTTTTTTAGAAAAAGAGAACTCCGGATGATCGAGCATCCCGTTATTTTGAAGACATCTCACAAACTGATCAACTCATCCAACACCTCATCGAAACCACCATTAAAGAGAGTGACCTTGCCAGTGAGGGCACTCGCAACCCAGGCCGACAATATTGAACCAACCACCGAAACTGTCTTTCGCTGTCCGGCCTGCGGGAAAGACCCACATTCACTCCCGAGATGTGCAGCTTTTATGAAGTTGACACCAGAGAATCGACAGAAAGTAGTGAGAGAAGCCAACTTGTGTTTTAACTGCCTCAGTCATCGACACAGAAGGAGAGATTGCCCTTCCTCGTTCACTTGTCGGACGTGTAACGGCAAACACCATTCCCTCCTTCACAAGGAGGAATCTACCAACACCACATCAACTGCCAACAGCCATCATCCTTCAACCCCTGACTCCGACTCAGATGGTGAGGTCATGGTAACTTATGGAGGAGAAAACTCAGTAGTCTTGTCAACCGCTCAATTTCTCTGCCGCAATGGACGGATCCAGCAGCAAGGACGAGCTTTACTTGACAGTGGCTCTGTACCATCCCTCATAACTGAAGCTCTAGCCAGTGCTCTACAACTACCCAGAAAGGCAGTCGTGAGGACTTTCATCGGAGCCTCGGGAGTTTCTGCAAGCAGTCAAGTACACACCGGACCTCGTATCTATATGCCTGATCAAAAGGGGTATGTAGCTCCAACCATCTTTGGCTGGATCTATGCAGGGTACCTACCAGGAGCTCCAACCAATCAAACTGTGCTCACAGTGATACCTACCAGAGATCCACTAGAGGAATCCCTCAACAGGCTCCATGAGTTGGATAAAGTTGAAAAACCGTCTACTTGTTTCACAACTGAAGAACAACAAGCCGTGGATCACTTTAAGGATCACTATACTCGCCTATTCTCAGGGCGATTTCATGTAACATTACCCCGAAAGGAGGAACCGCCTACTTTGGGCACCTCTCGACCAACTGCACTGAAGAGATTTATCCGCAACGAGAAGTCACTGGAATCTTCAGGGCAGCTGGCTAAATTCGAAGCAGTTTTTAAGGAATATGTGGACCTAGGACATGCGAAGATTGTGCCTCAAAATCAACTATCTCTATCACCAAGCAACTCCTACTATCTACCTGTCCATGGAGTGACCAAAGAGGCTTCATCAACTACTAAATTACGAGCTGTGTTCGACGCTTCGTGTAAAACCAGCACTGGAGTGTCGCTAAACGACACACTCCTACCAGGACCCAATCTCTACCCTCTCCTGTCATCAGTAATTAACAGATTCCGAATGTTTCCAATCGCAATCACTGCTGATATTGGAAAGATGTTCAAGGAAGTGGAATTGGACCCAAACGATCGTGAGTATCATAGATTTCTACAAAGAGATTCTGATACCGGTACCATTCAAGACTTCAGGATGTGCAGACTTACATTTGGGGTCACTTCATCACCATACCTTGCTACCCAAGTATTGTTGGAGTTGGCTGATCAGGAACAGAGTCGCTATCCAGAAGCAACCACTGCCATTAGACAATCCTTCTATGTGGATGATTGTCTGGCCGGAGCATCAACCTTACAGGAAGTGAAACGCCTCGGAGATCAACTCATCAACTTGCTGAAAGAAGCAGGAATGACTCTCCGGAAATTTCGAAGTAACTCTCCTGAATTTTTATCAACACTACCGCCTGAACTAATTGAAACTGAAGATTTGGAAATCACCGAACCGATGTCATCTGCCAAAACCTTGGGCATACATTGGAGCTTACGGACCGACAATCTCCATATTTCAACACCCAATATTGATCCATCTATACCTACCACCAAGAGACTAGTTGCCTCAGCGGCTGCCAAGGTTTATGATATCCTTGGGATTTATTCCCCTGTTACCGTGGTAGCCCGACTGATTCTTCAGCAATTGTGGCAATCTGGTCTCGGCTGGGATCAACCTATTCCAGCTGACCTTGAGAATCTGTGGCATGCTTGGACAGCAGCGTTACCTGACCTAGCAGCACATCCAGTGCCCAGAAGACTCACATCTGACACCAACCATCCTAGCATCCAGCTTCATGGGTTCTCAGATGCTTCAGAGAAGGCCTATGGGGCAGCCGTCTACATACGGACAGTTGCTGCAGACACATCAACCATAGTAAACCTGGTAATGGCCAAATCAAGAGTTGCACCGATTAAGACTCTGACCACCCCCAAGCTTGAGTTAACCCTTTCGTTCCCAATCCCGCTTTAAAGCGGGTGAAGACCGGTTGGCTTCTCCGAATTTTTAAAAATAGTTACTTTATAGCTAGAACCTTCAGATTGCATACACAGGTGCCCAATGCATTGGAGAAGCATCTAAAATAGCTGTCAGCCAGGACTGCTTCGACAGTACCTCACAGCAGTTGTGTTTATTTCTTCCTCGGCAAAAAACAACAACATCGGTTCTCCGTCGAATTTAAAAAAAGTTACCTTCTTCACAGCAGCTTCATTTATGGATCCAGTCATCTCCAGAGCTTTGTAGAAGCAGCGAAAAATTGCTTGAGCTCAGTAGCCTTCCATAACACATTGAAACAACCGCTTCTTTGCCGACCAAGACTTTGCGGTTTGACTTACTGTCTTCTCCATTTTTTTATAAAATCGCCAGTTCAACTGGGGACCTCCCCATTACGTACAGTCTTAGGTAATGCTTATTACATCATAGGAAAAAAGTGAGCGTGTCATGTGACCTCGGTAAGTATGCAAAAAAAAATTTTTTTCAAAGTCATTTTTTGAAAGATGGCGTCTAGAAGTTACAATGCGGTGCAAGTTTTAGACTTGCTTGATGCTGACTCTAGCGACTCAGGATCAAGCGGAGAGAAGGGAGACGACATCTAGGGCTATAGGAGGCCCTGTATCAGGGTTGGTGGACCAGACCCCGTCAACTCTGATACTGAAAATGGGAGTCAAGAAGATGATCGAGGTAAGCTTGTCTTTCTCTTGTCTTTCTCTTGAAAAATAGCAAGCTTCTGTTGTGGAAAGGACTTATTTATAGCTATATTGAGATAGAGTAAGCTGTTTAGCTATAATATATATATATATTTCATTGAGTTTTGAGATTTGAAAGTGGCTTGTGGTTTTTTGAACAAATTCAAATTTTCAAAAAAATTAAAAAAATTTTTTACCACATATACTACTAGGACCAGATGTGAATGCAGTCACCGACCCGATTACGCAGATGAGGCGACAGGAGCAGAGTCTTCCAGTCATGAAGGAGAGGATACCGGACCTGAGTCTTCCAATGATGAAACACGAATAGGCAGCAGGTTCCAGTGATGAAGAAGAGGAAGTGGCTCCTCCTGCTCCGAGTTCTGGACGTCCTCGCGGTCGGAGAAGGCGGGAATCGAAGAACAAGAGTCGGGTGGATGAGGTAGGGGGAGAGTGGAAGAAAGATGACAACACACCCATTGATATTCCATAGTCTTTTGTGTAAAGGACCACAGACTTTGATATTTGTGGCTGCTCCCCCCCCCCCCCTCCCCCTCCCTGAACATCCCAAAAGTTGTAATATGTATTGTTATTGTCGTTGTCGTTGTCTGTGTTTTTGTGGTGTTGTAGTGGAGCTTCACACTCGATGTATATGTGTGTGCGTGGAGTTGAAATGTTATTCTGGCGCTTCCAGATCTAACCGGGGAGGGAACGAACTCGGGGGGGAGGGGGGTCTTTTCCAATCGGGGCTACTATGCCCATGTAAGTTGAATTTCATGTATGTGTGTGTGTGTGTACACCAGTCAATTTATATTATACATTTATTTTTATGATCTGTATTCACCTGTATCTTCTTTTTTCTAGTGTGTGTGTGTGTATGTGTGTGCGTGCATTTGTGGAATGAGAGAGAGCAACCGTGGACAAACAGTATGTGGCACTTCCGTATACAACCTGGGAGGGAACTCTGGATCTTTTTGGATCGTGACTACTATGCCCATGTAAGTTGAATTTCATGTGTGTGTGTGTGTGTGTGTACACCAGTCAATTTATGTATAATAAATTATACATTTATTTTTATGATCTGTATTCACCTGTAGCTTCTTTTTTCTTGTGTGTGTGTGTGTGTGTGTGTGTGTGTATGTGTGTGCGTGCATTTGTGGAAAGAGAGAGAGAGAGCAACCATGAACAAACAGTATGTGGCACTTCCGGATCCAACCTGGGAGAGAACGAACTTGGGGGTCTTTTTCGGTCTGTGACATCATCCATGCCGGGTAAGTTGAATTTCATTTCTACTTACTGATATTTGGGTGTCCAGCTAGGGCTGGGGGAGGGGGCGGGGGGGTTATGGCACAAGAATGTCAGTGAAAAGCAATGACGGGGGAGGGGGGGCAATTCAGCGAGGCCAGCTGTTGTGTTACAAATATCATTGTTGTCTTGTGTTTTTTTGGTATTGTATGGAGGTTCCGGATCCTAACCTGGGAGGGATCGTTCAGTATGTGACACGTAAGTTGAATTCCACGTGTGTGCTTGTACTGCTTTTCATTTTCAAATTACACTTTCTCAATACAACGGTGATTGTTTCTCTCATGGACAGTATGGAGTATACATACCAGGGGTTCATACAGTAGGAGGCTAGCCCTGGGATCCCCACCTAGAATTTTGGGAGTTGAATAGAAATAAACATTTTGGAAGCATTTATTTTTGGTCTGATATTGTATCCCATTATGTTCCTATCATTACTGAGCCGTTTAGTGCATAGGATCGAACACTGATCATCAGTGTGAAGTATAGACTCTTATGCAAAGATGTGCATCAAAGTAGTGTAGGTTCCAAAAAATGAGTGTGGCGAAGTACACTCGGAGCCCCCCCCCCCACCCCCAAACAAAAATCCTGTATGAAACCGCATACAATACATCATAAAGTTGCAATTATATAGGAGCATGAATAATTTGTTGTTTGTATTACAAATATCTTTGTTGTCTGTGTTTTTGTGTATATGAAATTGTTTTGTAGTGGAGCTCGACGTCCGATGGCATATGTTCCTTGTGGACACTCATAGATGTCTCCTACATGATCACAATCAGCACCACACACAACAAACAACATATTTTATTGTTGAACTAATATAATATTGGTATAAAATGCATCAAACAATATTATTTCTATTTTATTTTATTTTTTTATTGATGGGAAAAGTGGATTTTTTGGGGGAAAAAAAAATTTTTTTTTGAAGTATTAGTAGATGGCCTAAATATTATTCAATTTTCTCAATCAAAAATTGAGGGGAATCCCAAACTCTTGGTCTATTTAGTGATATACGGTTGCTATGGGGTTTTCCCAGTCAGCATCGAGTAAAAAAAATAAAACGGTAATGCTCTATTCCGCGGTAAAAGATTGGATTTTTCCGCGCGCGTCCAAACTATTCGGGAACGAGAGGGTTAACTGCTGCCCTCCTCTTGCAAAACTACTGAGTTTAGTAGCATCAGATCTCAACTTACCGACTTCATCTATATTTGCTTGGACCGATTCCTCTGTCACACTGCATTGGATTCATAGTTCACCTCATCGATTACAAACCTATCAAGCAAACAGAGTCACCACTATCAACGAACTTATACCTTCTGCTCAGTGGAGACACGTCTCCACCAACTTCAACCCAGCGGATCTTGCCAGTCGTGGCACCATGGTTGAAACCTTACTGAGCACTACCCTATGGTGGGAAGGTCCAACTTGGCTGAAGCTTCCACCTGTAGATTGGCCACACCTCAACCTAACGTATCCTGATGATTCTGTTGGATTCAAACCCAAAGCAACTAATGTCGCCGTCACATCATCAGAACCACCATGGGAATTGTGGAATAGGTACTCCAGTTTCCCTAAACTTGTCCGAATCATATCTTGGCTTCGGAGATTTATTACCAACTGTAGAACTTCAACACCTAGTCGAATCACCAACCAACAACTGACCTCTGAGGAGATCACGAAAGCCAGATGTCTTATCATCAAATCAGCACAATTCCAGTCTTACCCTGAGGCATTTGAGACAGCTTCTAATCAACGTCAGTTACCTAAGGGTCATTCACTTCAACACTATGATGTCCGGCTCAATTCCCAAGGATTACTTGAGATTCAAGGAAGAGTTAGATGAGGAGATGGAGCACCCAGAGCTTATCTTCCCCTCAAATTGAATTCAACCATCACCCAGTTGCTCATCTCATCACTACATCATCTACATCATCATCCTGGAACATCAACTCTTTTGGCAATTATCTCAGAGCAATACCACATCCCGGGTTTAAGGAATCACCTCAAGCTCCTGACCCGGAAGTGTGTCACTTGCCAGAAGATTCTAGGAAATCCTGTCAACCAGAGGATGGGATTACTACCACATCATCGAACTACACCTAGCAAACCCTTTGATATATCTGGAGTGGACTTCGTTGGACGATTTCTGATTCATCGGGGAAATCCACGCAAACCTACCAGAGTTAAGGTATATGCTGCGGTATTTGTCTGCTTCACTACTCAAGTCCTGCACTTTAAACTCTGCTCTGACCTCTCTGCTAGTGGTTACATCGCAGCGTTCCACCGCTTCACTGCCAGGAGAGGAACACCCACTCATCTCTATTCCGATGGAGGCTCCAACTTTGTCGGAGCAAGGAGAGAGATGAAGGAGGCTCAAACTCTACTTCATAACGAAACCACTACCAACCACTTCAACCACCTTACCACTACTAAGAAGTTTCATTGGCACTTCTCTCCTCCTAGAACTCCTCACTTCGGGGGACTCTGGGAGGCTGGGGTTAAAAGTATGAAGAGGCTTCTTAGACGTAACTTGTCAGCTCAACCTGTTTCCTACGAGGAGCTAGAAACAATTCTGATAGAAATGGAAGCGGTCTTAATTTCTCGACCAATCACTCCCATCACATCTACTGATCCTAACTCCGTGGAGGTGTTAACATCAGGACATTTCCTGACTGGAGGAACTCTGAAGGCACCACCACCCAACCATGTGGATACCATCAGCAAGTTATCATTGCTACGTCGCTGGAGTCTTGTTCAACGATTAACCCGAGATCTTTGGATCAAATGGAAGGCTACTTACATACAGTCTCTAGTGGCCCGACAGAGATGGCATTTTACCAAACGGAACTATTGTACTGGAGATATTGTTCTTCTCAAGGATGATTCCTTTGAGGTTACCCGGAACTGGCCTCTGGCCATCATTACCGACACCTACCCTGGATCTGATGGTCTGGTCCGGGTAGTTGATCTACGATGTAGAGGATGCACTTATCATCGTTCCACTGATCGACTGATCCTGCTTCTACCGGAGGACACTGCACGTTCTTCCCCCCCCCCCCGGGTGAATGTCTGGGCTCTACCTCAAGCTACACCCAGAGTGGTAGTACTCCAGTTGAGACCTGTCAGAGCCAGAGCAGCCACCCTAGGCAGCCAGTCTGACCGGCACATCAACCAGGAACATTGTCTCCAGGAATAGAACAACAACATTATCTGTATCTTTTGAACCTGAACAATATACACGCATATTTTGAACATAATCACCTCCATAATATATCGTCATGTTGCCTGCATGCGGGCACGTGAGCCTTAGTTCTGTACCACCCACCACTAATATAACTTGTATTTTTCCACCTCGTGTTCAGTTATCAGTAATGTTCTAAAATTGCGAGAACCTGAAGAGCTGATGACTAACTCTGGTCCTTCGAGAATATAGTTCTAGTACGTACCACCTTCCAGTGTTGGCCTTACAACCCGACACACTTTTAGATTTATTCACATCATGTGTGTATTCACATTTAGGTTTATTCACATCATGTGTGTATTCACATTTAGATTTATTCACATCATGTGTGTGTTCACATTTAGATTTATTCACATCATGTGTGTGTTCACATTTAGATTCATTCACAACATGTGTGCATTCTCTTTTAGATTTATACACATCATGTGTGTATTCACATTTAGATTTATTCACATCATGTGTGTATTCACATTTAGATTGTAATCACATCATGTGTGTGTTCCATTTAGATTTATTCACATCATGTGTGTGTTCACATTTAGATTATTCACATCATTGTGTGGTTAACATTTAGATTCAGTCACAACAGGTGGGCATTTCTCTTTTTTAGATTTATACCATAAGTTGTGTATTCACATTTAGGATTTATTCACATCATGTCTGTTTCACATTAGATTATTCACATCATGTGGTGTGTTCACATTTTCGATTTTTCACATCATGTGGTGTTCACATTTAGAGTCATTCCACATGTGTGATTCTCTTTTTAAATTTTATACACATCATTGTGTTATTCAAATTTGATTTATCACATCTTGTGTGTGTCACATTTAGATTCATCAAAATGTGTGCATTATCTTTTAAATTTATCCACATTAGTGTGTATTCACAGTTAGATTTATTCACATCAGGTGTGTATTCACATTTAGGGATTGACTCAACATCATGTGTTGTGTTCACATTAGATTTATAACATCAGTGGTGTTCACATTTAGATTTATTCACATCATGTGTGTGTTAACATTCAGATTCATTCACCAACATGTGTGCATTTCTCTTTTCGATTTATACACATCATGGGTGTATTCAAATTTAGATTGAATTCACATTCATGTCGTATTCACATTTAGATGGTATTACATCATGTGGTGTTAACATTTAGATTATTCACATCATGTGTGTTGTTCACATTTATAGATTCATCCCAACATGTGTGCATTCTCTTTTAAATTTTACACATCCTGTGTTGTATTCAAATTAGATTTATTCACATCATGTGTGTGTTCACATTTAGATTCATTCACAACATGTGTGCATTCTCTTTTAAATTTATACACATCATGTGTGTATTCACATTTAGATTTATTCACATCATGTGTGTGTTCACATTTAGATTTATTCACATCATGTGTGTGTTCATTTAGATTTATTCACAAACATGTGTGCATTCTCTTTTAAATTCATACACATCATGTGTGTATTCACATTTAGATTTATTCACATCATGTGTGTATTCACATTTAGATTTATTCACATCATGTGTGTATTCACATTTAGATTTATTCACATCATGTGTGTGTTCACATTTAGATTTATTCACATCATGTGTGTGTTCATTTAGATTTATTCACAACATGTGTGCATTCTCTTTTAAATTTATACACATCATGTATGATTGTGTGTTCACTTACATCATGTGTGTGTGTTTGCTTTTACATTTATACACACATCTTATATGTGTGTATTCTCTTTTAAATTTATACACACATCTTATATGTGTGTATTCTCTTTTAAATTTATACACATCAAGTATGTATGTTCGCTTTAGATTTATGCATATCGTGTGTGTTTGCTTTTAGATTTATAGCAGAAGACAAAATAAAGTTTCGATTTCCCTTACGTAAACGGCTGTCGCACGATAAAAAATGGGGGGAAAACGGTATGCTGTTTTGTAAAATACGGCCATTCCATTCATTACATCATGTGTGTTTGTTAGTTAGATTTGTTCATATCATAATATGTGTTCACTTATAATTTATACACGTCATATATGGTTGTGTTTGCTTTTAAATATTATTATAAATTCATGTAAAAGTAGACTGTACCAAATGAATTCTACGTCTAGGTCTTTATTACAGACAGAATAATGTTATAGAGATAAATGGTGTATTCTGGTTAAATATTACTTCCTTACCATGTCTATGAAACAGTTTGAATAGCTATATTATCATAACAGTTTCCTAAGGAATATATAATGTATAAGTTCTAAAATAATTTAACGTATAGAGTGGAAACAATTGTTTATTTTAGGAAAGCACATAAATCAAACAAGTAATAAACTTCAGAATCAACTTCGAGGAATTGAGGTAGGTTGATTATGATTTTTATTACAAGACCATTGAAGCTGGCCGATTATAATGATAGAACTTGAATTAAAATACAATTTTGGCAGAAATTACACCTGTCTCACACACATAGTTAATCAAAATATGTAAGAATAGCAAAATACACACAGTTCTGGCAATGGCTGCCCAACAAATCACCCTTTATATACTCAGGTATGTTTATCTATTGTGATTTTATGTAGATATAATCACCAACATTTGACAAGATATAGGGGTGCTATAAAGCACTATTCAGGATTGTGCATGAAAATGAGAGCTTAAAAACTATAAGAATCACAAAAGGAATTGCTCAGTGTTATACAGGTACTTGTTTTATCTGCTCATTTGTGGATATTAAGCTGTTTTATTGATTAGCTCTGTACTCATGGAAACTCAGTGCATTAAAAAAAAGTATAATTATGAACTGTATGAATTATCAGGGCCAATTCATTTGCCATTTTATATACAGATTTACACTACTATTATCTTCATTGTTTTGCTTGCAATGAATTTGTAACATTATAATGTATTATTTCTACCAGATAAATTCCACTGAGCATAAATTATTGGAGTATTGCTTAGTGGACATGCCAACTACTAATGACATAAAAACAGACAACATTGAAGAAAATATTCTATGCCATCCTGCAGGTGATTTATTTTAAAAAAATTGGAAGCAGGATTAAATAATATAAATGTATTTATATGTATTTTATCTTTTAATGATAATTAGATAAATGCTTAAATTTGGACATCTTGCTAATTCAGCTTAATACAATATTGAGGTGCTTCAAATCTCTAGGACAAGTTGTAGGCTTACCTTCAGACTTACTGGACCAGATAGAATCCAGTGCAGCTGTTCTGTATGATGGACTCCGTTGAAAAAATTGAACTGCATATTTTTATTATTGTTTTATAAAATTAATGAATAAAAGACAGATAAATTTTGGCTTGTAGAATTATTAAAACAGTTTGGCTGTAATTATTTTCAATAGATGAAAAAGTACTAGTTTAGGAATCAAAAGGAATTTTCTTGTGAGAACATGCACTGCAAAAAAAGAAAGGTTTGGCGACAGCAACAAAACATGATATAATAACATACTAAGAAATTCTAATCCTGCCTTGTTCTCTTACCACTAGTTGAGCTGATATATATCCTCTTTTTTTGTTACGAATTCACAATATAAAATTTCAAAAGTGTATTTACAATGATAGGAATTAGATCCTCAGCTGGTTGGTATTAACGTTAGTTCTGTTTATTGAACCTGCACTACATACTTGTAGTTGAGTTTACTATTATACCAATTCCTTTGAGTAATGAGGATTTTTTGAGACTGTATCGGGCAAGTTGGCAACACTGTGTTATAAAAACACTATGAATACCTATGCATGGCAGTAACTGAATAATACAGCAAGGGAATCCTGCAAGTAAATTTTTTTTAATTTCTGATAATATTCATGTTAATTATACAAATTACTGTCTTTTGAACTCAGAATTACAGATCATAAATTTGAAGAGTTAATTTCAGACAGAAGTAATTTCCAAAGACTCATATATTTCATGTATTTAATTTGATCTATTATTACAATTTTGACTGAGTAATCCAGCACTCACCAGTTTTATACTTAATTATTAATAATTGTACAGAAATTTTATGCATGAATATATAATTTGTACTTCCATCTGTATGTACATGATATTGGTTGTATAACAGGAAAACTACCCTTCGATGTGGAGATGACTGAGTTCAATACTGTTTCATATCTTAAAAGGTCTTGTCCTCCTCCAGTACCTCCTCACATTTCATTTACAGAAAATAACTTTGAACAATGTCCTCCAATACCTCCACACATTACAGAGTACAGAGATGATGGGAGCCATGTATCGAGCATATAGATGCATCAACAGCAGTGAAGCACATCCTCCCTCCAAAATTACCACCTAAATTGTCATGTCATTGATATTACTTGTGAGTCATATAAAAAACAATTTTAAGTGTGAATATATTAGAAATTTGTCACATCCTTAATTACTTCCTTTTTATTCATTAAATCAATTACAACTTTTTAGTAGTTTCGACTCTTTTAATTATTCATGGCATGAAACAGGAGTGCTGTTATCATGTATCAGCAATTTACTTCCTATTTAGGAAGTAAATTGGTATAATATAGCGTAAGTCATCAATCGCCGACCAGCACTTAATGTCGACCGCACCCTCTGCATTGTCGACCATGCCTTCAGTAAAATTAAGAATACTGTAGTTTACGGCTGCATTTATTTAGTTTCCGGGTGGAATTGATGAGCCGCCATGTTGAGGAATAGCAACCGAGCCAACTCAAGAAGGGAAAGGACGAACAAGAAGAAAGGAAGACGCTCTAAGGGAATTAAGTTGAGGGAATGGTCTGATGAATCAATGCTGGGCGCAATTCAGGCCGTTCGGGAAGGAACTTTCGGAGTAAACAGAGCTGCTCTTGAGTATGGAGTCCCCAAGACAACTTTGAACGACAGGATAAGCGGAAGGGTAGTGCACGGTGCCAGTATGGGAGCTCAGCCTTACTTATCAAGGGAGGAAGAAGGTGAGCTAGTGGATTTTTTAAAGTCTTGTTGCAAAATGGGATATGGAAAAAACAGAAAGGAAGTTTTTGTGCTAGTAGAAGCCATACTAAAGAAGAAAGGGCGTGATTTAGGTAGTCCCATATCTAATGGTTGGTGGCAAAGATTTTTGGAGAGATGGCCTTCATTGAGTCTTAGAACGGGAGATGCTTTTTCTGTAGCCAGAGATAGAATGACTGATCATGAAGTTTTTGACAGCTACTTCAAATTGCTTAAACAAACTTTAGAAGAAAATGGAATATTACATAATCCTGGTCAAATCTATAATTGCGATGTGTCTGGCATGCCATTAGAGCATAAACTTCCTTGCATTATATCACAAAAAGGTGCGAAAAAAATTCGTCAAAGAACATCTGGTAATAAAACACAAATATCAATACTTGCATGTGCGAATGCAATTGGCCAGGCTTTACCACCCATGGTAATCTTTACAGGAAAGAGGTTCAATCACGAATTGAGTGTGGGTGAAGTCCCCGGGACATTGTACGTCACATCAGAGTCAGGGTGGATGGATAATGAGTTATTTTTTGAGTGGTTTAGCAAGCATTTTCTTAAGCACGCTTCTCCTTGTCGTCCACTTTTGTTACTACTGGATGGCCACTCTTCACATTATACTTTAGATTTGATAAAAGAAGCTCGACAGCATGGTGTGATTATTTTTTGTTTGCCACCTCATACTACGGCTGACAGTCAACCGCTTGATACCAGTGTATTTGGACCTCTTAAGATTCACTGGAGCAATGAGTATAGGCAGTATATATTTGATCATCCGGGACGTGTAATAACCAAATTTCAATTTTCTACTCTTTTCAGTCGTGCATGGACCAAAGGCATGAGTATGGATAATATTGTTGCAGGATTTCGATCTACTGGTGTATATCCATTTAATCCTAATGCACTACTTCATAAAATAGAGAACACTACAGTACAAGAGACAGCTAAATCATCTAATGTTTCCACAGTGCTCTCGGACAACACTGGCATTGATACGTGCTCAACTGATCCAGAGGTGTCTGCTCCTCCTAGTAATAGTGCAGTACATAGTCTGCCTGTATCAACCTCTAATGTAGAATTTACTGCAGAAGAAACTGCTACTTTTGAACGTCGATTTGATGAGCATTATGACATTTTCTCTGATTCGAAATATGTATCTTGGTTACATCAGCACCATCCAGATGAGGCTCCTTCCAAGGAACATATGAATTTCTCTTACCAAAACACATCAGGTAATTTTTAAGTACATACTAGTATTTCAAAATTGGTATGGTTAAGAAGAAGTTATTCTTATAGTTTTTATTTACCAGGGATTGTTTTAATTTTTTTGCCAGACAAATTTGGGGGGGGGGGGGGGGGGAGTGAACACAATGAATTCCACATATACCTAAACTTACTTGTTTTCTTGCAATTTCATTCTTTAGTTAATTCGTTTTTTTGTTTTTTTATTATCAGTAATTTTTTTTTTTACTATTAGATAAGAATGTTAAGTGGAGATGGAGGTAGAAACTCATATTTTTTTTATATACTAGGGATTGTTACAAGATTTTTTGCTAGGTGGGTGGAAGGGAGTTGGGGAATTGTCATACAGAAAAAATTGTTAGTTTGATTGCTATTATTATTCAACAGAATCATTACACACACTGAACTTGCACACATATACATGAACTTACTGACTTATTTTCTTGCAGTTTCATTGTTAATTATTATTATTATTATTATTATTATTATTATTATTAGGTTAGAATTACTAGGGGAGATGAGGCTGGCAACTCAGCGTGGGAGATGGGGGGGAAGAATCCCATTGGTCTCTCTTTCTGTATTGACCCAGATTACACTGGTGATAGCTAACTTAAAGTGGCCAATTGTTGAAAAAAGAAGTATTATCTTAATTAATACAAGTATTTCTTATGCATTCATGAAAATGTACAGTAGCTTGTATTTTCTTTCAGACTGCTTGTCAGAAGTTAGTCCTCCATCATCGCCAGCAGTCGATACTTCATATGAGCATTATTGTGCCAGTCCCCTTGCAGTGTCTTTGGCAGTTAGTCCTGCTCCGATGCATTCAGTAATAAGTATTGGAATTCCTCTGGTGGTCAGTATATCAGGTAAAATAAAATTTATTTTCCCTTTGTGTGTCACTGAGCATTATTTTTTTATAGCACCTACTGCAGTCAATCAACTTCGACAATCATTGTATTCCAAGCCAACGTTTAGCTATTCGGAGCCCATTTTGAGTCCTCGTTCGGAGCCAATGTTGAATTCTCGTGTAGAGCCGACATTCAATGCGGAGCCGACATTCAGTCCTTGTGCGGAGCCGACATTCAGTCCTCATGCAGAGCCGACATTCAGTCCTTGTGCGGAGCCAACACTCAGTCCTCATGCAGAGCCGACATTCAGTCCTCATGTGGAGCCGACTTTCAGTTCTCATGCGGAGCCGACATTCAGTCCTCGTGCAGAGCCGACATTCAGTTCTTGTGCGGAGCCAACATTCAGTCCTTGTGCAGAGCCGACATTCAGTCCTTGTGCGGAGCCGACATTCAGTCCTTGTGCGGAGCCGACATTCAGTCCTCATGCAGAGCCGATATTCAGTCCTCGTGCGGAACCGACATTCAGTTCTCGTACGGAGCCGACATTCAGTCCTCGTGCAGAGCCGACATTCAGTCCTCATGCAGAGCCGACATTCAATCCTCGTGCGGAGCCGACATTCAGTCCTCGTGCGGAGCCGACATTCAGTCCTCATGCAGAACCGACATTCAATCCTCATGCAGAGCCGACATTCAGTCCTCGTGCGGAGCCGACATTCAGTCCCCATGCAGAGCCGACATTCAGTCCTCATGCAGAGCCGACATTCAATCCTCGTGCGGAGCCGACATTCAATTTTGGTGCGGAGCCAACATTCAGTCCTCGTTCAGAGCCGACATTCAATCCTCATGCGGAGCCGACATTCAGTCCTTGTGCGGAGCCGGCATTCAATTTTAGTGCGGAGCCAACATTCAGTCCTCGTGCAGAGCCGACATTCAGTCCTCATGCGGAGCCGACATTCAGTCCTTGTGCGGAGCCAACATTCAATTTTAGTGCGGAGCCAACATTCAGTCCTCGTGCAGAGCCAACATTCAGTCCTCGTGCAGAGCCGACATTCAGTCCTCATGCGGAGCCGACATTCAGTCCTTGTGCTGAGCAGACCTTCAATTTTCGTGCGGAGCCAACATTCAGTCCTCGTGCAGAGCCGACATTCAGTCCTCATGCGGAGCCGACATTCAGTCCTTATGCAGAGCCGACATTCAGTCTTCGTGCAGAGCCGACGTTCAGTCCTTATGCGGAGCCGACATTCAATCCTCATGCAGAGCCGACATTCAGTCCTTGTGCGGAGCCGACATTCAATCCTCATGCGGAGCCGACATTCAGTCCTTGTGCGGAGCCGACATTCAATTTTAGTGCGGAGCCAACATTCAGTCCTCGTGCAGAGCCAACATTCAGTCCTCGTGCAGAGCCAACATTCAGTCCTCGTGCAGAGCCAACGTTCAGTCCTTATGCAGAGCCAACATTCAATCATCATGCAGAGCCGACTTTCAATTTTCGTGCGGAGCCGACATTCAGTCCTTTTGTGGAGCCGACATTCAATCCTCATGCGGAGCCGACATTCAATCCTCATGCGGAGCCGACATTCAGTCCTCATGCAGAGCCGACATTCAGTCCTTGTGCGGAGCCGGCATTCAATCCTCATGCGAAACCGACATTCAGAACAGCAAGTAGGTGTGATATTTTGTATCGGCCTGTGCTAACATGTGTTCAGTTCATTAATGGAAAATTGTACCTGAAATTTTACTGGTACATATATAAAATAAATTAGCAACAGAACTTTCTCTTCATGCTTTTTTTCCAAATTGAATTGATTCATGAATATCGTTAATTTGAAAGTACGTTCACATGAACCCCTTGCCTATGACCCCAATGCTAAATGCATTGGGCTAGCATACAAACCATGTACCTAACATCTAAGTAACTACTACATACCCAATGATTACAGCTTGCCATCTAAAAAATATATGCAAAACCACAGTACTCCCTAATTTATAACTTGTATATATGTATGTGTACACTTTTTACAATGATATATTTTTAGGTGGCCCACATTTAGCAAGTAAGAATCTATTGTCTTAAAGCTTTTAGCCAGTTCAAGCAAAAAAAAAAAAGAAGATGTGTGGGAGCTTAGCAAATAATTTTGACATTACTAATGTGGAGTTACACATAATAGCCTCGAAGACGATGGGTGTGTGTACATTTGTGTGTGCGTACACTCAGGACTTCATACAGAATTTTTTTTTTGGGGGGGGGGGGGGGGGGTTAGAGTGGGACTTCGTGTGTACGTATTCTAAGTAGTCCACATACTTTGATGCACACATTAGCAAAAGACTGTATTGCCACATGTACTTCTTCACACTGGTCAATATTTGGTCGCATGCACTAAATAGCTCAGTTTTTAATTGGAACATATGGGATAATTTGTAAATCATATAATTTACAATTTTGAGTGAGGAGGAGGAGGGAGGAAGGCTTGTGCTAGGGAGTGTATGTATGTGTGTGTGTATGGCAAGCGGGAGGGGGGGGGGACATGCCCGTAGCCAGAGGTTCGCATTGGGGGGTTCGGATTTTAAGACGCAATAAGCCACACCTACTTTTGTTTCCTCGTTAATTCTTCTACAATACTAAAAAACGAAAGATAAGTGCACTAATTTGTTCTAGCTAGGTATTCAACTTCAAAACTATAATTCATTAAACACTGTTGATATTCGAGAGAAAAGCGGTATTATTCTCGTGTAACCAGGTTTCTAAGATAGACTAACAAAAAAGAAATTACTAAAGAGTAAGATTGCAGATTAAGATTGTATTTTATGGATTTTAAATCGAATTAATAAAATAATGATGTGACTGGTATTGAGTATTTATCATAGTTATGTGTTTCAGATTTATTTATTTTAGTCTTTTTGGTCATTTTGAACATGCATCGCGAATACTTTCATATCACATTATTGAAACAGATGATAATATTTTCAACAATATGCATACGCAATATGTATTAAGATTTAATCAGATGAATGTTTTCAGAAAGATACTATATTGTAATTACATACACAATATAAATAACAACTGCAAAGCTAGAGGCATTGTTTAAGATATTTTTCGATACAATGCGTTTGATTTTTTTTCTTCGTAAAACTGTCAGTGAGGTAATCATGAATACAAATTCTGAGGTTTGATTGAGATTTTTTAGATTAATATCTTTACCCTTTCTGCTTGTTTGTGGTAATAATTACTATAAGACATGTCTTGTATTTAGTGGACAGTAAAACATTTAATGTCAAGTATTATATAATAATGGCATGACTACTACAGATATAGAGTTAGGTGCAGATGGAGCCACAGCATTATAGTACAACTTATTGAAATCTTCATTTTTAGCATATGGGTAATCATTTTTCACTCTTACGGTGAGCTGTATCTAAACAGTGCAACATTAATTCGCCTTATTCGTACTACAAGTTATTTAATAGTACGGCATGTGAACTGCCCGTTCAAAATGTATTGGAAAAATCGAGTGAAATAGCACTGGACCAAGTGAAATGTCACGGTAGCTTAAGTAAGAGTAAGTGCGCAAACATGCAGCTCTAGCCTTGGAAATGTACAGTTGTAGTTTCTAGTTGGAGACAACGTCATTCTTTAGCGCAGAAGCTATACCCCTATTAGACAGAGTTTTTTCAACAGATTAGGAGGAGCCATCGATTAAAGCAAAGTTCATAGTAGCCACACTGTAAATGATCTTTAGCTTACTGTAGTAGCTCGTGCAGTTTTATAAAGCTGGCCTACTATTAGCATGTGATAGCATGGGTAACTATGCTATTCGAGATTAATAGCACGAACAATGCGAGCGCTACTGATTCTTAATAGAACAGGTTACCCGTGCTATCACTCGCTAGTAGTAGGCCAGTGTGTGTTTTTTCTAATCATTTGCAGTGTAGCTACACTAGATAGTGCACTTACTATCTGCATATTTGAGGTTTAACTTTCAGAGATACTCTTTCCTCCAACCCCCTCCCCCCATACCCGTAGCCAGGGGGGGTTCGAGGGGTTCGGTCGAACCCCCCTTTAGAGTGACCGCAAGTAAATATTTTAGCCACACCCCACATATAACTTCTGGTGTATAGTCATCTGTTCAATCGTGCTGAACCTGAGCTTGAATTATCTGCTGTTTCTGGCCTAGTCTGAGTCCAAGTGACCTAATAAACATTCAGCTCCTTGGATACAAATTTCGCTCTCATATCGGCACGTGTAAAGCTTGCTACCGTTACATCTATTCTTTATAAAGTGCGTGCGATTCGATATTAATAGCACAAGCAACGGATTTTTTTGAACAGATTAGAAAGGGAGCCGTCGGAAATGTCTGAGTCATGATTATTATTTAAAATGGTAGAAATAATGACATGGAGGCAATCAAATGATATAAAATTAATAATAATTTAAAACTTTATTGATTGTCTTTGCTAGAGGCCAATTTAGGTACCTTTGAAACCTGTGGTAGCAAAGTGCAATTTTTTTTCATAAAGGGAGATGGGGGGAGTGAGAAAGCGTCTATAGAACACAAATGTTGCTAATCATTATTATCAACAAGGTTTTATTTTAACTTATTTGTTTTTTTGTTTTTTTAATTATTGATTGTTCATTATTTATTTATTTATTTATTTATGTATTTATTCATTTTGTAGTGAATTCAACACCTCAAGCTGCAGAACAATTGTATTCCACTTTGTTCCGTGAAACTACAATTTCCACACCAGTGCAAACTCTAACCACACGATCTCCGATCTCTGAAATATTGAAATATCCTAATGTTACTCCAAGCCGTAAAAAAGGCACTGGGATTAAATCTTGTGCTCGTGTACTAACTAGCATGGAGTCTTTACAAATATTGAACCAGAAAGAGCAAAAAAAAAAAGAGGAACAAGAACTTAGAGAAAAAAAGAAGAAGGAACGAGAGGATAGAAGAGCGCAGAGACTCGAAGAGGAGCAGCGTAAGAAAAAAGAACGAGAAGAGAAGAAATTGCGGAGAGAATGTGAGAAATTGAGAAAGGAAGAGGAACGGAAGTCTAAGGCAGCAACAAGAGAAAAACAAAGAGAAGATCAAGACAGAGTAAAGAGAGGCAGACATGTCCCCAAACAGTATCCCACACGCAAGGCAAT
>WLWD01001993.1_pt1 | contig 58567 bp, 34 predicted proteins | sample 6712731 | NCBI WGS metagenome assembly WLWD01 (sample SAMN12718690, study PRJNA576275) | sponge metagenome | isolation source: marine sponge | host: Mycale hentscheli | place: New Zealand: South Island, Marlborough, Capsize Point | collected 2014-11-01 | reverse complement strand
TAGAAATAAGTTCCAACGCACCTCCACTACACGACATCAATATTTTAATCGCATATCTCTACTATGGAATACATTCTCACCTATTGATCTTTCATTGTCCTTCACTTCTATTAAACGTTCTCTCAAGCAAAAAATTTGGGATCTATTTATTGCGCACTTTGATTCAGACAATTCCTGCACATTTTGTTGTTTATGTCCTTGCTCCAGATGTCACAGTCACTTTATTAATGTATCACTCCCCTCTCACACTTAGCTGATTTATTATCATTTATATCCTTTTTCTTTCTTTTAGCTAACTAGGCTGCTCTCTTGTACATAGAGTTTGTCCTTCATCTACCCATCATATCACATTTCATCTCTTTTAATTCTCTTTGTTATATAGTGGTTGTAAAGTTATAGTAATAATAATAATAATAATAATAATAATAATAATAATAATAACATAAGGATGGTGGTGGTGGTGTGTGTGTGTGTGTGTGTGTGTGTGTGTGTGTGTGTGTGTGTGTGTGTGTGTGTGTTTATTTATTTATTTATTCCACCCTAGATATCTTCACAATGATACTTTTAGGTGCATGACCCGTGAAATAACTCACTACACAAGCTCATTACCCTCGTAGTTGTAGCAATCCCCCTCCCCCCCCCTCCTGCTAAAATAACAGCTGGGGGGTTGGGTAACCCATATATAGCCAACTGTATAGGTGTGAGTTAATGTCCTAGTACAAACTACAGTAGTGTAGATATCTAGGGTAGAATAAACCACTTATTACACTTGTCAGAATGATATGGCAAGATATTTCACTCTTAGTCTTTATTTTCACTCGCCCCTGGCTCGTGAAAATAAATTAGCCTGCCCTTGAAATATTTCGCCATATCACACTCAGACTCATGTATATTGTTATATTATCATATTAGATGTATTGTCTCTCTTACACAGGCTTTTTCTTAAACAATACAGATTAAAAATATTTGGTCGCCACTGGGAATTGAACCCTGGACCACTTGCTTAACGCACAAGCGGTCCTGGGTGGCGATCAAATATTTTGAATTCTGTATTATTTAAGAAAAAGCCTGTGAAAGAGAGAGAGTACGTCTAATGAGTAAAAGAAGGCTGAGAAAGAAATTATGAAATATATATAATTATGTATATATATATTGTGTGTGTGGTCTTGATCAAGAATGACATTTTCAGGAATTTGGAGCCTATGCCACTGCTCTATCTGGTACATTCAAAGTGTGGGAGCTATAGAGCTTATGCTTGTGCCCTACCCACCACCCCTTCCTACCTTCCAGAGTATGTACAGATAGAAGATGGAATACTAGTGGGCAGTTACTTAAAAATAGCTAAGTAACAGGGTTTTTGTTAATTTTCTTTCAAGTTTTTGCTTGGATGAAAATATGAAATTTTCTAAGCACCCTATGACAAAATGTTAGTTGAGTGTGAGGTTTTGTTGATCTAGAAAGACTCAGTGGCAGTGTCATTTCTGTCCAGTGTGTTTGTAAGCTTTTAGGACCTTATAAGCTGATGGTTGTAATCAATTCACCTAACCATTTGTGCTTGAGAAAGATGGTCACACAATTAGCATAGTATTATAAGTGACCTCAAACATACTCTTTGACACACAATCAGTGATCACCTGTTTTGTGCAATGGCAAGGATAAAGGATGGTTGGTGCTGCTCAACTAACCACTCTCTGGCCTATAAACTTGCAGCTTCATTCCAACCTGTCTCTAGTTGCTGCTTTGTGATCACTTTGTTACAATGTCCTTCATATTTGACCATTTTATCACAGCACCATTTATTTAGGTTACATAGTTATTGTCAAGACAACAGTTCTGGCTACTGTTCACTATTACAATGTTCTTCATTTTGATCGCTGAATTCTAAGGATGAAGAAATCTTACCAATGGAGTAAGCCTAATAATTGTATAAAGAATTAAATACCAGGAGGATCCCTGTGACTTCTAATCCAGTCTGAGTAGTTTAAATATTTGAATCAAAGAGTTACTTTTGAGTTCAACTGTCAGAAGTGTTCATCCTCCATCCAAATTCCACAAATATACATTAAGTGGAATCCATTTTTTCTTCAAAATAGCTATATCAGCTAACTGTATTGCTTTTATGCTCATATTTAACATACCAGTGGTATTAAAATAGTTTGCAAAAACTGCAAAATAACTAATTTTATGGCAATAATTTGGCAAAATAGCCTGCATAATTTTTTATGCTGAGTTTTTGACAAGATTTTCTCAATTTGATGTCTCATTTAACAAAACCATAATATCATATTTAAATATTTATTTTATTTATCTTGCCGCTAATATAAAGGAAGGCCAAGAATATTCTATAGCAATTGTGATCATAGTAAATGCTGTGCTTTATTTCACACATAATTGTGATTCATAACAATTTCCCATGGTTACATGTATATCTAAATAATTATCTCACTTTGCTGTTCTGTTTTATCAATAACCTATGAGCACTCATTCATAAATTTATCTAAGTATAAATTGCACTATCTTCTTGTGACATTATTGCCTATTCAATTTAATACTCAATTTTATGTTTAAGCTAGACGAAAATCCTAGACTTTCTACCCCAATTCATGATGTACCTAAGTTAATTGTGGTGTAATTTGTAGGGAGCATGGTATGGACAGCTGTCCATCCTTATCTGTGGTAAAGTCACAAGTTGTATATAAGTTGTAATTTTGTTGTTATAGTTGTTGTTGGGTAACTGAATACTGTACTCATTTTTACCCTTGATAAAGGGTATAATTGTGGGGCACATCACTGATTCAAGAGGAGGCAGTACAATCCAGTCACTCAACCAAATGAAAATAGGTTTTTTCACATTGTATATGTTGTTATAATTATATAGATATTAACCAAAAAGTACTGCTATAAGCTGATCTCCACATAAATAAGATAATAATAATTCCATGTTTGTAAATACAGATGTATGAATACTTGAAGCTTTCCCTCTAGTACCTAAAAACAAAACAAATAACAATAATCACCATTTTTTTTAATTCCCACTACAATATGAAATTCAATTTTTATATGAGAATGGCCCAATATGCATACAGTAGTAGTTCACATTAATGTTTAATCAATTTTCCATTGACAGTTATGAAGCATTTATAATACATTATAAAATTGTATTGCATGTCCATATAATATAAAGCTCCACCCACTCTATGGACGAGATGTGGCCTAAACAATATATATTACCTATTTTGCTCTGCTCAGTCACTGAAGTACTGCCTGTAACAACACACATAGACTCAAGTCCTTTTAAATGGAGTTATGAAACATGTGTAATACATTATAAAATCGTATTGTCCATATAGCTAATCATACTAATGACCTACTTTTAATGAGAGGAAGTAGTGAACTATATAATTATATTACCTATTTTGCCTGGAGGAGTCACAACACTTGGCTTGTCATCATCCTTTATAGTCACTGTTGCTGCACTGCCTGTAACAACACAAGTAGACCCAAGTCCTTTTAAATGGAGTTTAAAACGCTTATCTCCTGTTTCTACCTTCTGGTCGTTTATGATGCTGACAGGAAAACTGAGCAAAGTTTGCTGTGGTTGTATTGAAAGCTCTCTATTGACAGTCACATAGTCCATATTTGCTGTATACAAAATTCAAAGTAAAAACGATAACTATAAATCTGTACTGCAAGCCATAAATTTCTAAAAATGAATTGCTAGCTAATGTAATATAGCCAGGTAGTTGTGAGTGAGTGAGTGAGTTGCCATACTACTCCATTGTAGATATTCCAAATGCTTACATATTTTGCGTCACTATCTAATATTTGTTAGCTACTATAAGTGACTTATACTAATAGTACGGCGCGTAAGTTGCCCATTCAAAAATGTATGGGAAAAATTGCTGTTCAATTGAAATCGCACGGGGAAAGTGAAATAGCGCGTAACTAATTGAAATACCTCGGTAACTAAGTGGAAACTAAGTGAAATACCTCAGTAGCTAAGTGAAATAGACGGGTAAGTGCGCACGCGTGCAGAGTTAACCTTGGAAATATACAGTTCGAGTAGTTTCTAGTTGGAGACAATGTCATTCTTTACCGCAGAAGCTCTACCGGTAGACGGAATGTTTTTCAACAGATTAGGAGGGGCCGCACGCTGAAAAGAAAGTTCCAGTGGAAGCTAATCCTGAAGTAAGGAGATAGTGAGTGAACGATATAGAATAGCTACAATTGCAAATGACTTTTTAAAAAGCTCGCCTACTATTAGCGAGTGATAGCAAGGGTAACCTGTGTTATTAGGGGTCAATAGCACTCGTAAAGCAATTGAAATAGCACTCGGCTTCGCCTCGTGCTATTAATCCAGAATAACATGGTTACCCGTGCTATTACTCATACGAATTGTAATTCAATACTATAAAAAATAGTAAAAAAAAAAACAACTAATAAGAATGTTGTGAATTAGTATGGTCTGCATTTTATTTTTTTTTTTAATGACAACAACAAACATATATGGATATGCCATATAGTTAACCCTTTCACCAGCAGGTCTATGACAACCTGTGTGGTACTGTAATTTCATGACTTTTTTTAATTATTTTCCTATAAAGATAATCAGTGTTCAAACACAGTACATGGCTTATTCACCTTCTAGTTACTAAATTCTGGGCTTCAGAGCCTCATACAATAAAAAAAATTGGGCGGACTGAAGCTAAGCTTTCCGGCAGCCGCTTTTAAAAAATATTCTAAATAATAAAATAATGATGCTTTAATTTCTAGGAAGTGCTATATGTCACAGCAACATAAAAACAAAAAAATTAAAATTTTATATTGGATAATTGATATTTTAAAATTGGGGAAGTGCCAACTGAATGAAGCACCAAAGGTGCGAACCCGCAGTGCTATAAAACACTACCTAGCTATTACAATAAATCTCCTTCCAAAAGAACAAGTAATCTGTTAGCTATTTTAATGAGGATATAGATCAAGCAATGAAAATGGTATATGGAAACGCTGTCTTCATAAGAGAAAAAAGTTAAACTAGCCAGAAATACTCACCGGTAAACATTTTCAAAGCGAAACTTCACTTATTTCAACTCTGTTAACTTCCCTGAGCATAAAGCAAACTACACTGCTGGCTGCAAGAAATTATTTACTCACGTAATTATGATGTGACTCTAGGAACGTTGCCCATAAAAGCTGGTACCTACCTACAGGAGGTGAAAGCTTCGCATTTTCTCAACAATTAGCCTGAAATTAAAAAAAAAAAAGTAGCACAATGAAAGGTCCTAAATCTTCGTCCTGAGAAACTTCATACCTAAATCAATGGTTAATTGTCAGTAATCTGTTATTGACTAACAGTGACCATGTAGTGCTGTTTAAAAGTATCCAATTTTAGTCAATTAACAAGCTCAAAAATCTTCTGTGGCATTCTATACAAGTTCTGCTCACTATTGACCAGTATTCTATAATTTGTTGCGTACATAAGATAGCAATGGCCACATTCATTTCTAGCAATTGAAGTGTGTGATCCTGTATTGCCACCCTTCTGGTGTAATTCTTTAGACATTTAGAGGGTCATGTCCTAACAACACAGTCATATAGTGAAGCACATCACGTGATGAATTTTGAACATAGCTACATTTCCTAAGAATTCAATTGGAGGGATAATATATATAACAAGGCAGGAACTGTGTCTCCCTCTGGAGGACTTAAGGGATATAATGTGATATCACTGATTACATACCAATGGCATTTTCATCCTGAGAGGTAACTTGTACATCCACTTGTGCAGACTGTGGACTATCTACCATCAGCAGCACTATAAGAGTTGACTGGCTCTCCTCCACTATGTAGTTGGTTTGAGGGAAGAAGACTGTGGAAACTGCAACAATAAAGTGCAAAGGATGGGGTAACAAGTAAGTCACACTTAAAAACATGAAATAAAGTTGTACTTACAATTAGACACGGAATGAATGTTCTGATGATAGCTGGAACAAATACATCAGAGTTATTACATTCACAGCATTATTACTTATATAATGTACATTGACAAAGTTTTTATTATGATGTACATCTACAGAATCAAGATCCTGAAGGAGACCTAAAAGACTGAACTTATCAAAGCATAGCAAACCCAACAGCACATTTCTCTGTCTTCAATGGATGTGTAAGTCAATTTAGCACATTTCAATTTCAACAACTATTGAAATTATGACAAGGGCTGTGGCTCATAGTTAGCTCTCCTTTAAAGCTAGGCTAGCTCGCTCGCCATATGTGATCAAGAACACCACTAGCTCTAATGTACATTGACAGAATGAGAAACACAAACAAGAGAAAAAGCAACAATAAGGACAACCAACCTAAACAAAGAGACAGATGCATACCAAATAGTGACTTACTTGCTGGCCACTGCCTGTGACTGTGTAAGTCTGTTTAATTCACACCTCTGGGTATCCGTGTTCCACACACAGTAGGGATCTCGGGAATTGATGCATTTATTGCACTGATCATGGCGACCACATCGCGACAGAGGTACCCGATATACCTTGGAGTCAGTCGTAGCATACATCACTTTGTTATTATTATTTGTCTGGAAAAGATATATTTTAAAATATACTCATCAATGTATGTTAGCTAATACAAATATGGAAACTCACCGCCATTTTAAGAGCTTTTATTCCATTGGAGTCATCAAGCTAGAGACAAACAAATTTAAGCATGATAAGGAGAAAATATAACAGTTGGTTGATTTAGTTTTGATCCTAAAATGAGATTCAAATTCAATTGAATAAATTCTAATGTGATATCCTGAATAGAAAATTTGCTGTACCTACCAATGTCTGTCAATCCCCCCCCCCCCTTGTTAGTTACACATTAACTAAGGTCACATTAGTAGTGATGAACAGTCTATCAATCAACTGATGCCAAATAGCATTACGTTTAGCTACTACTATTCATTCAGTTGACAATGTACGTGTAAATAGTCAACTTCAGTAAGCCTTGTATTTTCCTGAAGTGTTGCATCTACACTTGAATGAATTCAACATTTTGCCACATGAGCTGTAACCCAGTAGACAATGTGATAAAAAAAATGTATGCAGAAAAACAACCTTCTATGTAATAATTCTTCTTCATACCTATGTCTAATTAACTTAGTTTTCTCATTTGCAGCATGAAAAACTTTAATTATAAAAAATTTGAATAATGTAACTTCTCCTGGCAAGTTTTAAGAAAAATAATTCTAACACATTGTACAAGAATTTACAATAATGAAATTATATTTACCACATGGATGACTTGGTGGTAATGGGTATAGTATTTTCTACTTTAAGATATGATCTTAGTGCCTTACCCAAACTTAAATGCTGTTTTGATGTCAAAGTCTCTCACACTCTCTGAATACTCTCACTCTGAAGAGGGGAATACTCACGCACAGTCAACCTCTAGCGAGTCAGGTTGTAAGGCCGGCCTCTCGGTTGATGTCTGAGACTTCCGCTCTCAGTAACAGACTGGGAACGTTTACTGGAAACAATTCCCCGCTCCGGACTTCTCGCTAATTAGCTAGGTATTAATTATACAGTCTAGCAGTGGCTTGATAATATTCAGATGTAGAACGGTTTGAATAACAACGAGAAGTGAGAAAGAGACCACGGGTAACAAAGGTGATACGTGAATGTGATAGTAATACGCATGTACATAAAACAAGAATTGAGCATGCTCGGTAAGTGTGAAATGATGCATAAGTAAAAGTGAATGATAATTAGTTAGCTAATAGAGTCCAGTTGAAATTAGCTTCTTTGGTCTTCAACATCCTCCCCCACAAAAGAAGAAGAAGACTGCACATCAGAGGTTGGGGAAAATAACTTCACTAGCTTTGAAAGATCTCTATTGTAAACATGACCATTGCAGCGCAGATCTACGGCTCTGACATGTCCATCTTTACCAGGATAGGTTTTCACAATAATGGCAAGTGGCCATATACGAAGAGACGGAACATCTTCTTTTTTGAGTGTGTCATCCTTAATTATAACACAGTCTCCAACCTTGAGATTAGTAGTGGACTTTAACCACTTCTGTCTTGCTTGTAAAGTCTGAAGATAGACACGTCTCCATCGTTGCCAAACTAGTTGGGATAAACATTTGATCTTGTCCCATCGCTTTAAGAGTTGTGGACTGTCTCCCGCTGGAGGGCGTTGAGGAAAAGAAAGTAAAGATCTGCCAATGATAAAGTGTCCAGGAGTGAGAATATCTTCATCTCCAGGAGTAGCTGTTTCGTCTCGAATAAGCGGCCGACTATTTAATGTGGCTTCAACATGAGTAAGTATGGTAACAAATTCTTCATACGTAAGGAAATGTTCTGGTAGTATCTTGCGAAGTAAAGTCTTCATTGACTTAACTCCAGCTTCCCAAAGACCGCCAAAATGAGGTGCTCGAGCTGGTGAAAAATGCCATTCAATCCTCTGAATGGTAGCCAAATGAGAAATTGCCTGCTTGAAATTGTTAGATTGCAATAGAGCGTAACATTCAGTTAATTCTCGAGCTGCTCCCACTAAGTTTTTGCCATTGTCTGAATGTATAGATGATGGTAAACCACGACGGTCAGTGAATCTTGACAAGGCAGCAAGAAATGTTTCCGCTGTAAGATCCAGACATAATTCCAAATGAATAGCTCGAGTATGAAGACAAACGAATAAACAGATGTACGACTTAACCTTAACTGGACGACGAGTATGACCTTGACGAATGAGAAATGGACCAGCAAAGTCGAGTCCAACACGTTGAAATGGAAAATGTGAGCTGTTGTCTACTCTGTCAGATGGAAGATGGCCCATGAGTTGATGTAGAGTCTTTGAACAACTGCGACGACATGTAACACATTGATATGATATTGATTTTATCAACCTTCTCAAACTTATGATATAATAATCAGTAGAGAGAATAGCAATGAGAGTACCTGGACCTGCATGGTGACAATCTTTGTGACGCTGATTAACTAGAAGACGAGTGAAGTTTGACTTTCCATGAAGAAGAATGGGGTGTTGAGATGAGTATGGCAAATTAGACTGCTGGAGTCGTCCACCCACACGCACAGTTTTTGTTTCATCCAAGAAAAGGTTCAGTGAGGCAAAACGTCTTGGTTGGCTCACTGATTCCTTCGACTTAAGTTGTGAGAAAATCTCAGGGAATGACTCCTGCTGAGCCAAGGAAATAAATAGAGAATGAGTTTGCTCAATCTCTGACAAGTGCAAAGTTTTACTTAGTTCTCTGTCACTAACACATTTTCTAGCATTGGATAGAAACCGTCGAACCCAAGTATAAATTCTGACACAGTGATGGAGAGAGGAAAAATTCTTCCAAGGAAGGTCAGTTGTGGTTCCTGAAATCTGTACAGAATTTGCACTTGCAACTTTCTTTTCTTCAGGTAAGTTGACACAAATACTCTGGGTAGAGACAGGCCATTGTACAGGAGGAAGAGAGAGCCATTGAGGACCCTGCCACCACAAGGAGCAGTTAAGAATTTCTGCTGGCATCAATCCCCTGGAGATGTGGTCAGCTGGATTGTCTCTAGTAGAGACATGTCTCCACTGTAAAGAGGGAACTACAGACAAAATCTCACAGACACGTACAGTAACAAATTGTTTCCAAGGTTTATCAGGTTTACTTAACCAACCTAACACTACCATACTGTCTGTCCAGCAAAACAAGTGTTCAGTAGATATATTGAGGTCTCTTGCAGTGGACTTCAGGAGGCGAACACCTTCCCTTGCTCCAGATAGCTCAAGCTTTGGAATAGTTTGTTTTCGAACAGGAGAGACTCTTGCCTTGGAAGTTAACAGGGTGACAGATATTGATGTGTCCTCATGGATGCTTCTAAGATAGACTACCCCACCATATCCCTTCTCTGAAGCATCAGTAAAGAGATGTAGTTGACGATCTATGATAGGAGATAGAGAAAGAAAGAGAGGACGAGGAATAGCATGATCAGATAATAAATGTAAGTTACTAGACCACTTATTCCAAACTGTAAGATGTTCTTGAGGAATAGGATCATCCCAATTAAGTTTGAGCTTCCAAAGATGCTGAAGAAATGCATGGATTGTGAGAATAACTGGTCCAAACCACCCCATAATATCAAAGACTTTAGCTGCTGCAGAAGCCACAGAACGTTTGGTGGGTACCTCATCTACGGACAGAGTTGGTAGGGAAACATAAAATACATCACGAAAAGTATCCCAGTGAATTCCAAGACATTTTCCATGGAGAGATGAATCAGTTGGCAAAATCATGGTCTTCTCATTTTCTAGTAAGTCTTCAGGAATGCGACTTAGGAATGCTGGTGAATTACTGCGTATTTTCCTGAGAAGAAAACCTGCTTCCTGGCAGAGATCTGTGGATTGCTTCCAAAGTTCATAGGTAGAGTCAACAGAGTCTGAACCTGTCAACAAATCATCCACATAAAAACTGGATTTCACAATACCTGATGCCAGAGGATACTTTAGAGACATGTCATCAGCTGCTTTCTGGAGAACACTGGTGGCAATGAAAGGTGATGCTTTCACACCGAATGTTAGTCTGGTCATTCGACAGTCTTCAATCTGTCCATCCTCCCCCCTCAAAAGAAAACGATGATAGTCTCTTTCAGCTGGGGATAGATGAATGCACCTAAACATCTTGCTGATGTCCCCAGAAAAGACAACCTTATGGATCCTGAATTTATGAATGAGAGTGCTGAGGAGAGGGTAGAGAGTAGGTCCAGACAATAATGTGTCATTGAATGAAGATCCAGACATTGTTGAAGCAGAAGCATCAAAGACTGGTCTGTACTTGGTTGTGGTTGAGCTGATTTTTGTAACCATGTGAACTGGAAAGTAATAACACTCAGACACAGGTTTATCAAGGTCTTTATGGGGTACAAGTTCGGCATGGCCTAGTGATATATATTCTAACATAGCTTTGTGAAATTCCTCCAACAAACCTCTACTCTGAAGAGAACGCTCATTGGAATAGAAGCGTCTAAGAGCCATACTTCTTGACTCACCCAAAACTGGTGGGGACGACTTTCGAGGCAGAGATACCCGATAGGCACCATCAGGTAGACGTGAGCATGAAACCTTGAATTGATCAAGGGCTGACTGATCTTCAGGTGAGTGCTGTGTCTCATCCTCAGGGACTGAATTGATCCTCCAAAGTCTCTCTAACTGGATATCAAGAGATTCCTCAGAGCTATCAGATGTGGCAAGTGTGACATGAGAAGAAGAGCTTTCTTGGACTTCCTGCAAAGAGGGTCCAGATGCTGTCCAGCCATTCTTGGTCTTCAGATAGGTAGTGTTCAATTTGGCAACTACCACAGCAGAACCAGTGAGGCATTCCCATTCTCCAACTGTCTTCTGATCTCCCTTCATCCACTTATTTGTGTCTTCAGAAGATAGAAGAATGTCTACTTCAGCACCATCTGAACCTGTATGACAATCAGCATTGAAATTCAAATCAGACATAACCTTTCTATGGAGATCCAGGTCAACTCCTTGGTTAACCTTGGGGAGTTCATCAACAATGTGGCATTGGATAGTAACAGGTTCTTCTGATGGGTAATTAATTGACTGCAGCTGAACTTGGGTGATGTAAGTAGATTTGACTGTTCCACCAGCAACTCCTAAGATATCAAGATGCCTGGAAGAGAGTGGAGCACGTAGTAATTTAGCCATCTTCTTTGTGATGAGTGTAGCTTCGGACCCTGGATCCAGGAAAAGACGACCAAATCTTGAGGCATGTTCAGATCTGATATCTGCCATAGAAGTTGCTAGAACTCTGGAAGAAGAATCTTTAGTAATTACAGCATTATTCCTAGCAGTTTCAGTCACTGGAGCAGGAGATTCCTCATGGAGGAGACTGTGATGAAGACGTCCACAACTGCGACATCTGCCTGGATTACGACACTGAGTGGCCGAGTGGCCAGAAGAAAGACAATTAAAACACAAGTGTAATTCCCTTACCACCTGGCTGCGTTGTGTAGGTGTCTTGTCTTTGAAAGTCTGACATTGAAAAGCCTTGTGTCCTTCTCCTTTACAAATGGAACAGATAGACTTGTTTTCTTGAGACCTGGCTTCCTGGGACCTGGCTTTATTGTCCCTAGATCTAGTCTGAGAGACTTTAGCTCGTTTAGGTCCAGCAGTAGGCTTTCAATTGGTCCCAGAAAATGTATAAGATGATTGATCGTCATCTTCACGACCTGAAAGGCGTAATGAGGATTGCTGAATGAAGTCCACTACTTGACTTAGGACAGGTGGGTTTGTAGATACTCCCTCAAAGCGATCCCATTGTTCCCTGCACTCCTTTGAAAAAGATTGGATCACTAAATAAGCTACTATATGCTCAAAACTAGCCGCGTCAATCTCTTGAAGTCCACGAACATGATAATCCAAATCATTGGCCAAATGATCAATATCTTCTTTTTTTCAGTTTACAGTGGAACGAATGGTCAGGGCGGCCTTCCAGTGAAGTGGGAAAAGAATTCGTGGCATGGCATACTTGGACTTAAGGCGATCTAGCATGTATGAGTATGATCCTTTGGATGCTGTTTCTGCAACTTCCCTAGCTTTGGGACACTGCATAGCCTCTATGAGAGCATTTTTCTTGTGAGGTTCAACCATTCCTCGTTCAGCCTTGATAGTCTCCTCGAAATTCTCCCAAAAACTGTTCCAATGGAGGGGATTTCCATCAAAACGTGGTAACTTTATTTTAAGTTTGTTTACTTTGTAGTCAGATGGTGAGTCACTAGTAAAAGAAGAAGAAGAAGCAGAAGTAAACCTTTTATGACTCAACTGCTCTTCATTCAATCGTTGCATGAGTTTCTTAACTCCCATCATGAGATCAGAACGATTATCAGAAAGTGATGATACTTCAGAATAAGTGATAGTGTCCCTGTGAAATTCCATAACCTTTGATTTAAATTCAACTGTTTCAGCTCGACCTGTGATTGTATTGAGTTGATCAAGATCTTGCAGAACAGATAAATTAAATAAGAGTTCTTGACCTTTTAAGTGCAATTGCTTGACTTTAAATAGTTTATGAAGTGTGGTTAGTGAAGCTTCTCCTTTAGCTAGAATTGGTTCCGCTCGTTCTTGCTCTTGCTCTAAGTTGAAATGCTCGTCCTGGGCAGAAAGTTCTTCGAACTTGGTTTGAAGAGCACGATAGAGTTCAGAGGAAAAGGTAACTTCGCCTATTTTCTTTTCTATCTCCATTTCGTTTAAATTCTCGATCGGTTGCTCAATCCAGTCCATCACAATTTTTTCGTGCGTTTTCATAACCCGATCTCTAGCTGCCCGCTTGTCCTTCAATTTACGTAGATCATGGATCCCTTCGATTTTGGCTAATTCGGATTCAAATTTGAGAGTAGACATGGCTACGGCTTTAACAAGTTCCGAAATATTGAATGAAGTAATGGAAGTTTGAAAAAACAAGCGGAAGAAAAAGACTGGTAACGATTAGACGATGACTCTTGAAATATACTTGTGAAGTGTTGATAGGAAAACTTTACTGATTATTTGTCTTGACATTCATCAATTTTTTTATTAAATATTTTTTAATATATCTTGTGAGGTTTTCTATATGAACCATCACAGTGTCTACTTAATGACTTTTGTTCGTTGTTTTTTTCCCTGTAATTTGATATTACAATTATTTTACAAAATTGCAATTTTCATTAATTTTATCTCAAAGTGAAAAAATTTTCTTACTTTAATTTCTTCTGAAATTACAGGATCCTTTCGATTTCTGCCAGTGGCAAATACAACCTTTAATATGGTGCCTTTATCTACATTGAATAAGCAATTTTATACCACAATTACAATAGAATTTATATAGTAATATATTATTTTAGTGTTTTAGTCATAATAGATATAAACAAGTAAGTATAAGAATAATGAGTAGCTATTGAAGCTACTTTCCTAAACTTACTTAGTGCATTATTATTTGTAGTGTGCCCATCAGTTTAGTTTAGTTTTTCACCTTTATTATTAACTACTGTATGATCAAATTGCCTACTCAGATTCTTCTAATTTACTATTCTAGGAATAGAAGCATTCCAAATATTTGAGTATTTCTAAAGTTCATATACATCAGTCTTATTAAGACTACTAATATGTAAAATAGTATGGCACAAAAATGTATGGGGAAAAATCGCTGTTCAATTGAAATTGTCCAGAGACAGTGAAACAGCCCATAACTAAGTGAAATACCACAGTAGCCAAGTGAAATAGAATGGGTAAATATGCATGCATGCAGCTCTAGCCTTGGAAAAGTACAGTTCGAGTAATTTCTAGTTGACTATATCATTCTTTAGCGCAGTTCTACCCGTATTAGACAGAACTTTTCAACAGATTAGGAGAAGCCATAGGCTGAAAACAAGAGAAAGCTAATCCTGAGATACAGAGATAGTGAGTGAATGATATAGTGTAGTTACAGTGCAAATATGATTAAAATTAAGCTGGCCCATGAAGTGAATGATATAAATTAAGCTGGCCCATTTATTAGCAAGTGATACTGGGTAACATTATTACTCATACTTAGCTATACATATTATATTACATCATTTTTATATAATCATTATACACTTTATGCAAATAATGGGTGAAACTATTTAAAGGAATAAAAGTTGACTGCTATTAAACTTAAATTTTGTGGTAAAGTAGTGAAGAGCTATAGCTATCAAGAAAAATAATCATCCATTTTTGTTTTGTTTTTCAAAAATTCCCTTTGTGATTTTCATAATATTATATTCTCACCTACAGCAAAAAGAAACTGTATTACGCAGTGCTGTTGTTTTTATTGTTATAATAATATGCTTTACCTGTTCCAAAAAGTAGTATGTCTTGATCAAGGCATGACCTGGTAGAGGTACTTCTTACAACACACACACTGTCCACTAGTATTTGAGTAACCCTACATGACAGATAATGTCATTATAACAACAAATTGTTATTTATCTACATGCTTGGATTGCTAGCAGATATAACTGGCACTTGCATTGCTTCATTTTTAAGGAAATATTCAAACACAAATTGCAAGCGAGCCATTGTGCACAAGTAATTTGAAAACAAGGAAGCTGAAAATAAAGCTTATATATAATTTAAGGATTTTTGTGCTATTCTTTAGTTAAGTAGTAGCTGTAACACTCAACACTTTCACACATACTTGCTGACTTACCTTGAATTCTCTTCAAGACTTACCACACCACTAATTCAAATAGAAAAAGACCTCTGGTATGTTTGTAAGACCTAACTACATTTGCAAAAATAAAGAGACAACCTGGTAAACAATTAAATTTCCTTGGGTAATGATCAATAAACCAAAAGATTCTGTTCAGTAAAAATTAGGATGGCATCGACCACTAAGCAACCATAAAATGCAAGGGTCAAAGTACAAAATGACGCGTACATGAATCAAAACAAAAAAATTCAATTTATTTATTTGTTTGTTTGTTGTTGTTTACTGGTCTAATTCTTTGAATATCTACTCATATTGGTTTAAATTCAATAACTTACCTATGCTGATTCAAGACAATAATTGGATCAGGGCCTATTTGCTGAATGTCTATAGAGGATTCAACTACGTAGTGGGATCTTTCATCACTTCTAGGTGCACAGGTTGAGTCTATGTTTTCTATTTCTGGAAGAGGGTCTGGAAGAGGTGGAGTGTAGTCTATAAGATCTTCAGAGAAAACAGAAAGTAAAGAATCTTGATCATTTTGTTCCGCTGAGTAGATACATACTGCACTACCAAAATGACCAATTCTAATACACCAATACAATAAATATAAAAAGTGAAATGGAGACTCTCAATGCTACATGAACTAGCTGCATCATGGTAGCTAGCTACATCAGTCAGAATCTTGTTATAACTAATTGGTATGGGTCACCTTGTGTGGAGGTCACTGATTATTACCTCCTTGTGTTCATGGATTGCATTGTGTTGAGTAAAAACTTTATTGTTCTTCAGTTCCTATAGCAATAGAGTTTTCACCCAGCTGTGTGAAAAAGCACATTATTGCATTGATGAATACAAAGTATCTCAACTAAAATATTCTCTCTCTTTTGTCTTTATAACTTCTGTTTTAATAACAACCATTCTTCACTTTAGCGAGTTTGGTTTATAATAAAATAATGAGTAGGGAGGATGGAAAAAACTGAAAGTACACAATCTAAATGACTGGATTGTACAGCAAATCTCATCTCTACACTATCCATATTATTGTGTGTTCCATTACAGTCTAGAAACTGACTAATTGGGAATTCTTCCAAAAGTCCTTATACATGTAAATATTGTAACTTCAAAAGTCACAAAACCCATGGAAGAAAGTTAGTGAGAGACAATGAAATCTCACTACATAATTTGGAGGGACATATACTTTCACACTTTTGAATTGAACTTTAAGACAATTAAGTAAATATATAGTACTTATTACATGGGTCAGAGTGTGATATGGCGAAATATTTCAAGAGCAGGCTAATTTATTTTCACTAGCCAGAGGCATTTTAAATAAAGCCTGAGAGTGAAATATCTTGCCATATCACTCTGACAAATGTAGTAAGTGGTTTATTCCACACTAGGTATCTTCACTACTGTAGTCAGTACTAGAGGAAGGGTAACTCACAGCCATAAAGTTGGTTGTAGGGGCAACCCACACCCCCAGCTCATATTTTAGCAGCTGCTCTAACCCTGCTGAGCAGGGTAAAGAGCAGGGTACACCAGAGAAAGGTAGCTGTAAAACCAAGAAAATTGAAAAGTTTGGCCCTGGTTGCTAACTACAGGGGTAATGAGCTTGCCAGTATAGCTTGAAATAACAGCGGTGCAATATCATGAGTCATTCCATGGGTCATGTACATAAAAATATCATTGTGAAGATATCAAGGGTGGAATAATAAGTTTATTGTATAGCTATGTGAAACTGTGACTACTAAACTATTAGTTATTTGAAATAAAGCACTCCTTACTCTGAAGGCAAAAAAGCTCCATAAATTGCTCTTCTTGGTCTGAACTTTTCTGTATACCGACCAGACTGAGTATTCAACGCATAGCTTGCTACAGGATAGACACATGAAAAATGTAATGTGCAGAGGCTTAATCAGCACAACCAAAAAAACAACAACAGTAAATAAACAAAATTCAGATTTTTAATTTATTAATTCATAAAGCTCCATATACTTACTGATAGTGCCATATTCCAAGTCTAAAGTATTGACACTTCGGTTGTTGCTAGGTGCTTCAAGTTCACAAGCTATCCTTGATTTCAAATATGAGGCAAAGAAATTGCCTGATGAAGTTCCAGGATCATTCTAAGTTTACACATGGAGAAACAAGAAATTGTGAATCTGTGATGGTGCTTAAAAATAAAATTATAAAATGAAAACTACTTATCTAAATGATACTCTCAATCAAAATAATAATTTGTGCTAGTAATAAGTTAATTGGTCTGAAATGACTCCCAAGTTTGGTTTACTAATGGCATTTAATTGGTAACTAAAGTTTTTATTACACCTCATTGCTATGCAATATTCTATACATACTAGCTGAGAGCATTAGACATAAGATACAGAAATTATAGGACGTTTGGAATTGAGAATCTTCTTCAGCTATGAAATAACTTACCATGCTAGAGTTGTCATTGTATCATTATTATAATCATTGTGGTTAAATGTATTTCCTTAGTAGTTGTAGCCTGGGTATTAATACCGCATCAGTTTTTTATATTTAACCATTCATTGACACACTTTCAGTTAGTCATTAGAGGTGTGTATTAACATAACAGGCCAGACGAGTCGAAATGTCAAAATGTCCCTAAACTTTCTGTATCATGTATGGCTCAACTAATAGCCTCAATAAGGTCACATTCACATGTTAACTATGCATTTCTAGTCATGCACAATAAACTACTCAGATTCATGTAATCAATTATTTTTATTTATAAGATAAGCATAAATAATGGCCTGGTTTTAACAGTTTGAAGCACTGATGTGTCTTTTCTGCTTTATACACATCAAGAAATTACTGAATAGGGCTTTAAAACTATAAGAAATGTTTTTTTGTTGTTTATTTGGGGGGGGTTTTTTTTACATAAAATGTGCACACTGAAATATTTAAATCTTTTTTTTTTCTCAATACATTTCACCTTGTTTCATTTAATAGGATATTTGAGGCCCCATTACAAAGTTGGCCCTTTTGTTGCTAACTTCCTTATCAGACCTTTGAGGATCCTTTACAAAAAAAAACAACAACAACAAATAATGCAGGAAGTTGACTAAACATTCCACTGGCCAAAACCAGAGAAGGAGTGTACAGTTCATAGTCAAGGAAGTTAGCAACAAAAGGGCCAACTTTGTAATGGGGCATTTGTAGATTCCTGTAGGTGTCTTGATAGCTGCCACGTGTAAGGCCCTCACGCTCGACTCCACTACAAGAGGAGTAGCTAGATTTTTAGAAGTCTAAAGACTCTCAGCACTTTTTGTTACTTCAAACAGACTGACAAAACTATAGGGTAGAGAGAGATATATGAGTAAAAAATGATACTAATGGGAGAGTTGAATAGGAGGTGATGATTCGTTATTGAATGGGAGGTGTGACTAAAGGAGACACAGTGAGGTGTATAGAATGCAAAGAGGGTCAAACAAAAACATAAGGAATCACAAGTACAACTCATACATACATGAGTACAACTCTAGTTCATATTTAAGTTCCTGAGGAGTTTGCCTTGGCAACCGCTTTAGTGAGGGCTGGCCCAAACACAAGGCCGTTACCTCCAGCATGAGTTTCCATGACTTTGGCGGGCCACAAAACGTTGTAGTGCCACTACAGAAGCATCTGTGGTGAAGTGCACAGCCTCAACAATGAGGGATACAAAAACATGCATATAGGCCTTTAGAGCATATGTCCCAACTGTCCAGATTTCAGTGGGACACTCCCGATATCTTACCGTTTGTCCTGAGTCCTGCTGTACACCAGCCAATGTCCCGACAAGTACCTTCAAATTTCTGATATTAGTATGAGTAGTTGAGTGTGGACAACAATGATATTTCACAATTTCTTTCACACCCTTCTTTTACTCATTAGATGTATTCTCTCTCATAGCACGGGTAACCGTGCTATTCGGGGTTAATAGTACAAATTGAAATAGCACAAGGTGAAGCAAAGTGCTATTTCATTATTTTGATATTTAGCTACCAAGCTGGAACCTCTCGACTCTAAAGCATAGGTCCCAACTTTTGAAAGCAGCCCGTAGGGATAATTGGGATAGATGGAAGGAGTAAGGAGGTTGGGGGGAGGGGGGGGGGGGGGGGGGGGGGGGGGGGGGGAGTGAGCATGACATTAGAGAGAGAAGTACATCTGCTATTTCTTTTCTTTCTTTTTTTTATTTTATCAATGTTGTTAGCTAGCTAATTACAACGACTGCTGTATCAGTATTATAATATGATAAATATTAATTTTTATAGCTAAACTAGTAGCTTTTTGCAGTCTTATTTATTTCTGGCACTGAACTACTTCAGTATTTGTATGAGTAATAGCACAGATAACAGGTAACGTGTTTGAAATAACACGAGGTGAAACCGAGTGCTATTTCAATTGCTTACGAGTGCTATTGATCCCTAATAACACAGGTTACCTGTGCTATCACTTGCTAATAGTAGGCCAGCTTTTTAAAAAGTTATTTGCAATTGTAGCTACACTGTATCGTTCACTCACTATCTCCTTATTTCAGGATTAGCTTCTGCTAGAACTTTGTTTTCAACGTACGGCCCAGCTAACTTACAATATTCTATAGCTATAGCTCTTCATTTAGCCTAGCCCCTAAGCTCGATTTGCTGACTCATAGATTATTATAGATAGTGGTGTGTTTTTAGGTCTGCCCAACATTAACCTGCTAAGTCACAAAATTCACCTCACAAAAGTAAGTTCCACACAATTACACCAAAAAAGTCAACACTGGTCAGCAGGATTTCTTAATCCTGGATACTCACCCAGAGAATGGCGTGCATACTGGCTTACTCGTCATATACTACTGTCTACATAATAGATCAGTCACATATAAAGGATATGCATTTGGTACTATTTTGTTTTTTCTGTCATCTAAAGTTGAAAATGATAGATTAAAAGACATTCAAGAACAGGTAGAGTTTATGCAAACCTGATGCTACATTCCTAAATCATTAACTCATGCAGTATTTATACTTGAAACTTATTTCAATATTGACAGTAGATTTATAATAATGTATTGGTGGAGAAAATTATAGTGCAAATCATATTATTTAAACTCACCCTGCATATGCGAACCACCCTGCTTACAATTTTTGAAACAGAGAAACCTCTACTATTTATTTCAAAATTTTCTCGTAGGAAAACAAAATAAAATTGTAAACTGGAATCTGGTGAATAGTCTAATCTAGCAAAATCCACAAAAGTAACTGGAGCTGCAATAAACAATTAAAATTTTAAATTAATAATTAACTATTAATTAATTTAATTAATAAATTAATAATAATTTACTAATACATCAATTTTAATGTAAACACAGAATTATCATAATTAACTGTCTGTAGTCTTCAATGTTCCTTCATCAGTCACTCATTAAATAAGTTATGCAATCATATAACGGCTAACATAAAAATGATACATTTTGTGAGAAAAATACATACCCTAAGGTTCATTTTCTAATTGAGAGGGAAGTGTGATTCCACTATGGGGGAGTGGGTATGCAGGGGCAGATCAAGCTTTAATGACAGAAGGGCCAAATATATTTGGTGGGAGCCACTCATCTCAAACAGAACCTACATGTTTCTCCTATGACAAGTCTACACAATGCGCTCTTGAAATTGAGGATTCTGCTATGATGGCAATTTGTAGCTGTAGACTAAAGTAATTGTGACAGTCTACATTCACTATAATGGGGCTAAGCAGATCACCCCCACAAACAGTGAAGATTTGAGTGCATAGCCTTTGCTTAGTTTGTTGCTTTCTTAGAGTGATGAAGACAATGCCTCATTTCAGACATTGCTAAGGTGTACAGGAATAGATAGTTGCTATCACGACAATGGTGACATAGATTTGATGCATGCTTAAGATCAAGTGCCACAGATCAAAAGTGCACAATTGAGGGATTCCTTTGCTGCATTGTATCTAACAATTCTCTCTGACTCAGTGCATCAAAATGCTCCATATTGATGTCTAATGGTATGTGCTGAAGGGTCTGGAAATGAAGATTTTCTATCAAGGAAATAACAAATACTTACTTCAGACTGTCCTTTACTCTAGTGGATTCTGCAGAATCAATTATTATAAAAATTGATTTAATCTGAATATGAACAGCAGAGCATGGAACAATTTGTTAGACAGGATGGGCTTAGTGGTGTGCTTGAGCACAAATGGCTGGGGAGTGAGCCTAATACGTTTGGTTTTAATTTCTAACATTCAAGCTACTAAAAAGAAAGTCTGAGTTAATGCCATAGTGACCACTCCCCCCCCCCCCCCCCCACAACTTTTTGAATTGAAACAAAAAAAACAAGTCACTTTCTTTAACCTTTTTCTTTGGGATATTCTTAGTAATTGTTGTAACTCACAATACTTTCACATAATTGAACATACGCAAGACTTACCTTCGTAGTAACACCACTAACTCGAATAGAAATGGAACTCCAGTAAGTTTTTGAGTTTAAACTGCACCCGCAAAAAAATTCAAATCGGTAACAATTCAATTTCTAGGATGATACGGGTAATGATCGTTAAACCGGAAGATACTGTTTAATGAAGTTTGGGACGGGGTCGAACGCTGAGCTAACTCAAAAATATGAGAGGGTCAAAGTACAAAATGACATACATGCGTCCAAACATATATATAAACTAGTCGTGAGCTTGAGCACAAATGGTGAGCGAGCCTGCCTAGTTAGGTAACATAAAATCTACAGTATTTGTTACTATGTTTTAGCTTAGTTCATGCAAACACTATAATAGCAGTTATGACCTTTTATTTCAGCAAACAAATACAAAATCACTCTCTTACCTGATCAATGATAACTTTTGTAGTATCAAACATCAGCCATTCTGATAACCTCAATACCAGTAACTCTTGAACAAACTCTCAGCTACAATTAAAAAAACAACCAGTGTTATTATTTGTAATTTTAGCCAACAAATATGGAATTACTACTTACCTCAATTTCCTGAGTTCTGTAGTATCAAATTGAAGTTACTTTGACTATCTGAATTACCTCGACTTCTTGACAACAAGCTCTCAGCTACAAAAACAAAAGACAATCAATTTTAGCCCACAAATACAAAATTACTTTCTTACCTCATTTTCTTGAGCAGTGATAACTGTTGTAGTACCAAATTTGAGCCATTCTGACTATTTGAATTTACCAGCCACTGTTGGCAACAAGCTCTTAGCTACAAAAAAGAAAGGCCAGAGTTATTTTTGCATATTTAGCTAACAAATATGGAATTACGTACTTACCTCAGCTTCTCTCGAGTAGTAGTAGCTTCCTTAGCATTAATATTACGGCATTCTGACTACCAATGGCTTTTGACAACCAACAATCAGCACTCCGTATCCCCCCTAAAACGGCGAAGTTTTAAAATTAAGTCTGGAAAAGGGTCTTCAATGCCATAGTAACCGGTCGAATCAACTTTTTGTGTCTTGAAAAGCAAGCGTTTTCGCCGGAATTTTCTCACGCTTCGGAGCTTAAGTATAAAGTAAGGCTTGCTTAATGCTGTAGTTTCAGAATAAACTGGGAAGCCTAAAAAGCCGTGTTTTTTTGGAGAAAAAAGTTCCCCCCGCGCGTGTTTAAAGGGCATACGTACCATCCATATACACATATATACATATAACATATACCCAATTTTGCATTATCCACCCCTAATACTGTCTCGCTTGCTCCGCTTGCTCGCCAACAAACAAACATCCCCAATTTTCAAGTGTGTTACCCCTGAGAGTGTCTCGCTCACTCGCCAATTAAATGATAAAATCTAAGTTTTAATGTTCTCAAAACTATCAGAACTGCTAGTTGTACTCAGAACATTATTGAAGTAACATTTCAAATTTCTGTTGGACCATTCAATAGGGTGCACTACCAGCTATCTTTAAATAGACTCCACCTACCCTCCACAGTGAATTACACTTCACTCCCAATCAGAAAATAAACCAAAAATGTATTCTTTTCTCACAAAATGCACAATTCTCTATAACATAATTTATTCACTGCACAGTTGTCCTCACTTCTGCCTAATACTAACATGATATATATGTCACATGTAAGATTCGATTTAACATGTGAGATGTCACATACTGACATGTACATGACATGTGATGTATTAACATGATATATACGACAATACTTGTACATGCAGAGAACAGCATATACATTACCTCTCAGCCAGAAGTTATCAGCAGCACGTGTTCGTAACGATCGAGTGATATTTAGAGGCTCACTGGATGAAGGGTCGTGATTGACATTCTGAAATGACAGAAAGAATTCACGTGTACTACTCCCATATGATGCTGAGAAAAATCTGTTATCCATGTTCTTTGAACCAGTTCCTACGTCTACATGCACAACATTATACAACGCAGACAACACTTATCATTAATATATTGATGAATATATCTTTAATATTTCTTGTCCAATACATACCATCAATGAATTCTCCAAAGCTAGGTGAATCCACGTATTGCGATATAATATGATCGGGTACTTCAGTAGGAACATATGATGCTCGAAGAACATTTTTGGAAATCTATTATAAAAATGAGGTACTTATAGCGCAATGAGTATATGTATATGTTTATTAAAATGTGAGAATTTAAATAAGCTCTTGTGAAAGGTGCATTATATTTACATTATATGCTTACAGCAAAGATCTACAACCAGTAAGTAACTCTGTATCCAGTTCTTAAATATGTACAAGGTAGACATGTAAGCTGTAAACCCTCACACCCACTCACCTGTCAACACAACTAGCTCACCTGTCTGTCTAACTGTCTGTCTGTCTGTCTGTCTGTCTGTACATCAGTCTGTCTGTATATTTGTCTGTTTTGTGTGTCTGTCTGTCTGTCTGTTTGTACATCTGTCTGTCTGTGTACGTCTGTCTGTCTGTCCATCTGTCTGTCCATCCATCCATCTGTCTGTCTGTCTGTTAGTCTGTCCGTCTGTCTACTTACATGGCTGGCTGTCTTTCTGTCTGTCTGCCTGTCTGTCAGTCTGTCTGCCTGTCTGTCAGTCAGTCAGTCTGTCTGTCTGTCTGTCTGCCTGCCTGTCTGTCTGCCTGTCTGTCAATCTGTCTGTCTGTCTATCTGTCAATTTCTTATACTGACATTCATTGGTCTCAATGGCTGCAGACATCTGGGGTTTGAAACTGGTATCAGACATAAACATTTGATGTCAAGAGCCACTGATGAGCATTTATTTGAGAGTTTAAAAAATGCACTTAGTCACTTGTTGAGCAATCTATCAAGACTGACCCAATGGAACAACAGAACTAAGTGTAGGTGTCTTATGTTTGGCAATCACATGAAGCAATATATTTAACAGTTCTCAATCAAACCACAGACTATATTGGAGGGGGGGGGGGGGGTGCTTTGTTTTAGACATACACCAACTTACAATACTAGTGATGTGCTTGAGCATAAATGGCGAGTGAGCCTAAAACTACACCATTGTTAAGCATTTGATTTTAAATTCTAACACTTGCTACTAAAATAGTCGAGTTCTTAAATTACGTATTATACGATAAAGGGGTTTCTTTGCCATAGTAACCACTCCCTGCAACTGTTTGAATTGAAAAAACAATAGAGCAACAAAAAAAAAAACAAGTCACACTTTTTTTTTGTGATATTCTTTAGCTAAGTAGTATATAGTTGTAAAGCACTTCACACAACTGAACATGCCTACACAAGACTTACCTTGGTGAGTAGTCTAGTGGTCAATGAATTTTCAAGTAAATACTGTTGCGTAGGGCTTATAACTATGACAAATAGCGTATTAACTTACCACCACCACTAACTCGAATAGAAATGGAACTCTAGTAAGTTTTTGAGTTTAAACTGCACCCGCAAAAAAATTCAAAGTGGTAAACAATTCAATTTCTAGGATGATACGGGTAATGATCGTTAAACTGGAAGATACTGTTTAGTGATGTTTGGGACGGGGTAGAACGCTGAGCTAACTCGAAAATATGAGAGGGTCAAAGTACAAAATGACATACGCACGTCCACACATATATATAAACAAACAAATATCCCCAATTTTCAATTGTGTTACCCCTGAGAGAGTCTCGCTCGCTCTGCTCATTTGCCAATTACAATCATACTCTGCTAAAGTATGTGTCCTTGAAATAATGAACTTACGTCCACTGCCATACACTGAGGATCCAGATGGCCTTGTGTGCCACACACCAATACGTGGTTCTTTGATGACGGTATCGTGTGGAAACTCCTTATATGATTCTGACATACAAATTCCTGCAAAAATAAATTAAAGAATTCAGAACAAACAAACCAGCATTGTCTGGATCAAATGAGAAAACATGGACTCACATCTTCATCCAACAAACATAATTCTTGTGCTGTGGCATTCATACTCCACAGTATTTTAGACTTCACTGTCAGATCCAGAGTCAATTGATACAGTACATTTCTAAAAATAATAATAAAGATAAGTACAGTAATATAATCAATGTCATTGTTCATCATTTTCTATTAATAAATCTAATAAAAAAAATCAAAGCAATATGAAGGAAATGGAGAGTAACATATAGGTGGTTGTCAAGCCTAAGTATAATTTAGCTTAGAATGTGATGTTTAATATTTTGTGACATACTGAAATTAAACAGTATACGACTTACTTCCCTCCTACTATCACACTGTCAGAAAGAATGTTTCCAATGTCAATCATCTTAGAAAAATATACCTTTTCAAAGGCACTGATCATGTTTTGACCAGGAAACCGCTTTGAAGTTATTGTATCTATTGTAAAATTATTTAAATATATATAATAACCAATAGTAACAAGTGCAAGAAAATTAATTATGTTATAGTCCCCAATTTACAAGGGGAATTATATAATTTGTCATTGACAAAGAAATACAACATTGACAAATAGTCTCTTCTATTCTCTAAAGTGCATTGTATGGTAATCTAGTATACTGAAGTTTGATGTAGTTATTACAGTCTCAAGATGTTGCCATTTTATTTTATGAGACAATATCAAAGTTAGCTCCTGAACTAACTTAAATGGATTTGTACTGACTGACAAAACGAATAGCAAAAATTCAATTACAGAAACAAATGTATAATAATATATGTGCATATAATTTATTATAATAATATATAATTATAATTATAAAATAGTATTAATAATATTCTATTAACTATTACTATACAAATACTTCTATTGTAGCTGTTCAGGTCTTTTGTAGCTCAGGATAAATTCTCTTTCCTTTCTATCTAAAGGTATATTTGTATCTACAAAATCTAATATACTGCTAAAACTAACAAAAAGGCATATTGTTATAGCTAGTGCATACTACAGTTCTAAGCAGAAGGACTTTTAAAAATGTCATTTTTCTGCAAATTGTCAGATATAAATAAAGAAATACTTCCTAGATATGTTATCAGAAAGTATAGTCCATACCTGAAGTTTCATTGTAGAAGACGGAATAGTTGTATCCATAAAATGGAGTATATCCACCTTTGCACCTCCTCAGGGCAGTTAATAAAAACAGTGAACTGAGGAAAACTTGTACGATTGCCATATTTCAAACAAACTGGTAGTGCAGGTAAAAATTATTTCAAACGATAAGGGGTTGCTATGATTATCCGGTTAGCCCCCCCCCCCCCCCCCCCCCCCCAGAGCGGGGGTGGAGGTAGTCTCGCGCGGGCCAGACCCTCATAGGGTAAAGGGTATCACTTGGGAGAGGGCGAGTCCACCCGATTTTTTTTGCAGTGGTGCATTAAGCTGTAGTGCAGCAGGAATATCATTAAACGTCACCTTCGTAATCTGTAGCTACTATATACATTAAGAGTTGTGAGCATTGACAATGAAGTGAACCGTTATTTGGCTAGCTAAAATATGAACATAGAGAGACAGCAACAAATCGTGATACAAGTGTCGGATTGCGTGATTTTTTAAGCGTATTATTTATGGCTCCTGTGTGGTTGAGGCCACGCCCAGAAATCTATATTTATTGTTAACGATACCTTTCCTCATAGAGACACTCAATAATAAGAAAGTACAGAGAGAAGAGTCTTTTTAGCAGATTATGTAAATCGGAATCTACTCCTAAAAAGAACTGCCGGGTAAGTTGGGAATAATCGTCAATTGTTTCCTAGTGCTTGTAGCTACTGGGTCGTAAGATGTTCTTACTAACGAGTGTATTGTACGTTCTGTCCTATCCTAATAACTTCAGAAAATCGCACTAACCAGCATATGTACCCCAACCAACTACACTCCAATTGGTTAGCTGGATAAAGACCTATTTATTGTTGAAGGTTTTTTTCAATAGAAGCCATAAAAATGTCTGGCATTCATAGTGTCTGTGTGATTGATTAGTGAAACCACTTTGTATATGTCCCTAACATCTGTACCATCACTCAGCCCTCATGTCTGTGCCATCACTCGGCCCTCTTGTCTGTACCATCACTCGGCCCTCACTAGAAATCCATACATTCTGGGCCTTATTGTTTTTTCTTGCTACCTAAGAGAGGCTCATAAACACAGGGGACCATTTATATACAGTATTTAACACACTTTCAGAGGTTTATTGGTTTTATGAATGTCTGTAGGTTGGTTCTCTAATCTGGAACTTCTGCCAATCTGGCAGGAGGAGTGGCAGCTGCTGAAGCTGGAGGAGGGGTTGAATTGTGTGCAGTTTGTTGCTGTTGAGTCGGCTATATCGGAACAGTAAGTGTATGGCACATATCACCCTAGGCTGACATGTACACACCTCATGTACAAGAAATATTTACCCAACATAAGTGTTATAAATATGTACATACAAGTAGTACAGTATATAAGAGTGGTCAACACATGTAATGGTGCCACACCCACCTCTGCCTGAGCTATTGTGTGTGCTAAAAGAGTGGTGAGGGGGACAATAATGAAAATTAGTTATGCTCAGTCAACATATCTGCTCTCAAGTTATTAAAATACAATTTCCAATGAGAAGTAATGTAAACAAGAGTCTGTTGTAGCCATACTCTTTTCTTCTGGTTTCTAGTCGCACAGGTGCACACCGTGTGGTCTTCCTGCCTAGTGTATGGGACAGAACTGAAAACATTATATAATCAAAGATAATGATTATGGTGATGATGGTTACGCTGATGGTGATGTTCTTAGAACATATTAACAATTCTTTAAAATGTTTCCCTTGTGTGTTTGTTAGGATCGAGTTAGATGAGTATTTCCATGAGTGAACATGGCGGAAGCTATTTCATCAAGTAATGATTTAGACTTGGCTAATGCGAGAAGACTATATCTGAGCAATGGATTGCAGGAAGGAGAGTTTCTTGTTGGACCGAAAGTCGCCTTTTCTGGACAAGCACTCGACTACACTTCAGAGTATCTTGCGAAACATGACAACTCTGATTCTTATGTTCTTCTCAAAGTTCTGTCTTCCATTGAGGATGAAAGAGGGCATGTTGAATACCACCAAGAGAAGTCTCTGCTTCACAATGAACACTTGATTCTGTCCCTGCTGCAAGATCAGCCTGGCGTCATTCAACACCTCGGTCTGTTCAAGGACCAGAATGCCTTCATCTTGGCACTGGAGTGCTTGATGTCTCCCGAATATGACAAACAAGGCTTATACAGGAACTATGTCAATCTTCAGCAATATATTATAGACAAAAAGATATTGAAGGACAGAGAAGCCTTGAGCATATTTTGTGATGTTGCAGCAACTGTCAAAGACTTGCATCAGGTAATGTGTACACTGTTTATTGTTTTGATAGTTAGTTTGTCATTTTCATAGAACTATAGTGCTTAATTGGATTTTTAAGTTTGGATCTGATTATGCAATACCCAAGCAGAGAGAGCAAAATTTGAACTGACTACGTACCTTGACACAAGGTTGTGATCACTGACACTTTTTATTGCAACTCTGTCGCATTCTTTTGGTGTTGTCTTTGATGACGTTTTGATGATTCATATGTACCTAGTGCACACCAAGCAGGTGAGCCTCTATAAAGAACCTTTAGTAACTACCTAGTATGCTTGACTTATGCTGCTGATGAGCGTGGACAGCTGCTAATATTTAAACTGCTTTTTAGGAAAGAAGGCACCTTGTTCATAGCACTGACGAGATAACCAAGCAAAATAAACCAAACATGCATTGCATTGCATTTGTTCACAATTTTATGTATTTATTATTACTATTATTATTGGCGAGCGAGCGTAGCGAGCGAGACACTTACAGGGGTAAAAATGAAAAAATCGGGGATGTTTGTTTATTTATTTATTTGTATATATGTTTGGACGTACGTATGTCATTTTGTACTTTGACCCTCGCGTTTTTGTGTTAGTTATGTGGTCGACCCCGTCCCAAATTGCACTAAACAGAATCCCTCTGGTTTATCGATCATTTACTCCCCGTTATCACCCTAGAATTGTTGTTTACCGTTTGAATTCGTTTGCGGTGCAGTTACAACTTGAAACTTAAGGGACTCCATTTCTATTCGAGTTATGGCCATGGAAGTCAATGCGCTCTTTGTCATGTTAAGCCGTGCGCAACAGTATTTACTTGAAATACATTGTCACTAGACTACCGCGAATGTACGTTTGTGTAGGGGTCATGTCCAGTTGGTGTCCAACGCATTTGTTTACAACCACTATTAGCTAAGATATCACAAAGAACCTTTTTAAATAACGTGTATTGTTTTGTTGTTGTTGTTTTCCTTCCAAGCAGTTGCAGTGAGTTGTTACTATGGCACTGAAATCCCTTTACCCTGTATGCTAAATTAAAAAACTGGACCTTATTTTCAGTAGCTTCAGTGTTAGAAGTCAAAATTATTCATATAAAAATAGTATAGTCTTTAGGCTCGCTCGCCATTTGTGCTCAAGCACACCACTAGTACTACTACTACTACTACTACTACTACTACTACTACTACTATTAGGACTGTTACTATTATGGTACAATTGTGTATAGAATGGTATATTTAGTGCCAATAGCATCTGTGGTGCTTTTGGGTTGTTTTACACTTAAATTGGTTATTCTAAATAATGCCTTTTTCTCCTCGGTAAAGCAGCTTGGAATACTAAATGTGTGAGCCATTGTCACAGTCTGCAGACATCAATATGTATAGTACTCATGACTCACTACAGTAATAGGAACTGGGTTTTTAATCAAGAATGTTGTAGGAGAATTGGTTATATAATAATATATTCTTTACATTAATATTATTTCTTTCAGAAAAACATTGTTCATCGTGATTTAAAGCTTGGAAACATCATCTACAATAAAAGGTGTGTAAGTTTTTTTGTGAAAGTGTGAATACAGATGGGAATGTGTAATATATACATTCATGTGTTTAAGATTATGCCCGTGGCTATTAGGAAGCTTTTAGCAAGTATGTTAAATTCATGTGTTTGCCTCTTTATGTCCTTGGCAATGTAGTGTCTTGTCTTGACACTTTATCAAACCATCTAAAAGAACACGCATGAAAATTTTTCAAAGATATTCTCAGCAAAACTGTGAATTCAAAGTTGGCGAACACCCACAACTGATCTGCATGTCAGGCACAACACAGCACGCGTAAACATTGGGAAATTAAATACATAATAGATCAACAGTTTGAGCAGTTATTGTTACAACATCTCAACTTTTGCTAGGTTACGGTGCTCTAGAACTATAGCACTTCTTTGGTAAATAGTTTATTGTTTGTTTGTTTTGTAAGATATGAACATGGCATTGTATAAAGTATCTTATATTGTAGGAGTGGCAGTAATTAGAATAAGACTGACCTGTAGTTTTATTTTGTTACTTCAGCTTTGTAAACAGACTGTAGGTGTGTATCACCACATTTAACTCCTATTTTATGCTAGACTTGCAAGGCAGAATGAGACACCTAAATGAATCCTTACACTCTAGAAACAACGGTCATTTTATTGTTTGTGGTGTATGTGTTGTTTTAGAACGAGGAAAGTTAAATTTATCAACTTTTCCATGAGCAAGCATTTAGTACGTGAAACAGAACTTCTGACTGATCAAAGAGGGAGTTTAGCATATGTCAGTCCCGAGATTTTGAGCGGTAAGTATAATGTGACATTTTATGTTGTTATCGTATTTGTTGTTGTTAAAGTAACCACTCTTATTACCTATTGTTTGACACAAATAACCAGGGCGTAAGTTTATTAATGTAATTGCAATACGACATAATTTGATGGCACATGATGTAGGTGTATTTCTGCATGCTTATATCAAAGAAAAAAAGTAATAAAAGAAGTTATTGTTGTCCGAAAACCATTAATATAACGCAGTTTGTTGTTGTTGTTTTGTCTGTGGTACTGACTACATTATGAGTTGTTGTTGTTGTTGTTGTTCAGGGCATCCCTATGATGGGAAGGCTAGTGACATGTGGGCCATAGGTGTGATGCTGTACACTATGTTGTGTGGTCAGTTCCCATTCTATGATGTCTGCCCTACTGAACTCTTCAAAAAAATATCCACTGGACATTTCTACATACCAAAGTAAGAATTTTATCTTCTGCTTCAAGAAGTAAGAAAGAAAAATCCCCTCCTCTAGAATCATCTGTAACTATTATAGCTATAGCTCCAACTTATCACAGGTTTATAGGTATAATATGTGATAATATCTATTTTTTCCTAACGTATCTTGTATACCTAAATTATAAGGTGTTATGTCACCCAACACCAAGAGTGTCTAATTACTTCAGGAAAGGTCCGTGGGAGTATTGTGTGCTGAATTGTGCTGTAAGGCAATGTGTGTTCTTGTGTTTCCATAGTTTGCCTGATGGCTCTGTCAGTCCTGCCTTTGATCTTGTGAAAAAACTGATAGTGAAGGATCCTTCAGGGAGGCTCTCTGCTAAGCAGTCTTTGGACTTCACTACTCAGTTGTTGTCAAAGATGTAAGTTTTCTTGATACAACAAACAAACAATACTAGTGGTGTGTTTGAGCACAAATGGCGAGCGAGCCTCCCTAGTTAGGTTACATAAAACTATAGTATTGTGATTAATTTTAACTTCTAACGCTCCAGCTATTAAAAAAAAAAAAATCCAGTTTTTTAATTATGTATATACGGTAAAGGGGGTTCAATGCCATAGTAACCACTCACCGCAACTGTTTGACTTTAAAAAAAAAAAAAGGCATTTCTAAGGAATTACCACGCAGGTTTGGGACCTAACCCTATATTAAGACATGCTTACTGCTGTAGTAGCTGAAATACTGCATAAAGGCAGCTAATCTATTTATTTGTTAGTTAAACGTTTACTTGGTGCTATTCTTTAGCTAAGCAGTAGCTGTAACACATAACACTTTCACACACACTTGTTCACCGGACATGACAAAGGATTTCCAGTAAGGAACGACACTGTTGTGTAGTGTGTGTAACAATGACAAACGGCGCATTAACTTACCACTGCCACTCATTCAAATAGAAAATGAACTCCAATAAGTTTGTAAGTTTTAACTGCACCCGCTAAAGAGAATTCAAAGCGGTAAACAATTCAATTATCCCTGATTCTCAATTTGTTACCCCTGTATATTATTTCACTCACTCGCCAATTATGGTTTGTCTTTCAAAATTAAAGTTCACTTATTTTAAGGGGGAAATTGCAGAAAGTTCAGTGAATGCTTCAAGATTAGAATGTACATTTGTAATGTGGCAAACTTTGCCTCAGGCAGGCTTTGCCAACATTATTTCAATGATCCTGTGAAAGTCAAATGTTTTGGCACATGCTTAACTTCAGTAGCTTTTTTATTCTGTTTCGTATACTGTTACAGTGATAGTTTGTTTTGTTTTACTGTTCGTAGTTACCAGTTTAAGTATAAAATAATGCATGATCACTGTTTGTCCAGTGGACCAATTGTGCATACCCAGCATTATATATTACTAGAAAATCCCCGCCACACAATGCCACTTGATATACTACCAACTTTGCAAACTAGGAATGCAGTAGCATAAGGTATTATGTCCATTCTCATTATCCTCTACCACTTGGTTTAGTCGCATCAGTTTCCCTCTCCAGTGCTCTTTCTTCATGAACCATCTCAATTCTTCTTATCCTCCTCCTTTCCTCTCTTCAGCTCTTTCTTCTTGAGTCATGGATTCCCTTCCCCTTTGACTAACTCTGTTGCTTCTTAGTCTCTGTGTCCTTGTATCCATGATTGTGGACTAAGTTTTATGGAACTATTGCCTTCCCTTTCAAAACTTTTGCTGTCCTTTCCTCACTGATTTCACCTTTGCTATTAGCTACAATTGTTGTTGGTTCCGTAGTCACCTTCTACTGAATGTGATGATGCTTTATCCATTCAGTTTGTGGCGACGGTTTTACCAATTTAGCCCAGCTAATGAATTATTCATGAATACACACCGTTGTCATTACTAACAACACACAATCGTATTAATATTATATAGATGTTAATTAAAACACATTTTGTTTCGTATTGCAGACATCGTAGAGTTTCCACAAAGCAAATGGTACTTAATACTATTAAATATACCATATGCAATTTCATAATTTCAATTCAGTATATATAAACAGATAATGTATTTTTGGATTATTTACATTATAGATGTGAAGTGTCATCGTTAGAAAGTAGTGATATGGACTCTCAAGTGGTCCCTTATCAACAGGAACATGTGAAGCACTATGCAGATGGCGTTGTTCCAGATAGTTCATACAGTATTTCTACGTCAACTTCATTTGAACAAAACTGTATCAGAGCGAGCTTAAGCATTAATTCTCTTGCCATGGCTTCAGGAATTCAGTCGTCCCAGCCTGCCTACCAAGTGCCTACTGCCAAAGAAACTGAAAGTTTTACTTTGAAAACTTCCAGTATGTCAGACATAGGTGGTGTGCTTTCTTCAACAAGAACAGTATCACGATCATCAGAACATCTGATCATTCAGCAACCGCTAACGTCTAATATGAGTGCTCATCGTTATCGTAGAAAATCTGTGGAATCAGAAGTGAGACTGAGGCGGCACTCATTGGCCCAACCTCGCTCTATGTCTACTGTCTCACCTCGGCAGCGTCGACTGTCTCACGATGCCAGAGACAACCCTAGAGAAATTCTGCATGGTTTACAGTGTGTGGCAAGCAGGAAACGCTCCAGTTCTTCAGCTAATGCAATTTAAATAGTACAAAGCTCAATTATACATTTTATATTTATGTAAAAATATCTTGTGTTGTCACACCTATAGAATGATTTTTTAACTCCAATAAAAATACACCATTTTCATCATCTTTTTTTTTTTAGTTTGTTTGTTTCATTTTTAAGCATAATCCCATTTCCGTTAATACTATTATTGTTGTTGTAATATTTATTTTACAATTTAATTGTGTAAATATGAAACTGGCATTTTGTTGGTGAGTGTAGTCACTGTATGAAACCAAGAAATACATTAGCTCACTGTATGTTGTGGATTTGTTTGTATGATAGCATCACTAAATGTGTGAGAACAGGTCATAATATCTCAGTATAGCAACAAAATTAACGATACAGTTTTAAATTTGCTATGCTGTGTTTTTTTAAGTAAATCATAGGTCGGTGAAATATATCAATTTGATTGTATCCTGCAGCTACCACAAACACGATTCAAAACCTAGCTTGAACTTGTCATATTCAATTTCTTTGAACAGAAGTAAAACTTAATAATATCGTGAAACCGCCGACAGTGAACTCTTTTACCGATTACCTCAGCCCGTTCTCTGTTGTTGTTATTTGTTTGTTTGTTTTGTTTCCGAGTGGTTATTTTCGTGAACACCGGTAGCTAAATGTCGTGTAGCAAAATTGCACCGCGCGAAAATTTTTATAATCTTGAAAAAGTATAGTTGGTCAAACGGTGTGGCCGCACTCTTCAAGATAATATTACTCACCGTCTCACTACGGAAACCCTTTCTTTTTGATGAAGCAATGTCTAACCGTAAGGAAATAATGGAAGAAGAAATAGTAAGTTTAATTCGCTAGCTATGCTATTTCTTCAAGATCTCTGCTGCTTTTATATTTTAGCCTGGGTGTTGCTGTGAAGTAGTCTTCAGGCGTTTGTGCTGCTGTCTTTTCTACAATGAATTGGAGCAAGTTCCCCTTGTAAGCAAAAAAAAAAAAAAAAAAAAGTGACAACATCACTATAACGTGGGATTTTGGTAATGCTTTCTACGCTTATAAGCAAGCTTCTTTACTTTGTTACAGCAGTTAATCATTATCTTTATCATCACAATATTAAAATGTTCATATTATTACCAAGTATACATCACCAACAACCAGATGTAAATTTTGACGTTTACTTTTGTTTTATGTGAAGTTGACTTAATTAAGTTTAGTGTCCTTTCAAGTCTGATAGTTCCTTCCACAGAGCATGTTTTCCTTTAGTTACTGCCTCGATGACTGCCATACTGAGTGTCACATTAAAGTATTATTAATGCTCTATGCTTAGCTACAGGATATTCTCTAAGCTTTTTTTTTTTTTACTGGACAGAATAATAATTTAGATAGAAGTTAAATATTGATGTACTTTCTATGACAGGTAAAAACAGAAGATGAAGATGAAAAACATGGAGCAGGAATGAAAAGAAAAGAGGCTAAACCTGAATATTCATCCCAAACTGTCAACAATTTAAAGCAATCCTGAAGATTCCAGTCACTATTAGAGTGACTCCGTCATATTCTATATACAAATAGTATCCACAACAATAAATTTGTACCTATGTAGGCAAATTGTCAGCAAAAACAATAATGAAATCCCTTAATAAATATGCTAAGTTGCGGGACGCCAGCTTTATAATATTAAAGAAGTATGAAGCTGGTAGAAGCAATATTTTAGCGATGTTCAATTTAAATGGATGATAAGTTAACAGTAATTTGAAGAATTATAGCCAACAAGCAGATTTCTAGACAGACCAATACTGCATTATACTTACTTTCATTGCAACTCGAGATATACAACGTCACTTCTTTAGCTTAGCAGTATAAGAGAGTAAGTACAGTACGCAGTTGTTTTTAACAAAATGGTTCAACTCATGAGCCAACAGTAGTGTGATATAACATAATATGGAAATGATTTATTGTAATAGACAATAAAGTTTGATGGAAATGAGATTATGCTGGGTCTAGCTCTAGCCGTCTTTTCCTTCTCGGTTCCATGGAAGGTAAAATGGAAGGTAAATCCATACTTTACATGGTTAGCGCCCCTGTAATCTATTTTGGGGGGGAGGGGAAATAATCCTTTTTTTTTTTCCTTGTTTTTTTTTTTATCATCCTGATATTCTTCCAATATTTTCAAAAATTGCCTATATAGATTATTGCATAAGTTCAGCTTGACTTTATGAAAGTTACTACAAGCATGTAATACCTTTCATCATCGCTTTCATCCTTTTCTTTCTTCTACACCATCATGATTCATTTTAAAGAATTGCCTATGCAGATTGATGTGATACATTTTTGTACAAGTGTAGGCGACATGGAATGAATCTTCCTTGAGTGTTAGATGTTTAATCTTTAGTGATCAACTAATTAGTTCACTTAAACCTTTGATGTATGTAGTTATGGCAGTATATATATACCAAGACATTATAGATAGTGACACTCTTTGATGTTATTTCTTTTTCTTTTTTATTGTTTTTTTTTCTTCTTCATTTTTATTCCTTGTTTGTTCTATTTGGAAGCTTAATGGTTTTGATATTGAACAAGATATCAGCTAAGAAAGTTTTGTTAAATGGTTCAGTTTATTATTGGATCAGCAATATATATCAATCAGTGTGGATTTTCTTTCTACAAATTGATGCAAAAAGATTTATATTCTTCCTCACTATATTTCAGCATATGTGGTCCTGTCAGCTAATTAGATTGCATTGCTGTATATATCTAATTCCACACAATCCTGATAGCTTTGATCTATGGGAACTGCTGGAACTTATCAGTTGGAGTTATTTGAGGGTCAGTTGTAAAAAAATGAACATTTTATTACCTGAAATAGGAGAAATCAATTTGACAGGAAGTTTTTCCAGTTTTGTGAGTTGGTAATCCAGCAGAGTCCTAGCAGTAGAATTGCCATGATGAGACATAAATAAATGATATGTATGAGCATAAAAATTATGATTATTCATTAACTATATTTTTTTGTCAATTTTATTTGTTAGATTTGACATGTGCTAGGCTAGACCCTTTAACCCACTGCTATGGTTACTTGTGTATATAATAGTCACCTTATAGCATCAGAACTTAGAACATTAAATCATTTGGTGTTATCAAAATGTCAATAGTTGCATGTGGTGTGAATAGTTTAAGTAAATATTTTGTTATCTTCATAAATTTGATTATTTTTGTTATAATTATTGGTGTGCTCAACAAACAAATGGGTAAAGAGTCGCCGACCACATATAGTGAGTGCATTTTTTTTTCCCCCCCCCCTTTTTTCCAAAGAGGTAAAAGATCGGTAAAAACAAAACAAAAAAACACATGGATATGAGTGCATTTTTTTAAACGATTATTGTGGTTTTAATAATGAGACAATAAATATACAAAAAGTTCAGACTACACCGTCCAGGGAGGGGGGTATGGTGGGGAGACGGTGGAGCCACAGATGCATTGCCCCGCCATCATTGTAATGCGCGTGCGTAAAAATAGTCGGTGGACTGATGGGCTCAGACGGACCGCACTCTTACACCAGTTATAAAAAAAAAACTTAAAATGTAGCGATTAGTGGTCGGTTGTACGCGTTACCGCCAACTTCCTGCGTTCATTTACAATTGTGGTGCAGTGCAGCTGTAGCGAGTTTTGTTTTTGCTACTGTTTTTGCTGCTGTCTCCGCTTCGGACGGCGATGTGTAGGTGCTGCGGAGAGTCTGCTTGCTGCCATTCTCCGCGTTGTGTGAGTCCTGTCCTTACTCCCCAGGGAGTTCTCTCTCTTTGTCAGCTACTAGCTAGCCACAATACTTACTCTTATTGCAGGGTTGGCTAAGAATATGGTGCTTGTGTTGTTGCTGCTGCTGTTTCAAGGACGACAGCAGGGATATTCGTACACCACTGGTAAGAATTATATACAAGAGAACTAGAGCTGGGTAGTGAAGTAGTTTTGATACAACCACACACATACATGAATTGGAGCCAAGTTTGCGTAACCTTGCCAACCTGCTGTGCCAATTCCTTGTGGTTGCATGATGTTATTAGTTAATGGTGACTTCATAAGGTGACTATACTATTTATCTTCAGTCAATATCGTTGGCAACAGATAAAACAGCAGGCATCTATGCAATTGTTACACACCTGGGAGAGGTTTGTACTGAGGTATTTCAGCAACACCTGGGAGATGTTTGTACTGGAGTATTTTAGCAGTTTCCAATGGCTTACCACGTCAAGTAGACACAGGTGAAGAATATTTTGCCATCTTCCATTTAATCTCATGTTTGCAGTCAAACACATGCACTCAGTCATCACATTGCACGAGATGATTATTCAGACATATAGAACTGCTAGCCACACGAGCTAGCGAGCAAATGAAAGCGAGAGTTGCTGAAATTACTGCATGGTTTGTGTGAAGAATTATCAGTATTGTAACTCCTTTAGTGAGATCTGTATTTGTATTGGAAAATATGGAAACACTAGAGAATGACTCATCATCAAATGCTTAACTGTTAATTATATGGCTATACTTCAGGGACTTAGAGCAAACATGATATTGGTGGTTTTTAATCAGAATATATAAAATAATATACCCGGAATGGAAAATTGGATGCTTAAGCAGAAAGTTAAATAGCCATTGATATAGGAAGGCAAAGTAGCTTCTATTGTGTAAACTAGTATGTTAGGCCAGTGTAAATACTGGTGGTGTATTTAATTAATAGGTTCCTGATGCTCCTAGTCATGATGCCTGACCCAGCACAAAGCCTGCTCTTGGGCTTGTTTTACTATCAGTTGTGTGTGTGTGTGTGTTTTTGTTTTGGAGTTATTTATTAATTTGGGGCTTCCTATTGGGTGGCTGGACTGTTGAACTGTTGTGAATCAGAAATTACAAATCCATCTACTCTATTCATTTGATTCAAAAAAAATATTCTTCTTCAGACAGAATGTTGAGAACTTGAGACCTTATAAATTAGAAGCCATGTTCAGAACTCTGACAAAATTGGGTAAATCAAACTTCATGCGATACATCTGAGCACTTGTGGATGTATTCAAACTATCCACAGAACCAAACTTGCATACCACTGACATTGATGTGTTCGGGTTGAAGATATAAACAGTAGCAGTAACATTTTGCCGGAATAGGCAGATAGAGAATTCTTCCATATGTGAAAAAGGGACATCCTGAAAATTCTAATCACAAGCTTGTGAAAGAGCTAGTTACCATTGGTTACATGACACATGTATGGACTCGTAGTAGACTGTGAGTGTTAAAACAAACTTGAAACAATGATGATTAATTCTGATGTCATCAATTAGCTGTTGTCTTCTCTCTCTCTCTTATTTATTAACCCTCAGCATGCATGTGCGAGAGGGTTATAGTAGTCGTCCTGTCTGTTACGCTCTGATTTTGGAGATTACTAATGATTTAGGTATGAACTTACTCAAATGAAGATTTAGGACCTTTCATTGTGCTACTTTTTTAATTTCGGGCTAATTGTTGAGAAAACGCGAAGTTTTCAGCTCCGCGTAGATACCAGCTTTTGTGGGTAATTCCCCCTAACATCACGTCATAATCACGTGAGCAAATAATTTCTTGCACCCCGCGGTGTAGTTTGCTTTATGCTCAGGGAAGTTAATGGACTTGAAAGGATCGAGTGAAGCTTCACTTTGAAACTATACCGGTGAGTGTTTCTGGCCTGTTTAGCTTCTTCTCTTATGAAGACAGGTTTCCATGTACATGTACCATTTTCATTGCTCGAGCTATATTGAGGCCTGATTAAAATAGCTAATAGAGTGCTTGTTCTTTTGGTCTGAAATTATATTGTAATAGCTAGGTGGTGTTTAGTAGCACTGAGGGTTCACACCTATGGTGCTTCATTATATATTAAGACATGAGTTCACCCATTTGGCATCCATTCCTGTGAGTTCAGTTCAGAGGGGTGGGTTGGGGGGGAGGGGGATAAACCTGATTAATTAGTTTAATTAGTTGTGGTGGGAATGTTAAGTGATTCAGGGAACCACTATTTGGGTTTGAGGCCAAGTCTCAGGTGGGCCTGTGGCCTCCCACAGCATAGTAAGGCTATTGCTGAGTGACATACCCAATAGCTAGCTGAGTCTGGAGCAACATCACTGGGTAAGATAGTGTAACTCCTCTCGCATGTAAGCACAGAGAGTCAAAGTACGTGTTAAAGGTTGTAATTTGCAAGTATATGTAGTAATAAGGTTGGCCATCCTTTGGATCTAAAAATAATATTTCTCACTCTCCTTGCACTGTTCTTAGTGACCAGACTTCAGAAAAATGTGATTATCTTGTTTTACATGCTGTCTTGGATAGGTCCACAATCCTTCTGTGTATTTCTGTACTCAACCCATTAGACAAATCAACACAGGAGCCATCCTAGCAATCATAGCTTACGATAAATTTCAGCTGCTTTTCGCTTCTGGGTGCAGACGTCATCATTTAGCAACATCTTTAAAAATTTGGGAACAGATCGTGTTGAAAAAAAAAATGGCAGTAAGTATTTTAAGCAACAGTGATAAAAATAGTTGCCCCAAAAAGTACTGGAACAAGAAAGGAGTTTTGAATTGCTCGAATAGTACTAAACGAGAATGTCTCGGTGAGACATGACCAATTCTTTATCCCATAATCACTGCCTTCTCTAAACCAAGTATTCCACATTAGCAGTGATTTCATGGCATACAAATGATCAAAGCTCACTAAGACATTCTTGTTGCATGGTAAATAAATACTTATTGCACAAGTCCAGTGTACAATATGTGGAAATTTTCACAAGCACGTGCAAGTATTTCATGAGCTAAGGTGAGTGATGAGAGTAAATTATCATCCCCATATTGTACAACGAGTGTAACAAATTGTTTATTGTACATTCGATAATTTTCCAAAACAGTAAACGTTCACAGGTAACTCCGCCACACTTCTAAATCCGCCACACTTCTAAAATTTCAGTTGTCCAGAACTACCCACGGGCATGTTGGAGCATTCAATATGGAAAGAATATTGAACACTCGTGTGATGCAGAAATACTCAAGGAAAATATCCTAGTTATAATATAAATATGTATAATATTGAGCAATTCCATTCTTGTTCCTAAATTTTGGATTTTGGTGCATCTCTCATCCTAATTTGGAGATATAATAACACAGAAGACTGTGGTGGTATATGAGTAGTGGCAAGATAAATTCACGAGGTGAAGCAAAGTGAATTTTTTCATCACATGAGTGGTATTTATCTGAATGCCTCAGTTTTCCATACTATCATATGATAATAATATAGCCAAAAATAATGTATTTCTGCAGTTAATAAAGCATTTTCTTGTTCTGATTCAGCCATCATTTCACACTTTTCTGTCTGTTGCTAATGTATCATTGCCCAGGAATTCTGTCTAATAGACCACCATAAGATCATTGTATTCCACTGCTGTGGTATTATAACTGCATGTAATTATATTATTACTACTCATTCATTGTATAATAAATTAAAAATGTGTTTAACTTAAATTAGTGGTACAGTGTATTTTGGTATGGTACAAGTCCACAACGGACGTTTAGACGTGCTTGTGTGGATAATAATTTTAAGTTAATATCAGATGTATTTGTAATTGCAATATAACCTACCACTACACTTAGCCTGACTTACACACATTGGAGGTGTAGGCCTGGGATAATTAGCGCTAATTTATGCTAATTATTATTAACATGGTCCCACCCTTTTCCAACTATGCCACCGGTAACCCACCCTTTCATGTTTTGGAGGTGTGGCTTAGGCTCATTTTGTTGGCCTAGGTCACACCAGCAAGGTGGAAAAGTATTATCCAAATTCCAGTTCAATAAAATAAGGGGGGGGGGGAAGTACATGGGAGGGGGTTCGCTCGCTGCTGACAAGTAGCTCCCACTGGCTTCTTGTCACGATGCTTGCTAGAAACGTGGGCCTTCTTGGTTGAGCGCACCCTATGTTCAGTGCCTCAGCGCACGTGGCTTACTATACCTTACCGTTTCTGCTCATTTGATGACCCTTTACCTCATGCCTCTAGACGGCTTCTGGCAGGTCATCTCCCCTTTCTCACCAGCGACCGGTGGTTCCCTTCTATTAACTCCATTTAATGTCAAGGCCATTAAACTCCATCTAACTAAAGCTTCAAATTTGTACTAAATTTTGCTTATTAACTACTTAATTGAAATTACACACCATCAGATGGAGTGCAGATCATCTGACTTTGCCAAATTAGACTAGGCCCATATCTATGCCTACACAAATGAAGATTGTACTATACAATGTTCTTATGTAGTCCAACCTAAGCAATTAGCACCAGTAACAGCCACTAGGATGTCAATTCCGGTTCAAGCATCCTCTCTGAGAATTCTTCCACTTACCTGGTTATTGTACTCGTGTACTCCTTGCTGGAATCATTGCAGTTGCTATGGCGATTGAGATTCTTTGCCATGTCAAGGACCTGGTTTTACTTAGTCTGAATTGATAATTGCTGGCTGCCCTGTTATTTGTGCTAGCATCGATTCAGTAACTCTCATTAGAGATATAGCGTCCAATGTTAGAGTGTACTCTGCCATTGTTGTTGTTTTTGTTTGTTTGTTTTCTTGTGTTTGTTGTTTTTTGAGGGGCAGGGGCAAATTAGTTATATTGTGGTTCAGTTTTTTATTTTCATTACACCAAATAAGTGACAGTATTCTCTCTTTCATGCCATAATGAATTGCAGGCACTGAATAGTGCATGCTACGATGATGCCAAGTGAGTGAGCTAGCAAAGCTAAGCAATTCTGGCACTAGTCATTTGCATCCAGAGTGAAGTGACAGTCAGGAAGACTTGAATAAGGGAGACTTGAACTGAGTCTTTAAGGGAGACTTGAACTGAGTCTTTAAGGGACACTTGAACTGAGTCTTTATGAACTGAGTCTTTAAGGGAGACTTGAACTGAGTCGTTAACTCTGAGTTTTGTGAATGAAATCAATACTTTTAAGAAATTGCTCAGAAAAAGTTTATGATTCAGTCATTCTTGACCGAATAATAATAATAATCATAATCATAATAATAATAATAATAATGCTTTTCTTTTTTTTTTCTCTCTTTTTTTTATTACAGTTTTACAGTTAAATATATTTTTTTAAACTTAAGAAAATGAATCAGGTCCCAAAATAATTTATTAAAACTATGCAAATAATACAATGTACCAATCATAAAATATACTATTTTTCTTCACCTAAAGAATTGTCATATTGGAGGAAGAAAATAAAGCATTTATATTACAAACTTTTTGTTGTTTGTTTGTTTGTTGTGTGTGTGTGTGTGTGTGTGTGTTAGTTGAAAACCTCAGAAGAGAAGACATTGTTTGTAGAACCTACTAAACTATCAGACACACATCTACACAAGGACAAGCTTGCAAGTGAGGAGAAGGAAGACGAGGATGTGCAGAGGGTGGAGCTCAGAGTGGATGACAGAGAAGGGTCTGAGGTGCCAGGTAAGGAGGAAGGGAAGATGCTGTTGTACTAACTGTCTGTGTACAAAGTTAGCTGATGTTTTGACTAGTGCTTAAGTCTTCTTATGAAGAAGCTGAATGCCCCTTGGCTAGTTTATCAAACAAGATTAATAGTAGTAGCACATTTTCTCGCTCTAACAGCCAATTTATGTTAATTATAACTTAACCCGATGTTTCGACTTTTTACCGAATTCCTCTTCAGGGGTCAACTGAGGTCAAACTCTCCGTGACGATATAATAAACACAATGTAAACAGTAAGAACTGGAGGGTATGCTTACTGCTTATTATATCCTGAAGGGTAATTTGCATGCAGTATAGACAAAGAGGATTTTGGCAAGAAGTCGAAACGTCAGGTTAAGTTAATTGGCTGTTAGAACAATAAAATTTGCTATTATTATAAAAATTTCAGCCAAGAATGACTGAATCAAGATTAATAGTGTTTTAATTACTCTTTAACTTGCCTGCTGGGTGAGTGAATGAGTGATGTTGTTTTTCTCAGTTGGAAGCATCTGTGCAAGCATACAGCATAGAAAGCCACATGTTCAGCAAGTATTGAATGAATGCCTTTTAGAGAGAAAACCAGGAAGTCTCCGCCAGGATGTACTACTATTGAATTGCTCCTGAAGGTAGCAAGTTTAAATGGAGACCTTCCAGCTATTAAATGCCCCAACCATTCCAATACAAATAACATGCACTGACATAATATTTATTAGACTTATATTTTGCAATACAAGAATAGCAAGCTAAACAAGTAAGAAAAGACAACTAGCAGTGGCAATGGATATTATACATATAAACCACCAATTTTTCCAGCAATTTTTTTCCTCCAAACACACATACACCACACAGCAACAGATCACTGTACTGTTTCTTCTGTTGCCATAGAGGACTTTTTCATTCCCCATGACTAGCTAGCACCACTACTTCTAGAGATGATTAAAATCTCTGTGAGTACAGGACATGTGAGAGAAAGTATCGTCAATCTGTCTGGTGATAGCTAATATGAGAATACCTATAAGGGGGGGGGGGGGGGGGGGGGGGCATGAGGTGTGGAAAGTGCCATCAAACTGTAGTAGGCTGACATTGTATTTCCTTCCAGCTGGAGTGTTAATATTTGACTTGAGAGCAGTATAGGTGATGCCCCTGTCATAATCATGTGGCACTACAGGTGATAATCATGTGGTACTAGGAGTGGCACTAGGAGTGATGCCCCTGTCATTAGTAATTAATTCTGCTCACTGCGTAGCTTGCTTTTGTAACACTTTGAAAGACTTAAGGTTTACTGAATGAGTGGGTGGACAGTGGAAAGGAGTGACTTATGACTGTATATATTTGAAGAACTGTACTGGCAATCCTTTATATGTGACCGTCTACAGGAAAACTGGGCACAGCGCGGCGTGCGTAAATATCGAGAAAAGATCGATCGATTTCTTAAAAATGTATTGTTACAAGCCGACGGAAGGGAACGGTTAGGTCTATTATAGTGGGACTCGAAAGGTGCCGCATTGTGCCTGGTTTTCCTGTAGACGGTCACATATATAGAATGGATTTCATTTTATAACCACACTCATTATGTTTGTGTGTGTGTGTGTGTAGTGGCTGTGTGGTGTAGTGGTTGTGTCCTTGGGTCAGAGGGCCTGAGGTCCTGAGTTCACCCACTCAGGCAACTTTTCCATGTGGTTTTCCATCTGCCTCCCACCAGCCCCACCACAGCTGTGATTGGGTACCTGGCATTTGCTGGGGTGCAAATTCAAGGCATTTTCTCATGAAACAGCAATGGTCCAGGTGGGACTTTGGGTGCCCACACCACACACTTGCTGTGAGGAGAGGCCTGTTCTCCTGCGAGTTCGTAGCTCAGCTCCAGGAGCTTTGCTTGTACGGCTCACAGTGCCTGCTTAGTGCACAGGCAACCTGGCTCTGCCAGGTACACATAACTGCTAGCAGTTGTGAGAGAATTTGCATTTGTGTGTGGGTGAAGGGGTTAGAATGATTTCATGTGTTCAATGCTACTCAGAAATAAGCCGACAGATTAGCTAATGAACTAGGTGCTATAACAACACCTTGAATACTGAGTGACTGATTCACTTCAGAAATTTCTCAGTCACAAATTAACAGCAAGTTTAAACACAACATTTATATTTTAGTCATAATACTTGTAATAATCCAACCACAGACTTCCTCAGTTCCAAGAAATGTTACACTTTAGGAAGAAGATAGGTGGATGATATTCATTACTCGTTACTGCCGTGTGTGTGTGTGTGTGCATGTGTGTGTTGCAGATGTACCTGATACAACCGATTCCCCGCCTTCATCTGCCACTCCCTCTCAGGTCACTGCAAGCGATCCAAACCAACAAACCAGGGGCTCAGATAGGGGACAAGACATGCCACTAGTAGAAGTAGAGGAGCAAGATGGAGGAGGAATGAGCTGGTTGGAGGCCAGCGACGGAGAGGAAGTAAAGGAAGTGATCCTCACAGAAGAGACTGTGGACACCGTTGAGATGTACGTGGTGGGGGAGGGGTCACAGGAGGCGGAGACTGTGCAAGGAACTGTTTCTATAACCATCAAGGAAGACTCATAGTTTATTAGTCCACAGGTAGTCGTGGTAACCAAGTGGCAAATCTTAATGGTCCTTATTCAGCAGAATGTACGTATGTCATTTGAATGTGTAGTTGAAACTGTCATGTTATCTTCACACAAAATATTGTATTGCAACCACACCCACCTATTTGTGGATAAAGAAAATTATGTCAATTATTATAAAAGCTCTATTAGTAGTTAAGCCATGCCTTCATCAGGACTGTTCAGAATTATGTCAAGCCTACATCTGGGGAGCTGGCATTCATTCATTGGTGTAATGACAATCATGTTGCGAAAAATGATATTTAAAAAAATTGCATCATGTGAAAATAAAATCAAATGAACACAACAAAAAAAAATCCAAATAAATTAACACCATGTTCTGGAGAACAAAATATAAATAAACGATGATGTCACTATTACATCACTATTACATCACTATTACATTACTCTATAATCACATAACAAGTCACTACTGAAAACTACATATAAATAAATCATACACAAGTCGTGCTCTGAAAGGGGAAGTGCCAGTGAGGGGGGGAGGGGGAGTGTCCAATCCGCAGTGATCTAAATACCTGCACAGAAAAGTAATATTGAAATGTAATCAGGACTGACCAAAGTGTTAATTCTTCTCTGAGCACCTGAGTAGTGATTGGTCTAGTATAATGGTCTGTGCTCCCGTGGCTTCTTCAACTGTACTTTGAGTTTCTTATTCCCGAGGGCATATCCGTTCATGGCTAATATAGCAGTTTGAGAAGACGAGGGATTATCGTAGCTCACAAAACCTACACACAAGGCAAAGAAGATTAGGAGGGAAAAAATACATGGGATGTATTGTGATTGTGGATAAACAACTATTAATTTTATTGGTGAGTGTGAAGGTTGTACCAATTAGACAACAGGGATAATTATTCCCAATGCAGAGTTGGCTAGACTTTCAGAGAAACTTTACTATTATTATATTATATAAGTAACTGAAGTTGCTCCCTCATACACCCCCCCCCCCCAACACACACCCCTCACCCATTAACTTCCCCTCTAATTATTACCCACCAAAACACTTGCTCTTGTTGGTGGCCTTGTCAATGAATACTTTGGCAGAAACAATGGATCCGTAGGAGGAGAACAAGTTGTACAAGTCCATATCTCCACAGTCTTGAGGGAGATGGTAAATGAACAGGTTGCAGCCTTCTGGGCCTTCCTTCTGCGGCATGGAAGAGTCCATGCCTGATGCACCCTGTGTTATGCCATATACTCCTGCCCCGGGGTAAGAGTAGGCGGGAGAATACTGCTGCAGTCCTGGAGTGTAGCCATGGAGGGGACTAGAAAATCAGGCAATACACACATAAATTATTTCACACACAATTTATTTCATTTTTTTTCCAGTTGGATTAATCATTCATCCTAGCTCACCATAGAATGAATGTTCGCACAAACAAAACATATTGTACAGCTGTGTGTGTGTTGTGTGTGCGTGCACGCGCACACATGCATGTGTGTGTAATTCTAGCACATTGGTACCTTCTATGTGGAATACCAATGCAGAAAATATTTACTATAATGTTATTATATTAGCAAATTTTCTCATTCTAACAGTCAATATTGTTAATTAAAACTTAACCCGACGTTTCGACTTCTTGCCGAAGTTTTTAAGTTTTAATTAACAATATTGGCTGTTAGAACGAGAAAATTTGCTATTATTATAATAATAATAATTATTATTATTATTACTATTATTATTACTATATCAAACAAGTTCTTCACTACACTGCAGAATATTAAGTAGCCATTGTTAATGCACAGCCAGCAGGGTGAGAACATTAAGAGATGCAACGTGTAATTGTGAGTACAGCCCACTGGAACCTAACCACACACACTACAAGTATGACAGGAAACTTGGGTCAGTTACATGTATATAGCAGAGCTGAAGTTAAGGGAAGCGGAGGGGGGAGAGGAAAGGGACGTTCATCCCTGTTGAAAGAACTTTCGCCCTTCCTAAAAACACTGTATACAAGCATTTTGACTTTGCAATAAAATCAACCAACCTAGTTTCACATATATTTTTAAGAACTGCAAGGATGTTTAACTATGTCTGAATCTCTCTCATTGGCCCTCCTAAACTCTAAGGTGCTTTCGGCCCCTTGAAATTTGTTTTCTGTATGCAACCTGTAGCTAGAGATCTCTTGGCAAAATATGTGACATGAGAGAGTTAAATAAATGGCCAACCACTACCGAGACTTTATACACACATCTGTATACAAAAACACACGCACATACTGTACCTGTGTAGGGGACTCGACAGAGGGTCAGTATTAGAGGATCCTAATGTTGGAGACAGAGCAGTTGGAAGACCGTTAGACATGGACGCCATGCCCGACAAAGGACCTGCGCCATGAGCTCCACCTGGCGGAATAGCAGGGGTCTGGAGGGAAGGGCTGGAGGCATTGGACATGGGGGAGTGTCCGTGATAGGTAGGGGATGTTGGCGACAGCATACTATTCACACCGAGACTGTGGTTGCCACTGAAGTTGCTTCCATTATGCCCCACCATTTGTTGCTGCTGCAGAAACTGAGCCTAAGCAGATATGAGTGAAAGAGCATAAGGAATATGGTAAAGAGTGGTCACATAAGTATACAGACAGATATATGGTAAAGTGTAGTCACATAAGGTAAAGTGTAATCACATAAGGTAAAGTGTAGTCACATAAGGTAAAGTGTAGTCACATAAGGTAAAGTGTAGTCACATAAGGTAAAGTGTAGTCATATATAAAGATACATATGTAGTCAAGTGTGGCATTATCTCTTGGTCAAAGTAGGTGAGGAAGTTATGAAGTATCATACACTTCGTCTTCCTTTTGGCTACCCTCCAAAACACCACAAGCCAACAGCCTACCTGATAGAAGGGATGATAAGGAGTACCAGCTGCTGATGGTAGGAAAGCCAATGGGCTCAGGTTGAGCTGGGCAAACTGCTGCATGGCCTTCTGCATGCGTCTTGCTTGCCTCTCCTTCTCCGTGTCTGCGTACTTCACCACCAGGGGAGACGAAGCTCCCTAACAATAACACCAACAACATGATAACAACAGTGATGAGAACAACTATGGAGCCTCCCTCCTGTTAGTTAAACAGTACTATATGTAGTATATAGTGTACAGAATACGAAAGAGCCACTCAAAATGCCATAAACAGTTAGGAACAGGATTCATGACGAGGTGGATGACTGAGAGTGGTGCAAACGCTAGTTTGAAAGTAAGGTGGACTCTAGCATTCTCTGGTTTAAAGTTCAGCACACCTGACCAATCGGCTCATGAATTATTTATGAGTGTGTACAGTATCATCACGCACACACACATATACAAAACACACAGAGAGCAATGTACTTGGATACATACGTACCACCATGATCTGCGAGCCATGCATCTTGTTGATGGCCGCCTGCGCCTCTTGTCTGCTCCCAAACTTGATGAAGGCGCATCCTTTGCTGTTTCCATCTTTATCTCTGAGCACTGTGACTTCCTCTACTTTACCGTACTCTTGAAACATGTCCCGAACCTCTTCTTCCTGAACGGTCTTAGACAGCATGCCGACAAACACTTTGCGCAATTCTTCTGGTTCAGTTCACACACATGAAAAAACAAAGCAACATACATATATGTACATGTATAAGTTAGTACACTTGAGAGATAGAATGATGATAAGAAATTCAACGATTCTCATGACCCATTCATACTCTAATACATCAAATAAAAAAACTAGCATTATATAGATAAAAAAAATTCTTCTCTTACATTCCCCTGTCCCACCAACTGTGAAAGATAGGTAATTTAATGTAGCACAAAAAAAAAGCACAAAAAGTAAGAAAGAAAGAAAAAAAGGAAAGTTATGACTGCCTGTCTCAGCTACATATGGATGATAATGAATGACTAGTACACAAGAAGTTATATAATAAAATAATGTATATAATTATTATAATACTGATATACTGTATATTATTATATATATAGCTAATTGGTGTTCTATTTTTAGTCATCTACTTACGTATGTGGAATCTAGTCATGGGCTAATTAGTCGAATAGCTTACCAGAACAAATAGTGCTTGCTTAACCATTCCCTCACTCTAATGTCCACCCACCCACCCAGTCACCCACTTGTTGAATTCAAACTACAGTTCCCGCCTCCTCACATATACAACGTGTCCCTAAGAAACTTTACCTGATCTAGCATCAGTTCCTGCAGGCTTGACTTGAACTGGCCTGGTCATCTACAAGCAAACACCCAGTAGCGTCATGAAATATCTCCTAAGAACAGTATGTCTACCATAGCTATGGTACAAATTATACGAAGTCACAAGTGTCGTCCAGTAATGCTGTCAACTGCACTGTATCGTGGGACTATACTAAATCTAATAGATGGAACAATCCATCCTAATTTCACAATTTATATAATTGGAACTTTCACTGCAAAAAAAAAATCTTTCCTTGCTGGGGAATAGTCATGCTAGCTTTTTGGTGTTGGTAGTCACATGACTGGTTAGTCACACGACTGGTTAGTCACACGACTGGTTAGTCACACAACTGGTTAGTCACACGACTGGTTAGTCACACGACTGGTTAGTCATGTGACTCACGTACCAACACAAAAGGCTAGCATGATAATGGTGGGCTTCTCAGCCATGGCCCCCCTCAATGGTCGGTCTCCCCAAGTGCTGTCACAAATACTTCTCAGCTAAGACCATATGGCCATAGGCACATCCATATTAGTGGGTGGAGACTCCCGGGTATACCAATGGATGCAAAGTTCGACAATTACGTAAATCATGTACCAAGATTCCACTATTTTCTTAACACAAACCACCATATTCCAAATCTTTCTGCCCTTGATACTTTCCGCCCCCAATTAGTGTGCACCAGTCCGGTTCTCCAGTACTTCAGTGGTCGCCCTTGATTGGTATCCACGTACCCACACGTCAATTATATCAAACGCGACCCATACTCACTAGTTTATACAGAAGCTTACAGAACTTAGAGTGGTTCAGTCAGTAACAAGGAAGAAGAAAGGTAAGAAAGAGTGAGCGTTATTTACTGTACTTCTAGTCTAGTTAATGTGGTTGCATTTAAGAATGAGAGTATTGCACCCCACATGCATACATACAATCATACATACACATGCACACACATACGTACATCCACCCTTGCTAGCAGTCGCAGTGAGAATTGGTATGGAAAGATAGCTTCCACAGAAACTATTCGAGGAAACATGGCATTTACTTTATCCATTCTTTGGTAATGTATTCGTAGTAGTACTGCATATCATCAAATGTGTACAGGCGCATCCCAACCTTTGACCACACCCTTTTAGACATCCTCCTCCCACCCAATTAAATCAAGCACAATAGACTTGAGTTATTGAATTCCTAGCATTCCAACCCAACACACAACACACATATCTAATGGCTTAAACTCACTCCTGGAAGGACCGTCTTGTCATGGAGCTGAAATTGAGCTAGTTCTGCACTGGCCTTCGAACAGAAGGTCACAAACGCACACCCTACATGCATACATACAATCATTCATACATACATACATACATACATACATACATACATACATACATACCAAGTAAAATATCTGGGGTAAATATAACTTAATTAATCTGTACTGCAACTGCTCATTATCTTTCCCAGCACAAATCAGCAAAAACAACAGCCAACAAGTGTTTTAATAATGTTTTAGCTACACTCTCTTATACCAGTAGAACCTATGACTCTGCCCCGCCCCACTCTGCCCCACTCTGATTCATAATACAATAATACTCCATAGAATGCAAATGGTTCAGTATGAGGACTTTTTGTAATATTCTAACTACAGTAAAAAACATAGACTGTGACTGTGACACGCCCCTCTATCCAATGTCACAGTTTTTTCCTGTGACTCTTACCGCATTCACCACACTCACACACATAACACACACACTCAACACAACACACACACACACACTCAACACAACACACACACACACACACTCAACACAACACACACACACTCAACACAACACACACACTCAACACAACATAACACACACACACTCAACACAACACACAAACACACTCAACACAACACACACTCAACACACACACACACTCAACACAGCACACACACACGAAACACCACAACCACACCACAACCGCCACGCACACAACACTACACACACAACGCAACATCACACACATAGCAACCACAACACACAACTCACGCACCACAACACACACACACAACAGAACACACACACGTGCAACACAACACACACACACGCAACCCCAACACACACACAACACAAACCGCAAACACAAACAACACACACTACAACAACACCACACACAGCAATACAAACACACACACACTCAACACAAACACAAACACACACTCAACACAACACACACACAACACTCAACAAACACACACACACAACACACTCAACACAACACAACACACACCATAAACACACACACACAACTCACACAAACACACACACAACAACACCCCAAAACCCTCAAAAAAAACACAACACACACACACTCAAAAAACACACACACACACTCAACACACACACACAACACAACACACACACACACGCTCAACTCATCACACACACGCAACATACACAGTATAACACGCAAACATAACACACAACCCACACACACAACCCACACACACACAACGTACATGCCACATAACACATAGCGCACACGACACACAGTTAACACACCACACTGTATAACACACAACACAATATAACACACAACACACATAACATACACACACATTACCCAGAGACAGCTTAACACACACACACACACACACACACAAAAACGCATACATACACACAGCTGATGACTTAATATACATGTACATAACTCGTAGTATAGCTAGCAAGTACAGCTACTAAATTATAAGCAGTACAGATCAGATCATTAGCTTGCTTGCTCTCTACGTGGTCATATTAGAAGTGACGTATATACCACGCCCACAAGGAAACTTATCCCATGTTTAATTGGAAGTTTCACTCATACATCATGTGTGACCCGTTTGGGGAAATCCACCCAGCAAAGATTTTTAAAGTTTGGTATAATACAACACATACAGAGATCCTTCATCGTTATACACATTTCAAACATGTCGTCAGTGAACTTCCATATGACCTAGGAACTCCATGGATTATGCTGCCTAAAAAAGTAAACTAGAGTTGCGCTTATATGGAGTGTGAAATGTCAATACATCGTTGTACCTGCTACTGAGACGTAGGATTAGACCAGCATTTGTGTGCATTGCATCAAACTGACCAGTACAACTTGGTAATGCGTATGTGACTGTCACAGGAAAATCTGGCACAACGCAGCACATATAACAATTGGGAAAAGATTAATTTCTTCTTTAAAATGTATGACAGAAGCATGTAGATTGAAATGGTGAAGTCGCGTACCATCAACAACATTTGAAGCTACTGCTACAAAACTTCAATGAAGAGACCAAAAGCCAAATTAAAAGTCTAAATGGTTTTAAGGGAGACAACACCACTGTATACGACCGTCAACAGGAATACCCGGTACAGTGCCCCTCCCCCGATTCGTCGGCATCCTGATACCCCTCGAATTTTAATCACGTGGCTTTAACTGGGCTATTAAGTTGAAGCAAACAGTGGTACATGAAGTTATTTGACTGACGATACTCTAGTTGAGAAATACTTGACACACTGCCATTAAAAAGTTAAGGGATGTGCAAATACAATACCTACATACATCCTATATCACACACACCAACATCTCTTTCTCTCCCTCCTCCCACCTCTAAATTAGTTGCCTTTACATGTTGTACTTACTTGACAACAATACATGCACACACATACATATAAACTGTACACGCACACACATACAGACACTTACACACACACATATATAAACACACACATATATATATACACACACACACACACACACACAGGGACAATACCCCTTACTAAACTTGGCTACTAGCCCACAGAAGGAAGGAATTCATTGACTACACACAATATTCACAGAGTAACATGGTCTAACTGGGAGTGGCATTTCAAGCCACAGACAATCTGACCGTGGTTTATAATACACCTGTAAGTACAGTATATGCCTCTAAATAAAACTGCTCATATGCCAACTTCCTCAAGACTTGGCTACTAGTCTAATAGACAGATCTCACACCACACAATTGACATCCCACACATCCAATCCACTTCCATTCACACTACCTCACACCTACCTTTGTGACTCAAGTTCAGCTTGTCCCTGAGAATACTCAATTCATGGATCTCCCCGAATGGATCCAAGTAAGGCTGCAAATCCTTCTCTTCAAATGTCTTAGGTACCTGGCCAACAAATAGCTTGACGGCGTCTGGATCTTTCTCAGGTCTTCCAGAATCAGAAGCTTCAGATCCAGCTCCTGCACCTCCAGCAAAGCTGTCAGTTGTGGTGATTATACTCGGTAGATCCATCTATTGCTTTACTAAACTATTCACTGATTTGGATGAGTTGACTTATTAAAATATTTGGGAGGGGAAAAAAGCTCTTCTAATAAATATGAAGTAGAAAGGAAATTGATTCTGGTACTTCTGAGTTAAAATTTATTGAAGTTTTAAGAGTCCTAAAGCAGCTGAACGTAAAGGAGTAATAAGAACGACTGGATTTGGTAAACTGCTTCGGGCTTGATCAGAGACTCTTGCAAAGGCAACTGGAATTGCTGTTGTAGATGTCGTGCTGGATGACGGTGCTGGGTGGTGTCTGGTGAACACAGAACTATAGCTAATAACTAGACTAGCACACGGTGAACACGTCACAGGAGCAAACACAAGGACGGACAGCGAATGGTTGGCACGATGCCCCTGTCACTTCATGACAGAGTATCGGCACACTAAACTATCCAAAATGAAGACCAACACACACGGACAGTGTAATCCTAAAGAACTTCTCGACTCAGAGAGGGAGACGGCTAACGGACTACCGGTAAACAAAATCAGCTCCGGGAAGTTTTATTACGCTCAGCAAAATTGTGCGGCTTGACCTTCCGGTAAATGTACAGCTCCAAGGTAAGAATTAGCCAGTCCCGCCCATCCTGTCTTGTGTAGTCGCACATTACAAAAACTTGGTAAGTTTCGCGATGGTGGGCGGGTCACTTCAACTATCACATGACCACAAGAATGCCATGACACAGATGTTTTTGAGGACGGTCGCACACCGGCCTAAATGAATGTAGGTACGTTGGGAGCGAACGTAGGCTGGGAGCGAACCGTATACTGGCTAAGCTGTAATAAGGAGCAGTAATAAAGTGCAGTGACCTTGGCAATGGCAATGGCAATATTATAATAATTAGGTAGAAGGAAATATATACACAGAAAGCAAACAATACAATTTGAAAACATACACATCTGAACACTGAAAAAATAAAAAAGAAGAAAATATCATGTGTCATTTCGTGCTAATAAAGGTAGTTCCACAGCAGTCATTCTGTTAGAATCTGAAGTAAGCTGTCCATTCTTCCATAACTAATAAAATACAGAGAAAGGAAGGTGAGGAACAGGAAAGGGGAGAAAATTGAAATCAATGTTAAAAATAGTGACAAAATTCCAAAATATTAAATCTAAGAACAACAACAAAATTAAATGATGGAAAATACTAAAACCGCTGTATATTATATATCCTATTCAAGGTCCTTACCTGTTATAAAATATACAGTGCATGAACGTAAATTAATGCTTATTAGAGTGTCAATGGCAGGACAGAGTAGGAAAGATTTCATTTTGTTAAAGACGCAATCTTCACATTGAATGAGTCAGTTTGAATAAATCCAAACAGCAACCATTACCTACTAGAGCTACTCAAATCATTTGAACAAAATATGTTTTCATCCATACATTAAAAAAGTTACCATAAACCAAAACTATTAAACTGTACATAAAATAAATAAATAGGACTTTTAAAAATTACGGTACCTAAAAAGCCCATCCCCCTCCCACCAACAACTTAGCTAGTTCATGTTGCTGCTGCTTTTTATCTTTTCTTTTTTTTTTTTTTTACAAACATTTTTTTGCAGGTGTTAATGATTAAAATGTGCCAAAATTTTTTCTCATGTGACTTCATATCAGCATTAATTTACAGTCATCCACAGAACTCGGCTGGTATAAACCAAATATCACTGCTCATCACTAATACTATGCTGACGTACTGGAAGGCATTCCAACTGCACAGTACAATATTCAGCCAAGCTAATGATGTTTGGCATGGCATGCAACCTCAATGCTTCATTAATGATACTTTACCATTTAATTATTTAAACAATAACAACAAAAGTGTTTTAAAAGTTCTGATAAGTTTGTTGACATCCAATAGTAGAAATGTTTCAACTAAAAATATTAGGACCAAGCTTATTCTGTTGTTTATGTACATGTAACATATAACACCATTGACCCTTTACCTGTTCATCAATAGTCCCAAATATCATCTTCCTGACACCACGCCCATTCTTCTTGCCTTTGTCCCAATTTCCATTAAAAGTTGTCCCCACCAGTGAGCGTTCTTCTCCAATGCCATGCTTCAAGTCACTCTTCCAGTTCCCCTTGTACTGGCCGTACTGGGAGCTCTCCTCTCCACGACCTTCTCTCTTGCCATTCACCCAGTCACCTAGACAACACCAAGATAGAATTATCTAGAATATTATATCTTCTCAATGCAAATATGACATTGGTGAAATTTTTTTCCCACATCTAAACACTCACAAGATTCAACAAGTGTTTTATCCATCAACATTTTAAGTAATCAGCACATAAGTTAATGGTACATTAATTAACCTTTCCGTGACCTTTTCTGCCAAAACTATCAGAATCTACACAGAAAAGTGTACCCTCTAGTTTTTCAGAAGGCATAATAGGATCCATTGTAGCTCGATCCATCTAATGAATCTGTCTTTTAAAATACTAGCCTCTATATTATTATACAATGTATAATCTTTTTCTAAGCTGTGACACATCATATAATTCATTGTATTTTAAACTACTGTCAGACTTCTATTCTCTCTCACACACAATCCTCTTTGTATCCCATATCTCCACTAACATATGACAGACACGCCTACACACTCTGTCACGTTCTATTAACCATTGCATGTACTGTATTCATAGCAACACACATGTGTACAATTGTTGCCAACCATCCCACTGAGTGAGTCTCTTGGTAATCCTGCTTGTAACTGCGTCGACTGTTTAGCTATTCTTCACAGCCACAGTATGCCTAGACTTGGTGGCAATAGAGCCTAAACTAAAGAAATTCTCACTATGCCCAGCATTTTTTAGTCTCAAAAGTAAAATAAATAAATAAATAAATAAAAGATTTGCAAAGCAAATATTGATAATGTTTTACTTAGTGATTTCAATTAGCTATTGATTGCACTAGCATAAGCTGATATATTTACCATTGTATGTGTAGCTGATGTGGCCTATAGAGAGAGTTCCCTTGCCATTGAACTTGTTGTCCACCCACTGCCCCCTGTACACAGTGCCATCGCTCATCACAAACTCTCCCTGACCGTGACGGATACCATAACACCAGTCCCCGTTGTAGCTGCTGGACTCCGAGTACTTCATAACACCATGCCCGTGCCTCTGTGGTTGCCATGGCAAAGAGAGACAAACACAGAGTATTAACTTGCGAGCACAAAGAAGATACCAGACCAGCATACCAAGAGTTTGTCACTTGGCACTACTAGATACAACTGTGTTATCACAAATGCTATCAAATTTACACTGCTGTTAAAATAATTTTCTAAACTGAAAGTAAAACATGCATTTAAAATGTTAAAGAGTCAGGAAGTCCATTCGTGCATTGATAATAAACCGTGTCAGCATACATACTGGGAAATGGTGATTTACGTAGATTCTAAAATGAAGGAGAATCACTATAATAACCCAACAAGAAACACTATCATGCCTTCAAACTCAGTTCATCTCAGAAAGACAGCTAGTCTGCTTCATGCTGCACTCACTGTGTACTTGTTGCTTCCGTATTGCTACCAAGTTGCTTAGTAGTACTTAACTTGGAAGCTCATTTCAATCAGAACTGCA
>WLWD01001366.1_pt1 | contig 58567 bp, 40 predicted proteins | sample 6712731 | NCBI WGS metagenome assembly WLWD01 (sample SAMN12718690, study PRJNA576275) | sponge metagenome | isolation source: marine sponge | host: Mycale hentscheli | place: New Zealand: South Island, Marlborough, Capsize Point | collected 2014-11-01 | reverse complement strand
CGAGCACTGGCTCTTTAACCTGTTATTTTTTCTTTAATAATTATAATAATAAAACAATATAACAAGAACGATAATAATAGTAATAATAATAATTAATAATAATTATTATTATTAATAATTATTATTATTATTACTAATTATTATTTTGTACTTATTCATTATAATTTATTTCATTACTTATTTTAGTGTTTTTTCTTGTCTTTCTTTTTTTACTTGCTTTTTTCTGTAATTTATATCATGGTATCCTAATTATTACTATTATTTATTATTTAAAAACCGTCAATTATTTCATGAATCCTCATTGCATCTATCATGAGCTTTTACAAAAAAATTATATTAAAATTTTATATTTAAAAATATATTATTGATCGTAGTAAATAGATAATTACTGTCTAAGATCATGAATGACCAAGATTAAGTTTTTTTGTGGGCAATAGACCACTTCTTGATGTAATTTTGCTAAAGAGAAAAAACCAGACACTTAGTACCTATTTCTCAAGAAACCTTTGATAAAATTAAAAGCTACTTTTAAATAAGGCCGACAAAGAGGTACAGAAAATTTCACAAGTAGTTTTTTTGTTACTGCTGTTGATTTTTTCTGTTATCTTTCACACTTTTTTCAACATTTTCTTGTGCATATAACTCCTTTCCCCCCCCCCCCCCCCCCCCCTCTCCCTCCCTCACCACCCCAATATATGTATCTACTTGTACACTTTAGTTCAGATGACGATTGATTGTCATAAGGTTTCTGCTTGCAATAATAGACTTGCCTAAATTTGTTTTTTTTTTGTTGTTGGGACACCTGTCATTGTAGAAAGTACTAGCATTGTATGTGGGTGAAACAGCAGCAGCTGCAAGTATACTAACTTGCTCAAACTCAGCAAGACAGATATTCTGTGGTCATTGTAAAGTTGGAATGAGTCAGGAAGTGGGATGCCCACGCAACTCAGACAAACACTATTGACTCCGTGAAAAAGTTATCAGTTAAACAACAAGTACAGTACTTTAGCATGACGCACGATGATACATATACATGCATTGAGTCTGGATGGTAATGAATAAAATTAACGGGAATGATGTTAGGTAAGGATGACAACAAAGTGTGTGCAGGTGATTGAAAGTTTCTAAGTCCAAACGTAAGAGTGGTCTTGGGGGGTTGTCAAAAAATTGATTTAGGAAATTGATTTAGTCTTTGTCGGATGGAGGCTCTGACATCATTCCTCAACATAAATATAATAAATATTCACATTTCTTTAAGTAAAATATCACCATTGTTGAGTTTCTTTTGAACTTTAGATGAAGTAACTAGTCCAATGTAAAGGCTACTAGTTTCAACATGATTTTGAATTTCAGTATAAGGAGTTATATGAATGAATTAGGATTTGTATTATTGACTGATGTGACTGCAGGCTTTATTATAATGTTCAATAATTATAACAGTAGCAGCTGCATCTGTTGATGGACAATATAAATCTGTGGAGCATCACCCTGTAGAAATAAATAGCTTCCTAACTGGACACAATGTATCTACTTGTACACTTTAGTTCAGATGACGATTGATTGTCATAAAGTTTCTGCTTGCAATAATAAACTTGCCTAAATTTGTTGTTTTTTTGTTGTTGGGACACCTGTCATTGTAGAAAGTACTAGCATTGTTCTACACATCATTTAACTTGGTTGTACAAATAAAATACTTAAACTTTCAGTTTTCCTAACAGCAATAACATTCATAGAATTCACAGGAGTGAAAGCTGCATAAAACAACAGGTGTCTCAGCCTAAATTTATTTATTTGTTAGTCTTCTGTTATACAAACCTATATGGCAAAACAAGGTGGCTTCATGCTTCTTTGTTTATTTGGAGTTCTATACTGGCTAAATAAACTTTAAAAGTAAATGTATGCTAAACATTTTTGTCCTAGCAGCTGCTGTTGTTGATATTTCAGTATTAACATTTCATGATTAAAAAAAATTGGTATAAATTTAACAAGACATTTCAGTATTAGAAAACATTTCATGATTCAAAAAATTTGGTATAAAATATAACAAGACATTTCAGTATTAGAAAACATTTCATGATTCAAAAAATTTGGTATAAAATATAACAAGACATTTCAGTATTAGAAAACATTTCATGATTCAAAAAATTTGGTATAAAATATAACAAGACATTTAGTATAGAAAACATTTCATGATTCAAAGAATTTGGTATAAAATATAACATTGATATAATATGAAAAAAAAATTGGCAACACGAATGAGCATTGTATAGCTATGTCCATTACGTTACACATAAAGCAGGTCAGAAAAAATGTGATGATTAAATTTAATGTACGAATCAAAAACAGGGAACTTGATCTTGCTTGTGCATTAAATTTTGATTTAATTTAGTTGATGGAAACTGAAACTGGTGTTTACATTTTCATACGTGAAAAATAAAGTCATGCTGTTGAGATGACTGTTTAATTCCAGTATTTCCATAATATTACTAGCATGCATAAACTTAATTGAATAATGAAAAAAGTTATTCCATAAACTCATCAAGTTAATTAAAATAATATTATGGCTTGATTGTGTTTTGAAAAAGACTTCCAAAGCTCTTTAAACGGTCAGTGTAAACTTATTTATGCTATCATTTAAGTATGTTACAATAAAACTAATACTACTTTGCCTGTTGTTCATGTATTCTAAGTAGGAACATGTACTTTAGCCTTGCTTGGACATTTTCCTTTAGTTAACAACAGAGCTTTGTTATGACTTGTTATTGCTGGCAAACAATGAGTGGTTTACAACATAAAACTTCTACATATACTACCATTGAGAGATAGAGATGAATGATCTTGAAAATCTTACTTTGATTTGTTCTTTAATAGGCAAACATGTTTACATGTCTACATTGAAATTAAGGATGTTATACTCATGGATGGAAAGAAGACACCAATTAAAAATAATCGTGACAGAAACCTAATCATATATATATATATAATATATATATATATATATATATATAGCCAAAGGGAATAATTACTTAATAAAAATGCATGCTTTTTCACATTCTCTGTTGTGGAGGGTAAACCCTGTCCCCTCCTTTTCTTTTTTCCCCTCAATAGTATAACATAATGCTTCATAGTTGGTTAGCTACTTGTCTAAACTTAAAAATATATTATCTAATGTATACAAAATAGCTATCTGGGTAAAGACTAAATGATTATGATGTTACTGTGCAGGAATTACTATTGAGGGTTTTTGTTAATTCCTGAATAAGCAATGAGTAAATGAAAACGGCATTAATTATAACTTCTGTACTGTCAAATGTGTCTTGTTAGACTCACTCTAAGGACTAGTTATTACAAAGTATCTGATAGAAGTAATAACACCGCTTCAGATGTTAGTGTTAATGGTATTGCTTATGGAAACATAATTATATCAGAACTCACTTATGACATTCAGTGCTTGTAGAGGAGATTCTAATGCAAGCATACCAGAGTTAATCTGAAATCAATGCATCAATTCACATTCAGTTAATGCTCTAAAGAAAATCTTACTAAGATTGCAATCTTAGCAATGGGTGGTGGACAAATTTCCTCAAGAGAAATCCTCAACTTTGTCTTCGGGCAGGAGATGCAACAGCGAATGTTCGTATGGATGCCTTGACCAGGAGCAATTTAGATTACTATTTTGATTTATTAAAGAATGAATTTGAGAAGTACAATTTTTATGGACACCCAGAAGCAATTTATAACATGGATGAGACAGGTATGCCTCTAGAACCACGACCACCGAAAGTAATAGCAAAAAAGGGACAGAAGAAGGTACGGTACAAAACTTCTGGAACCAAGGCTCAAGTAACAGTAGTTGGATGTGGTAGTGCAACCGGTCAGATATTGCCACCATTTATAATTTTTGCAGCAAAGCAGATTAATCCCCCCCAGTGGTGCACTGATGAAGTCTCTGGCACTCGTTATGCAGTGAGTGACAATGGGTGGATTGACCAAGAGCTATTCCAGTTTTGGTTGGATGAGCACTTTCTTTCAAACGTTACACCACATCGTCCTATCGTACTGTTATTGGATGGTCATAGTTCCCATTTTAAACCAACTTCCATTGAGTATGCAAAGAAAAAAGGTGTCGTCATTTTTTGCCTACCTCCACACACCACCCATGAATGTCAACATCTGGATGTGAGTCTGTTTGGTTCATTGAAGGCAAGATGGAGAAATGAGTGCCACAAATTCTATTGCAAAAATCCTGGTCTCGTTATAAATAAGTTCAACTTCTGCTCAATATTTAAAAAGGCATGGCTGTTAGCTGTAATTCCTGCCAATTTGTGTAGTGGATTTAAGACAGGAGTATTTCCCTTTAATCCTAATGCTATTCAACCCACTAGTAAGTCTTTGTATAGCATAAAAAACCGTTGTAATTATTATTACTATCATTATTATTATTTTATTGGTTATTATTATTGTGACATTATTAGATATTATTATTATTTCATTATTATTATTATTTTATTATTATTACTATTATTTTATTTTAAAATAATAGTTAATAATAATAATAATAATAAAAGAATGAAATTAAATAATAAAAAAAGAAAAGAAAAAAATAAGGCAATTGTGGAGGAAAAGATTTAAACACTACATTATTATTGTTTCTTTATTATTAGCTATTATTATTATTTCATTATTATTAGTATTATTTTATTATTATTGTTTTTTTATTATTATTATTGTAACATTATTAGCTACTATTATTATTTCATTATTATTATTATTATTATTATTATTATTATTATTTTATTGTATTTTATTATTATTATTGTAACATTATTAGCTATTATTATTGTTTCATTATTATTATTGTTATTATTAGGTGTTTGTAACACCTATTGTTGATCCTTCAGCTATGTGTGTGTGCATATATGTTTGTGTGTGCATATATTTGTCGTACAGGTAATAACATTACAGAAGAAGAAGAAGAAGAAGAAGAAGCTTTTAATGCACTTCAAGCAGATAATCCTGATGATGTTGAGCTTGATTCTGATTTGGAGACGTCCAGTGTTTTGGAGTCTGGGGCGAACAAGTCAATTATTGACATTGTATTGAACAATGAAGTGTGGAGGAGAAGTTGAAGTTTGCACAGTGGTTTGAAGAACAATATGACTTACCAAATTCAAGGTATGACTCTTGGTTGAAGATCAATCATCCAAATGCATGTGTTACAGAAGTTCCGGATAGTGTGCCTGGAACCCCAATTCTTTTTTCTGAGTCTGATTCAAGTGACAGATCTTTATGTGCTTCTCCAGTTAACTATCTGGTAGTATCTTCAAGTCCTCCAGTGCCATCTACATTGTCCTCCACTTCTTCTTGTCCTCCTTCATCTTCCAGTCCTCCAGTGTTGTCTACAGTCTACAGTCATCTCCACTTCTTCTGGTCCTCCTTCATCTTCCAGTCCTCCAGTGTCGTCTACAGTGATTTCCACTTCTTCTTGTCCTCCTTCATTTTCCAGTCCTCCAGTGTCGTCTACAGTGATCTCACTTCTTCTAGTCCTCCTTCATTTTCCAGTCCTCAAGTGGATTCTACAGTGACCTCCACTGTAATTTCTTCCTGTTGGCCTCAGATCGCATCTTTTTCTAGTTTTCCAGTAACCTCTACCTACTCTTCACCTCCTTCAGTGACTTCAGTTCTCAAGCAAAACACTTCCAGAGTTTCGGAAATTACTCCAAACACTTCCTCTCACTTCACCATTGTCAAGTTTTCTTACACTTCCCACTTCATCTGGGTCAAGCAAACTAAAGAAAACAGGAAAAGCTAGAGTCCTCACTAGTGATGAATGCTTAAAGATATTGAAAGAGAAGGAAAGGAAAAAACAAGAAGAAGCTGAAAACAAAGAGAATCAACACCTGGAAAATTTGGAAAAGAAAAGATGAAAGAAGAGGAAAAGAAAAGGAAAAGTGAAGAATTGGCAAAAAAAGCGGGCCGAAAGAAAAGCAGTAAAAGAAGCTAAAGAGATGGAGAAAGCAGCGAAGAAAGCATCAAAGGAAAAGCCAAAAGTGCAACAGACACAGTTGCTACAAGGTGTTCAGTGATGGTAGAAAATGAAGACACTAGAAGAGGATCAAAGAGGCAGGAACAAGACATAGTCAGTTCTAGAAGGACTAAGAAGAACAAGATTTATTCTGCAGTTTTTTCAGACATTTGTTGTGTCTGTCTTGGAAATTATGATGACGACGCTGGTACTGTAAGTGTGACAGGTGGATACATGAAGACTGCATTGATTATGAAGATTCTAGTTTGAGTGATCGTCTTTGTCCGTTGTGCTAAATAAAATTATAACATTTTCTTGTCTCATTTAATCAGCAAATTTTTCTCTTGTGCTAATACAAAATTCAATCCCATAACTAGTGATGTGCTTCAGCACAAATGGCGAGCGAGCCTAAAGACTATACTATTTTTATATGAATGATTTTGACTTCTAACACTGAAGCTACTGAAAATAAGGTCCAGTTTTTTAATTTAGCATACAGGGTAAAGGGATTTCAGTGCCATAGTAACAACTCTCTGCAACTTCTTGAAAGGAAAAAAAACAACAACAAAACAATACACGTTATTTTAAAGTTTTCTTTGTGATATTCTTTAGCTAAGTAGTGGTTGTAACACACAATGCTTTGACACAACTGGACATGCACCTACACAGACTTACCTTCGCAGTAGTCTAGTGGACAGTAAATACTGTTGCGCACGGCTTATAACCATGACAAAGAGCGCATTGACTTACCACCGCCACTAACAATAGAAATGAAAGTCCTGTAAGTTTTCACGTTTTAACTGCACCAGTAAAATAATTCAAAAAGGTAAACAATTAGGGTGATACGGGTACTGATCGATAAACAGAAAATTCTGTTTAGTGAAGTTTGGGACGGGGTCGACAACCGAACTAACTACAAAAACGCGAGGGTCAAAGTACAAAAATGCCTTACGTACGTCCATACATATATACAAATAAATAAATAAACAAACATCCCCGATTTTCGATTGTGTTACCCCTGTAAGTGTCTCGCTCGCTACGCTCGCTCGCCTAAAACTCATTTTTTCTCATTTTCTTATGTCAAAGTCTTCTTGTTATGTACCATATAAAAAAACAACTTAAAATAACTTTTTTCTACAGTACGTAAGAAAATCGTGAAAATTATTATGGTAAAGGGATTTCAGCCAGATTTATACGTTCATTGGGCATAGTTTTTCTTCGTGACTTCTCCGTAGCAAAGAGAGTTGGAGAGGCCGATAATGCCGGTATACTAGTGGTGTGCTTGAGCACAAATGGCGAGCAAGCCTAAAGACTATACTATTTTTATATGAATGATTTTTACTTCTAACACTGTAGCTACTGAAAATAAGGTCCAGTTTAAATTTAGCATACACGGTAAAGGGATTACAGTGGCATAGTAACAACTCTCTGCAACTGCTTGAATTGAAGGTAAAAAACAACAACAAAACAATACACGTTATTTAAAAGTTTTCTTTGTGACATTGTTTAGCTAAGTAGTGGTTGTAACACACAATGCTTTGACACAACTGGACATGCACCTACACAGACTTACCTTCGCAGTAAGTGGACAATGTATTTTCAAGTAAATACTGTTGCGCACGGCTTATAACCATGACAAAGAGCGCATTGACTTACCACCGCCACTAACTCGAATAGAAATGGAAGTCCCTTAAGTTTTCAAGTTTGAACTGCACCCGCAAAAGAATTCAAAAAGGTAAACAATTCAATTTCTAGGGTGATACGGGTACTGATCGATAAACAGAGGATTCTGTTTAGTGAAGTTTGGGACGGGGTTGACAACCGAACTAACACAAAAACGCGAGGGTCAAAGTACAAAAATGCCTTACGTACGTCCATACATATATACAAATAAACTAGTGATGTGCTTGAGCACAAATGGCGAGCGAGCCTAAAGACTATACTATTTTTATATGAATGATTTTGACTTCTAACACTGAAGCTACTGAAAATAAGGTCCAATTTTTTTAATTTCGCATACACGGTAAAGGGATTTCAGTGCCATAGTAACAACTCTCTGCAACTGCTTGAATTGAAGGAAAGCAACAACTAAACAATACACGTTATTTAAAAGTTTACTTTGTGATATTCTTTAGCTAAGTAGTGGTTGTAACACACAATGCTTTGACACAACTGGACATGAACCTACACAGACTTACCTTCATTGTAGTCTAGTGGACAATGTATTTTCAAGTAAATACTGTTGCGCACGGCTTATAGCCATGACAAAGAGCGCATTGACTTACCACCGCCACTAACTCGAATAGAAATGGAAGTCCCTTAAGTTTTCAAGTTTTAACTGCACCCGCAAAAGAATTCAAAACGGAAAACAATTCAATTTCTAGGGTGATAAGGGTACTGATCGATAAACCAGAGGATTCTGTTTAGTGCAATTTGGGACGGGGTCGACCACATAACTAACACAAAAACGCGAGGGTCAAAGTACAAAATGACATACGTACGTCCAAACATATATACAAATAAACATCCCCGATTTTCAATTGTGTTACCCCTGTAAGTGTCTCGCTCGCTGCGCTCGCTCGCCAATAAATAAATAAACTAGTGGTGTGCTTGAGCACAAATGGCGAGCGAGCCTGATAGTTAGGTAACATAAAAGTATTGTTACTATGTTTTAGCTTAGTTCATGCAAACACTATAATAGCAGTTATGACCTTTTATTTCAGCAAACAAGTACAAAATCACTCTCTTACCTGATTAATGGTAACTTTTGTAGTATCAAACATCAACCATTCTGATAATCTCAATCACCAGTGACTCTTGAACAAGCTCTCAGCTACGATAAAAATAAACCAGTGTTATTATTTGTAATTTTAGCCAACAAATATGGAATTACTACTTACCTCATTCTTGAGTATTGATAACTTCTGTAGTATCATTGAAGTTACTTTGGCCATCTGAATTACCTTGAATTCTTGACAACAAGCTCCTCACCTACAAAAACAAAGACAATCAATTTTAGCACACAAATACAAATTACTTTTTTACCTCATTTTCTTGAGCAGTGGTAACTTTTGTAGTACCAAATTTGAGTCCTTCTGACTATTTGAATTTACCAGTCACTGTTGACAACAAGCTCTTAGCTATAAAAAAGAAAGGCCAGAGTTATTTTGCATATTAAGCTAACAAATATGGAATTGCGTACTTACCTCGGCATCCCTCGAGTAGTAGTAGCTTCCTTAGCATTAATACTTTATGTGCTTACATACGCTTTTCAGAAGTAGTGATAGCTCTCTTAGTACTGACTACAGGTGGCTCTTGACAACTAGTAACAAGCCGCACTTAGCCGGAAAAAAGGCGAAATTTTGAATTTAAATCTGGTAAAGGGTCTTCATTGTCATAGTAACCGATATAATCAACTTTTTGTTTCTTGAAAAGCAAGCGTTTTCGCAGGAATTTTCTCACACTTTGGAGCTTAAGTATAAAGTAAGGCTTGCTTAATGCTGTAGTTTCAGAATAAACTGGGGTCAAGCCTAAAAAGCCATGTTTTGTTAAGAAAAAACGTTCCCCGCGCGCGCGTTTATAGGGCATACGTACAATCCATACATACATAACCCGATTTTTGCATTATCCACCCCTAATACTGTCTCGCTCGCTTCGCTCGCTCGCCAATAAACTAACATCCCCGATTTTCGATTGTGTTACCCCTGTAAGTGTCTCGCTAGCTAGGCTCGCTCGCCAACAAAGTCTACGGATGGCCGATAATCGGGTGCCCCAAGCGATAATTAAATAGCGGGGAGCTCCTGTTCAGCGGTTGAAAGCTCCATTGTATTTATTAGTAGCAATACTAACATGATACTACTTTATAGAGGAAGCATTGTTTGTATTGTGAAGTTACTCCAGTAAGGATAAAAGCAAGTCTGGAACCTGGTAAGTCCAGAGGGGCAAAGTCGGGGCATCGAGGAGGACCTACGCTAGTTTGTACTAAGGTCAGGCCCCGTAGCCAGAGGTTCGCATTGGGTGGTTCAGATTTTAAGACGCAAAAAGCCACACCTACTTTTGTTTCCTCATTAATTATTCTACAATTCTAAAAAACAAAAGATAAGTGCACTAAAGCTTTTAATTTGTTATTCTACTTCAAAACTATAATTCATTAAACAATGTTGATATTCGAGAGAAAAGCGGTATTATTCTCATGTAACCAGGCTTCTATCCACTACAGTGAGCAGTAAATAAACAGTGCAACATTAATATGCCGTATTCGTACTACAAGTTATTTAATAGTACGTCGTGTAAACTGTCTGTTCGAAATGCATTGGAAAAATCGCTATAACTAAGTGAAATAGCATGGAACAAAGTGAAATGTCACCGTAGCTTAAGTAAGAGTAAGTGCCAAACATGCAGCTCTAGCCTTGGAAATGTACAGTTGTAGTCGGCCAGTTTTTTTTAATCATTTGCTGTGTAGCTACACTAGATAGTGGACTTACTATCTGTATATTTGAGGTTTAACTTTCTCAGACACTTCGAAGGCTGGAAGACTCCCTTTGTAATCTGTTGAAAAAAATCAGTTGCTTGTGCTGCTATTAATATCGAATCTCAAGCTTACTGGTGCTATTATTCTTACTAAAGTGCATTATAGGGCTCCCACACCCCCAGCTGATATTTTAGCAGCTGCTCCTATCTGGTTGGGTAGGCTTCACTAGCTGGAAAAACCCAGAAAGCATGGTAGGCCAGGCAGTACTATGGTGGTACAATACAGCCTTGAGATAACACCATGTGATAAAGTGAGTTATCTCTCAAATCAAGTACCTAAAAATAACATTGTGAAGTTATCTAGCAGCAATATATATATATATTTATTGCAGCTTTAATATTTTTACGTGAATATTTCCGCATCACGCGAGCGTTCTGTATTCTCCCATATTGTACGGTTTATATTGTACGGTACACTACGCATGCGCGTAGCGAGTAAAATCAATAAAAATTGAATTGTAACCGGTTGAGAAAAAATATCAAGGCAGCAATAAATCACTTATCACACTCGTCGTACAATATGGGAATGATATTTTACTCTCACGCCACATTTTCACTCGCCTTTGGCTCGTGAAAATATTTTGCGTGCTCGTAAAATATTTTCCCATATTGTACTCTGACTCGTGCTATAAGTATTATATATATATATAAATATATATAATAAAGCTCATCATAGATGCATATCAATTCAATCCTCAATGCAGTGCTTCTAATGTGGCATAGCAAAGATTACAATGAATGACAATTTCTATTAAAACTGTTTGCATCTTTTTTTTATATGATATGGCTGTATAACAACCTAACATTAATCTGAAAATGAAGAACACATTTTCAATATGTAGCATAAGCTCCAATTGTGTGATTATTGAAAACAATGCTTACTTGTAAAGGCTCTGACTTTAAATGTCTAATAATTTTGGCTTACCATATAAAAGCTAGTATTATATCACTTTATAATAATATCATTACTCTATTTTTTAAAGACTACTCCAGTGCTTTCATATTGAAAATAAAATATTAAAGATACAATTACTTAAAGTGTTTTATGTCCTGAGCATACTTAAGTACACTAACGGTATATTTACAAAAAAAAAGGTAACCTAGCAAACAAAACTTGTATTGTTGTTATCTATATTGCTTTCAAAAGTGAAAGTTATTAGCTAATCGTTTTTTGTTTGGTATAGAATATTTTTTGAAACAAACATGTTTGTGGTTCATTTAGGCCATGAGCCAGACCCCCAGATTTTGGCTATCAGTACCATTTGGGGTGAATAATATTCATAGTAATTTTTGAGAAGGTATATACCCCTAGAGTTGGAAAATGCATGATAGCATCGTAGCCACGGTAGCTTGTGGTTTTTATGCACCCAAATTGTAACCGGACTTCACTATTACCGATAAACACATAGTGCTCATATTGTACACATTGTACCTGTCAATGAAACACTCTTACTGACAAAATGTTGCCACACCCACTTCTACAAGTGTGGTTGCCAAAACCACACCCACAAGATATTGCTGAGTCATCAAGTAGAGCACATGGTTGATTCTTTTAAGAGCCATTTTAGAAGATGAAGTGAAGACCAACTACAGCCAAGCTAACATCTATTAGAGAAGGTAACAATTTTAGCTAGCTTGGTCAAGCAACTAATAGCTAACGGACTACTAGCTTTGATAGTGTGTGAATCATGAATGATTGAGTTTTTAGGCTATTCAGTATTGTCTTTTTGGTAAAGAATGGAAAGGACCACAGCAAAAGAGCAGTGTATCATACACCAGACCATAAGTACAGAAGATGATGACCATTTTAGTCAGTCCACAAAAGTACAATTCATGGCTAACATTGTTAGAGGCGGCCAAAGTGAGAAATTATAGACCTGTCTTGAATGTTGCAGAGCAAGTTGGGGAGGGTGAAGTTCCTAAAATCTTCTCTATCACAGGAAATGCAGAAGCATTTTCACTATGAAAAGAGATTTAGAAACTATTAAAAGGCAAAGAGAGGCAAGTTTTAGTGATGATATGCTTAGCATTGAGGCTGGCTGTACTTCAAAGAGGCCATGTACGAGGTCAACATCAGAATCCAGGGTATACAAGGCTATCTGCATTTTTTGTAATAAGGATAGGTTCCTTAAGGGGTCTAAGTCACGTGAAAAGCTCACACAAGCTGTTCAACTGAGAACAGACAAAACACTCCGAGAATGTGCAATCCAAAAGGGAGATGAAAAAATTATAGGTATAACAAGCAGAGATATAGTTGCTGCAGAGGCGCATTACCATCTTTCTTGCTACAAAAAGTATACCAAACTCAAAACCAAGGGCAAAGATAATGAGAAAGGAGGAGATGAATCGTATCAAGTTATTGAAAGAGAAGCTTTTGTAGACCTTTTCAAGTACATACGCACTAAAATCATTCCCAACAAAGAGATAGTATCAATGGTTTGTTTGACGACACGGCTTGCATCCTTTATAACAATAAATTGTTGAGTGAGTCCACAAAGAAACATATTCGCAGAAAACTGGAAAACGAGCTTGGGGATTCAGTTAAGGTATGTTCAGATGACAAAGGAAAGCTGCTGGTGATTCCTGGCAGTTTGTCATTACAAGAAGTTGTCCTGGAAAATCAAGCTATACACAAGGAACTCACTGTCTGGAAAACGAAGATGAGCACAGTGACCACAATTGTAGATCAGGCTTCCTCACAGATTTGATCTGTCATCAAACAGGACATGCTACCCACTCCTTGGCCATACCATCCATCCGATGCCACTTCTTACTACAATATCCCGCATCTATTGGAACGTTTTCTTGTTGGCCTTCTTACTGGAGATCCTGGAGGTAAGTGTTACTCGGAAAGGATCAACACTTTAATTCAGTCTCTTAGCCAGGATATGATCTATGCTGTGACATGCGGTAAGCACGAACCACCCAAACATATGCTACTTCCATATGCTGTCAAAACTCTAACTGGTAACACAGAGCTTATTCGTACACTGAACAAGTTTGGGCATAGCGTATCTTACTCCCAGCTAGAGGAGAACGAGACTGCTCTGTGCCTCCAAAAGTTAGCAACAGGTCTCAACCAGAGAGTGGCTCTTCCAGCTTTTATCAAACCCCATGTCTTCACTAATCTGGCATGGGATAACATAGACAGACTAGAGGAGACTCTCTCTGGAAAAGGTACATCACATCGAGTGAATGGCATAGTTGTACAGGCCAAGGTTTATGGACCTGATCTTCCCCGGTCTGAACTTCCACTAGTAGCAAAGAAAAAGCAGAGATCAATTAGTGTTGAGCATCAAAAATTGAATGTTTATGTAGCTGGTACACGAGTTGGCCCACAACCTATTCAAACCCGAGAGAGGCACTTTTTAGACAATATAAAAGTAGCTCAAGTGGCCCACCAGAAAAATTTACTAGGCAAACAGATCAAGAAGTCCAAGCTATACCCAGCTGGACTGGGTTTAATATCCTAACTCGAAAAAAATTAAGATGTTGTTGGGTATCTCCCTACTATAAATGCTCCAGCCACTGAGTTGAATACTGTGTTTGAAATCATGAACCAGTCTGAATTAGTCAGGGAAGAATTGCAACTAGAAACAATTGTAGTAGTTAAGGATCAAGCACTCTATGCAAAAGCTGCTGAAATAGCTTGGAAGCATAAGGAAAAGTTTTCCCATCTTATTCTCAGAATGGGAACATTCCACACTATCGGTAATGCTCTTGGACAATGGTATCATTGGAAAGCGGTTCAGAGATGCTGGGCTTAAAGATATTTGCATAGAATCTGGGATAGTTGCTGAGGGGTCCGTCAATGGTGTTCTGGATGGCAAACACTACAATCGTGCTGTGAGGGTCCACAAATGCATTTATGAAGCCCTGATGAGACTGGTATGGGCAGAGTTCACAGTTCGGCTGGACCTAAATCACAAAGAGCAAACTGCTTCGATTACATCTTTGTTGTGCAAAGTAAGTGATATGGCATGCACGGTAAGTCAGCAAGAATTTGAAGAGTTGCTTCAAACTCCACTTCTAGTTCAGGTGATGACTTTGTGGAATAATTTTCTGGAGCATCTCCGCCACAATAATGGAGCGCTATCAGCCTACTGGATGTCGTATATTGACATGGTAGAAGATGTTGTACTTGGCCTTTTACGCGCTTCTCGTGAGGGAAACTGGAGTTTGCACCTAAATGCCATTAGAGTCATGATTCCATGTGAACTGGCTAACTGTACATGCATGGCCAATGGGCTCAAGTGCACTGATATGTGCAGGCTGCAAGACTGTGAGAATCAGGCATCAGTTAATTAGGAAGACGAAGAAGTTGAGAGTGAAGATGAAACTGATATTGAATAACTATTAACAGATTCATTTTTTAACATCATTATTATATTATTGCCATATTAAAAGTTTAAGTCCAGAGTCATATATGTTGGGAGATATAACAATATTTCTATGACTATTTCTTACCCAATAACGCCCACCCGGTTTTATATACGATTTTAATTATAGGGTGATAGAAACCAAAAACTACCATGACAGCACTGCTATCATACATTTCTCAACTCTAGGAGTGCATGGCTTGCCAAAAAACACTGATAGCATTATTCACCCCAGATGGTACCGACAGACCCTCTGGCTCATAGACTATTAGCTTTCGTACCTAAAAATCGATATTCAGAAGTACTGGATGGCCAGAATGAACTCATATTTTGTACACGGGGTACAAGCCACATTTAAAAAAACATTACAACGAGTTTTTTCTTTTAAATAGGATACAAAAAAAATAATATAAAAATATTAAAAAAACTGGAAAACAAATACTAATATCAAAAATACGGCGTTGTAATGTTGTGGGGAAGCCCCTAGGCTACCGCTGGAAAAAAAAATCGACTTCGTAACTGCATGCAACGGTCGCCACTTTATTTCGCTGAATAGCCGTAAGGTTTGTACCGTTGTTTCTCCGTTCCTGGTCGGTCTTTTTTCTTGAAACTTGGTTTATAAGAGCTGTCTGTTGGTGTCTGTTTCAACTGCAACAACAAAGTAAGCGTACACTGAACAGACAACGAGAAATAAATACAGTAGAACCTCCCTTATCCGGACTCCCAAGTTACGGGCACCTCCCTCTACCGGGCAGCTGCTATGTACCTTGTGGTTAGGTAAAGTATCCCAACTAGCAAATTAGACAGCTTCTTTTGGGTGGGCAGTTCAGCTGGCAGCACTAAATTGTGTATATTCTGAGATACGGGCAAATCTGAGATACGGGCACCCCTTGAAACCAAGGTGCCCGGATAGGAGAGGTTCTACTGTACATAGCAAAACTCCTCCATCTGCGGTTTAGCGCTGGGGTTTCAAGTGGTACTGCACCCTTAATGGAGTGAAGTTCAGCTTAGGGAGGGAGAGGTGGAAATTCCAGTGTTCTACCCCATTCTGTATCAAACACTGGTTGTTTTACACATTATTTACATTAGTTCTGCTTGTTATATTTAGTGTTCCAGACACAGTTGCTACTTTCAACACGAATGTTTATCAAAAGGGTCAGTTATTTATTTGTATCATGTTTGTTAGTAGAGAAGGAAATAGTTACTTGAGAGGTTTATTTTTGAGGATTCATATTTGTGACACTTTTTAGGAAGTCTTTGTGGTGGATTGTTAATTGCCACAAGGATACATGTTTAAGCACAATTGTAAGACAATACAATTGATTTTGTAACTTTTATTCAGAAACACACGCACATACATAATATATTATATATAGTCATGTATGACTGCACGGGAAAAGCGGGCACAATAAGGTACACATAATTGTCGGGGAAAAATTCAACATTTTACTTCTTAAAATGTACTAAATAATTGTTTGGCATTGCCTCAGAGGGAACTGCTGTTTATAGGGTTCTGAAGATGCTAGACTGTAGCATCCCGAGTGCAGCGAGGTTGCTACTTGGGGACTGAGGGACCCTAAAACGGTGGTTCACGACAGCTCTGTAATGCCTAACTGATTTAGAATGTAGTGACTCCTCCTAACAACGTAATCGGAGGGACACTAAGCGCATATGGAGGGACATTAAGTGTCCCTGCCCTCAAGGCGGGGACAATAAGTTAATAGTGTCACTCTCTGAAGGACCTAAGCAGTTTTAAGTTCCTCTGTCACACTACAAATAACTACATCAGCTATGTTCTAAAGACCTGTAGATAGAAATAGTTAGGTCACATAGGTCGGTAATAATTGTAGCTATACCACTATTAAAATTTGAGAACTCAATATCTGAGTGCCAACAAACATGTGAGTGCAAAAAACATTTATGGGGTCTGTGCGTAGTGCTCAATTTCCTGTAGACGGTCATATATATATATGCGTAGATCTATTGGAGGGTGCTAACTTCACGTCCTTGAATAGACTGTGCACAATTCAACTGTTTGAAAGCAGTAGTACACACTCTTGACTACAATACGCACAAAGTTAAATTGAATCAACGATTTTTTTATTTCTATTCCACATGTTAAAATTTTATAACTTAATACTGGCAACTATTGGCTGGTGCATGGAGTTAAATTATGTACCATTCTCAATGCTGCTAGTTTGACTGACCAATCAATCCAACTTTGCTGGATGGATGAGTTAGTAGAGGGTTAATGTGGGTGATAGAGGATGGGTGAGTCACTAATAATTTCACTAGGTGCTGGTATTATTATTTTTTTAAATATCAGTGAGTGAGCTGTTGCAAAAATTATTACAATGTTCAACAGGAATATTGATAAAAACTAATTCGCTAGCAGAGCCAAATTGAATTTTGTGGGCAATGCCCAACTAATAATACGGTCATCTTTCCTCATAGTTTCCAAAAAACTTCGGTTGTGCAACTGCAGCGGTTGCACTGAAAATGTCTTCAAGAAAAGATATTGTTGGTGAAAGTAGATGAGGCTACTTGAAAATTACTTATAGTGAGTAAATATGAGTGCTTTATTGTTTTTGTTGTTTTGTGCAGCAATTAGACAACGAAGACTGCTGTCTGATCAATTAAGTTCAACACCCACAACTACCATAGACGGTCCTATTAGTGCGCCGAAGTCTCCTAGCCGTTCTCAAACCAAAACAGTCAGCAAATATTGTACCATATTATAGCTTTTTATTCCTCTCTCAGTTATGGCAGCAAAATATCAAAATTCGGGCAATCTCATCCTTTTTTTGTACTGCTTTTTTTTGTGCAATCATAAACAATTATGAATAAATCAATTTAATTCAAAGAATTGTCTGTTCATTTTGTAATGACTGAGGATCTTTTTTAACGGGTTCTGTGCTTTGATGTCCATGTATGCCACTGGAGAAGAGGTTTTAGAGTGCTATGACACTTACAGGTTGTGGGTGTGAAGTAAATACAGTGGCTGGCTGGGATGATAGAATTACCATTCAGGATATGACAAGAGAAATCATGCATTTATTCAGGTATAGCTATCCTTTACTGTTCTCTCATCAGTAGTATTTTCAATGGAACTGTGTGGAACTATATCATTTTGAAATTTGTTTACTCAGTCATGCTATGAAATTACTATTTTCTAGAATAGCTACTATTTAAAAGTCTTTTTGGTTTAAACTCCGTTAATTATATATGAATATATAGTAATTTATTAGCTAAAGTGTTGTAAAAATGAGTAGTACTTAGCTACTATTGTCCCTTCTAACTTTTTTCCTTAGTTTGTCTTCTAAGAAATTCTAAAGTAGCATAAGTTGATGTATATTCTCATCAAACAACCACATACAGAACTCCAATATTATAGAGTTCACTATAATGCCTAGAAACAATCCTAACATACAGGACCACTACACACTGTAGTAAAATTAGTTAGTCTCAGTCTTGATGTCAAGACTTTCAAAATAAGACAATAAGCCCATGAAGTCCACCTACTGGAATTCTAGTGTAAGACACTGAACTAGTGGAGCTGCAAACTGATAGACAATCACAGTCTATGGCAGAGACAGTTACATTCCATATGCACCACATGTCACTGAAAGAACATACACTCTCTACACATGCTTGCAGACTGAAATTTACAGAGAATGATGTCCTGCAGTGGCATATAGGAAGGGTTGGGGGGGGGGGGGGGGAAATCCAGGGGCTGGAACCTCCTCATAATTTGGGACTCTCTCTTATGAGGTGATTTCTCACATGAGCATTTTTAACCACCAAAAACATGCTTTTGGAGCCACCATACCCTTACCGAAACAGCTTCCTACACCACTGTGTCTGACATAGAAGCATTTGCATGTGCCAATCAAAGCTGTAAGTTTGCAATCTGCTTGACATGATAAAGTATAATAATTCTATCAATTAATTCTCCTAAAACATTGAACAGAATGTCGTTGTATGAAAAAAGCAGATTGCGCCGGCTTCATCAACAATATTGTTTGCCATGTGCCAATAATAGCTAATACTACTCTTCTTGGAGGGATAAATTATGATCCCCTCATCAAACACTCCACTCTAGCAGGTTCCGAATTCTGATGGACAATTAATATAGCTATACTCTCACACCTGCATCTAATAGAGTAGATGCTGTGTATTGACCTTTAGTTGATGTTCACTTCAATTGCTCTGAACACCAATGTCAGAATATAGCAGGTAGTTAATGTCAAGAAGTTGTCACTGTAGCTAACTTCTGGAAAGATGCTGACTTCTGTGTGTAATTAGCATAAAAGCTAGATTAGATATCAGAGAACTTAAAAAACAAAGTAGGATGCAATATGATTCATGGCAGATAAAGATAAATAGCCAATAACATCTTCTTATCAAGTTGTAGTCTTTTTTACATGTCAATCATTACATGAAGTGTTCTATTGTTTGTGTACCCTCTAAGTGTAATCACACCTGGACTGAAGATTTCTTGCAATTCCTATTTTAGCATAGCTACCAAAGTTGAAATAGTAAGAAATGTTCTCGGTTTTATATTAACTACCACATCTCAATCTCATTTGGTAATTCAAGTGATTGTGACTATTACATAATAAACTACCTCAGAGGGAACTACCATTTCTGGGATCCTGAAAGTCTTAGACATCCCGAGTGCGGAGTGCAGCGAGGGTACTGCATAGGGCCTGAAGGACCCTAAAAATTGTAGTTCACAATGGCTGCATAGTGACTGCTTCTAAAAACAGAGTTGGAGGGACATTAAGTGCAATCTGAGGGACAGTATGTGTCCAAATCTTCAAGGTGTGTACACTAAGTTATAGTGTCCCTCTCTGAAGGACCTAAGCAGTTTAGACTTCCTCTGTCACAATACACAAACTACATGTTCTAATGACAATAAATGTCATTGTATCGAATAAATACATGTACATATGCTTTTTTCAAGTAAAATGAACTAATATGCATAATATTTAAGCAGATGAAGGCAAACTGCATGGAATACCAAAATGATAGAATGAAATTTTCATCATGGTTGTGAAATTCCAGGAAAAGATAAAGTAGCTAAATGCTTCGTAAAGTAATTGTTATGATAATGGATTTATGTAGCCTATCCTACGTCTGAATTATCACTTTCAGATTGAACTGATCTCAAAAATGAACCAGACTCTATTGAGTTCTCAATTGGTGGAGAGTGGGCTGGCTCTGACTCTGAAACTTTTTTCCTACCACCATAATCAGACACAGATGTTGGCAGAAGAAAGCTGATAGTTCCAGCAGTAAGGATGAACATGGCCACCAACTCAAAAGGAAAGTAGTAGTTTAGGAACCAAGGGAGACCTGCATGATAGACAATACACACAAAATTACTTCCATCTGCAGGTGTGTCATTTGAAACTAAGTAATCTCTGAGGATGAACTTTGTATTCTGAACAATTTAGCATAAACTTTTCTTACAATAGTCTGTGCAATTACTATACTGCTCACTCTAATGTGCCATAATTGCATAATTTCCTCACCATTGCTTGTGCTCCACCTATGAAGTGGTCCAGAAATAAAGGCCACTGCAAGTGAACTAGTCCCAAATAAAGACTGTCCTATCCCATTTATGAAACTCCTAGATTCTGCCTACAATAAAACTTCAACTAATCACTCTAAAATAGAATATCAAAATATTTTTTTAAAATTATTTTTTATTATTTCCATATGCACACCGCTAACAAGGTTTTATTCATATTGGTGAAGCTAAAAATCATATTTAACATCTATGATAAGAAAATTAGAAATATCTAATGATTGATAAATTAAGGAGACTGCAATAATCATTAATCTTACTGTAGTGGCACTGCCGAAGATAGCCGGAGTACCAGTTGTATACAATATTCTGGAAAAAAAAAATTTCATAGCAGATTGATTCAATTATTTTTAAATTACCGCAATAGGGTTTGTACTGACTCTAGGGCCCCCACTGCCAACCACACCCAACACATTTTCCTTGATGAGTCTTGGTTCTCTGATTTGTCCGCATATAATTGTGAAGATTCCGAAAGATTACCAGTAGAAGTCTCATTCTGGAACACTACTGTAAGTGGTCCCATGAGTTTGGAACTGAATGGAACTGCCAACAGAAAGCCAGCCAAGAAAAGAGAAGTCAGTCGAAAGGTCCAGAGGTATCCAATGTATTTAGTAATCCAGTAATACAGTACGACCTATGTCAGATACAGTTAATACACACACACATACACTCACAGCGCAACACACTCACCTGGGTAATAGTGGTTGCAACTGAAGTTGAGATAATTATAATGCCTAATAAAGAATCCTCTAATTCAACACCCTCTCTGATCCAATTGAATACCAGCAAAAGTGATTTTAGCTATTAATTATAATAGTACAATAAAAAAATGTGAATACAAATACACTCTTCATAAAAGGTATCTTTCCACTACCTCTGTAGAGGGTAAAAGGGCAAATGGAGTCGTCCCGAACAGCATCATGCTGACAATTGTTTTTGTTTGAAATATTGGTCTTAACATCATCAATAACTTTTTTATTTTATCTTTTATACAGCTTAAAAGCAAAGTTTTCTTCATGGTTGTGCTGTCTTCTTCCTCTTTCTCATCAATGGAACTTTGGAATGATTTTCTTGCATACTTTCTTTTTAATGTTTCTTTTAAGAAAAAACATCCACCTAAATGATCACATAATCAATAGTTATGGGATTAGCTAGCTAGAATTAACTATTTCAGTTATTGTTTTTGGCATTAACTTACACATAAAATTGAACAGTCCAAAAAATGACCCAACTAGACAAGGTAGCAAAAACTTCAACCGATGAAATATAGTTACTGGACTCAATTGATGATACTTGCTGACTGGCTCAGAGAGAAACCCACCAATTACTAGTCCCTGGAAACCAGAGACAGTATTCTAATTGTTGCTCACTCATGAGAATAATGATCAGCATTAAACTCACTGTAGTCCTTCCCATGATAGACATACTACCAATCGTAGCAAATCCGATGGTTCGATTACTATCGTCTGTTATCTGTCTGACACAACAGAGCAAATTACATTTATTGAAAATTAATATAACACTTGGTAGCTAGTAACTAATTAAAAAATGATGAGGAATTCATAAAACTACTAGCTACGTTGATCACTTATGCAACAAGTCAAGACATATTATATGAAACAGAGTTAATTGAATATTCATAATACTAACAGATGGACACTATTTCTAAATAGACCACAGCCACTATAGCGAAAACCAACCATCTCATCTTGCACACATACCTCAGCATTGTAAGTCCTAGCTACAGATAGGACTCCTCCAAAAGCCCCACAGGCAAACCGGGATGTGAGAGCCCAAGCGAAGTTAAGACTAAATCCAAACAGTATCAAGCACACAGTGTTCCCAAAGATAGCCAGCAAGAGGACTGGTCTACGACCAAATTTGTCAGCCAAGAAAGCAAACACATAGCAGCCAGGAATGTAGCCAAGGAAAAATACACTCCCCAAGTAAGCGCCTGCATCACCTACAGTAAAAAAAACCCGAACACATCATTATCAGCTAACAGCTTATAGCAACAGGTTATTACCAATGTTTGAAGGAGATTCATTGGCTGAGAAGAAAGTCTTCACCATCACTGATTGAAATGGAATAATAATAAAGGCACCTGAACATTGGACATATTGTCGCTACTTTAACGGATTTTTGGAATGAAAAGGTGGCTGTTTACAGGAATCAAATCCATTAGGTTTTGACCTCAAGCAACAGCCAGTCTTTAAAAAAAAACAAAAAAACAACAACAACAAAAAGCAAAGCCAGTAAAAAAGATTGAGAAGATCTAATAAATACTAGAATGCTAGGAAAAAAAGTGTGAATGACATACATTTCATATCTTATTAAAAAAGAATTTAATTAACGTACTGAATTGTACAATGAAGAATGTCATAGAGTAGGACAATAGCTGCACAATTACAAACATTATATCATTATTACAAGAGTTTGATATATTTCTTATCCAATTGTAACTCACTGCTGGGTAGAATGACCATGATGACTGCATGAAGCTACTAACTTTCCCAGAAATTTATCTATCACTAAATAATTTTTTTTCCATACTAATTACATTTGATGTTCTGACTACAGGATTTACTGCTGAGTCGACTTTATGCTAGTGACACAATTGTAAATGGCTTGTTCCTTTATACAGTGAAATTTAACCTGCAGTGACTGCTGATGAAGAGTGTGCACTTTTAAGCCCACAGGAACGAATGGAATTTTCTTATAATGTGTTTTCATTAAAGTCCTTGTCATAATAAGATTAGCAACTGATGATGCTTTGGTAATAATGATAAATAAAGCATTCTTGGTATAATAGCCTCTGGAAATTTTAGCACATCATTGTATAACATATCAGATAGTGTTTTGTAGGCCACTTATGTGACTCTTAAATGTTAATTGTTATAATTGCATACGATATGTGAATCATTCAATGAAGGAGTAGTTTTCTAACTATATTGTTCACTATTAATTAAAACAGTGCTAAATGCTGTAGCAGCATCAAAATAACTTTCCATTTCTATACAAAGGCATTACATAAGTAGTAATTACCTTGTAACAACTATAAATTGAGCACAGTATCTTGTGGTTGACAGCCTTACTACTACATAATAGCATAGAGCAAGAGCTCAATAGAGTCTACTAGAAACAATGAACAGATCAAAGAAGGATAAAGCTTGTCACCTTTTGATTGTAGTGTCTATATTACTTGTAGACCAAATAAGGTCTTTTAACCTTCGTGGGGCCAGTTCCACAGGAAGGAGTGGGAAGACAGGAGAGTGGAGCGCATGTTTGCATCATATGCATGACTGAACTGTGTTGTTGTTGTAATGGGTTGTCACTTTTTGTTATCATTGTTATGTTAAGCATATTTTGATACTGCGAGTTGGACACCAATTACATTCCCTTTCATTCTTTTTTAGTTTTAATAGCATGCAGTTCAATATTCTAAGATTCCTAACCTGAAGAGATTGGGTTGGTGGTACATCAACTGTGTGCATTAGATCTGAGGTGGCAAGGTGCCCCAAGAAGAATTCCTCGTCCCTCCACAACTTTGTTTAATCAAAGTGTCTGGTATTAGAATCTTTAAAACAACTATAGCTTATGCCACTTATATTGTCTCTATATCTGCCTAGAGATGTGTAGAATTGAGATGACAGGTTGCCAAAGAAAGTGTTGTTTGGGGAGTTGAGGAGAAAAGGGTATGAATGATAAAAGATTCAATTGTTCACTACAAAAAAACTGTAATTTAGGCTAGTTTCTTTAGTTCATGTTGTTTCATAGTGTTTTGCTAACCTTCTTTATAGCTATTATCACTGCGTCTAGTAAATACCTTCTCATGTCTCCACAATTGTATTTTATTATTACTATCACCACTATTATTATTATGTTCTAAATAGAAATAATAATTATGAATAGCAGTTTTTCGTTGAGCTTGTAGAAAAAGAGATGGGAAATTCAGTCTTTGCTGAACATGGTTGGCACCAACAGCACCCTATTACAATGGAAGAGGTCAGAATTGTAGACAGAACTGTTAAGGGTATTATGAATAAAGGTCTAAGAAGCTCTCATTATACAGTAGTACACATGACACCACGACACTGCTATGTTTTTTTTATAGTTCATTGTATTGTGTATTTTAAGTCCCTATCCGATTAACAAGTGGGACTGGATTGCGAAGGATTTAATACGCTCTTGTTAGATATTTGTAGTTAATGCCCACCATGTTAATATCCTGACAGAGCACTTTAATTAATCAATATCAATGCATCACTACCGGTGTACTATTGAAAAGCTAATAATATTGATAATAATGGGTTCTTACAGGAACAATACAAGCTCACAGTAGCTGTGTGAGGCAAGCTCACAGTAGTTGTGTGAGGCAAGCTCACAGTAGTTGTGTGAGACAAGCTGACAGTAGTTGTGTGAGGCATTGCTTCAGCTATCACAGCAGTTGGAGTAAGCCTTTCCTAAGAAATCTGAAGAAACAAGATGTGTCCTCTTTCTAGCGAACAGTAAGTTATGGCTTTTAGTACTGCTTTGTACCGTATTCAATTGTGGGGCTCATAGAATTGAATGGTTAGTGCAATGCAGGTTTCTTTGATTTTAACTGACTGATGTGCTTATTATATGGTAAGAAGGGTGTGTAAAATAGTAATTGCATGGGTTTTTTTTAATATTTTCATACAAGTGTAGGGAGATAAAATGAAACCAATTAATCTACAGAAGGTGCAGTACAATGCAAGGAATGGGACCGATGGTTCAGGAGCAGAGGCGGCCTAGCAGCACACAATGCAGACCAGTTCCCACACAGTTGTAAGATGTAACTCATCCTCAGAAACCTTTCATTACATTGGGAGGGCCACACGACCATTTATTGGCAGTGGAAATCAGGGTCAAGGTGTGAATTACTAGAACTAAGTTTTCCAATAAACAATGAATTTCAAATTATAGTAATCTATCTGTAGTCAATAGAATTCTGTATTTATAATGTCCTCCTTAAATTATACTGACTATAATTCAGCCGTCCAAAATACATTATCCATTAGTTGTTTTTTATAACTTACCCAAACAGCTACTTCCCCATAAGTTATTCTTCTTCAAAATTCCTTGCATCCTCTCTTTGTAGTCATAACAACTAATGATACTTAACTCGTCCCTTATGTACTTGCTGGGCCACACTCACCAGATTTATAGGTGACAGTAATGATAAGCTGCCATGATTGTGATATAGGTAGCTATAGCTATTGTTTTTAAGTTAGCAAAGCAGCAAATAAAATGACCAGCATTGCTATTTATAGAGTAATTTACGTAACTCATTTTTGGAACAGAAAGGTGGCATTAATTAACACCAAGCACAATGAATGTAGCTCTTAACTATAAACCGGTTTCAGTAGAAATATATTAAATAAATTTTCTCTTAGCTGCAAGATAGCTATTGGCAAAAACTTTATTTATGTTTACTCACCTCTTCTTTGCACATTGATGCTGAAGTGCTGATGGTGCAGTGTTGGTAGGTAAGACTAGTGCTAATAAGTTATAAAAATTTATTTCACCATTGTCGTCATCATCACCACCACCACCACCATCATCATCATCATCATTATCATCATCATCACCATCATCATCATCATCATTATCATCATCATCATCATCATCATCATCATCATCATCATTATCATCGGTAATATTGTTATCATTAGCAATCATCATTATAATCATCAATACAATCATATTCGTCTAATTATTATCACCTCCATCTATGTCATTATCTCTTTTGAATTAGTTCTTGCAGTTTCCCAATGGTGACTACAAAGAATGGATCCCTCATAGAATAGTATGTCATCCAGAAACATAAATCTTTACCATCCATCTGTGTGTACCAGTGTAATGTTGCATGAATCATCACCCCAGTCTGGGAATGAGGGATTACTTACACAGACAGATTATTATACAGAGTAGACTTTACTGCAAAATGCACACTGTCACCAAGTGAACGTGACAACTCGTGCTGTCTCTACCAATTGTTGATTTGAAACTAGCTAACCTGGGATTCTCTTTAGCTCTACCCCGACGTGCAGTTCTGACTCATAATAAACTTCCGCTCGAATTTCTCAGTTTACACAGGAGCGGCGTGACAAGCCACTTACGCCTTACCAAAAATTAGACGGGCGCACGGTAGCAAGCGAAATAGTCGCCGGAGGGGACCTATTTCATGTATCCGAAACTACCGTAACTTAAAGAGAATCCAGTGCTTTTAGCTAGTATTATTTCCTTGTCAAATCCAAACATTATTGTTGATATTAAAGTAAACACGGAAAATTAGTTAAAACTATATAGCTAACTGGCTTCAAATAGAAATAGCCAGTCTTTTCGGACATTGCTGAAGTGGCTAGCTCAGGATAACAACACAAGGAGGAGAAGGTTGATAAATAAATCAGTTTAATTGTATAGACATATCCCAACACTGGTGGAATGTTAATACCTTATGTTTCTGTTTACATTGCATGTACTGTCCAATCAAGCTGTGTGTAGATTGCTACTCAAAACTCTAACACAGGAATTAATAATATAGCATTTAGCTCTAATTCCATTCATTTTAATTCATATCATAAACTTGTTTTCCCTTTTTTTTTTTGTCTTATCACAGCTCAATAATGCTAAGGTTTATTAATTTAAAAACAAATACATTGTTCCTTATAGCCACTACATTTCAGTCCACTCCATGAATTTGTGGGCTAAGCAATGCTGAAAGGATCTTCAGGATGAGTAAAAGCTTCCACAGGGCAGTTTCATTCCAGTATACTTGACTGCCCTAGACGCCTGGGGACAGACAGTTGGTACAAGGTTGCCAACACAAACACAGCAGTGCATCCTGTTCTGTTCTGTCAACTGGAAATTGCCAATTGAGTCAGATTCTGATAAAACCAACGGAACAATAAAAAATGGCTGAATGCAAACTGTCCACAAGAGTTATATATATATTATGAAACTGAGAGTTTACAGGAACTTCTTATTGAGCTTTGTTATGGAGACATTTGGCTTACAGGAACTAAACTACTCCTGGATGGTTCACTGTATTGATCAGGCACAGTTATCTCATTTGGAGCACTAGTTGGAACTTTGAATAACCTTGAGAGCTCTGAAGACAAAAAATGACTATTTCTTTCTACCTAACTGTAAGTTTCCTTAGCTCTGCTGGTTAATGCTTGTGAGATGGTTGGTTGTGTTGATAGGGAAATTAACTACAAGCTATAGCTAAACTACTGGCAGTGTAATACACTAAGCATGCATGGTAGTAGGATAAAGTGAATAAAAGTTGATATCTGTAATAGTCCTAGTACTTCATCATTAGGCCACTCTCAAAACCTTTGAGAGTGTTTAGTGGAAGTTACAATGTAGGTACAAATACCAAACCACACTAACTTCAATACTGTTAGCTATAAATTTATTCCAGCCCCCCCCCCCCCTCCCCCCCCCACACACACACACACCTTAGAGGGATATTTCTGTCACTGTTAATATTGGCAAGCTAAGTATTAACTGATGTTTAAAGAACCTTTTAAATAGTGTTTGTTATATACTTTACACAGAAGTATTGTATAGATTATGTCAGATGTTATGCCAATATACAAGTTTGGGACATACGTAAAGATAATATGGCAGTCACATGTGGGCTGAATAGTTGGGGGTTACTATAAGTATGTAAAAAAAAAAGACTCTTACACTAAACATCTCCTCTACAGTTCTTGCCCTATCAGGTTTAGCACAATATGACCCATTGACTGTACACTGCATGTATTAGGCAAGTATGAAGACCTTAAAATGCATTTCCTACTTGCCCATGTTTATTTTAATGGTTTGTATAAGCCAATGTTCAGTATAGCTCAGGATGTGGATCTGTGTGATTGTGTGTGTGGTCATACATGTTTGGACAATACGTGTATTGTGCTTTATTTCTGTGTTTGCAGCTTGCAGCTAATTCACTAGTTTTCTTCTCTGCTCAATTAAGTGAGTTTAAATAAAAGTAAACTGTTCAGATAATACATTGCACAATTGTATTGTTTATTGCAGGTAGCTTTATCATTTTCCCATTCTTGCCATTTATGGTGAGCAGCTTTTTTCCTGAGTTGGACAGATCTGAATTAGGTAAGTGAAAATATTTTAGTGACTCTGAACTTCTAGAATGTTACTTGAACTTTATTTTAATTTTTTTTGACATTAGAGCAATCAATCCCAGTTAGTAGCATATATTTGCAAACATTTCTTAGCTATATTTTTTAACACAATAATAATAATAATTATTATTATAAAATAATAATAATAATAGTGGGCAAGGATGACTTTCACAAGCTCCCTCTCCACAATCGGCTAGTGCAATAGTGGGAATGGTTTTAGCTATTTGTAGCTATAGTTTCTCGAAGGACCAGAGTGCTCCTTGTGTCATTATTAACAAACACAATAATACTCAGTAAAATAGTAATCTGGTTAAAAGTATTTTTTAAAGCACTAACTACGGTTACAATGCGTCGCCAGACAACACAGTTTGCCGGCGGTTATAAATGATCGATGTACATGCGTGTGATTGTGTGTATGCGATGATAAAAGTTTGTCTCTTAAATACAGTTCATACCAGGGTAGACCTGGTCAGTAATAATAATAATAATAATAATAATAATAATAATAATAATAATAATAATAATATTATTATTATAATAATAATAAATTATAATACATTGACTTATAACTGGTTGGTGCTTTTTTTTTTTGAAAGTAAAGATTGCCAAAAGTAGTTTATCAGCATTATTGTGATTATTGAAGAGGTTCAATGCTCTGTCAGCCAAAGCACACGTACATTAAACTAATAAGAACTCAGCAATGCATCGATTGAAGTGTACCAGTTGAAGTACTATTTTTTTTGCTAAGAAAATCTATAATAATATAGCTAACATACATTGTACCAAGGCTCCAAGTATGAGAAAAGACGCTTTAAATAAAAAGAGGCTGTGGTTGGGGTTGTGGTCAAAAGAAAAAAATACCCAAATTGTCCTCATCTAGGTGGCTAGCTACAGCTTTGGTTAGGAATTACATAAAGCTGGTTGGAATCATCAAGATCCCAGTTTGTTAGGATTTCATTTAATTGGTGTAATCTGAGAAGTGTGTACAAATGTAGTGGCATTGCATGTTTCGTATTAAACTGTGGAAGTTGCAGTGAAGTGATGAATCAGAGATGTGCAGCTTGTGTGGTTAACCAGTTTTCAGTTCCAAATAAAGAACACATATTTTATCCTATTATACAGATGGCAAGCTAGCTCAGTTTCTATCTCATGAAATACATTAAAAATACAAGGCCGAGGAAAAAATGTTGTAGCAATGATCTGGCTTGCCTACTTCTTGGAGTTTATTCTGAGAAGTCCTTATTGTTATTAACTGGAGGAGGATTCACTACAATAAATCATGACATGATATAAAGTATTCTGTCAGTGTAGCTTCCATTCAATGAATAGATGGTGGCCCATTTCATCACACCATCTTCTGATAAGAATCAATTAAATCACACAACAAACTTCCATTTTTATGAATAAAGAGTGACAATCTTCTTATAATGCTATTGTATCATTTACTGTTTTTCAGGCAAAACAGCAGGATATCTTGGAAGTGCGTTTTTCTTTGGCTACATTCCGGGATGCCTCTTCTTTGCACTGCTGGCTGACAAAGTCGGGCGTCGGTTTGTGATGATTTTTACCATGGTGGGCGTGGCAGCATGCCAGCTGGTTTTTGGATTCAGTTTGAACTTTGCTATGGCCATTGTGGCAAGAATAGCCTCAGGGTTCTTTGGTGGAGGAATCGCCACAGCCAGAACATATACATCAGAGGTATATACATAGGAAGAGCAGAAATATGGGTTTAGCTTGTGTGTGTGTGTGTGTGTGTGTGTGTGTGTGCTGTGTGTGCATGTGCGTGTATGTGTGTGTGTGTGTGTGTGTTGTGTGTGCATGTGCGTGTATGTGTGTGTAAAAGGAAATTAAGAAATTTGAAAAGTGCCAAATTAATAAATGATTAAACAATATTTATAATTGAGAACATACCAGTATTGGTGTTTCTTTGTGCATTTATTAGAGTAAGTTTTACTACCTTTGAGAATGTATACAACTATACTAAATGTTCATGTGGGCCAAACCTCACATAATACAGAATATACATGCCCTGAAATAACACCTTTGTTTGCTTCATATTTGCTCCATGTTTTGCCATTATTTCCTCCAGATTTCCAATGAGAACAATAAAGCATTTGCATTTGCTATCGTTGGCAGCATGTCGGCAATGGGCAGAATTACTGTAAGTTGTCATAGTGAAAATGATTTAGTACATTTAATAATACACAAGACACAATTGTTCACTTCTCTTTTAATGTTGTGTGAGATTGGAAGTTAGAATTGTAGTAGAAAGACTTAGTACTGAATGATCACTCCTCCGCTAATATCATATACATAATAGCAAATTTTCTTGTTCTAACAGCCAATATTGTTAAAACTTAACCCGATGTTTAGAATTCTTGCTGAAGTTCTCTTCAGGGGTCAACTGAGGTCGAAGAAGTTGAAACATCGTGTTAAGTTTTAATAAAAAATATTAGCTGTTCGAACGAGAAAAATTGCTATTATTAATTATTTCAGCCGAGAATGACTGATTCATGGACTATGTTGTTTGAAGCAACTTAGACCTGACACATATTTTTGTGAAGCTTTTCCATAAATAAAGACAAGACAAAAAAACAAAAGGGTATTTTTTTTGGTTAACAAGGATGTAGATGTCATGGATCATTAGCAAAGTTCACTTGCAATGATGACTGCCAATTCTCTCACATTAACACAAGTGATAACCATTTATGTGGAGCTGGTCGAGGACATTTTGTTGTGCAAGTCTCAAATCACATTATATTTTATTCCAGGGTTCTATAATTGGAGGTTTCCTGGCTCAACCTGGTAGTAAATATGGCCTTTTTGAAATTTCATTCTTCTGCCGCTTTCAGTTTCTCCTTCCTTGTCTTGTTGGTGCTGGCATTGCCTTGGTATCCGCATTCTGTAAGTTTACTGAGTCCTAGAACTAACATTGCTGTGTTGCAAACAATAATCCTAACATATAGTTGTAAGTAACAATGTGAGTTGTTGTTGTCATCATGACTTGTTATTGTGGCTTATTAAAGATTTGCTGGACCATGACCACGGACAAAATACAGTTATCTGCTATCACTTGTAGCTAGTAACACTAGATCTGAACATAGCTTGGGGAAGTAAAGTTATAGCTTACAATAGTAGTGCCTGCTTGATTTCCATTTCTTGATAGAATGAGCTTAAAAATGGAAAAAAATGCTTTCATCATTCTCATACTTTTTAAATTTGATTCATTCAAAACTGACTACCCAGAACACTTTTAGTCATTATTGTCCAATTTTTATGACATCATGCATGCAAGTAGGTTAATGCTCTTTTTTTTTAAATTGAGCGATGGTATTTATCATGTTGCTATGCAATAGTGAGCTTGCATGATTTGTAATGTCACCTTGAATTGGGAAAATTGTTTTTTCTTCATTGATTCAAGATTTTACTACTTGCTATGGTTACAGGTGGAATATTATTTGTAAAAGAGACACTTCAAAAGAATCCTTCTTCCAAATCAGAAGGATTCAAATTACATATCTTGCAGAATGGAAAATCCAAGCCCAAACTCTACAAGCTGACTTTATCTAGCATGTGCAGTTACTATCTGCGAGCATTTGGACAGAAAGTGTGGCTATTCTTCACTCCTCTCATGGAGACCAAAGTTATAGTTACTCTGCTTCTGTTTGGTCTAGGACCTCTAGCCTTTATATCTGCAGTGGAGGTTAGAATTCTTTAAGTGTAGTAGATTGCTATGTTTTATAAAACTTTACTTAACTGAGCTATTAATTATGCAGTGTGGATCTAGATTTTGTTTTGTAGTGCTCCTTTTGGTTACAATTAATGTAATTCCCTTCTCCTACACCCTATTTTTTATTTTCAGCTTGTTCCATTGCTATTTGTGAATGACTTCATTCATGGAGGCTACAACATGGATGACACAGAAATTGGAGTCCTCATGCTCTTGTCTACACTAGCCATCATTTTAACCCAGGTATAAATTAACTTAGAAAGAAATCAGTGGCGTAGGAAGAGGGTTGGGGGCTCCGGGGGCTGGAAGCCCCCATAATTTTGGGGCACACAATCTAACAAGGTGATTTCTCATGAGAACACTATTTAAACCACAAAAAAACATGCCCTTGGAGCCCCCCTATACTGAAATATCTTCCTTTACCACTGGAATCCCTTACAGTATTTGGACAAGAAATGGATAAAAAAATTGATATCAAGAAATTTGTGGGGTGAATAGGAAGAATTAATACCCATTTTTCAGTTAATTAATATAATATATTCGGCTGGTGCATGTATAAATATAATGTATTATTTATCTGTACGTACAGATTGTCTTGTACTCACTAATTTCAAGATGCATAGGCTATCGATGGACATTCCGCCTCACGGCCATCTTGTTCGCCATATTCACAATCATAATTCCCTTCAGCACTAAAATCACAGGCCCTGTTCCTGCCGATCCCGGCAGCGCTAATTTTTCTGATTACTGCCAGCTTTCAAATTCCTCTATAACAATGTCAGTGAATGCTAATTCAGTCAGCATTTGGGCAATACTTACTGTCTTCTATTCCTTCCAAACATTGCTAAGGTGGGACAATTTTTTTTTTTTGCTTTGTTTTTGTTTTTGTTTTATACACTGTGTTCTTAATTTGCATTACTATCTGATATTCATCAAAATCAACACTTTTTTATGAATGCAATTTTAATTTCTGTAATTAATTTCTGACTTCGTCCAGTCCTTTGAGTGATATTTTATAACTTACCTAATTAATGTCATGACTACTGATACTGTAGTTTCATATGAGCTGATTTGTATGTAGTGTGGTTTACTATACGTGGTAGTACTTAGGAAAAGGGACCATGTTGGTTAAAAAAAATGAAAAATGAGATATTGATACTATTGTGTAGAGCACCATCTCAGCAATATTTTGACACCAATAACTTAGCTAGGCACTATGTGGGTCACTAAATATATCATCTGCAATTTACACACCCTAATATAAATTAATACAAGTAAGCAGGACATATGAGCCTTTCCTGAACAATTTTGATTTTACCTATACATGGTCCCTTTTCCTAAGTACTGTCACATATATGGTATCGCTTCCTAATGTTGCAGAGTGATGTATTCCACTGGAACTATCGTCATGTTCGGCAGTGCTACATCAGTAAGTGTATTTATTAGCTATGTGACAGCATTCTCCTTGAGCAGTACATGAAATGTAACAAAGCCTGACATGCATTTTGTTTTCTGTTGAAATATAGTATTATTGATAAGGAAAGACTTTATTCTGATGTAAGGTGGGCCATTTTGGATCCAAAGTTAGGAATAAGTGCAGCTAGAATGCAATGTCGATTGTATTAATTGACCCTCAAGTACCTCCATATCTTTATATATAATTGAGTAATGTATGAAACTAAAATTGATGAGTGTTTGTTAATGAAATTTGGTCCTTTTTATGGCAGACTTAAATGGTATTGCTTTCTATACCAAACACCTAACAACACATAGCAAACTATGAGAGCTACTAAAATGTTCACAAGTTTTTTTTTTTCAGTATCAAGTCCATAGTATGCTTTTTTCCTAGCTTGCTGAAGTTTTATAAAATATTAATAAAATTGTTGCAAATATAAAATGAGAAATCTGAACAACAATGGGCAAACTCTTACTCACTGTGTGTACACATTTACACCCATAGTAGTTCATTCTATGTATGTATTATGCACTGGTCTGCTTTATATAAATACTTTAATGATGATAATGTATTTTACCACTACAGTTGATTGGGAACAACTGTAGCTATATCCTGTACCAAATCATTGCCTACGCTTACTAGTTTATAATGCTGTAAATTTAGCCCAAGTCAAGGAGTTTTGTAAATGGCGTTGGACAAGCTGTGTATGGTACAAGTGCCATCATCGCCCCGCTAGCATCAGCACCCATTCTGGCCTGGAGTGAGAATAACAGTAAGTTTGAAATTATTATGATGGCTAGTGGTACAGTCAACAAAAGTCATGCGAAATTAAACAAAAGTCATGCGAAATTAAACAAAAGTGATGCGAAATTAAGCAAAGCACATAGTAGCAAAAGAAAACTAGGTATGTCATACCTGCAGCATTGGCACTTATGTTCTTAAATTGGTTTAAAATTTTAACTTATTTGTTTAGTTATTGTTATTGATTATATTTATCCTGTATTTTCTTCCTTCACTAGGCTTTAGTTGGCCGCTAAACTACCACTTCGTCTTTGACCTAGTTGCCATCTTCCTCCTGGGCACCACTGTCTTTAGTTTCTTTGTGCCTCAGTCCATAGAAAAAGACAAGAATGGCAGCAAGGATAAAGTTGAGGATGAGGACAAGATTAAAGAGAAAGAAGACATATTGAGGTCTTTCAAGATTGACAGTAATGATGAGGACTCTGACGAATTCTATGAATAGCACAAACTAATCACATAGGCTTAGTTTTTAGTTGAGTAGATATTTGAAGGCTCTGTCATTCATCGCAAATCTGTTTCTTCTATTGTTATTCAATTTTTCATTGTTATTGTGTATGGTCATCTCTATCTAATTATTCCTTCTATTTATTCAGTGTAATATTATAATTTGACCTATGTAACATACATTTTTTTAATCTTTTTCCTTACTTTGTTAATCATTGAGATGCCACTCATGCATTCTTAATGATCTCTTTTCTAGTATCACTAAATCTATTCACATTGACAGAAAGTAAATGCTACATTAATAAATATGACAATAACAGCCTGAGATTTTGTGAAGGTAATAAATAGATAATGCCCAATGGAGTCAGACAATACGCTTATTTTATTATTGCAACTTGCATTAAGTAAAATACATTATATTGTGTGTTGTGATAAAATAAAGAACAGTTGAGTCAATCTACTTAAGCAAACTATCTACCAAATCAATATTAATTTCTGATCACTGTACTATTGATTTACTGAGTTAAGATAAAGTAATCTTGAATGTAAACTTAATTCTAAATTTTCAAATAATTCATTACAAAAAATATCAGACAAACAAATATCATTATGAAATTTAGGTATATCGCAGTGTCCACGTTATTACTCTAAATAGCTCTAAATTTTAAAACACATAATATTAACATAGCTATCAATTGTTCAATAGCCCATGGCAGTGCCATCAGAACGCCCATCACAGCCAGCCCACAGCACTCTCTCACCTCCAGCTGTCTTCTCTTGCTTGATAATATGACCTCTTCCAAATATACACCTGTCATAGCTTGTCACTGGCCCAATAGCTGAATGTCCTTTAGACTTTAGCTGAGCAATGACATTTTCTTTTATCCCTTCCTCTAGACAGACACCGCCTCTGTCCTGTTCTACTCCAGGAGCCTTGGATTTTGAAGGGATAATACAAAAACGTGGAGAGTCTACAGCATCTTGAGGATTCATACCAAACTCTAGCATGTTCATTAGAACCTAAATGAGTTTAATAGTGGCTTACATTAAAATATGAAATGCTTTAACTTCGACATTCTTTTTAATCGTATTTTAGCTAAGTAATTGCTGACAACTTGTGTTTACTTATTTTCGCAATGAAAGTAACAGTATGCGTAATAGTTCTGCATTCCAATTATGCATTACTTCAATTATTTGGGAAATTTTTTTGTATCTTTAGAGAGTTTGTAACACTAAATTAAATGCCATTGCATGATGTGAATAAAGAATTTGCTATTTAATTCTATGTATCTAGTTCACAACAATTCCCTCTGAGGAAATAATAAAAATTTTACTTCAGCGGAGGTTTATTGACAAAAGCACTGTAATGTACTACCACCACAAAATATAGCCAGACACTAATCTTTTGTCATTAAAATATTTTACACGAGATGATTATTGATGATCTACCACACTAATAATCTGATAGTCTGACCTGAACATGGCCTTGGGGCTGCATGAAACCTCCCATCACTCCAAAGCTGCACATAAGTTCTCCCGACTGGGCATGTGTAGCCATGCTGGGTATTATGGTGTGGTACGGACGCTTGCCTGGAGCTACCACGTTAGGATGGGTGGGGTCTAACATGAAGTTGCTGCCACGATTCTACACAACAAACGTGCTATTAACAAGATTGATCATATGAAAGATGATTTGTTCTATTAGCTTAGAATTCAATGCCAAGTAATAGCTAGTCAAATTTTAAATTGTTCTCACTTGCAGTGTGAAGCCACACCCCTCTGGGACCAGACCTGTGCCGAACCCCATGTAGTTACTGTTGATGAAGGAACATGCATTGCCGTGGCAGTCCACAGTGGTAAGATACACAGTGTCTGATGAATTACATGGCTTCCCCCTCAGATATTCTGGTAAGGTGTGGTCAAGGCTGATAAGAGCTGCTCTTTCTGCAGCATAGTTCTTTGACAGCATCTCATTTATAGGCACAGTTACTTTGCTGGGATCAGCATTATACCACCATGTGTCTGCAAAGCTCAGTTGCATCGCCTCTATGAGAAGATGGAGGTACTCAGAGCTGTTGTGCTTTATATCTGAAGAGGCACAGAAAGAAAAATAGCAGAAAGATAAATATATTATGGTGAAGGATATTTTTATATAAGAAGGGGAAGTCACTAACAATGTGCAAAATTCAAAGCCAAAAGCTCACAAGAGCATCAAATGTAAGGACAAGCTACAGGTTCCATTACTATTTTATTGTTATAAATTTGAATGAATGTAGCCAGAAAAGAATATTGAGTAACAAGAATTGTGCTAGTTCAACACAAATCATTCTTACCAGAGAAGTTAAAATTTTCCAGTATGTTTAGAGCCATGAGTGCAGTAATTCCCTGCCCATTGGGAGGCATCTCCCACACATCTATTCCTCGATATGTAGTCTTGATTGGTTCGTCAAATGTGCTTACATGTGCTGACAAATCCTCTTCACTTAAAACTCCCCCATTACTTCTTACACACTCCACGATAGCCTTAGCAATTGCACCCTTGTAAAATCCATCCTTGCCTAATGTTCCCAAGGTCTGAATGAAAAAATGAGGGGTTGAACTTACACTTGAAAGAAGACTCACATACCTTGAATGTTTTTGCTAACAAGGGCATCTTCATGATTTCTCCAGCCTTGGGTGCAGCACCTTGTAGAAGCATATCTTTGCCATGGGGGTTGCCAGCTATAGTCAGGTCATCAGAGCCACGCCTCCACAAGTGAGCAGCAATAGGTGCTACTGGGAACCCTTTTTCAGCTAAATCTATGGCAGGCTGAAGAATTTCTAGCAGGGTATACTGAAAATTGAGTAAGACATCGCAGGTAAAAGATAAATTTCACCAGCTTATTTTGTGTTTGAATAAGTTTCACTGCTTTTATAGTTTGAAAATCTTTAGCTACTCTGTGAGCGAAGGTAGCTAGCTAGATGATGTAAGGCACAGAAAACAACTTAGAAATGATGGGATTTATACAGCCCTAAATGTATAATATAAACCAAGTACCTTGCCAGAGCCAAATGTAGAGACTGTATCAGCCCAAGCCGCTCCAGCTCCAGGAACAGTAACGCTCAGAGCATGTCTAGCAGGAATTGGGTTTTGTGCATTGTGGCCCAGAGAATTCAAATACTCCAAACTCAGGCCGCCCGGAGCCCGTCCACTCCCGTTGATTCCAGAGACTTTTCTGGTTTGTGCGTCATAATATAGGCAGAAGCAATCTCCACCGATACCGGTGCTGCAGGGCTGAGTTACGTTCATCGCAGCGGCTACCGCCACAGCCGCGTCTGCAGCGTTGCCTCCACCGCTCAGTATGCGGATACCAGCTTCTGCCGCTAATGGTTGGCTGCAAGAAACGCAATTATTCCTGCAGAGGAGTGGGCTTCTCCTAGTAGAAAATCCGTTCATAGCCTACTATTTACTTAATTCTGAGGAATGAAGGTAGCTAGTTTAGCGTTTATATACTGCGAGCTAGTCGTTCCGGAGGGAGGTGGGCAGCCCTAATTGCAGTATAATGTTCAAAATTTATAGGTTATGGTGGAGGGGGTGTGGTGTGGTGTAAAGGCGGTGTTAGATCAAAAGGTGTTAGCTATAAATCTCATGAGGAAATAGCCATATTGGAAGTAACACAAATTAGCTACTTCAACAAAGACTACTATAAAAACTATTATTATTAATTTTATTTTTATTTTTATTATTATTCTCATGAGGAAATAGCCATATTGGAAGTAACACAAGTTAGCTATTATTAGCTACTTCAACTATAAAAACTATTATTATTATTATTTATTTTATTTTATTAGCTATTATTATTATTATTGTTAGTACTACTAACTACTACTACTGCTGCTGCTACTACTACTACTATTACTATTATTACAACTGCTACTGCTATTATTACTACTACTAGTATAGTAGTAGTAATAATAGTAGCAACTACTGTTACTACTACTACTACTACTACTATTACTACTACTACTACTACTATTATTACTACTATCAGGGGTGGATCCAAGGGGGGGGGGGGGCCATTATAATTTTTTCCATAAACTTAGTTGTGGGGGAGGGGGAGGGGGGGGGGGGGGGGAAGGGGGCCAGCTACTCCCCCACAACCAAGTTTATGGAAAAATTATAATGCACAAGGGTACCCATACAGGAAAATTTATGCATGCTAATTAATTCCCTTAAATAAATTCCAAATTAGTATTTTAATAAATTTCATAAGTTTTAACCTAAATATATATATTTGGACTCCTCCCCATCATTACCACTGGAACCGCCCCTGACTACTACTACTACTACTACTAGTACTCTACTATTATTTCTATGTAGCATCTGTCAGACTTAGAGTTGTGCCTTAACTACAATTGTATCCATACGTGCATAAATAATTTGCAATAATGTCATCAAACACTGTTTAGTAGAGAGAGATTATTTTATTTCATTTTATTTATTTATTTATTTTATTTTAATTTATTTTAATTTTTTTACTAATAAAGTCTCTTCAGCGCATGTTGTGGTATACCACCCACCCCTCAATATTAATACTACCTTTTATTATCACATTGTTGGTGTTTCTAATTAACACAACAGTTTATAAGTTTGTATAGTCAACAATAAGTTCCACACAAACACATGACTCATTGATTAAACCAGTGAGGTTAGTACTGATAATTATGTGGCTTCTTATTCACAAGTCTATTTCCTTTTTGAGATGTGCCAAGGTCTATTCTTATCAAAGGAAGTTATCCATAGCCAGCAAGGCAGGTTATTGTTAATAGCTTTTTATCTTAATAATAAATTATTGTTAAACAATAGTTGCTGTTATTATTTTAAAGCTGCTTGCAGGGTTTATTTAAAAGTATTAAACAGACTGTATGTAGCTACATTAAGAGAGTGAAATAATTAGATATCATTTACATAAAACTTGGTTATATTATTCTATATGTAGTTTTTCACTCACGCTTCCAACTGAGTGAACTTTTAGCACTTATTATGATTTAAAAAAGAAATGAAGTTTTGTGGTCTTAACATACTCTTTTAATCTCTTCCCCCCCCCCCCCCCCCCCAACTAGGAGATAGCATAAGAGAAGAAACTTGAGATAAGATAAAAGATAATAATCTAAGAAGTGTGTCTGTATTTTCAAGTCTCCAAATAGAAAGCGAAATTGTATTATTTGTAGAAAATATGCAGATTTGCTATATGAATTATCTTCAGTAGGCATTTTCTTACACAAACTGATTTTGTCCCAATTATCACTGTTGCAGTATGCAACATACTGGTGATGCTTTTCATTACACAATCAGATTGGAAGAATTATCAGTTTGCTAGACTAATAGGATTGAGAGCTATCATGTAAGCATGTGTGTGTGTGTGTGTGTGTGTGTGTGTGTGTGTGTGTGTGTGTGTGTGTGTGAGAGAGTGTGTGTGTGTGCATGTGTGCATGCACATATGTGTGTATGTGTGTAAATGTGATTTCAAGCCCCACATGGGCCAGACTCTTCTATTCATCTATTTTGTCTTCCTCTACCTCCCAGCAGCCCCAACCAGTAAATTCAAGGCCTTATATCCTAAAACAACAATGTTCCTGGTGTCACTTCGGATGCCCACGCTACGTGCTGTGAGAAATGGCCTGTTCTACTGCGAGTCTTAATTTGACTACAGGAGTTTTGCTTTCGTGGCTCATAGTGCCTGTTTAGTGTATAGGCATCCTGGCTCAGCCAGGTGAGTATGACCTGCTTGTGGCAGCAAGAGAATTTATATTGGCATTTTGTGTGAGTGTGTATATAAAAGATGATTTACTTATGTAGCCAGTATCAAATATAAAAGCTAGTGTAGCTTATGTCTTCAATGAAACACATCTTAAGAAGAGTATTCCTTCCTGTAGGCTTGAGCATATGTACTCTTTATCTGTTACTGCAAGTTAAATTCCTCTGTCAGAAGGAATGGGCCATTTAAAGTTGTGTTTCTTCCATAAAGTTGACTCGGCAATAATTTCATAGTCTGAATATTAAATGCCACCATAACATATGTAAGGAAATAGAATAGAATTCACATAGAGTTAGAAGCTTCATGCAATCATCATTGTCATTCTACCCAGCTGTAAGTTATATTTAATAAGGAATGTAATGAGCGCTTGTGAAGTACTTTTAATGTGCAGCTCTGGTCCTACTCCATGATATTCTTCAATGTACAATTAAGTAAGTGCATGTACTTACTTGGGATTAAAAACAACAACAAGATTATGGGAAGAGTAGATGATTGAACTTGATCCTGTAGTGACAACCAATGTTTCTTTTAATCCTATATAGCTATAGCTACTCTTTAATAAAGTTTGTGAAAGAGAGACAGTGTATTTATTCCTTTAACCATTTTCTTCAGGTGCTTTCGTTATTACTCTATTCCAATCACTGATGGTGAAAACTTTCTTCTCAGAAAATGTGTCTCCTTCCAGAATAGGTATAACTCATGTGGGACTTGTTGTAGTCATCCGGATATTGAAAGCTACCTATATACAAGAAATAGTTAGAGTAAAAAGTACAATGTATAATATACAATTAACTTTTTACTAGTAATTATACTGTTTGTTTCATAGTGGATGCCGGCACTTGTTTGGGGAGTGTATTTTTCCTTGGCTACATTCCTGGCTGCTATGGATTTGCGTTGTTGGCTGACAAATTTGGTCGCAGACCAGTCCTCTTGCTGGCTATCTTTGGAAACACTGTGTGCTTGATACTGTTTGGATTTAGTCTTAACCCCGGTTTGCCTGTGGGGCATTTGGAGGAATTATATCTGTAGCCAGGACTTACAATACTGAGGTACGTGTGTGTGTGATAAGCTGTGCTTTGCTACAATAAACTCTGTAAGTTATATTATTTCTCATGATCAGTGGTTTGTATTACAATTAGTCAAAAATTAATGAAGTAGCCAGAATAATAAATACGTACAATTTGTTTAATTTTTGTATATCTCAATAAACATTTGTTCTGCTACCAATTATGTCAGAAAGATAACAGACGATAATAATCGAACCATTGGATTTGCTATGATTGGTAGTATGTCTGTCATGGAAAAGACTGCAGATTAGTGCAGCTATTAAATTATGGTATTATTATATATAATTGATGATGATAACTGAAATCACTGTTACTCCCATTGAATGGGATCCGAGAGGGTGTGGAGTTAGAGGACTCTGTATTTGGCATTATGGTTCTTTCAACTTCAGTGGCAACTACGATTACCCAGGTATAAAAGTGTGTGTGTGTTTGTGTGTGTGTGTACATGTGTGTGTGTGTGTGTGTGTGTGTGTGTGTGTGTGTGTGTGTGTGAGGGTTAGTGCGTTATTGTAATTATGGTAGCACCAACAGAGTCTTATATTATAGGTGATATTGTATTACTGGATTACTAAATACATTGGATACCTCTGGATCTTTCGGCTGACTTCACGTTTCTTGGCTGGCTTTTTATCGGCAGTTCCATTCAGTTCCAAACTCATGGGACCACTTACTGAAGTGTTCCAGAATGTGACCTCAACTAATTTCCTTCGAGGCAATGAAACTACCCAGTTTTATGGCGACATATCAGAGAACCAAGGCTCAATAAGAAGAATTTGCAATTGGTGGTTGTGGCTAGGACTGGGGGCCATACAGTTAATACAGACACTATTGAGGTAATTAAGAAACTTATTAGTCAATTTGCCGTATAAATATTGAATTTTTCAGAATATTGTATACAACTGGCGCTCTGGCTCTATTTGGCAGCGCCACTACGGTAAGATTCATAATTATTTAAGTAATTGAGTCATTCTCGGCTGGAATAAATATAATAAAAGCAGTTTTTCTCATTCTACAGCCAATAGCTATATTATTATTATTATAATTATTTAAGTACTTTATAATATTTTATTGATCATAATATCTTTTTCAAATTTCTTGTCATAAGCACTGAATATTTTAGCTTTATCAATAAAATATACATTCTATTTAATGTGTTAGTGTAAGAATAACAACATAGTTACAAACAGATAATAATTCGAAGTATAATTACAAGTTATAATATTTATTGTAGGCAGAATCTAGGAGTTTGATGAATGGGATATAAGGACAGGCCATTCATTTCCAGACCACTTCATAAAATGGAGCACAAGCAATGGTGAGGACGACATTATTCAATTATGGCATTATTTGAGTGAGTAGTAATAGTAGTACAGACTAATTGGAAGCAAGTTCACATTAAAGTATTCAGGTCACGAAATTCAAACGACACATCACCTTAATTTTGTATTATCCACTTTGCAGGACTTCCTTGGCCCTTATACTACCATTTTCCTTTTGAATTGGAGGCATTGTTTGTCATTTCTGCCTGGAACACTCAGCTTTCTTCTACCAGGATTCACTAAAGATACTTCAAAGGTTGACTCCACCCACCCACAACTCAAGGAGGACTCAGTAGAGTCTGGCTCATTTCTGGGATCAATTCATGTTGACAGTGACGACTCAGATGTAGGATAGGCTAAACAATTCATTTTGATACGGTTCGTTGCAGGCCAATTTTTATAAACATTTAAATGATAGAGTGTTTAATCAGTGTGTTTTGCTTGACTAGTATACATTTTTATGATTTAAAACTATGATTTTTACGATCATGGAACAATCAATTTTTTTTTTGTTAATTCCTTAATCCATATTTTCACCAAATGTCTGGTAAGGTTTCTCATAATTGAACTTACTTCAGCAGCAGCAGATGATGTTTCCTGCATTCATTGGACATTTTTATGGAGCCATTCAAGGTTTTAAGATTAGCTAGCTATACATGTATTGAGCAATTCAGTATACACTGTAACAGTAAGAGAGACTGATACTTTACTCGTTCATTTCATAACATAGCTACCAACTTTACAGCTACAGCTCTTGCAGTCATCACTATTTCACTTATTTCTGCTTATTGACCCTTTACCAGTCTTTTGCCACAGCAAAGAAACACAAACAACTGCCTTCATTACATGGAAAGTAACTTAGCTGGTAGTACTTTAATTAACATTAATGATTCTCACAGCTAACTACCCCCTCACTTAAAAAACAACAACAAACTTCAAACATTTTATTGACGCTGAACATATCAGAAAAACGCCATGTACGCATGCCAAGGACATACATGCAGTAAAGTAGATATGATGTGATTGGAACTTCCAGAGTAAATGGACTAGTAAAGTGCAGAGAGTTACAGTTGAGATGATATCACAAAAACAAAACCACAACTGGAGAAATGTCTCAAGTGACTTTGTCTATTAAAGTTCCCTTCTGCTTTTTGGCTCGGACATGGTCCTCTATGGCTCTCTAACAATAACAACAACAACAATAACAACAGCACCCTTATGTAATTTGCCCTACTTTGAAATCAAATGCTGGATATACAATTTTGCAACTTTTTTAATTTTATTTAGAAAAACACACAGGCGAGAAGTTATAAACCCGGTATAGTGTTTAGACTAAGTATAGCAACACCCCAACTAGCTAGAGTTGCACTAATATGGACAACAGCCAATATTCCAATAATAGATTTGCTTTAAAACATCTGCAGATACTGATATGAGAGGAAAATGCAAGTATTACTTAAAAAAAAAAGCAAAAAAAAAAGCCCATTACCTGAGCGACCGTGCTTGTCGTCAAGTACTTTAAATCTGGTATAGTCTCCGGTATTCCCGTATGAAAATGTATTAGAGGGAAAAAGTTGATATAGTTCATAGCAACCACTAAAAGTAATGGGAAAATGACTGGAGAGAGCTACAAATACGTAGAGCTATTTGTTATCAACGCTATAAAGTAATTAACCAAAAAAAATTGGTTTGATTCACAAACCCACGCCACTCGAGGTTCACCCTCGTGTCTCGGGATTTGTAAATCACATACAAACCTCAATATTGGTTTATAACTATTACATAAACCACAACAATAATAAAAAGGGAAACCCCAACCCCCACTCGCTAGAAAGCCGGCTCTAGGAGATGCAAAAGGCTCAGATCTGCAGCCACATACCTTATAGAATATTATAGAATATCTGCTAAGCACCTAATGGGTCATTGTTTGATATTCCAAAAGTTATATTCAGTAAAAGTTGGTATTTATATCCAATCAAATATTTCAAATAGGAAACATAAGCAAGTGGTGGTAAAATGCTATTTAATTGACCCTCTGAACAATGACTTTTTGACGGCCACATAAAAAAAAGATCAATTATGATTTTAATAACTTTTCCTTATCCAATTATAAGAAAAGTTCACAGAATATTCCAATTAATGCCACCCACACAATCCACCATAGCATTTTTTTTCATATTGCTGATCATGCAAAAAATAAATATACATAACTTCCTTGGAAATGTACATGGAATACACGCTCCCCTGGAAATGTAAACGCCCATTGTCTCACTTGTTCTGCGTATCTCTTCCTTCCTTCCTCAGTGACCAGCACAGTCTTGTGCACATAGTCTGCATTGCTGGCATAAGAATTCTCAATCTCTCTCTGAAAACAAACACATGCAAACAAACATAAACACACACACACAAACATATATACACACACACATATGTATACCTCAAACATATACTCAACACAATGTCCCACACAAAATTGAAAGAACAACAACAACGAAAAACCCAAAAACACTTGGATTGTAAACTATCAAGTGATAAAGAATGTGTCAGAGGAAGGACATGCTAGCTACTTCCTCTAACTCCATTGTAAAGTCAAGGACCCACATACTAGCAACCAAGAACAGTGCTGCCACTGAAATTTCAATTGTCCTGCATCCTGGCTATCTCAGTAAGTGAAAGTTACAGATCACAGTTAAATGCTTATTTAAAATACAAATGTACAAGAATGATGTAATAAACTTTAGAACAATCCCTTAGAAAATAACTGAGCATGGGTAGTGAGTGTTTTTTTTTAATACCAATTCAGAAACAGTGTTGGCTGTTTTTTTTTTTTGTTCTTTTAATGGCAACAGTGAAACTTACAGCCATACTACAAAACAGAATCCGGAACTTTTTTTTTTTGGTGCCTACTGTAGCTATGACAAAATCATTCAATCAGGTATCAATATTAGGAGTGGATGGTATTTCGATATTTAGTCGTTATATTCGGTGTTGCCAAATGTATTCGGTTCGGTATCGCCAGTTTGAGGTAAATGGTATACCACCAGCACTAGAAATCACTGCATAAAACCCGAAGAATTTTTTTTCCCATTGTCAGTAATCTCCAAAATCAATGCATGACAGAGAGACAGACAGACACAGACAGAGAGACAGACAGACAGACAGAGAGACAGAAAGACAGAGAGACAAACAGACAGACTAACAGACAGACAGACAGACAAACGGACAGGCAGACAGAGAGAGACAGATAGAGAGATAGAAGAGAGACAGACAGACGGACTGAGAGACAGACAGAGAGACTGAGAGACAGACAGAGAGACTGAGAGACAGACAGAGAGACAGACACAGAGACAGACAGAGAGACAGACAGAGAGACAGACAGACATAGAGACAGACAGACAGAGAGACAGACAGACAAAGAGACAGATAGACAAAGAGACAGATAGATAAAGAGACAGATAGACAGATAGACAAACAGACAGACAATAAGACAGACAGGGCACTACTATAACTCTCCCGTGCACGAGTGCTGAGGTTAATAATCTGTCATTATTTCCAACGCCATCACACCCAATACCTCCCACTGCCTCACAGTCACTTACAGCTTCCAGCTCCTCCTCCTCATCCTCAATGGTGGACACTGTGACAGTGCTGTACTTGCCAGTGTCGTGAGTGTACTTGTTCAGCATCACTTGCTTCTTTCTCAGTGCCTTCTCATCCAGCAACTTTGGTTTCTCCGTCTGGTATGGTTTCTCTCCGGACAATATTAGAGAATCTGCAAATATGAACGTCACTTTAGTGTCGGTGCTCGTGTGCCGGTAATACAGCTCTAGACCACACCTACGTACATAAAATAGAGAAGTTTATTTCAAACTAGCAACAGGGATGTATTTAAGGGGGGCATGGGGAATTTGCCCCCTTGAGTAATTCCCACCCCCCTCTTGAGTAATTTTCTCCCCCCTTGTATTTTTGAAGTTCTATATATTTTTAAGACCTGAGAATAGTTCATGATTAAGTATTGATTAAATGTCAAACTACAAAATTACAGCCCCAGCCTCCTCCAAAAGAGCTTTCGCCCCCCCCCCCCCTTTATTTTATTTTCATACCTAACGTCATCCCCCCCCCCCCCCACGGGGAAATTCTGTATACAGCCCTGAGCAAGTACCTTGCCACTCTGTGGCACGTGATGTACAAACTTTAAGAAAATTAGAAATGCAGTAGCATAAGGTATTTGTATCCATTGTTATGGTCCTCTACCACTTGGCTAGGTTACATCAGTTCGCTTATTTTCTCACTTGTTTTGTTGACCCATATGTATACACACACCACTGTCGTCGTTACTGATGACTCTTTACCAAATCAATTCAGCTTTATTCACACCCGCCGTTGTCATTTAGCTGAACCTCCCAGCTCATGAATTATTCATGAATATACACACCACCGTTGTTGGTTGTCGTTACTGACAGACTAGCGTATTAGCATAGAGATAGCCATATCTTGTAACATGCTGTACTGATACAACATTGATAAAAAAAATTTAACTGAAATTCGAATGATAAACAAACCACAGGTAAAAAAATTGCTGAGTCACTAAATGGAGCTACATACATTAATACAACCATACTACAAGAAAATGGTTCCCACTGAAGTCAGCATAATGAGCTAGGGGGCTACGCTACAAGAAAAGCTATAGCTACTACATAATATTGTAAGTTAGCTAATGATATATTTGATATAAATAGTTACTACACAACATTATCTTACACTCTCTACATTAGCAGCTTTTTTTGCTCTTCTGCCAGTCTTCTTCATTTCTTTTCTATCCTCAACAGTTTTTCTTCTTCTGTTTTAGGCAGTCCTGTGTGCCTGTTTCCCAGCATTTTAACCTCCCTAGCTATTTCTTTTCTGCTGATCATTTCTAATGCGTTGAACTAATACCCCGCAATAAAATGTAGCTAATATTGCTATGGAACTTCATAATACACGCAGGCGCATTAGTAGAAAAGGGTACATGCATGCTCAAGACAAAAAAGGTACACATACGCCAATGCAATTGAAAAAAAAAGAAGACACAAATATATATCTCCAAATCATTAGTATACAGCTTCACTGAATAATGATTATAAAACTTAAGTACTTGTATATTGAACCCATCCCATAATTTTAGACTTACTTTTTACACTGGTGTCTGAATTGCTTCTCTACACCTTCTGGCCTAGAAAACAATAGTAGCAATAATAACAATAATAGGGGCAGCTGCCTTTAAAATTCTAATAAAATAATAATAGTAATATATATGACAATACGTTTGTCCATCAGACGACTATGTGTGTTTTCATGAATGGAATAATTCATGACCTGCGCCAGGTTGGTTAAGTGTCATCAAAGCATCATAAGTAACAATGACAACTATGGATTAAAGCTAAGCCAGGTTGGTAAGGAGTGGTCAACAACTATGATTACAGTGATGTGTGGGTAAAGAAAATAATGTTTGAAAATAAGTTGACTGATGTAACATCAAGCACTACTATGTGGCGGGGTACTTGCTAGTAATAATAACAATAATAATAATAATAACTAGCAAGTAACCCGCCACACAGTGGCACTTATTATAATGACTTAAAAAGACATGCAGTAGCTCTTAATATCCTCTTGTATACTTGATTTAGTTACATCAGTTTCTCTCTCCTGCATTCTTTTATGATGAGTCATCTCAGCTCTTCTCAACCTTTCCTCTATTCTTCTTTCACTCTTTCTGTAGCCATAGATTCCCTTCTCCCTTTGTCTATCTCCTCTGCTTCTCAGGCTCTCTGTCTTTCTAGTCAATATTGTGGACATAGGCGTTGTGAAGCTATCGTCTTCTCTGTCCATTCTTACTGATTTCACCTGTGCTATTAGTTACAATGTTAGAGTCCTTTCTAATGCAGTTTCCTTCCTTTATTGCCTTCTACAGAACGTGACAACATTTTACCTATTCAGTTTTAGGCGACACTTTACCAATTGGGCTCAGCTCATGAATTATTCACGAATACACACACCACCATCATCATTATCATTGTCACTGACACACTAGCATGTTATAATCATAATAATAATGATAATAACCAATAATAGTAGTGAGGTAGCCCAGCAAATGGTAGATTAATTGCAATTAATTAATCATGTTCTGAATGTGCCTGAAAGAATGCTTTAAGTCGCACATGCACTGAATAGCACACAAATAAACAACTAGTGGTAAAGGTTGTCCCTCTGATCCTCTTACAGAAGGTAGGAGGTGATCTTTAGGTGGTAGGGAAGGGGTGGGGTGGGAGAGGTGCGCTGATTCATCATCCCTTGCTCCTTACTTGACACTAATATTTTTTTCTCTCCATAAAATAATGGATGCTTAGTTGAAAACAGAATAAAAATAGTTTGAAAAAATCATCAGCTACCTGGTCTGAGGTAATTGTATTAGTCCTTGGTGTGGGAAGCAAATAGGTAAAGTAAAGCCTACAACGTGTATGTCACTGTGCTTCTCACACCCCACACGACATACAGAAAAAGTGGTTAGGAGGAGAACAACCACTTCTTCCTACCCCATTGATCTTGTATTACACAAGTATATTACTCTTTTGTTGCTTGCTATCTACAACATACAATTTACAGTCACCTTTTAAGGAACATTGAGCCAGATGATTCACAGAAAACCCTGTGAGCATTTCTGTCTACATCAAGTACTCTGGCCCCATCCCTTTTTCTTAGTGGTAATTTGTCCAGAGTAGTATCTGAAAATACAGATACATCAAATAAGGAACACCAAAACAACTTCATATAACATACCCAAAATCAAGGCCATGTTTCCGCATAGACAATTATAGACGTATAACGGAGTGTCACCCTTGTATTCTTCTCTATCCTTGGTGTCGGTAACGACAATGCTCCTAGAAATCACTTTAGGCATCTTTACTCCGATGTCAAAAATAGTCTGATTGTTTTTACTGGCGATCCTTACCTGCACCCAGTGTCGTAGTATTTAACTTTGCGCGCACTTGTCAAGATATCTTTGCGATAGGGAGGCGGAACCTGTTTGATGGTTGCTTATAAACATAAAAACTAGGTAACTGAGGACCACCGTTAAGAAATAGTTTTAGGTATCTTAAATGTATTGTTGATTGAATGTGCAATGCATGGGAAACTAGCTAGCTAGCAAGCTACGTTAATCATGGGTACAGCTAGCTAATCTGATGTCATAATTTGTATCTACTAAGCCTAATTTGTATGGTGTTGTTTTATTTTATCATCCCAACCTAGTGTCTGCCCTCTCTGTTGGTTCCCCCCTTAGTACCTCTGATCATCTGTCAGTGTGCTTGCACCTCTCCGTCATCAGCAAGCTACCAAAGTCTCCAATGCGTGAGCTATGGTTTCACAACAAGGCTGATTTTGAGTCTATTGCAGAGATCCTTGACAGCTTGCTGGCTGGCTTACCTAATCCATCTACTTCTGGTGTTGACAAGGCGTGGTCAAACTTCAAGTCCACATTCCTCAGAATCATCACAGAGATGGTTCCTCACAAACTAGTGAAGACAAGGAAGTCTTTACCCTGGTTGACCAAGGCTGCCAGGCACTGTATGCAGATGAGGGACAGAGCTCACCGGGAAGCCAAGAAGTTTAACACGGCTAGTCTATGGGAGAAGTTCAGGTCTCTGCGAAACCAGACCATTAACATTTTGCGTAAGAAGAGAGCTTTTTTCCGGTCACTTTCATCACGTCTGACCACCTGCAAAGCCTTCTGGAAAGCTCACCGTCATCCTGTTCCATCATGTGTTACGAGTGGTTCCGTCTCAGCTTCAAATCCATCAGATCAAGCCGACCTATTCAACAGTCACTTTTCTTCCTGTTTCTCTCCTAATCCCCCACCTTTGTTTCCATCTTCCTCAGAGGAGCAATCAACACTGGCCCCTGCCCTATCCACTCTGTCCTGCTCACCAGATGAGGTTGCCTCTGTAATCAAGAGGCTGCGTCAGGACATAGCGAGCGGCCCAGATGGAATCTCAAGCAGGATGCTAAAGGGGACCTCTCAAGCTATATGCAGTTCTCTATCGGACATTTTCAATGTGTCTTTCTCCTCTGGCCTGGTTCCATTGGAATGGAAATCCTCCTGAGTCATCCCAGTTCACAAAGCTGGTGATCCATCTGACGTAGCGAATTATCGGCCAATATCTCTACTATCGTTGGTGGCTAAAGTTCAGGAGAGGATAGTCCACAATGCTGTAATGGACCATGCTCTTTCCAATGAGCTCCTCTCCTTTTCTCAGTGTGGGTTTAGGCCAGGCAGTTCTACCCAGGAGGCCTCCTAGCTGCAACTCGTGACTGGCATCAGACATTGGAGTGCGGTGGGAATGTTGCCTTTGTATTCTTAGACCTATCCAAGGCCTTTGATTCCCTACCTCACTCCCTCATTCTGAGATCCCTATCTAGGATTGGTGTGTGTGGGAAGCTCTTCGACTGGTTTGCTAACTACCTGACTGGCAGATCTCAATGGGTCGCACTCAAAGGGGTTTTCCTCTGCAAGTGTTATGGTCACCTCAGGTGTGCCTCAGGGCTCAATACTTGGCCCTCTACTCTTTATCTTATCTCTGGATCCTCTAACTTCCCTCTCCACCATCTCTGGTTCTGGTGTTATCCGCATCTACGCTGACGACATCAATTACTACAAACCAATTTTTTCCTCTGCTGACATTCTCTCTCTGCAACAGGATATTGACACTATTTCCGTGTGGGTAGGTGACAGTGGTTTGAGGCTCAATGCCTGCAAGACAAAGTCCATGGTCATCTCCCGCAAGAGAAAGCCCCCAACTATGGAAATCAATCTCAACGGGTGTCCTGTGGAACAAGTCTCAAGTTTTAAGTTTCTCGGGGTCACAGTCTCCAGCACACTTGACTGGTCCCTACATATACAATGTACTGTGGAACAAGTCTCAAGTTTTAAGTTTCTCGGGGTCACAGTCTCCAGCACACTTGACTGGTCCCTACATATACAATGTACATGTAGCAGAGCCAAGAAGATACTAGGAGTAATATATCGTTCTTTTGGTCTAGCAGACCAAGTCTGTATCTCTCTATAAGACCCTGGTGCGGTCGGTTCTGGAATACTGTGACGGTGTTTGGGATCCCTACCAGGCCAAGTACATCAACATGCTGGAGGGAGTCCAGTCACTGGCCGGCAGGATTGCTACCCGCCGTTGGCGTGGAAGTGCCACATTCATCCGCAAGCTTCTGAAGTGGCCCCTGCTTGCCTCTAGGAGACGCTACCACAAACTCCTCCTCTGCCGAAAAATTCTAACTGGCATCTCAATCATCCCCCAATCTGTTTTCACCCCCCACCCCTATTCTTCTGTTCGCCTCCCCAATTTTTGTCCTATCTTCATTCCCTCCGTTTGTTCTAACTACCACCGTTCCTCCTTTTTTGTTAGTTCCATCCCCCTCTGGAATTCTCTCTCTGAGAGCTTGGTGGGTCTCTCCTCTTACCTAGCATTCAAGAGGCACCTAAAGCTCTTTCTGCAGGTGTAGCTCACTGTTCGTTTGTCTCATTCCTTATTTGCTTTGTTTCTTGTTTTGTTGCTGTTGTTGTATTTTGGGTAGCCTTAGTATTAGCTTGCTAAAGCTAGTTGGCAAACCCTTTGCTATTTTGCAAGAATATATTTTAAAAAATTAAAAAATTAAAATAAAAATTGTATGTGCTTGAAGAAAATAGGATGTCCTACAGAAATTTTCGTTTTGATGGGAAATATTGATATTGAGGAACTTAGCCACACCCATTTTAAAAACCCACAGTACTCTGATGCACATGCCCATATGATAGTGCATACACTCCAACCTTTCTACAAAGAGACTCTGAAAAGCAGCTAAACTCTAACAACCCAACATGAATGGAACAAAAATGATCAACCACAATAGAAAATAATCTCTGAAAGCAGCCAAACTCTCTACAAGGGTCAAAAGGCTTTCCCCAAGTGTGGCCTTTGTAAAGAGGTTTCACTGTATACCTCACACTGATCAGCAGTGTTTTGTCACATGATGTTTTTATAATCTTAACACTCGTTACAATTCAACTTTAGCTATTGTATTATTTCACAAAATTCTGAAGTGGTGGGTGGAGGGAGGGAGGAGGGAGGTGAATCATAGGGTACTCATTCCTCTGCATGAAACCCTGATGACTCACAGCTCCTTAGCTTGTTATGCTAATTCTGGATATGTCCCAAGCCAGCTGGTGTTTATGTGATTACAATACATACTACCACTTGATGATGGCTCTACTATAATATATACAATGCTTGGACAATTCAGGGAAAGAGACATATTAACATTATTGATTTAATACAATATGTATATATATGTTAAAACCGTAGGTGATATGGTAACAGCCATGGATTAAAAATGTTATTCCAGTTATCAGGGAATTTTGTGGTCACATCTATGGTATGAAATAGTTAAATAATAATATAGTAACTCTCAAAGTTATCAATCAACCACCCTACTACATCCCTTGGGCTTCAACTCAGAATCGGGACAGTTTAATATGAGCGATAATTACTCAAACCCATGGCTTAAACATAAATAATGAATGGTTGAGAAAAAATCATTGCTGCATAGAGATAAAGGAAAAATGAATGAATATGTAAATAAAAAAGAATGAATTCAGTAGCCTGTGTTGCTTAGCACTGCTACATAGTTCCCTCACTGGACAGCAACTTACAGACACTAGATTGAAAACTCTGTCGATCTAGGTTCTCCTGTTTCTCCTCTAATCCTGCATCCCAACTCCTTCAGGAAGACATTTCATTATTTATTACATGCATATAAAACATAATGCTTAGGATGATGTGGAAGAGAAAGAAGAGAAGGTCCATACTGCTTTTTGATTGCAATATTATTCTCCCAAAGATATTGCTCATTGTATACCATGGAAGACTGTTTGTTTGTTAACGTATATTTGTAGCTATATCTACATTCATTGCCTTTTGTCTTCAATATTACTGCATTACCCTCATATATTAAGTACTGTCATTATAAACTCTCACAAATTTGTGTTTGAAACACATACAAAATATAGAAAGTAGCTATGACATTTCCTGTCAACAATAACTTGAAATTGTTCCAATACTTTTTTTCAGTGTGTGTGTATTTTTTCTTGTTGTATGGTGTTCATGGGTTTTCATGCCTTCTTTCAAATATTAGATGTCCTTGTAGCTTGCTCGTACCTTATAAACATTATTACTACTACTATTAAATATTATCATTACTATTATCATTATTACTGTACATAATTTTTTTTGTTTATGACGAGCAAGTTTGTCTGTTTAGAACTCACCATAGATTTATTATGCTATAAGAGCCAGATTCATTAACTCAGTACCACACATTACTCAGATGAATACATAGGAGATGGATGAATTTTCAAGCTGGACTTGCTTTATTTGCATGTATTTGTGTGTCTTCAACTTGCATTACCCTCAGTAATGTTTAACTACCTTTATGTAGATAATAAGAAAGTTCAGGTGAAATTTGGCTGATTGAGAGCTCTATTAGTAGACACCCATTAAAAATATACTATTATGTGAGAATTTCTTGGTAGTAATTGGATGCCTGGTCATCCCTTTATTGTTCCTCTGTTGATATATGTAGAAGTAAAAAAATGCCAAATTAATCCAAGTAGGTTATGCATTAGCTACGTGTGTGTGCATCTTTCATGCTTAAATGTATACAAGCTCTTCCAGACGTTAACAAACAATTGTTGACTGATTGATGTAGCAAATAGATCGTTAGATTACTCTTCCTCACAGTGGCAAAACACAAAATCAACCTATCACTTGCTAGTATTGAATGTTACACAAGCGATAACGCCGTCTTCTGTAAATAGGATCCATTTGTATCGGTGGGTGGTAATACCTACAAACTTCATTAGCCGCCATTTATTCGGCTAAACTGGTAATGGTCGTTCTCCCGCGCACTTCACACTATTTTTCCATCATCCGGCAGTGTAGGTACGTATATCGAAAGCAAAAACGGCACTATAGCATCTATCTCTAATTAAAGCGTCTGGTGATCCACGTCGCCACGTTGTAAAGGACTTACTTGGTTAGCTTTGATCTCTGCTGTGGTAGTTATTTGCGTGAAGTTGACTCAGTGAGCGTGATCGTCGACTTTGTGCAGTTGCGTTGTGGTTTTCAGTTGGTAGTCGTTAACTACAGCCGATGGTGTTGCTACTCTGCCTCGGGTTGTGAACGGCTTACCATGTCCAATGTGTACGGGAAAAAGGTTTCCGAACCTAGGGTTACTGCCAGGCCAGAACCCTCCTACAGTGCTGGTACCACTCGGAGTGGAGGTATCTAGGAGCTACCGTCGTAGCTGTGGATGTTAGTAACCTTTCTTTCTTTCACTGTAGGTTTGGAGAAAGCCTGGACAAGCTTTGGAGAAGCCAAGAGAATTGTAAGCTAGCTTTTTCTGTGTTGTGATAAATATAGATTTTGTTTTTCAACTTATGTTTAGTTGGAGAGGTTGGAGTCCAAGAGGGACAGAGAAGCAGCTGCTGTTCCAAGAAGGACTGGTAGAGTAGTGACATTTACTAGAGAAGAAGTAAGGCCAGGCAGTGTGTCTACGAGACACACTGAAGGAAGGAGGCTGAGCAACAGGGAGCTAGAAGTTGAGGATTTGGAACGAGAGGAACGGGATGGTGAATATGTTGTGGACCCAGCCCCTTTGAATGGCTCTTTGCGGTCACGACTGGATTGTGACGATGTATTGCTTGATGGGCCGTATGGAACCGCTGGGAGGTTCTCTGGCTGCAAGGTGGAGGGAGAGGGGCCTTCTTCAACTTCATACAGGGCTGGACCCTTATCTGCTGGATCAGATCATCTCACTGGGAGACGGGAAAATCGCCCGCTGGATGCTCAAGTGAGATATGTGCTCGGGGAGGGGTGTTTGTCTTGCATTGAAGGAGATAAAGAGAGAGTCTTGTTGACATGCCATGTGTAGATTGCTTGTTTTCAGGTTCATGTGTTAGTGGGAGTGCTAAAATGGATAGTTTCGTGCGCGTATGTTGTGTATGTGTGCATGCGTATGTTGTGTATGTGCGCGTGCGTATGTTATGTATGTGTGCGTGTGCGTATGTTGTGTATGTGGGTGTGTGCGTATGTTGTGTATGTGGGTGTGTGCGTATGTTGTGTATGTGGGTGTGTGCGTATGTTGTAGAGACATGTGTGTTGTGTGTTGGTTTGGGTGTGCATATACTGTATACATGCATGTGTGGTAGTTGTATGTGCATGGGTTTGTGTGGTTAGTGTGCATGCTTTCTCCTAGATCCAGAGATAGCCTTATTACAATGATTGTGCATATAAGTCCCACTGTCTTATGTGTGGAGTTACCCCCAAAGACCTGTTGACATTATAATTCAAGTGCTGATTGACCAAGAGGTCAGGTGGTAAAAGTATCTTTAATCCCAGCATCCACAGGTAACCACTAGACCTGTACCCTTCTTGAGTTGAATTGCTGGATCCACTTCCATGAAAGGTGGCAGTGAATAGAGCAATGTTTCTGAATGGGAGGTGTTTATTTAGGGAGTATGTGGGTTCATGCAGTCTGTTTTTTTTTCCTTTTTTTCTCCCTACTTTCTCCTTTCCCCCTGCAATGACTAAGAATCTATAGCAGTGTTTGGATAATAGTGGGTCCATTCATTGACAAGTAAGAAGAGTTTTTCAGCTTGACACAGATGGTTGTGTTCACTGAATAGTTGTTTGGATCTGGTCAAGAGTGAGCTTACACATGTTTGGTAGTCTGTGTAGAGGCTGAGGATAATGAAGTGTTCACAAAGACAAGATCTTTTCTTTTCTATTTTTTTTTTTTTCTGTTCTGATGTTGTTCGTTCATTATCCACTGCTGGTGGGTAATAATTTGTTTCGGTGTGGGTTTAGCGGCCGGTTCTGTGATCTGGTCATGCGTGGGTGGGAGGGGGAGGAGCTACTATTAGGTCGGCATTCTGTCCATTAATCTTTATCTTCAGTTCTTTCTAATTGACTTTACTTTCTAATGTTTTGTTTTAATAATGTTGAGAATTTGAGCTTTACTCAGTCTATTTACTTTCCCATTTCATGTGCCACTATCCGACTGACGGTAGAGTAGATTGAACATTGAATTTGTCTAATTGTGGTAAAAATATAATTTATATGGCTCTTCTTAATTGTATTACATTGACAGGGTTCAATGTGAAGGGGGGTGGCAAGGGGGGGGAATCTCCCCTGCTTTCCCCCTCAAGTTATCGGCTTACCCCCCTGGAATTAGCATGCTGTGTATGGTATGTCATTAAGTTGAACCCAAAATACAGCATTTAGGTCAATTAATTTCATGCTAATTACTCTCAATGATTATAAAATAAGTTGATTTGCATTTCTTACTCCCCTCCCCCACAAACACATTTTTAGATAGAACCTGTATTGGACTCTCACAGGTCATTGACTTCTTCTATATCTAGTTTACATTGATAATTCATTCACTCAAGAATATTCCTCCTAGTTATGCACATCTTAGCGTTTTAGGAGCGGTTGGGAATTTACCATTGAAAGATGAGGAGGGGTATGAGGCTGAACGAGGTGTATCCTTTACTCTTACAGTGTCTGTTGATTTACCTCTGAGTAGAGGAGATGTGAACGAGTTGCTCGGCACAGGGTCATCAAGTCATGTGTTCAAGTGTGATAGTAGGATGATAAGGCAGGCTAGCTGGTGTCGTTGTATTGATGCACTATTCTGTTGATGGCCAATGTTGGGCTGACTTGACACTGAAGGGCAAAATTATTTTTCAGGCACGTATATTTTCTGTTTTTTGTTTTTTTTTGGTTTGTTTCGTTTTGTTAAACCTTTTTTTTAATTTTTTTTTTACAAAGTTGTAGATCAGGAGAGGGTTACTTACTCAATAATGTACTAGTGGTGTGCTTGAGCACAAATGGCGAGCGAGCCTTAAACTACACTATTGTTAAATGATTGATTTTAACAACTAACACTCAAGCTACTAAAATAAAGTCGAGTTTTTAAATTACGTATGCGGTAAAGTGGCTTCAATGCCATAGTAACCACCGCAACTGTTTGAATTAAAAAAGAAGCAACAAAATCAAGTCACGTTATTTAAAGTTTTTCTTTGTGACATTCTTAATAGTAATTGTAACGCACAATACTTTCACACAACTGAACATACCTACGCATGACTTACCTTCGTGGTTCGTCTAGTG